>Ga0116231_10001459_pt1 | contig 48294 bp, 51 predicted proteins | sample S1TSphgellanicum_2_FD_89695 | JGI IMG/M metagenome (GOLD analysis project Ga0116231, IMG submission 89695) | Host-associated microbial communities from peat moss isolated from Minnesota, USA - S1T2_Fd - Sphagnum magellanicum MG | ecosystem: Host-associated > Plants > Peat moss > Unclassified...
AAATAAACCAAAAAAAAAAAATAAAAGAAAAAAAAAAAAATCCACCAAAAGCAAAAAAAAAATTTTTTAAAAAAAAGGCATAAAAGAAAAAAAAAAAAAAAAACCCAAGCATCTTTTACACAAAAAAGCCTTCTGAATTTTTTTTCTTAATGTGTTTTTTACACCAAAAAATAAATCGATTACACAAAAAATAATCCTCCAAATGAGATGATTACAAAAAATAATCTGCTGCCGATGCATGTGTGTGTGTGTGGGCCTTGATTTGTACGGTTATTAGAATCATGAACAGAACCTGGGGTTATCAGGGCGGTTCTCAGGATTCGTAGGTGCAGTTCTCAAGAAATCAAAGACATGATTCTGGTATAATATAACCCACGGTTCTCCAAAAATCGGGGGGGGGGATCAAATAACCGGCCATGAAGCTGTTTTGGTTCTTTACCGGTTCTTTCATGAAAATCGCAGGTTCTTTAAAGACTTCAGAAATAACTGGGACCGACGGTTCTTTAAATTTTCAAATAACCGCACAACACCGGTGTTCACGTGGAGGACCTGGGATGAGACCTGGAATTAGGGTTTCTTACGGCTTCGGGATCCGGATCAGGACGTGAAAGTTTAGGGTTTGGGGCGCACTGGTGCTGCTGCTGCTGCCGTGGGGTTTCTTTCTTGTCGCTCGGCGTCTTCTGCTTCTTTCTTTTTCTTCATCTCCTCCCGCCCGCCGCACAGATTGTCTCGGCTCTCGAAAGCCAGGCCCTCAGCAGCAGCAGGTGGACATCATGCCGTTCAGAAGGTACGTGGAGATTGGGAGAGTGGCGCTGGTGAACTATGGGCCACAGTATGGAAAGCTGGTGGTGATCGTGGACGTGATTGACCAGAACAGGGCGCTGATCGATTCTCCCGACATGGTGAGGACCTCCATCAACTTCAAGCGTCTGTCGCTGACCGACATCACTATTTCCATCTCCAGGAATCCCAAGAAGAAGGATCTTGCCAAGGCGGTGGAGGAGGGGGAAGTTTACATCAAGTGGGAGAGCAGTGCCTGGGGTCGCAAGCTAGCCGTCCGCACCCGGCGAGCGTCCTTGAACGATTTCGACCGCTTCAAGGTCATGGTGGCACGCATCAAGAAGAGTTCCATTGTTCGCCGGGAGCTCGGCAAGCTCCGTAAGGAGAAAGCATAAGAAGTCGGAGGGACTTAGGGTTTCAGTAATTTCATGTAAGAAGGGATTGAAATAGTTGCGCTTCTTCTTCTTCTTCTTCTTATTCTACGTCATCGAATCCTGGGGTCGCTAACTATTTCTATCTTATATTGGAAAGTTTGGTTTCATAATTTCCAATTAGGGTTGTATCTTCAGCCCAGTCTGAGTATCTGTTTTGCATATCCTGCTTTTAAGTGAATTTGAGGAAACAGACAGAGATGTCCACAATCCCTGGCAGGACAATATGACTTCCTTCTGCTCATGGATCATCATCATTCCATGCATCTGGAGTTTTGTAGTGCCATGATATTTATCAAGGGCCAGCCATTTGCAGATGCATTCTTTTTTTTTTTGTTGGTGACTGAAGTATTCATGCCTCTCTTTAGGGTTTGTTTTAGCAAATAGGTCTCTCAAGTTGGAAAACAGAAGTACCATCAACCATAGCTGAAATATTGGCACTTTGGTTCAAAGTAGTGAAATCTACAGAAGTTTGGAATGACTGCAACTTGTGATTCTCAAATTATCAGGTACTGTGTGTGTGTCACCAGGAAAGAAGAAACCCCATTCCTCATTGAATTCTGATTCTTCTTCTATGGGTCATTTTATCTGTTGCACTCGTGTGTGCATGGTTGACAGGCCAAAGACAGCAGGTGACAAATGGATTGAAGGAGACAGATGATGACTGTGGATACATGCCATGGGGATATACCATCATCTTACATCCATCACCCAGATAGGCTTCTCAATGGTGCATTTTTCACCACGCAGTAGCCTATCTGTTGCATGATTTCTGGATTTTATAACACTATTCAAACAGTGAATTTATTTCTTTCTGCAACTGCCAAGATGTGAGCTTCTTCTGCATGGCAGCATTTTGCAGCAAATTTCACTCCTATCATTTCAGCCTTGTTGACTGTACCAGATACTCCCTTTGTCAAATTTTCTCAAGAGTGTGCTTTGTGATTGTATAGTTCTTAGATATGAAAGGCTCTCCTGATCATCTCTGGCAGGCTTGATCTTGTCTTGGAACTGCAGAAATATGTAAAACTTGTAACCTTGCAACTGGTTGTGAGTTCAATTCATGCATCAAAGACTCATGAAGTTGTGCCTATGGATGTGAACAGTAGTAATTAGATAAAACCTACACTCAAATCTTAGAAATTCAAAGCAATTCTTAACATAACCTCTTCCTGCAGAAGGAACCTTTTTTTCTCAACTAGTGGGAGAGGTGCTAGGGGACTAGCAATACTTACATGGAAAGTCCTGAAAGCTGTAGCAGTGGTGCAAAGTTATATAATCTACTACTGCTTTTTAAAAATAGAACATAATCTGATAGAAAGTTTGGTGCAATCAATACCAGAAATGGATTTAGAGTGAGTTTACTGTTGGGTTTTTGTGTCTTGTATACACATCAAGGGGCTCAACAACTGAGAAGATTGAGAAATTGGGTGATTTATAAGCATGGTGCAATGCTTGATGCACTCTCATCTGCTCTGGAAATGCATGGTGACCCTGTTTTTATCATTTCTACGGAAGTGGCAAAGCATCCCTCTCTCTCCAAAATTTGTATGTGAGAATTGCAAGTGATGTTTGTGGCTGAACTATTTTGTATTGATCCTTTGCTCCAGTGGCAACAACAATTTTCAGCCACATTCTTGGCAATGGTCAATGCCATTGGACGCCCATCCCTGGTGGTGGACGTTGATGCCAATGTGGGCTGCCTTTCAGCTTTAAATTGCTGCCCTGGGTTGTCATGTAGCTTCCTTTGAACCAAACAGGAATCCTAGGCACTATCTTGAAACTTCTGCTGGGTCTCCAAGACCTGCATCACCACAGATGGACAATCTATTCTGTGATAATATTCATTTGGAGGGAAGTAGGTAGCTGCGATATAAAAGCTTATAAAATATGCATGACTTTTGCACAATTGAATTCAGGCCTGAAACAAAACTAAAATGCAAGCAAAATATTCTATCCCAGACTGAACGTCAAAACAGTACCATAATTGATTAGGGTTTTGTAGCTAGGTCCAGATTTCATCAGCATACACCTGTCATGTGTGTATGCTAATGCAAGGAACACCATCATCATATTCCTGGATATCACTGATATCATAGCCAACAAAGATACCAACAAGAAGAGCTGAAGCATAAGGACTCTGGGTTATCATAACCCACAAAAAGGTATGAACAAGAAGAGCTGAAGCATGAGGAGGACTTTTGGTTCAGCAAGGAACCCCTCATTCCTTTCCCTCAATGTCTGAAGCTCCTTCTGCTCTCTTTATTTCCCATCCATGCATTCAATTTTGGACTCTACATTTCTGTTTTGACAATTTTGTATTTTTTGCACATGTATTAACTATAAACCTTCCTGAAACATTTAGTGTCAACCCTAATCCTAAATCCTTGGTGTGTGTAGTTTTTGTCACATATAGTTCCGGCTTCTCCCTTCTTGCCAGTGATAGTTTATTTGGGTAACGAGTGCGTTAAAAAAACATTTGGGGTTTGCTTATACCCAGTAGTCGACACGACCAGTTTGAAGCCTAACCCTAACCCTAACCCTAAATCCTTGGAAGCAAGCACTGAGGTGCGAGAGAGAAGGAGCTTGGATTTGCGGGATGAAGAAGAATGACGATGGTGTTTGCGCAGGATCTGAAGGACGACGCTCTCGTGCATTCTCTCTGTGGTTGATGATAATCCCTGTGTCATTCTTGAATTAACTTTCGTCAGTTGGCTCACTGTACGACAGTCTTCAAGTCGCAGTTTCCAAACGCCTGAAGGTCAAGCTCTCTTTCTCTTTCCTCTGTGTGTGTGGTCATTTTGCTTCCCCGTGCATTTTGATGTCTTTTGCGGGGGTTCAGCTGGAGGACGCGAATTTTTTGGGTTTTATTTAGGGTTCTAGAGCTCATGTCCAATTTTGCAGAATTTTTTTTCAGTTGCAGAATTCTTGGGGTGCTTTGTGTGGCATCATCCAGCTGATGGATTTGTTGTACTAAAGGAGTAGGTAGAAGGAAAACAGGTGGGGAAGGATTGACTGCTTGCAAACAGATGGTAGCATTATCAGCAGCGGAGGTTCGCTTTATTCAAGGTGGGATTGCCCACGACCTCCGCTCTGATGGTCGTGGTCGTTACCACTTCCGTCCCTTTTCGATTCAGTCTGGTGTTATTCCTCAGGTCTGCTAACCCTAAACCCTCTAGCTTTGAACCATCCCTCTCTATTTGTCTTTCTACCTTTATACTCGGATTTAGGAGGATTTCAGGTTGAAAATCTTGTTAAACCCTAGATTGAGTGCTGGACAGTTCAGTATTCTCAAATTGAAGTTTCCAATGTGAATGATTTTCATTTGTCCAGGGTGATTACATAGAAGATGGGGAAAAGTATTAATGAAATGTGTCTGTTTCTTGCGGTTTGATGGTGGGTATTAGGCAAATGGATCTGGGCGATGCAAATTGGGAGCCACAGATGTGATAGCTAGTGTTAAGGTACTGTTGGTCCTTGACTTTTCTTTTCTTTTGCTGAATCTTCCTCTTGAACCTAGAGACATGGAAGGTTTATTATGTCTGATGGAATCAGTGAACTGGCAGGCAGAGCTTGGAAGACCTCCTGCAGGCAGGCCAAAGCATGGGAGCTTAGTGATTTCTGTAGAGTGCTCCCCAACAGCAGCTCCAGAGTTTGAGGTTCACCTGACACTCCAACTTTGCTCTGATCATCATTGTTTTGTCTTCATTTTGTTGGGTCATGAATCTTCCTCACATTCTGGGGGCTGTAACAATTTGAAAGAGAAATTTTTATTTCTACTTGAGTTCTGCCAGTAATCCCTGGCTGTGGAAGATCAAGTGCAACACTTCAAGTTAGCAAAATAGGTCACACTATTTTGGGTACATTTTTGGCTTTCCAGAGGTTCCCACCAGGTTTAAGATGTTCAGGTGCAGGCAGAGATTGGGTTCTCACAAGTCTGTTTGAATGTAAAAACAAACTTTTATTTCCTTTTTGAGAACTTGAAATGACTAGGGCATGCCCCCATTGTTTTCTTAAAAGAAGCTCTGCTTATCTGAAACATACACTCCGATCCAAAGTGAAAGAAAATTGGATGATGACAGACAATGGTTTCTGTTTTATGGATTGTAACCTTGTTGTACATTACTGCTCATGTGTGTTATCAGAGTTGACCCTTTTTCAATGTCATAGGGTAGGGGAGGAGAGGATCTGTCCTTGGAACTCCAAAGAGCTTTGGAGCGGAGCTTGCTTGGAGGTCCCAATGGCACCGGTAAGTGAAAGAGAGGCCTTGTTGGCAGTGATTTCTGGTAGTTTGTTTGGTCACTAATAATTTTGAAAGCAGTGGATTGTTGGGTGCAGGTTTGTCCTTTCACTTGAGAGTATTCTTTATTGTTGTGCTTCTTTCAAGATTTGCACTGTACATATGAGCTGAGAAGGAACAGCTGGTTGTTTAAATGGATGGTACAGGTGCCGCAATTGACCTATCATCTCTGCATTTACTGGAGGGAAAAGTTTGCTGGGTTCTCTACATTGACACCCTTGTATTGAGTTCAGATGGGAACCTACTTGATGCATTGTCAATTGCAATCAAGGTCTGTCTCATCATTGCTTTCCCCCCTTTCTCTGTTCTCTTTTCTCTTACTGCAAGCTGCAATCTATCCTCTTCCTGCCCACTGTACTGATCTTAGTTTTTTCAACTTGTCTTTGTCATTAGGCAGCACTAGGCAATACAGGCATTCCTAAAGTGGAAGTTTTAGCCAGCACATCAGCTGATGAGGACCCTGAACTTGATGTTGATAATGAAGAATCCTCTCCACTAGACATTTCACGGGTTCCCATTACTATTACCCTCACAAAGGTTAGCACTGTGTGTGTTCCCTGTTTCAATATGTTGCATGTGTTGGATTTTACTCTTGCCAAATGGCAACTGCTGCATAGCTGCTCTGCACTGTGGCCCTTACAGTAGAGTTCTTTTGAGGTTAGGGTTCAGATGAATTGACATTATGCTTATTCTGAAGTGTGGTGAAAAGTTGACCACAGAGGTATATGTTTGATTGTGAAGGTGGGTAGACATTACATTGTGGATGCAACAGCAGAAGAAGAATCACAAATGACGGCAGCAGTTTCAGTGGCTGTTAATAGGAAGGGAATTGTTAGCGGACTTACGAAGCGTGGGGGAATTGGTTTGGACCCCAGCATATTGGCTGACATGATCTCTGTTGCCCGACATGTATCACAAACACTTATCCCAACTGTTGATGCAGAAATTGCAGCTTCTGAAAGCAGGGCAGCAGGTTCATAGTTTTGGAGGAATCCACAGATACCCATTTTTGGATCAGATGTTGTCTTTCATACCCCTTTGGTGTGAAGTTAAGCTGCAGGTTCATCGTACCAGAGGAATCTTTCAGATACCCATCTTTGGATCAGGTGTTTTATCTTTCATACTCTTGAGGCTGTGAAAAAATTATGCCCACTACTCATCTCCACAGACACATTTTTATGAGTTGCAGCTTTGTCACCGTTCAGGACCTCTTCACTGAAATGATGTACTCTTAGATTTAACTGACTTGTAAGAGTTGTACTCTTTAGGATGATTGATTTTTGTCAGAGTCAAATTCATGTTGCATTAAATTCACCTAGTCATGTTACAGGGCTCTACCATCTCATTTTTCACCATAACTGGCCAAGCCATTAGGCAATGACCTGCATGTTATCTAAACCCAACTTAGTGAGAAAAATGGTGCCTATCATTGCAATTTCTTTATTCTTGCACCAAACTTTCCCGATTGCTGCACAAAGTTGTTCCCTGTCCTCGGCACTCGCACACCAAAACTTTTTTGTTGCATTTCCTATCCTTGGGTTACCAAGGCAACAACTCTTGGGTGCAAATTATGAAAAGAGAACTTGTAAAAATGAGAGAGAATGGTAGCAACCATGTAGAATCATTCATTGTGTAAACAAAGAAAAATTGAGGTACCACTTGAAGGTGAGGGGGGCTCGAAGCTCGCGCTCTTGTGATGTCATCGTTGCTTGCTGCGAGTGATAGACCACCAAATCTTGTGCTTCTACAGTGGTTTGGGAGAGACTTTTTGTGAGCATAGCTATGGCACATCCGAATCTTGTTTCTGATTTTCTTTTCGTGCATAATGATGAGAGTTTCTTGGCAGGGAAGGATGAAGGGTCTGCCATTTTGAGAGCGACATCATCACTAGGAATTATAGGGTTTGTTCGTTCGTTGCAGGGTGGCGACAATGGAACTGAGCGGCCGCTTCATGGAACGTTCTCTTAGAGCTTGATGAACCCAAAATAATTTGCAGCATCGGGGAGGGGGCGGGGGGTTTGTAAGTACTGGTGGCGGTGATAGCGTGTTCATACTTTCAAAATTGCCTTGTTCCCTAACTTCAAATTTTTCTAGATGTCTTGACAAAGAGAACGCGGGAGTGGCATCACAGGGTTCACTTCTTTTAGGATTCTCTAGTGCAGATCTGCAAAGAAGGTGCAATGGTGATGGGTCCATTATTCTTGGCGGATTCTTCCAGGGATCTTTGAGGGGGATGGCCGTTGCAGATGGCAAGCGATCCGATAAGTCTTTGCAACAAGGATCTCTTGGGAAGACTTCTTAAGGAGCTAGGGGCTTAATGACGAAAGTGTCGTTGTTTGTGATTTCAGCATCTCCTTCTCTTCTACACGAATCAATTGCAATTTCGACTTTAGGGCGCCCGCCACCAATGGAGGGACTTCAAAATCAAGAAATGGCTACGACATTTGCCATGCCTCCCACAGGAGGAAGAGATGTTTTCAGATTCTGTTTCCCCAGTCGTCTATGGCAACGAGATTCGGCATTGGGACTTCTCTTGCACAAAGGGCTTCTCCTCATATAACCCTAGGCACGGAATCAAGACGTGGTCCTTCTTCCACAAAGGATCTCCAAGGCTCAACGCCAATTATCCCGGAATGGAAGGTTGCTCATGATTTCTCGCAAACACGTATTCAAGTTAGCCGCGAAGCAGAGGATGCACTCAGTTGATAGATGGTCATTGTGCGGTGTATCGGGTGTAATGTGTCACCTAAAGAAATCAAGGAATGTATGCAACTTTATCTGCATGAATCTTTCAAATCCGTCGTGCTTCTGATGTGGGGTTTTCTTGAAATTACTTTCACAGAAGAAGTTGAACCCATGGTGGCAAGGAAATTGGCGACAGTCGAGTGAAGCGACTTCTCTTTTTGCTTTTGCAAATGGAGCATGCATTTCAACGCTTGATGGCAGGGGGTGAAGTAATTATTGACGCATACGATCAAAATATAATTCCCTGTTATTAACTTTCAATTTCAAAATATAGAAGATCTCATAGCTCTTGCAAGTAAAATTAGCATTATGCTAGAAGTGGAGAGTCCTGAATCATACATCAAACGCCCTGCAAGCCCTATGACCACGATTGAGGTTTCAAATGTAACGAAGCTTCCAGGAGGTATTTTGTTACGATCACTAGATTTGAGAGATCCAATTGATGCCACTGTTATGCAATGCATTTTATATTTTGGTTTACCTAATCAATGTCAAAGATTTGGTCACTTTGCAAAAAAATTGTCCGCGTGTTCCAACCGGGGATGGCAAAGGATCAGATGTTAGTCGTCAACAATCTTGGAGTGAGAAGGTTTCTGATCTAAGCAGGAGCTCAAATTTGCAATCCAAAAGCGCTAATGGGAGCGTCAATCAGAAAAATCAAGCAACTATGGGATCAGGAGAGGGTTTTAAGGCATCAAGCAGAGTGTTGATGTCTTCTCCAGCACACTCCGTCAGTTGGCCAAATTATGTGCTTGTGGCAGCCATGCGAAGAGGTTCAACAAATGTTAATGCAGGGGTACAAGCAGCAAGGTTGGTACAACTAGGACAGCTTGGGCAGATGACACAGGTCCCATTCCACATGATGTAGCGTGCATGCCATGAGATCTATTAATTAATGAATTTCCACCTCTTCCAAGCTTGGTACCTGTCCATCCAGAGGAGTGGCTGATGCCAAGATCAAAAAAAAAGAATAAACACAAAAAGAAGATGCCACCTAGACTAACGTAAGTGAAAGGACAAGATTTTAGATTTGCGAACATGAGCTCCTTTGTCATAAGTTGGTCAAAAGAAGATTGGTAGAAGGTACATGTTTTAACCTTGAGATTAATTCAAAAGTCGGCGGTGGAGCCATCTAGTGAGTTCAAAGTCATGTGATTCTAATGAGGTCTTAAAGCTAGCTTCATATGTTGACTGTTCCATCTCAGGATCTAATCCAAAGGTGGATTTTCATGTTCCAAAACTGTACCATAACCCACAAGTTGATAGTGAAGTCTTGAAAATGGTGCTAGATGTCAATTCTGATATCTTAGGATCTAATCAAAAGGTGGTGATGAATTGTTCTCGGATCACTTTCGGGTCAAGAGATTGCTTGAACCCTCCACATTACCATGCTCCTTATTTCAAGATGTTGATCTCTTGCTGATTCTAGAAGATGTTATGACCTTCATCTTCGCATATGGCCAGTATTGTATAAGGCAAATGATGGAGTATATTTAATCCTTTTAGATCCCATCACAGATGAGCATGTTCGTTTACCGCTAGATGTGAAGGTCCCAAGTCAAATAGAGGAAACTTTCATTTCTGGATCAGCAAAGAGAGAGATTTTGTGTTTAGTGTCTGCAGGGTTGGAATCAAGTTGTTTAAAGTTCTGTCAAATTTGGGATCCCCAAAAGAGTAACACTGGGAGAATGACTGGAACTTTGATAAGGTGAAGAGTTGTTCAGAATGCACAATGCTAATTTTCATCAATGTTGGCAAGCTACAGATGATACCAAGGGAGGAATGAAAGTGAAAATCGTTTGTTTTATTTCAATTCCCAGCATTGGATGGTTTGGCTACACACTCCAGGTTTGTTCATAAGATGCTGATTGATTACTTAAGGAAGTATGAAATGGGAACTGGTTTGATCATGGACCAATGGATTTCTTCACCATCCAAATCTCCAAGATGAGCCCAAGGGTTCCCGGAGGTGGTAAGGAAGAGAAGACAAAAAACTTCATCTATGAGCACAACTTTGCAACAAGGGATTTGTCACAACAATAAATGGGAATCGGTCGACTGGAGGGTTGCCCCAAATTCAAGTCGTCCATAATTAATAAGGCCCTAGCATTGGTAACCCTCAATGTGAGGGGCTTGGGAAAGGGGAGAGGCATGAGGAAACATAGGAGTATTGAGGCCTAGATTTAGAACCTTGAGATCCCTTCTCAGCTGGTTTTGTTGCAAGAACATCATCTTAATGACAAAGAATGCTTGAAGTTTAGGGAAATAGTGGAGTTACGGAATGGAGCAACCATGTGGAACCCCGCAATTCAACTTGGCAGATTGCAACGATGGAGTGTAAGTACTGCCATCCTAATAGCTCCAAAATCAACCCCTCTCATTTTGAAGCATAGGATTATAATGCAGGGTCAGGCCTAGTATGTAATTTTCAACATTTTAGATCAAGAGACATTCAGTGTGATTAATGTGTGTGCGGCCCAAACTTCTAATGAGAGTGTGGTGCTTTGGAAGGCAATTTTTGATTCAGAACTCTTTGCTTCACACTATGTGCTTGCTGGAGATTTCAATATGTCAAAAGATGTTCATCATACTGACTCCGTGGGTCATAAATTCATGGGATGATGTGAAGTCAGCATCTGGCATTGCATGACCATGTGCTAGGGGCTGCAGGATGCATGGTTGCTTGACAGCTATAGGAAGACCTCGGACAATTTTTAACAGAGGTACAGTTATAAGTAGACCCGATAATGAAAAAGTGAGGAATATTCTTTCAACCTCCCAAGCCAGGCTCATGGAGATTTTTCAAAACATAGCATCCATAATATGGCAACCCATTGGTAATGCCTTGGTGATACTTGTTCCAAAACTTTGTTTAATTATCATAAAGGAAATTGTAAGTGAGTATTAATTAATGAATTGGTGGCGGATGGGAGGACTCTAACCGCAAAGAATGAGCTAACCAGTTAAGTACGAGAGTTTTACATTCAACTATACTTGGCAAATCCAGATGATCCAGATATATGCAATGCCATATTCAAAAACATGAGCTCTGTTTCGTGGATGGTTATTGATGAGATGAACCATAAGCTAACACAGGAGATTGCCTTAGAAGAGCTAAAGGTGGCTGTGGTGGGCTTGTCATGTGGCAAAACATTTGGGCATGAGGTCTCCCTACGAAGTTTTTCCAAGAAACAGTTGAGGAAATAGCGCTGGAACTGCTTGCAGCAACTGTTATCAAGCCATGCTGCAACTAGGGCAACTCTCAAAAAAATTTAATCAGGGATTGATCGTGTTAATTCCTAAATCCAGGGATCCGTCATTGATAAAAAAACTAGCGTCCTATTACACTTCTCAAGAGTGTATATAAAGTTCTTGCCAAGTTGCTCGTGATTAGGATACACATCTACTTGATATCATTAGGCCAAGCTAGGCAGGGTTTGTAGCAGGGAGGAGCATACTTGTGTATATCTAACTCGCGAATCCATGGACTGGGCTGAAGAAAGTAATCAGAGGTTGGTATTTGTAATGTTTGATTTTGAAAAAACATTTGATCGTATCAACTAGGATATTCTCTTTTCTGCCCTTTGCACTTTTGGTTTTAGTGATCTCTGGATCCAATGGACATTAATGTTATATAAAATCGTGACTTCATCGATCAATGTTAATGGGGAGGAAGGAGAGCCCTTTCATCTTTCCATATTTGTTTGGCAAGAGTGTCCCCTCTCGTTGTATTTGTTCATTCTGGCAACCAACATGTTGAGTTACATGTTGAGCCATCCGGTACATGACATATGGTACATTGTCAACCATTGGAATCCCAGTCCGAGAATGTATGATCAAATGAAAGCTTTGGTGAGGAATTTTATTTGGGGCGACCGAGCTGGAAAAACACAAGCGAAGGTGAAATGGGATGTGATCACATTGTTGGTTTGTAAATGCGACCTTGGAGTTATTAACCCAAGAGCTCAAGTGAAGGCTATGCTAGCCAAATTAGTAGTTTTAAGGCCTTTCTCCTGGCTTGGAACCCTAGAAGGATTTTGCTTAAAAGGAGGGCTGCCTTGTTGCAACCACAAGGTAGAAGTCGCTTCACCATGCCTCCAAGCATTAACTAGTTATTTACTGCTGACAACATTCAAAAGATGAATTTTCCTTTTTGGAACCCGAGTAGAAGACAGAGGTTTGAACTCAAGAACAAGAATTGGCAAGAAATCAGAGCTTGTGGTTTTTCAGCCTGGGCGCATAATTGAACTCCCATGGGACCCTAGCGAATGGACATGGAAGGTGAAAAATGGCCTAGAGGTAGTAATTTTGGTTACTTAGCCAAAAGAGGGTGTCGGAGGAACACTAGTCATAGATTGTAGGCTCATTCCTTTGTTTCCAAGTTGAAAGATCTCAAATTGAATGACCAACATTGTGGGAATTTAATTTGGAGCCTCTAGCATCATCCGGTCTTCATTCCAGGGTTTTTTCCTTGCTTTGTGATTTGTTGGTCTTGCTTTTGGTGGGGCTTTAGTCTTAAGGACTTTGGATTCGACTTTTCTCCTTGTCTCTTTGTTTACTCTGGTTACTTTGATTTTTTTCTCCTCGCAACTTGATTACTATTAGACTCTTTTGGCCCTTCAACTCTTGTGGCTTTCCCCATTGTGTAAAAATAAATGACCAGTTGTGTTATGAATGTCAATATTGAACATGATCACATGATGAATCAAATTCATTCATGTGGATTTTCATCCATAACTTTGTAATTCACTCAAAGTCCACCCATAGTTAATTTGGAATTCACTTATAATTAATTCCTAATTCACTTTTAAAATAATTTGTGATTATCTTTTAGTTTAATTTTAAATAATTTATAATTAACTCCTAGTTCAATCCCAGGTTTTTTTAGTCCACTTTTAATTAACTTATAGTTGATTCACAATTAGCTTTTAACTCACTCTTAGTTAACAAGTAGTTCACTTGTAATTAGGAAGTTTTTGAAAAATCTTCTTTAGTCTATGTGCATATGAAAACCTCAATGTATTTAACTTGTGTTTTTGTTTTGGTTGTCATGTTCTATGTTTGGAGTTAGATTTAAGTCTATCTTTTCATTATTCATGTTCATAGTTCTTGTGTTTATGACAAGTTGCTAAAAAAACATGAGATTTTTGAGTGAACCAAATATCAAGAGAGAGGTGATTGATAACAAAAAATTATCAAAATGTAATAAGAAAAGAGGGGAGTATCAAAATTTGTTGTAACCACATCTATGACCACTGATTTTCACAATAATGAAAAGATATGAAAATGACATAATTATTTTTGCATTATTACAAATTTCTTATAGATCACTGGGTGTTCCTAATCAATATGCAAGACTAACTAGTGGAACAATGTGGGAATGGTTTACAAAGGATGGGGTGTTGAAAAAAAATTTAATTCAAATTACGAATTATGGGACAACAAAGGAAAATCCCAAATAGAATATGTCTAAATTCAAGGAATGTCCCAATTTGAATGATGAAATGAGTTTTCTCTTACAAAAAGCAAACTAACCAACCACTATCAACAAGTATTAGGCAACCCATCTTCAAAGGTATGATACAATCCACTATTCCTGAATTCATCAAACCAAGATGTGGAAGGTTGCAAGAAAATGGTTTAGATTGTTCTTGAAATAATACATGCATTGGATTTACCATGTGGCAACCACTATTGCAAACAAACTTCCACCAAATTAACTTACTCAAAGCTCCACCATGGCTTACATAGTTGTTTATTTGGTGAAAGCATATTACATTCCGCCAACATTTGTTGTGAATAGCAATTAGACTAATGTCCATCTTGTGCCTAATGGTGGTGAAAGAACTTGGGAGCCAAAATGCTAGGTTTAAAGGATAAAAGGCAAATCACAATGGTGGTATGCTCTAGTGTTGTAAGGGATTTATTTTCACCATAGATTGTGTTTATTGGCATTAGATCTTAAACATTTCCACCAAACAACCAACATTACAATGCCACAACATCACTTTTCAAGGAAATAATAATTGCAAGAAAAATAGTGAAAGAAAATGTTGATGTTGATTCAATTGTTCCAATGTTAGAAGGTGTGGAAAATTGTTTTGAATTTACATCTACACCACCATCCACAAATGTAGGGCCATTAAGAACAATACATAAGCAACATGCACAAGCTAACAAAAATAAATCTAAGCCATGTATAGAAACACACATTTGTTGCTAGCATATTGTAGTTGTTGTTTTTGTTGTTATTATTGGCATTGTTGTGGTTGTTATTGTCGTTGTTGAGATTGACTCAGTTGTTGTGGTGTTTGGTCTGTGTTTAATTGCATTTGGTGTTTTGCTCCTATTGATAACTAAAGAGTTTTGGCTACCATGTTGCCTATTGTGGCTACTAGCCTCCAAGCACCACTCATCCTAGACTTTGTAGTGCTACTACTTTTCCCACTAATGATGGCACTTTTGATAGTTGTAGAGCTTGCAAAATCCCAACATCAATCAATCCATCATTACACATTGCTGACAATAAGGGAAAAAAAACTTCACATTGTTATTGCTTAATTGGGAAAAATCCAAACAAAGATGACACAAAAGTATTATTTAGAGCTTAAACAAAAAATAAAATGGAATAATAAGTTAGATTATGTTGTTTACTAGAGTTGTGATGATGGCTTGGGGGACTTGTTTTATTGTTGTAATTGTTGTGTTAGATGTTGCTAATGTTATTGGTTTTGAGATTACTGAAGATTAATGAGAGAAATTAATGTTCACTTGGAACTTGGAAGGTTACAAAATGTTTGACATTCAAGTAGCTAATCAAAAATTACACATGAACATTATAAAAAGAAATAAAGAGAATCCATGACAAAGAGAGATTACTTGAGATGATGCAAAGAACATGGAATGAAATTTTTTTGAGCTTGGATTTTTTTGTTCAAGCTACATCCTATTACTCTTCCTCTCACCCTTGAGATCCACCCCTATTGCCACAACAAAATTTGAACCAGTTTATGCATTAGGTTCATCAAGTTGAAATTTGTTTCAACTAATGTTTTATGAAATGTTGTTGTAGTAAGAGGTGTAAAAAATATTGATTTGTTGTTGCGAGTCTTGCATTGTAAAAGAAAATGTTCTCGCCACACATTGGATTTGGGGTTTTTGATTTGTTGTAGGCCTGAATGATCTTCATAGCTACTAGAAGTAATGAAATTGTTACAATTATAATAAGAATCATTCATGTGAATTTGCTTTGATGGCAAAGATTTAAAACTAACTTTGGAGTTCATGGAGCAAAAATCATGAAAATGAAGTGGTGGAACAATGGTTGTGTGGGGTGAAAACCTTTTAAGGTGTACCGCCCAAGACAAAAAAGACTTAATTATTATTGTAATATTTTTTCCCCTATATTTTGATCCCCATAAGTGTCAAAAACTTCGTAAGTGCCATATTTTAAACCAATAAAATTTTAAATTCCATCATAATCTTCCATAAATGTGTCTTTACATGGTAAAAAAAAAAAGTTTAAAAATATAGAAAAGGGTGACATTGTGTTAGGATTTTGGTACACCTTAAAAAAAAATTTGAACCTTGTGTTTTCTCTAAGGACTATAATATGCATTTGTTTGGCAAGGATAGAAGAAGTTTGTCTATTGATGCCCACAAGTTGCTTTTAGGTTGTAACTTAGGGTTGTTGTCAAAGACAAGACGATAATTGCAAGTGGTAGTTCCAAGGGGTGGTGGTAAGGCTTGGAAGAAATTGTTCTAATGTCATTGAAGTCCTTGGGTTTCTTTGATGTTTTTTCCTACTTGAAAGGCATCGTGAATATTATAGGGGAAGAAGCAAAGATGTTGTTGTTAACATGTAACAAGTGGTAGGGCAACATGGTGAAAGGAGAAAGTTAGTAAAACAAATCAATTAGTAAAACAACTATATTTGTGTTGATGTCACGAGTTAATGTGACAGATGGAAACTTAAATTTCACCCATAAATTCTCCTCACCATAACCCATCATTCTTAAACTTGAACTCCAAAGCTTTTAATGGTTTGCATATGAAGTTTTTTCCTCCTATTCCAACACACCTAAAGTTAAAGGATCTTTGTGTATTCTTGAAACTAAACACATTGTAATGTATATAATTAACTAATCAGCAAGTTAATTCATAAGAAATCATTTATCAACGTTTTGAGTTTAAAAAGATTTCATCATCATAACCCATGTAGTGACAATTAGGAAATTTTGCAATATTAAGAGTAATTACTAGCTAAATGTTTCAAAATATTTTCTACATCATTTGAAAGGTTTAACTTGGAAAAAATAAAATTGTCAAAGTATTCTTGGATAATCTTGAAACTTAAATAACAACACAAAAACAAGGTTTGAGGTGTTCAAAGAACATGATTAACATTTTTAGCATTTTGAAATTATATTTGAAGAATTTCAACATTTTCAACTTTATTTTTTAGAATTTTTGGCACAACCAACATTTGAATTTTTAAAAAATCAACTTTTATTTATTTTCTTAAAATTATGGCCAAAATATAATAGGTATTACAGTAGTAATCTTGAGTTCAATGTGTGTTGGTTGTCATGTGGAATAAAAATTATTTAGGTCAAATAACATGTTAGGTAGTATGCACAAATCAAAATTGGCAACTATTGCTAAAATTATTTATTTATTTGTATAAAGGAGGTTGAGTAGTTTCAATTTTAATATTTAAAAACTTCAACAATTAATGAATAACTTTAAAAATACACATCATATTGTTGTATTTGTAATTATGTCCCAATTAGTTGAAACAACAAGAAAAAACAATCTTATTTTATCTTTTGACAAGGCCTTTACGACATTGCACACTAGGTTAAGTCTTTCCCATCCGTTAGTCCTTGGGTTGTCACACTACATTTGTAGCTAACCTTTGGATCTTATGGGGATCCACCTCTCTTCATTGTGTGCATGGTGGGGAAAGGACAACCTTGCATGATATTGTGCAAAATGTTTTTGCAACCATTGTGAAAAATGCATGATTTCATGTTTTGTGAAAGCAAACCCATGTCCTTTCTCCCCATGCCCTATAATATTCACACCATTGAATCAATATTGTGTTGTCAGTCGATGGTGTTTGCACATTGGTAAACGTTGTCATTGTTGACCTGACTCAAGTTGATCTAGTTTCACATGTTGTCTTTTCTTATGGGGTTACGACAATAGCTGCAGTTCAGGCAAAGGAAGGTTTTTATCATGATCAATTCCTAATGGACATGTTTGTCCCTCTAGTTGTGGAGGTTTTTGGATGTCTACACTAGCAAGCGAACGAGTTTTGTCATTAATGTGCCAACATGGTGTGGGGAGCAAAAGGCACTAGAAGTCCTCCTCTTTTAGTTTTGTGCACATTTTATAGTTAGAGGGTGTTAATGGTGTTACAACATGTGTAGATAGTTTCTATTTTGAAATGTGTTATTGTGATAAATGAGGGTTCTTCTAGGCTAAGTGTTCTTCTAGGAGGACCTCCCCTTTCTTTATTTAATATGCTTCTTGCGACAAGAAAGGGTTTAGGAACTTGATGTTTCTTATACGGTTTGCCTTTTTTGGAGGCTTTTTTTGTTTTCTTGGATGTGGGTCCTTCCATTTTGTTATTTGTATTCCCCTTTTTTGGGTGCTTTGATTTATTTATGTTTAGTAGGGTTTCATCATTTAATCTCCCAAATTATTTTGTGTTGAACGTTAGTGCAAATATGATGTGTAAAGCATAGGTGTGTTGATGGGATCATACAATCATACCATGATTTACCAATATGATTTATCAATACCATATACTAGGGAATAACTTAGGTACCATTACAACATTCAAAATATTTCCACCCATGCTCATTGTTTAGTATTTGGCCTTGTTTAAATAATTTTCCCTTCTCAATTTAATCTATAAAATTGAAATTGGGATGATTAAAAATGAAAGATTATGAATATCAACATATTTTGACCAATCAAACTAAGCCAATCAAAAGGTGTTATGCTTTGTTATGCCTTTGGCTAGCTTCAACATTCTATGCAAAAATGTTGGGCCAAAACTATTTTGCTAAATCAAACCAATATGTTTTGAGTTTTTTTTGTCCAAAGTTTGTTGCACAATGCATTAGTGGGCTTGCTTTTAGAACATCTCCATCCCTAGTTTCCTAATGTTTCTTGTAAATGTAAAGGTGTAGGGTTTAATGATGTCACAAATCATTTTTTGTGCTTCCATTCACACCTATCACCTTTGGCATGTTATGTTGTCTTACTCCCCTTGATAGTCACTCAAGTTGTTTCATGTTGGTCGATCTTGTGCATCCCCATTTAAACCAATTACAATTTGTTGCATTTTGGTCTTTTTGTGCAACTTTGTGCTTTGATTATTTTTTTCAATTTTGTTTTTTGTTTTGATTTTGAATTTTATTCTTGAGCTTCTCTTTCACTCATTGTGATATTTGCATGGGCTTACAACCATTCACAATTTGTGGTTGGAATTTTGTTGTGACAATTTATTAAAAAATTTACATTCTTTTTTCACTTCTTGTGATTTATGTGTGGGATTGAACACTAATTGGGATTTGTGATTGGAATTTTTCTATGTCAATTTTTACATGAATTTTGTGTTTCTTTCATTCATTGTATTTGATGCATGGCCCAATACTAATTGTGATTTATAAATGGAGCTTTGTTATGTCAATTTCTACAAGACTCTTGTGTTTTCCATTCATTTGCTTTGTGTTTCATTGTGTTGTGTGATGTTACATGTGCTTTCATTATGTGCCCTAATTGACATGGAATCTTGGAGACAAATGTTATGGGGCATATTGATTGTTGAATTAGGCAATGATGAAGGAAAGGAGGAATTTATGCAATGTTGCTACATTTTGAAGTTAATGAAATAGTTGTGAGGTATTGGCTTGGTGGTAGAAAACCTCAGTGCAAACCCAAATTGCAAAGACATATGCTTCTAAATGAAAATAGAATCCTTTGAAACTATTTTGACAGCACTTGATGTATGATTACAAATTGTTTCAGTGTTGCTACATAATGTATTAATCACTTTTCCTTCACATCACAAAGTCTATTGCCAATCATAATATTTACTTTGTGCAAAAATAGGATGTGACGCGCCCCCAAGTTCCTTGTTAGACCCAAAAAGGGTCCAACTATTTCAAAGAGCGAAAATAGTTGGAACTTGGTGCCGCTCCCAGCTTCCAGCATTAAAGGGGGTGAGAGGGGCGTGTTGAAAGCTCCGGGATTAGATTAGGACAAGGGACAAGTTACTTAGTTATTCGGTCCTGCATCCAAATCCAACCAACAAGTTGGTTAGAACTCATTCTGCACATTTTTGGTGTTGGGACAAGCTGCGGGCAACCTTGGACTCACTTGATTCACCACGGCCCGGATTCGGGGGAAGCCACCACCTTCCCTCATATAGTATTCTCTACGTCTCTCCATCGCACTTGCATCCGAATGACACTTTTTCCTGGGATTCCCAAAGTGGAGTCCCGAAATGGTCCTAGTTTGGATTCCTGGGACTTTGGGTGTTCATAACTTCTCGCTCTCACCTCCGATTGGGACAAGGTCTGAAGCAAACTTGTAGCTCTCCTTGAGATCTTTTCAATGGTGTGTTGCACTCCAGCTGCACACACCGAAATCTGGTCGATTCTCGACTTTTAGTGGTCGGGAGTCAAACTGCCAGTTTGACTCCCGACCTTTCTTTCACCCATAACTTGTGCTGCAGATGTCCAAATGGCTCATGCGAGGCCATTTTGGACATCTACACTCCGAGACCTTTCCAATGGTATAAAAAACACCCCAATGCAAGGCGTTTTGACCTTTGCAATCGAGCTCTAAATTTTTGGGAGTCCCAAAGGACTCCCAAGTCCCATTTTCGGGAATGTGAGTGACAACCTCACACTTCCTTCAAAGTGGGGTTGCGAAAGGATGCTTGCGATGTGATGGGCTTGTCCATAATTTAGAAAATTATCACTATTTGTAAGTAGCTTGCATATGGAATGATTGTTAATTCCATGGACAAATACTATCATTTGGGCATGATAACATTATAATGTTTTGTTTGAAATGATTTGTAAAGGTTGTGAAGAAGGTTTTCAAAAAGTGATACTTTTGATAACACATGAAAATTGATTGGAGAAGCAAATGCACATCAATCTAGATTGAGGGGTGCTAGGGATGTTTGCATTGTTCAATTGTATAAATTATCATCGAAAGAAATGTCTAGTGGCATGGCAAGGGCAATTTTTTGACAAAAATAACCATAGTTCAATTAACTCTTGAAGCTATGGCTAACCAAAGTATTTGTATATTACATTTTTAATTTGGGTGGGAACAATGACTTGAATGTTCTTGATAGGAATCCATTTATTTCTAATTGGATGTTTGCTTTTATAGTTAATGTCATCACAAGTTATGTGTTACCACCATTTTTATTCAATGTCACACCAATTACTTGTAGGCATCACACAAGAGTTTGTATCCTACTACAAATTGGAGGCCATAAGAAATTTTTGAACTAAGGCTAAATACTTTTTTACTAGGTTGAACCAACAATGGGATGATGATTTTGCAATGTAGCCTATGGTGGCCTTCAAAGTTATCGTTGTTAGTGTGTTTGTTATCGATTGTGGAGACACTCTTCATCCTTACCTTCCACAAAGCAAAGCTTTTCAAAAGATTGGAACCAACATTTTATTGGCTATTTTTTTCAAAATGGCTAAAAGTATGTGTGTGTGTGTGTTTTTTTGATTTTATGGTAGTGAAAATTTGACAAGTTTTTTTGGAGAAATTGCTAGATTTCTTATTGGGTTCTAGCATGTAGCAAAAATGTGAAGGATTCTTTAAAAGTTTTTATTGATCTATAGCCAAATTTGGCTAAATTTTCTTGTGGATGATCGCCAGTTTGGTTACCTCACAAAATTGAAGTAAAACCCCCTCATTGGAACCTAAAACAGCAACCTAAACGCTGTTTGAGGTCCCAAAACATCCGGGACCTTGATTCAAATTGTGACATCTGGATTCCCGCCAACAGCCAAGGATTAGGGTTTCGCGTCGTGTGCACACCTGACGAGGCCTTCCCTCCGTTCTCTCTTCTCCGCGCATCGAGTCTGCTGCAGTTGTGCTATTGACAAATTCAGTATGCGAAGTCGGTTGCCAGACGCGAAATCTCGTTTCTTGGAAACTTTTTGGTAGGCTTTTCCCTTGCAAAGCATCATTACCAAGGTTTCGCGCTTTGTTTCGATTTTTGGGGATTGGCAAGGGTTTCCAGGTTCTGAACCCGGCAAGCACATGCCGACCGGCCCCCTTCGTTTCTTCTCCGAAAGATTTGAGTATCGGTTGAGAAGATGACTCAAACGTGTTTCCGGATTGCGTTTCAGTGTTTACAGTAGCAAACCGGTTTGCATGAAAAAGCGGGAAGGATTGTCTGATAGCCAATGCACCGGGTAAGTACTGTAATGTCAGCATTTTTTCCCAAGCGCTACACGGAGTAGGTTTCTTCAGGTTGGAAGTGTAGGAGGTAGGCAGAGAAGGGAGCATTTGCCCGTGTAGAAGAAGTAGGGGAGGATATGGAAGTTGTAGAGAAGGAAGAGGAGGAGGAGGCGGTGGCGGATGAGGAGTATTGTGGTGAAACTCAACAACAATTGCATAATCGCAGGCAACGACTTCGTAATCGCCTCAAATTAGCCGTCATTGCTACTGCTGAACGTGAAGGTTTCTGTCCAAACTTTTCCTCTTTTTAAAGAATTGTTGGCGGAGTCACTGAGTTTAGGATTTCTCAGCATTGTGATTCCCTTTCTTGAACGTGATTGAATGTAGCCCCTTGAACAGTAGAGAGATCAATTTGCAAACTTGTAGGGGTTGAGGGTGTAGCAGATTGAGGTATTTTCGGTTGAATGGAATTCTCTTCGTGTCAAATATATAGCTCACCATATAATATGGATGATTGTTTGCCCTAATCTGCTGCCTGGAGATTGTTGTCACAGTAGCTGTTTATTGAAATAGTAATGGAGGATTGTGGGGTTTGCATGGTGGGAAAGAAAGTGCAGAAGCATGAAATGCAGATATCACCACACGTGATGACAGCGCTGGCAGATCTTACATTCAAATATGCTGGTACTTTGTTGCCCTTAAGTGCATTCTATGAATTAACTGTTAGGGTTTGGTGAAACAAAGTTAGAGAGAAAAATGGCACTAAAGAACATGTTTCCAGTTACAGAGATGTGGGGGTTGTCTGCAAGAGGGAGAGAGTTTGTTTCAAAGCTCAAGACATGGATGTGGTGTGTCAAAGAGAATGAATGTTCCTGGAAACTTGGGAAGTCCCGGTGATGAATTGATTGATCTTTTACAGGCATCTGTATTTGATTGCCTACATTTGTCCATGTGGCTTCAGACTTGGTTTTCTTGTGTATTGGTTTCTAAGAGGAATGATGATGTGGTGCAGAGGAGCTGGCAAAGGATGTGGAACTTTTTGCACATCATGCTGGCCGAAAATCGGTTATGGTGGATGATGTCCTTTTAGCTGGTATGCTTCAAACAAATTTGGTCATTTGTCTAAATTGAAACTACCTGAAAAGTTGATGCATGGATCTGTCTGATTTTTTTGTGAGAGCTTATGTATTTGTCCACCCAATCCCTGCTCCAATCTCTTTTCTCCCACCCTTGTCTATTGGACAGTTTGCAGCTTCTATGTGGCCAGGCTGATATGTTGTGGAAGAGATGGGGGTGTACATTTCAGCACACAGGAATGAAGATGTGGTGGCAAAACTGCGGGCATTTGCACGGAATCTCACAAAAAGTAGAGAGCATCAACCAGAGAAAAAGCGCAAGAGAGCCCCTACCAAAGAACCTGATGCATGTGCCTGAAAGAGGAGATGCAATCTTACTTTTGCTCCAGCTGCTTATCCGAACACATGGACCTTTGGTGTGAACTTGAACCCATCTGGCCATCTTGAAACTTCTGTTCCTCAGTGCTGGCTGCTGAGATGGACATAAATCTGTGGAGTAGAGCATTATGTTAATCCATTTTTTCTGTGGACATCTAGCTGTATGAATCTCTCATTCATTTATGCTAGATGGTCATCCACCTGTTTTCTATACTGGCTGTGATATCAAGCTAAGCCAGCAGTATGTACTCTCCTGAACGTCTTATTCCTCTTAAAAGTACCTGGCTACTTTGAGTAGTTTAAGCTTATCAGATTTGCTGAATTTTGTAGATTCAAAAGCAACTGCCAATCTGGATGTGGAATTGTTAGTTATTTACAAGGAGTAATGCAAAACTATTTCATCTTGTTGCTCTTGACAAGATTTTTCAGGCCATTTTGGAGACAAAGTGGAGAAATCTTTCTTGTGATTGGAGGGCCACAAAGCATCAGTGTGCTGAGGTATGTAAACTCTCCAAGGATATAGGCTTACCCATAGAAACCTGACATGCAGGTAAGTTTGCAGTTTGGGACTGGACTGATTGGTAGCACAAAGGTTTCAGAAATATTTGGAAGATGTCTTGCAAAGATGTCTTGGAGCGATGGTTCGTCTGAGATTAGTCTGTTGCTAGCCACCCAGTCATAAGTGGGAGTTCAAACATGATTTGCTTGGGTTGTTATTTCCTAAGCACCTTTCATTTTCATGGGATGAGATGGATACCAGATTGGAAGGGCTGTAAATTTTCAAGAGTTGTGGAGACAGTTGGATTTGATGAAATTTTCAAAGAATTCAACAAATGGTGTAATATGTATCATATGTGCACACTAAATATGTTCATACCCTCCCTGGCTTGGAAAGACTTATTTAATTATTTGGAGAGGCCATCCATCAACAAGTACCATCATGAAACAAAGTTCAAGACATACAGGAGTCAATATAGGCATATGCGATTTTCAAGATGAAAACCAAATAAAAGACCTGCCAATCTGTTTTGCCACTTTGCATGGCTTCCTCTCTACATCAATTCAGAAATATTTTTGTGGATTAAATTATTGGATTATAAAGTTTATTTTTGAGTTTAACATCATTCTGTAACCAAAGCACAGATTTTCTCTTTTGTTGTTCATTCACTATGGATGTGTTTCTTCCAATCCTTCAATTTAGTTGACTTGAAGTTTTTTCAAATTATGGTTTAATTTGACCATCCAATTTTGATTGAACCTGTTTCTCTTGAACAAATTTGATTTGAAGAGCATGCATTCAATTAGGAAACTCAAAAAATTGATGTTCCAAGCTCAAGCCATGCTTTTCAAAACTCTTATCACTTGAAGTTGGTGACCATTTTGCTTAGCATTTTCTCTATTGAAAATCTTTTGGCAATGTTATGCAAATCACCTAGTTATGTGCATTCATTTTCTACTTGTATTCCTCTAAAAGTGAGGATATCAATTCTGTGTATGGATAGCTATAGAAGACTACACATTTGCTTTCGACATTGTTCAGGTAACTCAAACTTCAAGGCCAACAATTGTAAATTGAAAGAAACAAAGCAAACCCAAGCTGAACCAAACAAGAAAAACCCTAAAAGAATAAAAAAGGAGATTTTAGATCTCAGTCCCATCTTTCATTTGATGGCTTCTGCATTTGTTTAGTCTGTTAACCATCCCACCATGCTTGTTTGTTGTTTGTTGCCATAGCTGTCTGTTACTGCTGTTTGGATGGAGTGAGAGTTGGCATTGTTGTGGAGCAGAAGAGATTGAGAAAGATGCCTCAGATCCAGTACTCCAAGAAGTATTTCAATAACATATTTGAGCACAGGGGCATCAAGTTCTTCAATCCTGTTTGCGTGGAGATCTGGATTATTGCTTAGCCTCCATGTTTTTGTTGCGATCTGAGATGAGTTTGTTAGATTTCAGATGGTCATTTGAGCTTCATCATCAAGTCTGTTGCAAGCTTGTGAATATTGAGCACTCATGTAATGTGGTCTTCTCATAGCCTGAAACACCAGTGTGATCCTTCATAAACCCTGCATTCCAAACCTTGAGTTCTCCACCAGGGCTGGCTAAAACTGAGCTACTCAAATGAATGATCTCAGAAGTTTCAAGTCTGTCCTTATTATGCAAAACAAGCCCAGGAGTTGCAGCAGGAACTCCATAAGACTTTACTTTGAACAAAAAATGCTGCTTAGGTCTGCACAAGATTTTCCAAATGCAGAATTTTTACCTGTGATATGTAATTGCTCTGCTGCTGCTACAATTCCAAGAGGGGAAGCCTGGTGAGCATTGACTCTGCAAGCTCAAGCTGCTCTGTTGTCATTGATGTGCCACATACAAGCTTCAATTGCTTCAACTTCCTTGTATCATTTAGCAAAGCTGCCTTCCGACATGCTCGTATACTGCCTGCAGCTCCATATGGGATCCATGTCATGATAAATCTAGCTAGTCTTCAATAGCACAAATCTGCTAATCTTGCACCTTAGTTTTGCCCTAATCTTGGTAGTATTTGAGCTCACATCTAACACCACAAGACATGACAACAGATGTTGGGCAGTTTTAGCAATTGTGATTATCATGACTACAGATGCCGGGTGGCTTTTAGCAGTAGCAATTATCGTGACTACAGATTTCGGGAGGCTTCTAGCAATGCAATCATCATGATAACAGATGTCAGGTGGCACGACAACAACAACAACAACAACAACATGAACATGGAGCTTTACCACTGAGATTAAGGAGGTTGAAGAGGACTGGCACATTGTGCAGATGGGTGATGAAGGTGATGGAAGCCCAAATGGTGCGGTACTGCTCCCGGCTGCACCGAACCACACACAATCCTGTTGCTCCATTCACGTACTTCACTGCCATAAACCCACCACACACACACTAGTTGCCATAACCTTGTTGCTCGCCGACTCTGCTAAACCCTAAACCACACACGCACGCACGCACACAAACTCCTCTTGTAGCAAAATCTCTCACCTTGTAGCGAAGGGAGGCTGGAAGCGAGTCCATGTTCACCGAAATTGGTGAGAAGACTGTCGTGTATAGCGTTGCTCAGAACCGCCGTTGTCAAGAGAGAATCGTCCAACGTATGTCCAAGTAATACAATCTCCAGAACAAGGTACCTGCTCCTGAACAGCACCATGCTCTGGTTCTTCTCCCACTTCTTCTGCTCCCTATTCTCCTCCCCACACACACATACACACAAAGAGTTCCTTCCTTACTCTCTCCCTGAGAGAGGCAGAGTACAATGCTGTTGTTCTATGTGGTCCTTGAAGGCTCTCAACAGAAACCCTAGACTGCTGCAGTTTCCTCTGCAGTTGAGTATCTCATAGATCTCTCTATATGTGTTGAGATTACGATCGATTTCGTTCATCACAAGTTGATACACTACACCTGTTTGCATTATGTATGTATATATATATGTATGTAGGAGGGTCACTTGATTGGATGGAAGACTCAAGATTGGGAGGGGATTACAACTGAAATGCTTGCTTATTAGGAGCAGGGTTGGTTTCTTTCTTTCTTTTCCAATTTTGTCAAGTATGTGGGACGGGTTATGATCATCCACAAGAGGAATGAGGCAAATTTGGCTAAAGGTTAGCCGGCAAAGTTGAATTTTTTTAAGGACCCTGTTTGTTTTGGCTGGCAACCTGACCTCCAGGAACTCATTATCAAAATATGGTGAGTTCTGACTTTTTTCCCCCAAAAAGGCCTTTGTACACTTGGCACTGGATTTTTTTTTGGTTGCCATTGCAGTGTGAATATTCGCCAAAAAGAAAAAAAACACTGATTAGGAGCATTCTTGTTTGTGCTTAGCTTGAGCTTCTTCTTGAGAGGTGTTGGATTGTGGAGAGTGGGCATAACACAAGCCCCATGCATAAATTGTTGGTAGTGGTGAGCATTGATATCTCATGGTTTAGAGCTTTAAAAGGCTCCTGCCACAAATTCTCTGACTCCATAAGTAACTCTCCATGCAGCAATATAAAATACTTGACAATCAATGAAAATTGCATACTTTCTTTCTGTTCTTTCAGGTTTTGAAGAACTTAAAAAACCGGCAATACCAAAGGTGCTGCCATTTTCAAAGTTTGGTGGTCAAAATATACTTCCATGGATAACAAGGAATTTAAATTTGCATATTTGTAGGTGGCAAGTAATTGTGGCTTTTAGCACATTTGTACAGGTGACACTCCCTCCCCTTTACCTCCCTGTTTGTCCATCAAAAGTTTACCCACAGAGTTCTCAATCTCAAGCGAAATGCAGCCAAGCTTTGGTTTGAGAGTTATATGCTTTGATTGTGGCCAGCAGCACATGGCCTTGTTGTGGATGGTTTCACATCTGGTTTCATTCATAACCCACCTTGTTGTGTACTAACCTCAAGTTGGAAATCCTTAAATCTGTTTGTAACTTGTTTTTACAGCATGAGCACCACTGCTACAGATGAGTTCTGGGTACTTTAATGATCAGTGCCAATGGTGGTCACAATCAGCAGTGTATTATGGTCCACCCTTTCTGTTCTTCAGTTCTATTATTCTATTTTGTTTTACAGTGAAGCACTGGTTTTTGCTTAGCTTCAATTTTTGTTGCAAGAAAAGAAATCACTGACTTTTTTTCTCAAAAATGGGTGTTGTAGGTTTGCAAAGCAGTGGCACTGGCACACCTATTGAATGCCACTTGCTTTTGTGATGTGCCTTGGAAATTTTTTGTTTACACTTGGATCATCATATTCCAATGGATTGCTTTGTGGCAGCATCACTCGCTGCTGTGACAATGTAGTGTGATAGACATAGAGGTTCTAAAGGAAGCCACTCCCAACTTTTACCTGATCAACATGACTACCACTGTTGCTACAAACTGGTGTCATGCACTTACTGAGTTTTTGTGAACTGCCTCGCATTTGATCCAATTCCCTTTGAGATCTTCATCATGGAATTCTTGACCGCCATCATCCCAATTGATGCTACTGTGACTACCCAGGAGTTGCATCCATGCATGCACTGTTATGGGGGATGTTATGTGTGCTCCCTTGCAAGAAGATCACTCCCACATTTTGGAGTACTACTGCACAAAACCACAGTTGCAGTTGCACTCATGCACCTTAACTGGAGAGCTATACATGCTTCTGCAAGATATTCCCAGATAATTCGAGGAGGCTATTGCTTCTCATGAGATCAGATGACAAATCAAACTTTCTGTAGTCACTCACGCATAAGAGCTGTAAGCCAGTATAACTTCGGTTTATAGATAAAATCAAGAAAAAGCTAACTTCACAGAGGACATCAGGAAGAGGTGAATCAATCAATGTCAGTGATATGCTGTGGGGCTGGGTTGGAGTTGGCAGCTTTCCATAATTTTGGATGTGTAGCAGCCAGGTGTCATGTTTACAAGGACTGATTCTGTAAGCCTGCTATTACCTTTAGTTGCTGGCAAGAGTCTATATGACGTCCAACCTGATGACATGCCCTCACTATAATTTCTTAATAAAAGGTGCCTAGCAAGTGTTATCTTCCTTGAGAAAAAGACAATTGAGTGGACCCACTGGGCAAATGCCAATCCCCTGACTCTCTTTCAATGCTATAAATAAGTGGTTTGAGCAACATCGTAGTAGGTCACACACACACACACATATGCTCAGGGACCTCCATCAGCAACACGTTGTTTATCCAAACTGAAAGAATCCACAAACCTTCCCAACATCACATGGACAGAAAAGCAAACCAGCATACTCGTAGAGGGATCAGCAATTTAGTTCTGAAATGAAATGCTTGTGTTTTACAACTCAGAAACATCCACATTGACCTTAATACCTTTGCAAACCATTTAACCCATAAATGTATGCCTAAAATTGAACCTTAGGGCTTTACAAAGTGTAGTAGAGAAGTAACACAAACAATTGTTATTCATTTGAGGTCCAACACTATACATGACAGGGACATGAGAGAATACATACATTGGCCACTGACCACCCCGCCCCCCCCCAAATACTCAAAATGCAGAGATTCTGCAGTCATAAAAAATAAAATGGGAATTTTGAATTTGCAGAGTGGGACAGATGGTATGTCTTAGGTGACATGATCAGCTAATGTGAGAATCTTCATGAACTTACGCATGCGGAGCTCGTGAGGGACAGGCCCAAAGATTCGGGTCCCTATCGGCTCTCCCTGCTTGTTGACTATCACAACAGCATTTTTGTCAAACCTGATCTCACTTCCATCACTTCGTTGTCGCTGCATTGCAGCTCTGACAATTACACAGTTCACCACTTCCCCTTTTTTCACCTTGCCTCGTGGTAGAGCATCTTTCACTGAAGCTATGATAAGGTCACCGAGCTTTCCAGTTTTGGCTCCACCCAATACCTTGATGCATGACACTCGCCGTGCTCCTGAGTTATCTGCAACTTCCAGACTTGTACGCATCTGCACAAATGTTCTTCGTTGCTGCAGCAGACATTCATTCAAGTACTAGGGTTCGTCAGAATTTTACTTGTACCAACAATGTAGCTGCTCTTCTCCCAGGAGTCAAAACGCCATCTTGCTGTCCTGTCGCCTCCTCAATTCCTCTTTTTTCCCTTTGTTCACACTTTTTAGAAAATGAAAAGCTTGAAGACGAGAGATCGTGTTAACAAAATGAGGCCAGGCATGTACCTGGAACTGAGCATGGAGTGCAGCAGATTCACCAAAACCACCAACCCCTCCACAGGTGTTCCAACCCCCCGAGTTCAATGCTGACGACCCTCCAGATCCAGAAAGACGACTTGCAAGTAGTAGTTCTTCTTCCCCGCCATTCTTCTTCGTCGGCAGCTGCCCTGCAAACCCCTGGAGATTATTCCATCCCAAGTAAGATCGAACCCCCTGGGACTCGGCAATCACAGCCGGAGCAGCATTTTTCTTCAAGACTCTTGCAGATGAGATTGATTCCGAGAGTGCAGGATGCAAGCCTCTCCGCACTACTGATCTCAGCATGCTGTGTGCTGGAGACGCCAGTGATAATCTAATCGTGGGAGGGATCAAAACACAAAAGCATACACAATATATCTCTCTCTCGCCCCCGCGCGCTCTCTCAACAAAACAAAGTATGAAAAATCCGAGGGATGGAGCCTACTAAACCCTAACCCTAACCCTAATCATACTGTCATCTAGACTTCTTCACTCTTCGTCCGCTTGCGCAATGCAGGAGAGATGCGGAAAACAAATGCTGAAGAGGATTTGGCTTGTCACTGATGTCAGGTGCTGTTGCAAGCGCCTTCTTACCAAATCGAGAGCCGGGTCGTGAAGTTTTGGTTGAGAGGAAGAGCGTGAGAGAGAGAGATGATCTTCTGTCGTGGAGGAGGTATTGAGGGTTGTGTGGTTTTGTGATTTGCAACAACAGACTGATCGCGTGAGAGAGAGAGCGGGACACAATTGGGCAAAGAGTCATGACGACTACTGTACATGGCGTAGTAGCTCGAGCTCTGTCGAGAACAACCAAGCCGTTGCAGAACCTTCCAAATACAATCTTGCCGTGTTGTTTTTTTGTTTCTTCCCGCACTAGTCGACCAATTTCTTCAATCTCCTTCTTCCCAATTTTGCAAAGCTCCAACAGTGCCGCTGCTGCTGCTGTATCTCGAGGAGCTGGATCCACCAGTTTGAGTCTGAGATGGCTACAAACTTCTTGCGCGTCGAACCTTGGGAGCAACTTCTTTGGCAAGAATGCCGGGGGGATGACAGAGCTCATCAATGGCTCTTCTCAACTCTTGGAGAGTTTTGGGTTGGATAGATGGCAGCAGGTGCGATGGAGCGGGAGTCTCAAGGCTAAGGGCAAGCCACGAGGTCCCTTGTGGCGGCAGCGCAAAGGAATCAGCAAAGAGGCAATGCAGGTGGTCTTCGACCTCAAGAGAGCCAAGGGTGATTGGCAGAAGGAGCAGAAGGTCAGTGGTGGTTTTCATTTTTCCAACACCACTGGATTGACATTGTTTCTTCCATTTCTCCTTTGCCCCTTTTCCCTTTCCGCTGTCAATTATTTGTTTTCCAGTGAGGAAGGAAGGATCTCTCCCTCTTTCTCCTCCTCTTTTAGACAGCAGAGCTCTCTTATTTTCCATTCCAGTGTGTAGGGTTTAGGGTCTTGGGGACCACAATAGGTAATGGCCACAGACACACAGACACAGAGAGAGAGAGAGTGTGTGTGTGATTGTTGCATCAGCAGAAACTCTGCTCGGTGACTCCAATGTCTCTTACAACAGAGACATGAAGATCCTTCTTTGTATTCAAATCAAGTCTGAGAATTTAGTGATTTCACCTTCAACATGGAAATTCTATGCTTTCATCTTTAGACAAAATGTCTCAGCATGTGCAAGGGTCAATTTTTCACATAGCACATCTCTCAGATCCTCAAGCAAGTGTTGAGAAGCCTGCTGCAGAAATTTGCTGCTGCTTGTCTTTTTCTTTCATGCTTGACTGTATAATTCATGTGTTGGATTGAGAGAGTATATTTTCAGGTTTTGCAAACAGAAGCGTCACGGCTGCTGAAGATGGATCTGCTTATGACACTCGTTGAGCTCCGGCGACAGGATGAATGTGCTCTGGCGATTCAGGTCACTCAAACCCTCTGTGTACCCCTTTCTTCTTGTTCACAAATCCTAATTTTTCAGGGCAAATTTTTCCATTTTTGGGGATATTTTGTAGTATATGTCAATCATCCTCAGCATTCTGCTGTACAGATATTTGAAATGGTGCGCAAGGAGCCATGGTATAAACCAGACCGGTTTCTATATCGTGAAATGATGGATACCCTGGGACGCAACCAGCTGATTGAGGTATTTTTTGCAAAAAAAACTGCCTATGTTTCTGACAGTGAGTGTCTTTGTGAACAACACCTACACCAAAAGAATTTGACAAGTTTCTGATTTGTGAGTTGTTTTTTTATCCTTTGGGGGTGGGGGTTTCTAGGAAGTAGAGCGACTATACAAGGATCTTCAAGATGAAGGGCTGAAGCCTGATGCCATGATATTGACAGAGCTCATGGGGGCGTACATTCGGTGTGATAAGGTCCCTCGCGCGTTTGAGTTGTACCAAGAGATGAAAAGCTCTGAGCTGCAACTAGAAAAAGTTACTTATGAAATTCTTTGCAGGGGCCTCAAGAAAGCCAGGGACTTTGAGCACTTGCAAATTGTAATAGATGATTGTCGTCAAGCTTTTCCAGGTCTAGTTCCCCCATATTCTAAACAGATGGATGCACACTCAACAGGCGATAGAGAGAAATCACATGCATGATGAGGACACTTGTAAAAGGCAATAGAAGGAAAGCACCATTCCATTCACTTAGGGGGCTTAACTAATCTCTCATGAAATCCACATGGCTGGCCTCTAGACGAACAACATATTACTGATCAGAAAGTGTATTACATGGCAAAAAGCACATGTTTGTAACAGGATGAGATGTTGAAAGCAGCAGCCCTTGTTATGCCAAACACATTTGGGCTGTACCTAGACAAAGGTGACTATGATTTGCTTACATTTCTGTTGCTTTGTATCAAAGACTCTGAAGTGGAACTGCAGGATTACCATCCCACCATGTGTTTATTTGGTCATGCTGTCCAATCCAATGCAGAGGCTTCACGCCGTGAGGTGGGTGCCCAGTCTCTTTTGTATACTGTATTTTGCACTGTATGCCCATGCCCAAGCCCTCGATGAGTAGGGGTGCACCCACCATGATTTTGTAATGTTTATAGTTTTGACCTGCAATGGATTTAGTAAATTTTGAGTATTTTCATCACTGAAAATAAGTCTTTGGAGAAACTTGGGAGCTGCACTGTTGGTACTGTTGGAAAGCCCTTGATGAGCATGACTGCACAGAACACAGCTGCACCAAGGTGAATTTGTATATTTCAGACAAGGTGTGGGAGAAACTAGAGCTTCTTTAGAGTGATTCAGAAACTTCATAACGTTCTTCAAGCTTGCACTCCACAATGAGTAGGTTTCTAAGCAAGTGGACATGATTGAGAGAAGTACTTCTCAATCTGACGAACAAAACATAACTGACTATGTGACTTTGTTGTTTGACAATTTCTGGCAACAATATGCAGGTGCCCTCCAAAATTCACACTGTTTCAGCATGGAGTATTGTCATCAATATTAACAAGTATGCAATATGCACTCCATTTTTGGTTAAGACTAGTAGGTGTCAAATTCTTGATTTTGAAAGGCACCATGAGTTCTGCTGAGGTTCTAAGAACCCTTTTTTGGATTTATTGAACCTCCAATGTACAAGACTGCCAAAAAAATTTGGAGTCAAGTCCGGTTTAAGACCAAGTTCAGTTCCATCCACATTGCAGCCACTAAAATTATAAATATTTGTAATATTGATTTTGTCCAACTAGTGCACTATGCCCAATTTAAAAATAAATAAATAATGCACAATGCACAAAATAGGAAAAAAAAGAGTATTAATTGTTGTTTAGAAGCAATTAGAGCTAATAATTTACCTAAGAAGAAGCGAGGCTTAGTTGTTGCCCTTCTAAAACAATTCATTTATCTATAGCTAGAAAACCTCGACCTGTTTTAAAAGGGGTAATAGTCTGAATCAGGTTCAAGGTTCAGTTTTAGGAAGAGCTTGGTTACACCGTCTGGATCCAAATTTGATTTCAACAGCATTGTGAACCTCCAAGTCCAAATCTCTAAACCCTAAACCTCCAAGTCCAAATAAGCAAACCCTAAACTCTGAGTCCAAAACCTAAACCCTAAACCTAACTAAGGACCCAGAAGAAAATTTGCCGGATACCTTGAACCTACCAATATAGGTTAAGACTTGAGACATGCTATTTAGAAGCTCACCACTTCCCTTCACGAAGGGCTCTTGCTGAATAATGCATCCACTAGGGTTGTGCAAAGGGTGAAAATCACATTCACTAGGGTCATGCCAAGAGCAAATTTTGCATTCACACGCTCATGTGAAGGGCAAATTTTGCATTCACTTAGGGTCGTGCAAAGGGCAAAATTTGCATTCAAGCTGGGGATTCAGAGTCAGTTTTCTAGCCCTAGTAACGAAGTACAATAATCCTGCTTTCATCACTCAAGAGACTCACTCTGGCATACGGAACATGGCAACAGAGAGTATCTATCATTTAGATTGAATTTTTTTTTTAAAATAAAAAAAGCTTATAACTTACGAGAAAAAATATTAGTACTTAAAATGACTGCAAAGTTGCCTGAACTGCTATTATATTTGCATAATGAAATCTGCTTGAGCATTGGGTTTGTCATAATGACCATTAAGACTTATCATACTCATAATAATTGTTGCCTTCAGGCAACACCACCGTCTCCTTGCAACAACAACAACGTTGCAAAAAAAAACACAGTAAAGAGTGATATAAAATTTTGGGTATTGTAGTGAATCCGTTTTGTACCAGTGCTTTTGTTGGCTCGTGGGACTGAATATGCAAGCAATTTTTAAAAAAAAATCTTATTCATAAGTCGAAGGCTTAGCTCAGATTTACTTCGAAAGACCCATTTCAGATTACCACAATACCTGAAAGAATTTTGTTTCAATTTGAGATGGCTAATGTGGGGTCATTGGCATTAGTCAAATACCAGTGTTTGGGGTGAGGGGTAGGGGTAAGGGACAAGGTTAGAATTGTACTATATAGCAGTGTAAGGCGGTTCTTAGAATGAGGAACAGATACCCATTGGTTATCAACCTGAGTATATGCCCATTCACCCATCAATCTTCAAAATATGCAAAGAATCAGAACCAGTTCTTTGAATCTGCAAATAGTTAAAGAACTGAAACTGACAATTCTTAAAAAATTCTAAGAACCACACAACACGGATATATATATATATATATATATATAGGTACTGGAGATGGTATCAAAGATCCGACTGGACTGGGGTATGAGCTGAGGGTGGGTGGGTTTCAAAACTTGCCTACCCCTTTTGAAACTTGAACGCAGTTTCCTAGTCAGTTAGTCCTTTAACATTCAAAGCAAAGGTGCCAACCAAGTTCCAGCTTCAACAACTCAACAACTCCAAGTAAGATTGCTATGTATTCCCGGCCACAACATACCACTAACCCTGTGCCTCCCAAGTATTTAGTCAAGAGTCAAGGCCTGCCTGGACCAAGGTGGTGATTCTCTTGCTAACAATTGGTTGCCCAAGTTTACTTCCTTGCGTATGGTACAGTGTTTTCTTTTCTGAAAAATTTAGGTCATTTTATTTTTTTGAAGTGTAAATTTTTCTATTTAAAAAATTTAATTAAAAAAATTTGTGAAATTTTTGCAATTGCAAAGAAAAAAGAAAAAAAACCCTCATGCTGTGCTGTATCCATACTTGGATTTTGTGAAAACACAAAGGCCATTCCATAAAAGCCTGCATCAATTTCCCTCCAATGCACCAAACCCACGTCACAACAAAGTTTGAGTCCATCTCATTCCTCCACTCCTAATGCTTTTAGTGAGGGCATCATCACCATCATTCATTGTAATGTCATGGGCAGCAAGCTCGGCCCTGCAACCATTCTGAGTCCAAAGCCATCACTCTTTGCCTCAATAATGCAGATGAGGCAAACTCAGTGCGATCAACAAAATAATTTCACACTCCAGAATTGCATTTAGGGTCCATCCCCATTGAAAATTCATACTGCAGTAAGTACTACACCTTCATCATGTTTTGGTTCATCCTGGAAGCAAAGCCAGGAGTTAACTAAAGCCATTTTCAATGCAGGTTTTTCCCTGAATGTAGTTTAGTTCAATGTAAGGTTGAACCATAAACCCTAAACCTACAAGGAAACTATTGGTTCTTTGATTCTGAAAATTTCAAATACTCAGAACCGATGGTTTTTAAAAAAAAATAATCAAAGAGCACACTGATGATGCATACCCGGGTGTAGCTAGCTACAGTCTCCTAAATGCTGATCAAATATTTAATTGTTAGAATGGCCAATGTTAATCTCTCCTTTAGTTGTTACATGACACAAGAATTTTCTTCACCATTGAATCTTCAAGTCTGCCATTTGGTTTTTGCATTATTGAGCCCCAAAGGTGATGATGATGATATCATGGCGCAAGTTCTGTTGGGTACTGACATATGATGTATAAAGCCCAACCCGTGGCAAAACTGGTCAAATTGGGTGCAGCCCAAATGAGCACTCTGAATTCTCTCTGTTTGTTGCACTGAACCCATCTGCGTTCTGCTTCCGGAGATCTCTCTCATGAGGCTCTCTCAGTCCATGGACGATAATTACCATTTACCCATTTGAATTGAAACAAAGCTCATCCGTGTGAATAAATACCACAAATACTGTACCTACCTACAACTGATGTTTTGGTACAAAATAATTGGCAAAAGGTTTAGCCAAAAAAAAAAAAGAGAAATTTTTTGTTGAATTTTTTTTCAAAAGTGTTTGAAAATTGAAAACCTTTCAGTTCCTATTGCCAAAGGCAGAACACAAGATGTATTTTTGGCATAGTTGTTTCTCAACTGTTGAAATTCTGGAAAATTAAAATTTTCAAAATGTCAAACATCATTTTAAATAAATAAATAAATATTCAGCAAGGAAGTGCTAAACATAATTTGTAGGTATGGTAGTAGTATTCATTCAAGGGGACTCAAGAGGACGGAGATTGCAGCATGGGTGTGTGAGGAAATTCAGTCTTGTCCTTGAAGAAGTAGTAGTGAGCACCACCCTCCGAATTCAATGAGAAAAAAACACTTTGTACTTAGGGTTGTGATCCATGTTGAGGAATCTAAGTAATGAAAGGTCTCAGTGTCCAGAATGAAGAAAAACCAAGGGTACAATAGGAGGTACCCATGCTCTGGGGAACTATGGATATAGCTGGGTCAAAAATGGTGACAAACAGTTTGAGGAATAAAAATTTCACACGAGGCCAATGAGACCAACAGCTCAACAACATACACCGAGGAGAGCCCAGTTTCTTTCCAAGACTGCAGTTGGAAAACAGCCTCTAGGGTTGGAGTTTAGGGTTTAGGGTTTAGGGTTTGGGGGGGGGGGGTGATTAGGGTGTTCCCACCATGTTCTCACTGTGTTCCCAATAATGTTCCAAATTGCCTTCAATTTTTGTTTCCATCACAAAGACCAATCCATCATCTGCCAAACCCTAAACCCTAATCAAACCTAACATTTTACAGGACTTTTTCTTCTGTTGGTTGGCAGTCAGAAAACCAACTTGTGGCCCACTAGTAAGCGACAGACAATCAGCAACAAACAACAGCCTCTGCTCGACCTGCATTCTTTTGATCATCAGTTCAGTTCCTGCACATCCTTTCAATTGGCTCAGATGTAATTTTGTGATGACTGAAATGTTCCTGATATGTGACAGACAGACCAGAGGAGGAAGAAGAAGAGGAAGAAGAAGTTGTTGTTGTTCCGGATATGCAAACACGTGTGACAAAACCCTACAGCAAATAGTGATGTTGAATTTTTGGAGTCAGTCAGGTAGGTATTCACAGAAAACCTTCAGAAGAAGAAAACCCCTCTTTTCTCTCACCCCAAAACAAAATTGCAGATTTTTTAATTAATTAATTAATTAATTAATTAATTTTCAGTTGAGGTCTACTTGGAGGGGAAAAAACAAAGGATTTATTCATTACATTTGGAAGCAGAGGACATTTATTTGATGGAAAGTATTTGACTTTCTTTTAAAGAAAGACCCAAAAAAAAACAAAAAAGTCTCTTGGAAAAAATGGGGCATATAAGTAAGTTATAAAAAAAGTCTCTGGGCAATTGGGGAAGTCAAAAAAGATTGCCTTCAGGCTTCCTTCCTTCCTTTCTCCCTCCCTCTTTCCCCCACCTTCCTTCCTTCCCCAAGGGTCTTCTGAGTATTGATTCTCTTGGGATTGCTACCCAGTTTTGTTCTTCATATTAATTGAGGTTTCCCAAGCACAATATCCAACCCCCCTCCCAAAAAATATAAATTTCTTGTTACATGTAAGGCACCTATGAAGAAGACTCAATGATGGATGGGATACTTACCTACTACTCACCTACCTACCTATCTCAACTCAAGTGAAAAATAAATAATTAATTAATTAATTAAAAACAATAATAATAGGTTGAAATTCCAAAACTTATGTGAACACTTATTAGTAGTAGTACTCAGTACCCCACTTTGTGGTAGGTAGGTAGTCTTTGTTGCCTTATGCAATCTCTGTCTGTGCTAACACAATAAGTCCCCATTCTACGGAGTGTCCAAATTGTACCACATAATGGAGACTTACATGAGGGAATTGTACCATATAATGGACATACATGGACCATATAATTGTTCATATGAGGAAATTCAAACACTTGGTGATTCCAAGTTGAAGTTCCTGTGTTTTTGTGGGGGCAATTGTGTGTTATAGCCAAAGTGGTGATCGTCCACAAGAAGATTTAGCTAAAGTGGTGATCACCCACAAGAAGATTTAGCCAAAGTGGTGATCATCCACAAGAAGATTTAGCTGAGGTGGTGATCATCCACAAGAAGAAGATTTAGCCAAAGTGGTGATCATCCACAGGAAGATTTGGCCAAATTTGGTTACAAGCTAAATATGAAAAAAAAATGAAAAATATCCCTTTATGTTTTTGGTTATATACTTGAACCATGTATAGAAACCTGGCAATTTTTCTTAAATTTTGGTCGAATGCTGGCTGTTGAAAATCTCAAAAAAGCACATGATTTTAGCACTTTAAATTTCTAATATACCATTTTGGCTATATATAACCAGCAAAGAAAGCATTGAGGTCATGAATCTGAATTGCCATACCCAGCTCAGTGGCCCATGGCTGGGAGCTGGGTCTGACTAATGACAATTATCTGATGTAATTGGCACTTGAGAGAGATTTCGTCAAATCATTAGGAACTATGTGCTGGTCATATGCATTTGAAAGACCAATTGACCCTAAAAAGGTTAGGGTGAACAGTGGAATCTCTACTTATAGACAAATTACACATCACATAATATGCAACAAAGATTCGGCCCATATAATCTACCCTTGTTCACTAGAAACCATCACCTATTATAATATGCTATTGGACCACTAGGTACCTAATTAGTACAGGCAGACAACCTCCCAATGCACCTACCAATGCACCATGCAGGATGGATGATGTGTGGACAGGGAATATTTTTCATTGTATTGTCATCCCAATACCTTCGTTGGGTGGTTAACAATGTACTAACCATAATCTACATGCATCTACCTACCTAGTAGCGACCGAGTGTGTTATCTTCTTTACCTACCTACATAGTAACCACTTACATTCCCTACCCACTTACCTATCATATTTACCCACTATTATAGCTAGTTAGTAGTTACTCACCACGGAAAAGGGGGCATTACTAGATAGTTTACGGAGGAGGGACCTTGGTAACTCAGTTGTGATTCAGCCACAATTGAGTCATAATAACTCATAACAAGTTTATGATGGATGATTGGTGCACTACGGGGTGCTGGGTAACATACTTAACCAGGGTTAAGTTTGGAGGTTTCAGAGCGTATTTACGGAGAGGCTAGGATTGTGTGAACATGGTATCAGTCCAGAAAATCTTCTTCAGCAAGTCATCTCCCCCGTTGGTAAGGGTTCTCTATAACAGAAATTTGTAGAACTCGGGAAAAAAAAAGCCCCCATGTGAAATTAATTACACAACAACCATCAAATCTATTAACCTTAAGTAGCAAGTCAATGCCCCACCAAAGTTGAACATTTACCAAAGATTTTTCAACTTTCATTTTTTTTTCATTTTTTGGGAGAAAACAAGATACCTTTAATTTCAAAGACTTGGGAACTTTGACTCCTCCCCCATAGAGCCTTGGAAAATGCATATTCATCAATGTTGCCACCCAAAGGAGGTATACTAAGTAAGTAAGTAGTAGATGCATGTAGATGCTAATTACAATAGCAGGTAAGGGCTAGTGAATTGTTAGTAGGTAGATAGAAAAAACCATAAAAGAAACAAACTAACCCATGGGTTAGTTATGGTTAGTTAGTTAGGGAATTGAAACCCAATGAAAAAGTGTGTATTCTATCCACCCACCATCCATCCATCTCAGTGCAAGCAAGCTTCACTATGGCCTTCACCTTGAGTCTCCCACTAGAGGGTATACAAATCTAAAGTTTAGTTTCAACAACACATGGTGAATAAATAAATAAATAATTAATTAATTAATAAAAATTTGTTGGAAATAATAATATTGGTCAGATGCTCAACTTTCACCATTACATTGCCAACCCAGCAACCCTGTTCAGTCCTACCAAAACAAACACTGACCAACAAGAATGAGCTTGTTGGGCATTTAAGGACCAAAGGGGGAAGCATGGATAATAAAGAAAAGGAGCTTACAACAGAGGCTCATTTAGGTAGTCTCCTTAATGGCATTTTTTGAGTACATTATTTTAACCCTGGATTTCTGATTAGAGAGAGAGAGAGAGAGAGAGAGAGAGTTTTTCAGATACAAGAGCTCATGAAGAAGAGCCTGTCAGATCTTGAGCAGTGTTATCAACTGATTAGATTCTTGTTCCCAGATTTGCCAAGACAAAAAAGGAGAGATTGGGGAAAATAAAATAAAATTCAGAAATATTGAAATTTTCAAATTCAAATTCAAAAAATAGTGAAGGAAAGTATTGAATCTTCAAGAATATTGTCTTTGTTGAAATAAAAAATTTCAATTGATTCATTAATTATTCTACAAACATGTGTAGAAGCTGCCAATGTAGCTAGCTAGGCTAATAGTTCACCTTTTTTTCTTTCATGGGATTCAATCAATGGACAAGCAAAGCTTCATTTTTCCAACACAAATTGCTCATATTCACAAGCTCCTCAGGAAATGATAAATAAAATGTTTTTACTAACCAACAAATGGAAATTTGCTGCCGTGCTTTTTCCACAGAAGAGACAAAAGGATTTTTTGGGGCACATGATGATTAGAGCGGCCAAAGTTTTTGATTGCATGAAGGAGCTGCTGCTGTCCTTTTTCTTTTCTTTTCCCCTTAAAGACTTTACCCACCCTAGCAAGACTTGAATTGGAGGACTACTAGTCTGTGCCAATTGAACAGGGTCAGAGTAGACCCCATCAGCTAGCTACTAGCTGAGCTTTACTGCAACTGTGTGCATTTTCAAGGCAAACCCCATCATGCTTTTTGCTGGCAACTCAAAGAGATTTTAGTATAGGAGAAGGGCCTGAGTACATGCCCTTCCGTGATTTGAGATCTGTGCCTGAGGCCGGTAGGCTGACTCACAAAAACTACACTGCTACATAACAAACTACCTAGCAGCCTACTACTTATCCAACACCCACTACACCCCTACTCTTGTACAATGGCAGGAAGCTACTAGGTAGGTTACCATCTGGCTTCTACAACTGAAATTTGACTTGATGCCATTACAAGGCCCCTTTTCCCAAACAACAATCCAGAACAACCATAACAGAACTCAAAATTGGAGTCTATTCCAAATATAATATTATATAGGAAAACAAACAAACAAATCACTCACTGCATTGACATATATATATATATATACACACACACAACACATACACATGTGGAGTAAAGCAGGGCTTTTTTTTTCATTTTTTTGGATCCAGCCAGTGGCTGCACTGGGGATCATCCACAAGAAGAATTAGCCAAATTTGGTTACAGGTCAGAGAGGAAAGTAGAACAATTTAAGAATCATGCTATATTTATATTTTGGAACCTATTGTCTAAATATGACAATTTCAGAAAAAAAATTCCTCAAACTCTGGTGACTTTGGCACTTTTTTTTTCACAAAAAATCTTTGTATGGGCTTTTTTTTTCCTGTTGCAAAGTGGCGAAAATCACCTCACATTGTGGAGTAGAAGAAGGCCTTGACTGTTGTAGATTCATTGAAAGTGCTCCTCCTTAAACTCTCATCCAGCATTTAAGGATGTTGTTTTAATTATGGTACTGGGTAGTGGGCCCAATGTTAAATTGGCTCTAAATCCCTTAAGGTGCATTCACACGTAATATTAAGTCAGTGTTAAGTGAAAATCTAGGTGGCATCTTAGGTGGCACCCAATGTTAAATGGGTGATTTTTTAGTAATAAGTGAATGTTAACTTAACATAAAAATCTTTGTGGTAAATAGGTTTAGGTCCTAAATGACTAGCTTGGTATTAGGGGACTTAAATACTAGAGTCCTTAACACCAGGTGTGAATGCACCTTTAACAGAACTCTGCTAATCTAGCTCCCAGGCATATAACTAAACCAACAATTTCTTTCCTCATTTAGAAAGCTACTTTGATTTTTATTTTATTTTATTTTTTTGTGCTAATAAGACTTCACAATCTCCTGAACCTATTTCAGAATTTAAAAAAATAAATTCTTAAAAAGTATCACTGATTTTGTGGTTTGTTTGTTTTTCCTTTGATCACCATCTTTTCAAGATTTTTATCATGAGAAAAATCATCAAAAATTGGTTGAAGTATGTCAAAAGTATTGTTATGGATAAGCACTGATATTCTTTTCTCCATCCTGTTATTGACAATAGCCATTTTTCAGTCCCATATTGTTATAGACATTCGCCAATTGGGCTACTTCAAAACAGATTGGTTCCAGCCCCCTCCCCCCTCCCAAAATACAAACAAACAAACACTGGGTCACCTGGTATTTTAAATATATAAATATACATTGAAAAATAAATATGTGCATATATATATATACATATATATATATACATTCTATTGGGGGAATAGTGAACACTCCATAGTACTAGCCGTTAGGTACTCCTTTGTTTGTAGGTAAACATGTCAGGGATTGTTACTAGGGTAAAATTATAGGGGGAGAGAGGGGGGAAGTGATTGGGAATAGGGTTGCGTACCTGGAAAGGCAAACATTGAGTGCACACACTGGAGACAAAAAGGCAGACCACTAGGTTAGTTCCCGCCTTGACCGTCCTTTGAAAACTAAAGTTTAGCGGAGAAAATGGGGAAAGTACTTGTTTACACACACACACACACACACTCACACACCTACACACGCCATGCGCAGCAGAAATTGGCCGACACCCACATGAGCCTTCTCTGCACACCTCCCAGACAGCCTTTCTGCAACACATGGCACAACAGGGCTGGGCAGAGCCTCGCTCGCTCGCACGCTCTTCCTTTACACTCATACAAGTGTGTGAGAGTGAGGGGAGGAAGCAGGCAGCTGCGTCAGGACAACTTTTCATTAGGCTGTTGTGATCACATATTTTGTGATTTTAAGTGGGGGGGGTGTCAGTCAGCAAAGTAAGCATGGACTATGCTGGACCTGTGCTGGTGTTGTAAGGATATCTTTCCATTAGGCTGTTGTGATCACATAATTTTGTGATTAAGTGGGGTGGGGGAGGAAGCAGAGTCAGTCACCAAAGTATGGACTATTAGACCTGCTGGTCACTAAGGACGTCTTTGCGATCACAGATTTTGTGATTAAGTACCCAAATTTTGTAATGAGGAAACTTTGTTATAGCATTGACCAGTAAAGAAAGAAAGACATGGCAAAAGTGATGGGAACAACAACTAGATAAAGTAAAACAGCAGTTCAGAGTTAGCTAGCTCTGTGTCTACAGTTTCTGAACACACCCAAAAACTGGTTCAAGAAAAAACCAGTCAGTGAGAGTCGGTCACAGATGCAGACACAAGACACAAAGCATGTTGCCATGCTTTGCTGATGTCTACGAGCGTGGAAGTAATTGCAAGTTTTTTATACTATCACTAACTATATACTTCATCACATTCTTCTTTCTCTACCATTATCACCACCATCACCAGCGCTGCCACTGCACCAACTTCTCCTGAAGCTTAAGAATCACTGAGTGAACAAAGGCTCTTCACTTTTATTGATTGATTCTTTTCATGAGAATTTGAACAATGAACAGATAATATGAGCACCTTTCTGCACAAGAAATGTAACCCCCCGGCGCCCCTCTCCTCTGAACAACCACCATGTCTTCCTTCATGAGAAGGCGCATTCTCCCTTTGGACAGCATATACAAAAAAGGCTTTGTCCAAAGCCTTGCAAATACCAATCCTGTCGTTTGCTTCTCAATTGCTCAACCATTGTCATCCTCGTCACACATACTATCACACTAAAATTACCGCTTCTATAAGTACACTCACCTGTCTACTGGGGTAGTAGACAAGGATGGTTTTGCAATTCAGAAACAAAACCCCATCAATCTATGAAGCCACAAGAGAGCTGAGATTTTTTTTATCAGCTCCGGCTAAAAATTTTCAAAGGTGAAAAAGGTGTTATCCACACCTAGAGCAAACTCTCTCAGTACTGTGAAGAAGACTTCTTCTTCAACCTTTGGTTCTCAAAATTGTGATGGTTCCATTCCCCTCAGTGCAGATCCTAGTGCGAGCAACCACTGATTTCCCTGAAAGTCCCACTCCAGATTCCACTTTGCTGCTGGGCTTAACATCACCACTCACTCGGCCCTGATGTAATACTTTCGGAGGGGTGGCTATGAGCTGGTTGATGTCTGTCAACGTCACATCTCCCTCAGTTCCCAAGGGCTTTACCAGAGTGAAAGGATATGCCACAGGAACACTCATATTCAGTTTCCTCACTGCACTTATTCTGTTACCTGAAACAGTGAAGATAAAGGAGGGAGCCAAATTAGTGCATTGATAAGGTGCACCAGAGATAATTGTAATGAGTTTGGCAAATCATGGGACCAAAAAAACAGAAACCCCACTACAGCTGATGTTAGGATTCTCTGTTGGGCACTAGTATGACTTTACCGGGTGTTGAAGGTCGGCTTGAAAGAGGTGTGGGAGGACCCCGCAATACTCCCGGGTCTTCACTTGGTTGTACTTTGGGAGTCCATATTTCTGCAAACAATCCCACCAGAGATTCTAATCAATTATCTCCCATCAAAAAATTTGAAATTAGTCATCACAAACCAATGTAAAAAAAAGGGGTGGGGGGGGGGGGGAAAGATGAAGGAAGTGGCATTGTGCTTTGAAGGATTTTATCTTACCAGGAGTTTCTGTAACCAGCACTGCTGTTGTCTCCCTGGAAAAACAGATCCACAGGAGAAGGGGGTCCAAAAAACTGCTTAGCAAAATTGAGATAGTATATAATTGCATTGCAGACATTGCAGTCAATGACAAAGAAAGTGGATCCCTGGGATTATATAACTGATAAGAATGTGATTTGATCTTTAGGCTCCTTCCTTACATGTGGCTAGCAGAACTGTTGTTACCATCATTGTCTTCAAAACATGTGACCATCCAACTTTCAGCCATCGGTTCAACAATGTCTGCTGGAGAACTATGATTCTCATCTGGAAATAACAAACCCCAAGGACCCATACACATGTTAGTTTTCAAGAAGCCCATCATAACCTTCAGCAGTTGCACCATCACAGACAGTACAGACCTTCCAGGCCATACCAAAAAGGGTCCTCTTATGTGCAAAGCAGGCAGGCAGGTGCCAGATGTTATCACCTTTGTACCAGATTGATGATGATGGCATTGAGATTGAATTTTCATGCTCCTCTGCTGCTCCTGCCTCTGTGACTAGACAATCCATACCGCGCTGCAATGGTGCAAGCATCTCCTGCTGGAACAACGGCACATCATCGCTGCCGTTGTTACTGGGCGATTGCCCTGTGGTGCCTTTGAACAAGCGCCTCCTCTTCGGACGAGGGCTCCCTCCTCCTTCAGAATCGTCGACATCGGAAGTTCCTTGCACTACTACTGAGCTCTCTGTGAAACAAAAATCATGAGAGAAAAAAAACTGGTTCCTATTAGTCTGTTGGAAACCACGCGATTCAAGCGGCAGGCAGACAGAGACACAGACAGAGGTATTGGGAGAGAAACCGCAGAAGGACAGACACATCCCGAGGCTCTTACCTTGACTACCGAGAACGTCCATGACTGGATCCGATGACAGCAGGCAGCAGCCGTCAGCCGCCATCGGAGTTGCAAACAAAAGCCTCCCGGAGTCCAAATCATTTTGCGTCAATTCGTCCCACAAGGCCTGCGAGAATCCTGCAACGCGATGTCCGCGACATCCACCATCCCAGACGAAGCTCTTCAGACAGAGAGATAGATAGATTGCTTGTCTGTTACTAACAGCAGCAGCATTGAAAAGAGTCGGAAATCTTGAAAATCACTCTCATGAAGCCTATTATGCTCAAGAACGAACGTACGACGAGATGGATCCGATAACACTTGAATCTATCTGTCCGGAAGAATAGGAAGAAGAGAAAGAGCTTCTTCAACAACGGCAAGCTGCATCCATCAATTGTGAATCCCTGATCCTCATCAAACTGTCCTACAAGTCTGTGATTCATTCTTGCTGTTATCGACAGCATGGATAAAGAGTCTTCTATCAACAAACACAGAGAGACAGAGACAGAGAGATACTAGCACAACTTTCTTGAATTAGAGCGCCAAGTGCTACGATGCAGCGTGTAGAACCGACCTAGCGGAAAATCATCATCGTCGATGATGTTGTCGCAGCTGTCGCGCCAATCCCACGCGTCTGTCTCCTCAAGGTTCTCCTCAGTCATCGTCTCCTCCAAATGAATGCAAGAGAAGAGCGATCCTCGTTCACGAGAGATCCTCTTCCCCCGCTCTTCCCCCCGCCGCCTCCCCCTCTTCAACCAGCAACTCAACTCTGTACAGATTTTCCAAAGATCTAAAAGAAAAATAGCAACGCTACCACCTCTGCTTCTCATAAGAATCAGAATTTCCCTTACAAACAGCCATCGTATTATCGTCCACAACAGTCGATAATGCCTCCGATCGTTGCTAACTCCGATTCTCCCTTCCTAATTTTCTCAATGCCAAGCTAACATCCCCCATAATTGTTGCATCCTCCACCACAAGAAGACCGCGCTAACTTTCCGGCGGACAGCGGGGGAGCTAGTTAGAAGAAGGGGCAGTTCTTTGGCAATACTCGATCAAAACACTCCCCCTCGTCCCTTCTCCACGGCTGCTGCTTCACCGACAGACAACAACAAGAACACAAGACATCATCACACAAACACTTACATCGCCTTCTTCCATCCTATCGGCACCAGCAGATGCGTACGCATGTATCTCTCGGAAAAAGAAGAAGCGGGAGAAGAAGAAAGAAGAACGGGGCCCCCGGAAGCAGCAGCCGGCGGAAGCGGCCTTTCCTTTGGAGGCGCTGTATATTTTTGGATCAAACAAGGTTAGCGGAGCGATCCAGAACCAAATAAGTGAAAAAACGGATCGAAAGAAAGAGGAGAAGATGCACAACACGATGGTCAATGAGACAGAGAGAGATGGAGAATCGCAGGCAGAGAGAAGAGGAGTTGATAAAACACCAGCACCGCAACACACACAAGCGACAACTACAGAACTGTCGCTGCTTCTGGCGATGGCGGTGGCGGAAGCTGTGGAGTGGGTTAAGAAGAAAGGCGCCCGTTTAGCTAAACACAGGGATTAGGCTAAACTAAGTCTACAGCAGCCGCTAAACCCACCCTACTAATTTCCCGGTAACCCGACCTCTAACCCCGGGCTTATCCAGGACTACCAGATCTAACCACGTGTCACACCTACACTTTAGCTTTACCACCCAGCCAGCACGGTCCCCATAGATAGCTCTACCTATTTATCTTTTTTTTATTTTGTTTATTTTTAAAAAATTCAGCCTACCCTGACCAGCGTTTTTTTTTCTGGCTAAAAACATTTTCAAAATAGCTAAAAGTATGTGTTTCTTCGGTTTTGGACAATAACCAACCCATCATTGGGGACCCAGCCTTTTTTTCTTTTTTTTTCAAATTGGCGAAATTTCAAAAAAAAACGAAATTAAAAATTAAAAAATTTCCCAAATTCTCAGGGAGGAGAGAATTTTCAATCGCCAGAAGTGAGTGAAAAAAAATTAGTAGTAATCGCCAGATTTCTATACTTTCAAACGACACTTTTAAAGATTTTGTGTTTCATATTTGGTTTATAGCCTGCCAAGGCTTGGCTAAATCTTCATTAGGGAGAACCGCCACTTTGGCTACAAAGAAAAATTCCCCCCCAAAAAAAAAAAAAAAAAAAAAAAAAAAAAAAAAACAAACCCCACCCAAAACAAAACAAAAAAAAAAAAATAAATAAAAACAAAAAAAAAAACTAAATTTAATT
>Ga0116231_10001460_pt1 | contig 48288 bp, 42 predicted proteins | sample S1TSphgellanicum_2_FD_89695 | JGI IMG/M metagenome (GOLD analysis project Ga0116231, IMG submission 89695) | Host-associated microbial communities from peat moss isolated from Minnesota, USA - S1T2_Fd - Sphagnum magellanicum MG | ecosystem: Host-associated > Plants > Peat moss > Unclassified...
GTGATATATATATATATATATATATATATATATATATATATATGTCACTTTTTAAAAACACTCAAAAAAAGAGAATATAAAAACGAAAAAAAAAGAGACAAATTTCTATTTAGAGACACACACAAAGGGGGGGGGGAGGGGGTATATTTTCATACCTGTATCTTATTGGTATTAGGTCCAACGCTGATTTTATTTTATTTTTGCCTGGTAGATGGCAGGTATACACCTGCTATAATATTACCTCAGGTCCCGTAACAACTGGTATTGTTGTCTCAGGTCATACCCAACTGGTATGTTTTCCAATACCAATCCATCATAGCTACCAGTATTATATACTCAGGTGGGCATGCTATTTATACATATGGATACTACACTGGTGGGTAGTTTTGTCATTTGCTTCCACAATTTGAGGAATGTTCACTAGGTAGGTAGTTTTCATTTTGAATGAATGTTCAGCAGGTGTTCTTTTGTAAACTGTGGGGTTTCAGTTTTTGGGAACCTCATGGAACATTTTCTTATTAATTTTTTGATCTGTTGTTGCTGTTGTTGTTGTTGTTGCAGGTTTGAACCAGTGTTTGTTCAGCTGATGTTTTTTGTTTTGTTTATGTTTATGAAGAACCTCTTGTTTCGGGGTTCTAAAACAATAAATTAGAATGATTCCAATTCTGGTTCCAACTCGCATAAATGAAACCCCAGAATCCTGTTCCACAACTGGTTCTTCCAAAACAAATTCTGGTCTGGTTCTGGAAATCAGACTTAGTCCTGGTCCTGTTTTGGGTAACCCAGACTAGAACCCGCACTTAACTTTCCAGTTAGCCCTTTGGTTTTAGTTTTAGTTTTAGTTTTAGTTTTTTTCCTAAAATCTGTGTTCCAGTTCTGATTCCACACGTAAAATAGAGACAGGAACCAACCCAGTTACAGATCTAATCCTTAAAATAGTCTGGTTCTGTTGCCAGTCCAAAATTTCAGTTTTTACTAATTGAAAATGAGAGAACTGAAACCGGAACCACATTATTATTATTATTACTAAATGAAAACCAGGGTTAATAATCTGGTTCAACCGGAATGGGGCAGTTCTGCAAACCAGAACAAAAACCCAGATTATTACTAACTAACTAACTGGAACCAGACTTGCAGTAGTAACTGGAGCCAGAACTGGCGGTTCTAACTTGCCAAACTACTGGTAACCGCGCTTGGTTTGGAACTTGGGTGGTGCCATAATGGAAGAGTTTTGATGAGGGGGGCAGGGCGGGACGGGGGGGAACAGGGCAGGGCCATGACACGATGATGAGCCACTGTTGTTTGTTTGGACAAAGAAAGGATTGATTGATTGATTCAGTGTGTATGATCATCTGTTGCAAAAGTTTTTGCAACATTATTCAAACAGCATGTATGTATCTATGTATGTAAGTAAGTAAGTAAGTAAGTCTTTTGGTGGATTCAAACTATTGCATATTGCACTCATTGTTGTTGTTGTTGTTTGTCTTTCCAGGATCTTCATCATCTCTTTCAGCAAAATGCTCCAACGACCAGCCAGAGTCGCAGCAGCAGCAGTAGCAGCAAGAAGTTCTAGTTCAGCCTGGTGGTCGATCTCCCTAGCCGCCGGCGCCGGCGCCGCCGCATCCGCCCCTGCAGCAACCCACGAGGTCGGAGAGAGCAGGACCTGCACGTACCTGGTTGTGGCGGAGCGGAGTGGTGGCAGCAAGCAACGCTCCAGCAGTTGCAGTTGCAGTTGCAGTTGCTGCTGCTGCAGAAGCAGCAGCTGCTTGAAGAGACGAGGAGGCTGCACACCACGTCTCCCGCGTCTCACACCACCTGCAAACGCGAACAGATCAGTTTCCTTGACGCATCTGCAGGCAGTATTAAATGGGGGTGTACATAACGGGGGGAGTGCAGTGCCCCCGGGGGAGCTTCAAGAGTCGCTGCTGCAGCTAGTAATCTAGTGCGCCGCTTCTCAAGCTGCTGCTTGAGGGGGTCGGAGTAGTACTATCTCACAAAAAGAACAGGTACTAGCCACAACCTTCGGACCCTATTCCAGTTCAAAGGCAGACTCAGGAGGAGGGCAATTCTGAACAAGCTGGGACTTAGTTGCTTTCCAGCAAGGAGCTTACTTACTAGGAGGTCGAGCTCCTTGCTTGGAGCTTGCTGCTGGATGTAACCGGCTCCAGCAGCAGGAGGAACATCTTTTTTTCTCTGTGATTGATCCAGTTAGGGTAGAGGAAGCCCATCTAGCTCATCTGGAGTTGCACCCAAGTTTGCCCACCATATATATTTCTCTTGATATTATCACTTTCCGCTTCTTCTTCTTCTTCTTCTTTTTCTCCTCTTCTCGCTCTTTCCTGCTTCTGGATCAGATGTCACAAGCATTCATTCTCTGATGATGATGATGACCACTTTCTACATCTCTCGCTCTACTATTGGGTGGATGATCCTTGATCCTTGAGGTCTTCATTCTTGTAAGTAAGTTGTACAGAACAAGACTGCACAAGACAAAAACACTATGGCCCCCCCCCAAGAAAAGCAGCCTCAGGGGCGGCGGCAAGCTGCAACAAAGCTACATTCCGCACACTTAAAATTGTCACTCACGCGAGATTTCGCCCTTCACCCTATCAGCTTCATAGCCTGCTTGACTAATTCTCGTTCAAAGTGCATGCAAAACCAGCACATAGTTCTAACAACATCGTAATTCTAGGTGTACCAAATCTCGCCTAGCAAGAAAGAAAGAAAGCAAGCAAGGAAGTTCCTAAATCCTGGAGGTGCCAGAATCAATAATCTCTCCTAAGAGCTAATTTTACACCGGATAATGCCCAACCGCGGAACTCGACTCGACCGTCGGAATGATCATCCCTTGAATGCCCATCACCAACTAGAAGAATCACACACGTGCAAAATCCCAGATTGGAATTTATACATATACATATGGAACCACGTTCTGTAGTACTTTGTTGCTGCCATATTCTGCAATGGTTTACAGGTTAGACTTAGAATAAAGAACGTCGTGATTCCGAGGCTCTCAAGCTCCTCGTGTTGTATTCTTTGGTTGTAGTGCACCAGGTGTTTGGGCTTCTTGGACTGGAGGATGATGAGAAACTTGGTAGTAGTAAGACTAGGAGGAGCTGCAGGAGCAGTAGCAGCAGCAGGACGTACGCAGCAGCAGAAGAAGAAGATGATGAGCAGCAGTCGAGATCAAATGCGTAATGGTGGTGGCTGTAGCTGATCCTAGACTAGAGGAGTTGAAGGAGGACGACGGTTGCAGGTGCAGCTGCTGCAGTATCATGACAGCTGCAGCTGCTTCTTTTATACAACTTCTTCCGCTCATGCTGCCCTGCAAGGTGCGTAGTAACAATATCATTATTGTCAAACTCGACTGCAGCTTGCAGCCAGCTGCGAATACTACTAGATCAGCAAGCTCTTCTTATTGTCTTCGAGATCCATGGGGTAGGTAAAGTTTTCCTCTTTTGCTTAGCTAGCTACGCCGGTTGATGAAGAACAGGACCTCGAGATCAGCAGTGCTGCTCATTGTGAATGAACCAGACTGATCATATGTCCCACCATAATGTCAAGCGGAGGTTTGAATGCACTTGTATCTGTGTATATCTATATATCTCGGGTGCTGCAGGATGAGAAGACGAGATCCAAGATGTGGCCTTCAGCTGGCCGGTGGCCACCTTGGATGTCTAGGCGCGAGGAGCAGTATGATGATCAGGAGGAGGAGCTGGAGGAGGAGGACCAGCAGCAGCTGGGAGGGCCGGAGAAGCACAAGTGTAGTATTGCAGCAGCAGCAGCAAACGGTAGTAACGGTCCCGACGTCACCTTGCGGTTGAGCAATTTGGAAGTACCGGCGGTACTGGCGGCGGCATCTCCCGGCAGCTGCTCCGACACTAGCGATGTGTCGAGAACTTCCAAGAATAATAACGTGAAGAAGAATGTAAGCGGAGGAGGAGGAGCAGCAGTCCTGGACGATCATGTGGAGGTTCATCGTGGTTCGAGTCGGTATTGGATGCCTCCGACGGCGGAGGTGTCGTCGGTGGAGAAGAAGACGGCTCTGTTGGGGATCACGGAAAAGATTGCCACAGCTTTCGCAGCTGGAGCAGCTAATTCGCATCATCATGGCAGCAGCTTCAACCGATCATCTACATCGGTGGTCGTGGAGCCGGAATTGCTGCAGGAGTCTGACAACAACAGCAGGCGTGTCGAGTCTGGAGGCAAGGAAGCTACTACGTCTTTGCCCCCCGCCAGCTGCAGTGGCAGCCCGTTGCCAGTAGCAGCTGCTGAGTCCGGCGCTGTAGCTCCGCCGGCCTCCTCGCCAATAGATCATGCTGCTGCTGGTATATCATGCAGTACTACACAACAGACACACGAGGAATTGCAGGAGTGCAGCAATCTTGCAGCAGCTGTTGAAGAACGTCAACTGTTGAACCATCCTAATGCAGCAGCAGCAGCAGCAGCAGATCAGTATGGCAGAGCTGATGGAGACCATTGGAGGCCGTCATGGTCGACGTCGGGAGCAGCAGCTTGGGATCTAGTGAGGCGAGGAATGAGCTTCCAGGAGCAGCAGCAGACGACGAGCGGCGGCGGGCCGAGCTGCTGCAGCTTGTCAGCTGGATCTGGAGAGTACTACTCGGACAATACTTATAATGGTGATCTGCAAGAACCACGCGGGAGCGGCCCGCGAGGAGGAGAACACAACAACAAGCTACCGTCGTCACAGTTCCGTGGAGTGGTGCCGCAGTCCAACGGCAGATGGGGAGCGCAGATCTACGAGAAGCATCAGCGCATTTGGTTGGGGACTTTCAACACGGAAGAGGAAGCGGCTCGAGCTTACGATCGCGCTGCTATCAAGTTCCGTGGCCGTGACGCCATGACCAACTTCCGACCCGTGCAGGACAACGAGCTGGAAGCCGAGTTTCTTCTGCAGTATACCAAGGAGCAGATCGTCGAGATGCTGCGGCGTCACACTTATGACGAGGAGCTTGATCACAGGACTCAGTCTATTAAGCATTCCTGCTGCGAAGCAACAACTGGAGCTTTATCTGCTGCTGCTCCAGAGATTGGAGCTTTTGACGCTCGCAGATCATCAAGCCCAGCTGCTGCAGGAGTCTCTCCTGTTTCTTCCAATGAGAACATGACGCCTGAGACTTCAGTCAGTCGTCTTGCATCTGCTGCAGGATCATCAGCTTTGTCGACAGATCTCCTGAGTGCTGCTGCAGCAATTCCAGCAGCCTGCAAGCTGCTGGGCAGCAGCAGCAACAACAACAACAATGCAGCAGCAACAACAATGCAGCAGCAGCAGCAACGTGAGCATCTGTTTGACAAAGCGGTGACTCCAAGTGACGTTGGGAAACTGAACAGGCTTGTGATTCCAAAGCAGCATGCAGAGAGATGCTTCCCTCTAGACTTATCAGCCAATTCCCCAGGCCAAACACTCTCCTTTGAAGATGTCTCTGGCAAGCACTGGAGGTTTAGATACTCCTACTGGAACAGTAGCCAGAGCTATGTGCTCACCAAAGGTTGGAGCAGATTTGTCAAGGAGAAAAAACTGGATGCAGGTGACATTGTGTTTTTTGAGAGAGGACCCAACCAGGAGCTTCACATTGATTTCCGCCGCAAGCAAACTGTTACAATGCCAGGAGGAGGACTTGGACTTGGAGGTATTACATCTTCTTCTTCAGCATCTGATCATAGAGGTGGTCTTGGAGGTGGACCAGGCTTTCGAGGTGCATGGATAGGTCAGACTTCTTACGACTCTCCATTCCTTGCTTCAGCTGCATCCAAATCTGCAGCTGCTGCATCTTTCAGTTCCTCTATCTGGCAGCCTTTCAGCTTCAATGGGTCTCTGCGAATTCCAAGCTGCAGCAGCTTGCCATCAAACCTGCAACCTCCCAGCTGCTTTCAAGACCCAGCTGGCCCGAGGATGTTACAGTATGGGAATACCTATAACCAAATGTTTCACTCAATGTCATTGCCTGCAGGCCGGGGATTGTCTGGCTCAAGTTTACTACATCCAGTTCTTCATGACTCACACCTTGAAATGATGAGTGACCCAGTCCGGGGTCATAATTTGTCAACAGCAGCAGCAGTGCAAACACATCATGAGTCTTCATGGGCTGCAGCAACTGCAAGCTCTTATAATGCTTCAATGGAGCACCCATGGCCCCCAGGATTGACCGCAAACTGTGTGAGGACAACAGACTATGTTGGATCATCATCTATTGAGCTTAGATTAGGTCATCAAGGAAGCCATCATCATGGGGAACTTGCAGCAGAGAGCTCAGCCATGGCTCGGGATCAAGCCCCTGACTCTATCAACAGCACTAGTACTACTGTAAATGCTCAAAATGGATGCGTCAAAGAAGCCCACACCATCAGCAATAATGGTCATGGCACACGACTTTTTGGAGTAGATCTCGAACGCTCAGTCTTGAACTTTCCCACACTTGAAGTGACATCTCTCAATTTCCAAACCCCAGTCTCGAAATTCACTGGACAATTGTTACCACCATCAGCTGCTACAACGTCCAACTCGGTGCAGTGTGTACCAGGTGCTTCTCATGGTGTGCTTTCTTCTGCCTCTGCTGATCATTCAACAACTCAATCACTTGGACCAAATCTGTTGCCAGATTTAAGGTCTTCTTCCCAGCCTGCAGCAGCAGTTGTGCAAGATTCAGCTACAGTACAATTCAGCACTTCAGAGCAATTGTCAACACCTTTGCACTTTCACCAGCAATTGTTGCAGACTGTAGGCTTTCATAATAAGTCACTCCTAGAACAACCCATTGAGCTGCAACAATCACAGATGAATCAGCAACAGCTGGCAGCAAACCAAAGAATGCAATCTTCATGCGCAAATTTGTGTACATTGAGTTCTTGCAACTCTAATGGTCAGAAGATCCCCCCCAAGTTACCCAGTATGAAAAATCTTGCTAATTTGGATCAGGAGGTTTCAAGGATGGAAGCAAAATTTCATGAAGATGCACATGAGGCAAGATTCAACAATGGAATTCATGAGGAGGCAGCAGCTGTGGAGGAGGATTGTGAACTTCTGACTAGGTCAAGTTCATCAATTATTGAGTCCAATCGAAAGAGGAAGAAGACTCCAGACCTTGACTTGGATCAATCCCTTAAAGCGGTGACAATAGGTTTGGGAGAAATGTCAGATGAAACTGATACATCCCTTTCTCTGGCACATTCCAAACTACACCCTAAAGAGCATCCGAGGCATGAGCAGCAATGGCCAAGCCACCACCAAGAAGCTGGCTCAGTCAGTGGGATGATGAAGTCTAGCCCTAGTGGTGGTGGCACCCATGAGCAATTGCCCAAAAGACATTGTTCACCTGCAGCAGCATGTGAGCCTCTTCCACTAGAAATTATGCAAGGTTTCAAACATGGAGTTGGTGAATTGCCTAAGACTCAAAGTGAGAACCAAAAAATTCTCACTAATATAGATGATCATGATGGCACAACAACATCGGATTCCAACAATGTACAAATCCACCTTCAAGAAAGCAGCTTGATCCGCCCATTGACTCATGAACAAGAAATGCAGCAGGACTCCACCACATTGATCAAATGTAGCTTGGATTGGCAGCAGTCTACATCATCAGATCAACAACAACCCATCTTGGTTCCTCTTGCCAAGTTCCAATCAACACAAGAGCTTAGAAATCAGCTGCTGGAGGTCACCAAGGGACACGACATCATCTACAAAAATAAGGGTGGAGAGTTAGTGCTGCTGCACAATGATCAAAACTGGGACTTCTTTGTCAATTCAGTTCAAGAGATGATCATCCGCAGGTGAGTTCAAATCTCTCGGTTTGTTGCCACCTAACCAGGATTTTCCAGATTCCTTTCCAACTTTAAATTTCCAATTCAGATTGCACTATTGTGAACTCCTATCACAAGACATGATGAGTAGTACTTAGGTATTGACCATTTCAAGGATAGAGGTTTGTTTTTTCCTCCCCAAATTTCATAACTAGACTCTTTCTAGCAGTTTAGAGTACTTGTCAAACCCAGCAAGCTTGTCAAAAGCTTGACCATATGAGTTTCCTTTCAGCAACTTGGTGCTCCAACAACATAGAGCTAATTTCTACAATCAAATTGCTAATTCAACCCAATGAATTTGGTGCCAATTATGACCATCAGAAAAAAGCTGGATCATTGTTAGTCTAATTTTCACAGTGTAAGATATGGGGCAACTTGTGAAGATTAATTGGTCCACAATAATTCTTGTAAAAGATGTAGCTTGAGCACACTGATTATATAAGCCCTTCTTATATGGGGTGGAAAGTAAACAAGCTGGGCTGCAAACCCTCCTTTTTTTTTTCTTGTCAAATTCCTCCAGCCTTAAGTGGGGCGGTCTTCATTCATGATTGAGAGTTTTTTTGTTCATTTCCTGGATTGTAGGCAAGAGGTTTTCCCAAGTGTGCCCAATGGTTATTGGGTTAGGAGACATTTTTAAACCAGGTAACATGAAAACTACCTAGATGGCATAGTCAAGTGAAATCACATCTCACTCTAGGTATGCATCAATAAACCAAGCTTTGATTGAATTCCTCATGAACCTTGGTAAATAAAAACAAGGCCCACCAAATAAATGTGCATGTGATGCAAGAAGAGGTTGTTTGTTTTACAATGCCAAAACATTTGTGGTAAATAACATAAAAGTACAATGCCACACATCATACACAGGCACATGCAATCTCAGTCTCTAGGGGTTGCAGGAATATAATTCGTGTGTTTTTTTCCTATTCAATTCATGAATTGCCATCTTTTCAAAGTGCAACCATGAAGAATGCATTAAACTCAATTCTTATTTTGAGATTCATCCTCTCACACCAAGCCCAGCAACTTGTTCAATTGACAAATTTTGTGCCATCATGGCCTTGGCAAAAAGTGAAGGTTGAGTTCATAGCTAGAATTAGGATTGTAAGCAATCCAATGAATGGTATATGCATGCATTGTAGTCACTTCTTTTTCCTCCATGGTATTGGTTTGGGAGATGAACTTTCAAAATGTTCGAGGTGAAGGGAGCTGTAACTGTTTATGTTCCCAATTTGATCATGTGACCCCAATTATGTCCTGATCATCCCAACTTCAATTTACTCTTTTCAGTGTTTGCAATGCAGGTTTGCAAATAGTCTTCATGTATGTGATGAATCTATAGATCATGGGTTTACCAATTCTTCCTCATGTAATGCTCCCCATGATGTTAGGAAACACAGTGCAACAAACATGTTCAAATTTGAGATCTTTTTTCGTTTTGTCTTTTTTCTGATGTGGGTGGGATCCGGAAGAAGAAGAATTAACTGTTGTATCATGTGGATAATTGCATCTGCTGGTCTGTCAAAAGAATCTCTCTCAATCAAACAAAACATTGAGAGTTTTAGCAATGATTTTTCCTACAAAAGCGTTGAAAAGGAGCTGAAAGATTACAAACAAAAAGGCTGAAAGGAGCTCAATTCCTCTTGTGGGTCCAGTACAAAAAGCTAATCTATCAGATAGATGCAACGGAGAAGAAGGCGGAGGAGAGATGATCAGCAACTGCGTCACTACTCACATCCGTCTCTTTTAGCGCACGCTGTTGTTGTTGTTGTTTGCTTGCTTGCTTGCTCTCTAAATGTGTTTGCTCAGCTTTTTGTCTTTTGATTTTCTGCTCATCATCATCCATCATCACTCTTTCGTATCCCAAATCACTCTTAATCTCCCCTACTTAACTATCCTCAACTCTCCAGCTTCTCCTAAGTAGGAAGACTTCTTCACCACCCACATCACCCAACAAGCCTGTGAAGTCTGTCAGCTTCCCAGTTGTTAGAATCTCAGCCCCAGTTTTTGGGTTCCTATCAAATCTGCTGCAATTGTGACAACAGAAAAGAAAGGGTTGGGGAGAGACATAGGAGGTTCAGTCTTTTTGTTTTGTTCTGAAGACTTGAGCACCGGAGCTTTCTTAAGTACACAGACGATTTGCTCATCATGTAGATGTGCATGTGAATTTGGAGAGTTGCATCTGGGTATTATAATTAGGGTTGGGTTTGGTGCAACTGCAGTATGTATTCTTAGAGGCATTTCTTGGGGAGGAGTGTTTTTTTTTTTTCTTTTTTGGTGTTCAGTTGCTGTTCTTGCTGCTCCAGGCAGGTGCATCCTGCAAAGGGATAATATAGGTGACAGGAGAAGGGTGGTTTTGTAGTGTGAATTATTGTGCACAAAAGAAGAAAACATCCCATAAGAGAGATTTTGAGGCTTTGGGAATTGAGAGAAAGGACTGATAGATTGATTGATTGATTGATTGATTGATGGGGTGGAAGGAAAGAACACTTTCCTCTTGCTCTTTCTTGGTCTCTCAGGGATCATCATCATCATCCAGCTGGAAGGGTAGTTGGGTTGTTACCTCAGATGGGCTGTTATCCTCTTTTTCTCGATCTGCTGGAGCACGGAGGTCTTTCCAAACCACACAGGAGGTTGCGGCAGCAGCAGAGAAGCAGCAGCCAATGGGTGGTGATCAAACAAAGGGACATGGAAACAAAAAGAAGATGAACTTGTTCTCAGCAATCAACAATGCCCTCTATACTGTCCTTGACACAGATCCCAGGTCTATATGAAGCAGCTCCTTGGCAAATTTCCTTCCTGCCTATTTGGTTGGTTGTTGTGGGTTTCACTCTTTTGTGATGTTGTGAATCTCAGGTGTTTTTTTTTTCTCATGTCCTCCACAATTTTCTGGATTTGGTACATTCGTACCAAAAGAATGTGGAGTGTGATGATGATGGTCAGTTGTACTCAACTTCTTGAGTTATGCTCTTGCTGGGTTTGACTCAAAGGAGATAGATGTATGTTCCTCTTTTAAATTCTTCAATTTCTGACATGCAGTTCTGTGTCCAACCCCAAACCCTAAAAAATACAAGAATGAAAGCTTGGAAGTAGTAACCTTGTAGAAGGGTTTTGGTGTGCAGGTCATATGTGTTTGGTGAGGATGTGGGCTTTGGAGGTGTATTTCGGTGCACCGTGGGATTACGTGATAAATTTGGCAGAAGTCGTGTGTTCAATACCCCTCTCTGTGAGCAGGTAAGTATTGCAACAACAATAGTTTCAAACCAGATAAATGAATGCAAATTCTCTTTTTATCATGTACACCCACATCTTCCATTGTCTGCACTCTCTCCTATGTTGTGGATACATAAGAGTCTTCTGCTTTGTGGCAGGGAATCGTGGGGTTTGGAATCGGGTTGGCATCAATGGTGGGTGCCCTAATCCTACTTCTCCTTAGAATACCGTCATTGAGACAAACCTCAGAGACAATTTGCTGTGGTCTTTTGGATCACAACCTAGAGCTTTTGACCAGCAATGAAAGCTGTTTTTTTTTGGGTTTTCTTTGTTCTGTCCAATCTCTCAGACTATTCAATTCTAGTGAGTGTTGCTTCCATGCCAGATTTTGACTGAGAGTTTTTGGCTGGTCTGTTTTCTGTTTTCCTGCTTGCAGGGTAACCGAGCTATAGCAGAGATTCAGTTCGCAGACTACATTTATCCAGCATTTGACCAAGTAAAAATTCCCTGAGTCTCCTTTACTTGCTCATGATTGTTATATACATAGCTAGTGCATGTTTGGTCCCTTGACAAGATGCTGATCCCTAACCCTAACTATGTGGGTTATGGAGCCTTGAAGTGCAGACAATGATCTTATTCAATTAAACAACTTGCCTGCAAGCTTGATCTTGATGACAAGGAACAGGAAGGTGGAGAGGGTTTTTTGACATTTTCTTTTGTGGGGGTCACAGATAGTGAATGAAGCTGCAAAGTATCGCTACAGAAGTGGCAATATGTTCAATACTGGAGGTCTCTTCACCTTCCTTGCTGTGAAGGCAATTACAAGAATTTTAGAGGGTTTAGGGTTTCACCTAACAGATTTTCCTTTTCACAACTGCTTTACTGTTCTGAATATGCAATATTATTTGGTGCTAGAACAACAGGGCTTACCATACGGGCACCATATGGAGCTGTGGGACATGGTGGACATTATCACTCTCAGTCCCCTGAAGCCTTTTTCTGTCATGTCCCTGGTATAAAGGTCCGTTAATGCAATCTCCCTCCTCACTATGCTGTGAATGTAGTGCTTCCTGAAATGCAACAGAAACTGCAGATGTAGATTGTGTATTATGGTCTGATGGGAATTTGGCTCAGTGGACTCTTTATGTACTTATCTACACCCATCAGCGGAAGCTGATGAAGTCAATGGATAGTCATGGCAGGTCATCAGTGATGAAGGTGAAGTCTAACTTTGTGAGTGACCTTAAGTATCATGACTGCACTCATTGTCGTGTTATCTTCAAAGTGTTGTGGAGATTTTTCTGCAATCTCATAGATATATGTGAGTCATCCTAGAGGATTTCTGTTAAGGTTTCATTGACATAGAAGTGTTCTGAGGTCTTGCATCTACTTTCTTTGAAGATGGGTTATGTAATTTTCGTGAGGTGGTGGCAGGTAGTGATTCCACGAAGTCCCTCTCAAGCAAAAGGTCTTCTTCTCGCATCAATTCGAGACCCAAATCCTGTTGTATTCTTTGAGCCAAAGGTAGGGCATTCTGTGGGCAAAATGTTTCTGGGTTGGTTTCATTGCAACTTCATTGTTGCAGGGTGTCTATTCTGGTTCCTCTAGTGATTCTAAATGGTGGCTTCTGGCATGGTTTCATGGAAAGTTGTTATATCGAATGGCGGTGGAGGAGGTATCTGAGGATGATTACACTCTTCCACTTTCCAGTGCAGAGGTACTATATTTCAACTCCCAGATTTTTTTTGATTCAGGAGGACCCTGAACATGTTCAGGGTTAAGGATAAAGAAAGTTCAGGTGTTTTGAGTAGTTACCTGGGTCACTGGTTGTGTCCTGAATGTGTCTTCTTTTAGCTTCATTTCTTCACTTGTTGGAGTTCATATGAGCTTCATAAGAGTGTCTTCTTTGTTGCCATAGCTTTGCTTCTGTGGTAGTTGTGTTAGAATATAGTAAATTGTTTTTGCAAAACAGGTTGTTAAGAAATTGTTTTTGGCTTCCCAAATTTGTGAGAGCATCATTTGAAGGTAGGTCAACAAAACATGGTACCCATTGAAAGATGGCATTACACTTAACAGCAGTGAGATGGTGAACCAGGTCATGAGGGAGGGAAGTGACATCACTCTAGTGGGTTGGGGTGCCCAACTTACCATCATGGAACAGGCTTGCACTGAGGCTGCAAAGGTTGTTGACACTAAACCCTAAACCCTCTTTGATGATCAGCTACCTATGTGTTTCACCATTACAGAAGTAGTTGCTGGTCTTAAAATGGAAATTAGAGGAAGTTTGAAGCCCTGAACCCAAACTGCAAACCTTGTCTAAGTCTGTTGTTCAATGCTGAAACTATTGTTGTTATCTACTGTTAGATTGTGACTGGACATTGATTTATATGGAGTGCAGGATGGTATTTCATGTGAGCTGATTGATTTGCGAACACTCATACCCTGGGACCAAGAACTTGTGGAAGCCTCTGTTAACAAAACTGGACGACTATTGGTATGTCCTCTCTCAACTTGCACCATTTTGTTTGTTAATACGGGATCTGGAGAATCTTTCCCAATATTGCTTTTGTTTGGTGTTTTGGCTTGAATGGCAATGTCAAAACAAAGTTTCTAAAGAGGAGTTTACTGATGATTAGGTGAGTCATGAGGCACCAGTTACAGGTGGATTTGGTGCAGAGATTGCAGCATACATCACTGAACGCTGTTTCTTACGAGTGAGATTTTGCTTCTTCCTCTTCCAAGTATGAGTTGTGTGTTTAGGGTCTAGGCAGTGGTCCTCTACATTAAGGAAATGATCTGGGGATTGCAAACCCATTGTCAGAAACTGCAAGACCTTGTAGACTAGTTTGATTTTACTCCTGACTTCCCTTTTCTGGATTGAGTGAAGTTCATATAAACCACATTTTGCATGAAGTTTAATGGCAGAAAGTAGACTCTCTCTCTTCCATGACTGTTCCTTCTTCCTTGCACATCCCCTATTTTGGCACTTTTCTGCCTTTATATGTTAATCAACCCAAGTATTTGACAGTTTGTTGTGATTAGGATCTATGTTTGGATACTGAAAGCCAAAAGTGTGAAACTTTGTCAGCTGGAGGCACCCATTGTTCGAGTTTGTGGCCTTGATACGCCTTTCCCATTGGTATTTGAACCATTTTACCTGCCAACGAAGAACAAGGTATGCTTATGGACTGTCCATCATACATCCTAGTGGACCGTCATGCAGTCTGTTGTTGGATCCTTTTAACTCCCATCTTTTCAATATGCATGGTTCATGATGGCACCAAAAACTCAGTCAAAACAACTTAGACAAGTGCTGCTATAACCCATAAAAAGTTGCCAGAATTGGGAGAGCTACAAGGCAGTGTATCAAGTTAAGGAAATAAGAAATGTCTAACATTTATTTTTAAGGATATTCTGCAATTGTCTGGCCTCTGCAGTTATCTTCTGTATCATAACAGTGTAATGACTATTCTGACATTGTTGCAGAATGGAACTTATTGCATTTTGTATGACCCATTTGTTTGTTGTCTGATTTTGCAGATATTGGATGCGATCAAGGCTGCTGTCAAGTTCTAGCATCCTCATAAGTTTCTGTGTTTTTCCTGAAACTCTTCTGCATTCCTGTGTCCGCAGCGACTGTGGTGGCTATCAACATGCCATAATTTTTTATTGCTTGATTTTATCTGTTGAAATGGCTCAAGCTTTCCTATATGATATCAGCACTTTTTACAATTTTTTTCTTCTCCTGAGGGTTGTCAAAGCTTAGTGACATCCCTGCAGGAGTTTTGATTGTAAATTTTCAATGTGACTGTATACATTGAAGTGTGCCAACATTTTCTTTTGACAAGTTTGAGCTCAATATTACCTGCTTCAGTTGTTTTTGGGTGATGGGTGCTTCTTGGTGAGTTGGGTTTCCTGACTTGGTAGGTGCAAATCATGAATTGGTAGGTGATCTGTGCATTGTAAACAAAAGCTGAGTTCCAAGATTATGGGCAACAAACATTTTGAAGTCGATTTCATATTCAGTGCCACCAATATGGCAGTAGTCATTTCACATTTCTACACTAGTTTGGAACTGGTGAGCTCGATCATCAATCTCAGTTGTGCTTTTTATCACCATACCCCTCCACTGTAGACTTGTACACAAATAGACAACCACACCCTGAAAGAGATGTTTCTCATGAAGAAAAAGACAGACGTCACTATATGGTGAGTCACAGTTTGACTCAGAGCTCTCAGAGCTCCTCCTGCAATTGGTCAATGCTTGACGGGTAAAGTTTATAGAGCTGCGAGATGACTGTGAGCACAGCTAGTTGAAAAGCTGTTATGATCACAGAATCTGTGCAAAGATGTGCAAAGATGTCTTAAGCAAGCTACTGGGAATTTCTTGATTCTGAAGTCAACATGATAGTGTGTTTTGGGACGAAGAAGACGACATTAGTACCAGTGGTTGTTGCGCTCACGGGTCCCCCGGGTTCTCGCTCGGGTCCTTAGGGTAGGTACGCAAGGGGCAAGGGACGAGAGCGCGGGACTCCAAAAGAGAGAGAGAGGGAGAGAGGAGGAGGAGATTTTTTCCGGCTGCCGCTGATGGCAACGGATCCAGCAGCAACCATGGAACTGTCGTTGTAGGGAGCATCATCATCGTGCTCAGAGAGGAGCGGTTGTTGTAACGGAGATGGCGCTGTCCAAAGTCATCCTGCTTGTGGGAGCAGGTGCCACCGGTACCGTTGTGCTGCGCAACACTAAAGTCTCGGAGATTCTCAATGACGTTTCTCAGGTACACACACACACACACACTCTCTCTCTCTCTCTCTCTCCGATCCTCGTTCTCTTGATCGCTTGTAATATTCCTGGCCATCATCTATCAAGCAAGGATTGTGGTACTGGCTGTTTTGCGATGGATTCATGGTGATTAGGGTTTCAGGACCAGAATTTTTTCTGCGGTCTCGTGGATTCTGCAGAGCTATCTCCATCATCATGTCTAGCTGGTCTTTTTCTTGTTCTTCTTCTTTTAAATCTATGCTGCTGGTTTGATGACACCACAAGGAGGAGGAAGCGATGATGATGTTTATGCCGTTGCTTCCAGTAAGAGATCTGCAGCAGAAGGAAGTTTGTGGGATGGATCATGGATCAATCAGGGGGGCTGTGGAACAAGTAATGATGCTCAATTATTGTTTTTTGTTATGTGTTTTTTTTTTCTTTAGGTTTTGAGCAAACATCTGAAAGAGGATGGTGATGGATCATCATCAGGAGGAGATGGAAGGGAGACACGAGCGCTTGTTGCTCAAGTGAATCAACTCACTCAAGAACTCAGGCATCTGGCAAATGCATCCAGACCTATCACTGTCGTGAATGGAACCTCATCATCATCTCCTTCATGGACAAATCTCAGTTCACTCATCATGCCAGCAGTGGTTGTTGGGGCAGTGGGTTATGCTTATATGTGGTGGAGAGGTTTCCAATGGACTGATATTATGTATGTCACTCGGAAGCACATGTCAAATGCAGTTACCACTGTTTCAAAGCAACTTGAGCAGGTGTCAGCTGCTTTACAGGCCACAAAACGACAGTTGACGGCCAAGCTTGAAGGTGTCTCAAAGACTCTGAATGACAGTGTTGAAGTGCAAGGATTGATCAAAGCCCAGGTGACTGAAGTTCAGGGAGAAGTGGAACGGGCAACTGTGGAGATTGAGGAAGTTCAGCGGCTTGTCCAGGGGCTGGAAGTCAAGATCGACGAGGTTCAAGGGAAGCAAGATTTTGCAAATCAAGGCATCATTTTACTCTGCAGGTTTGTTTCATCCCTAGAAATGTTCCGTCAACCTGAGCTGCTTCAGAGTTACCATTCATGGACACCAAATCGAGGTCATCATGCTGCCTTGGAGCGCTCCGCCTCTACCCCTGGAGCAGCAGCAGCAGCAGCAATCCCAGCAGCGGGTTTGAAGGAGTTGCAGTATTTTTCAGAGACACTTGCAGCAGGTGTCATCCCTGCTGCCAGCAGCAGAGATATACTACCTAGAGATACAGCAATTGCAAACAGCAATAATGGTGGAGTTTTAGGTATGATGACCAATGGCAATAATACTGATAGTAAGTGCCCACCAAACCTAGGCCTACATCGAGCTTTCTCTTTGGCAAGGCCCTTTGTTAACTCTTGATCTTTGTCTAATTTCATAGCAGCGAAATCGCAATCTGTACAATCATCTCAAGGACTTGTGGAAAAGATCTGAGAGACAAAATGTATATGGGTCATATATTTCTCCTTTGTTACTGGTTGCATTCTGTACTGTTTTGGCAAAGATTGGATTGCCACAGTGATGTGATAAGAGCACAGCACTACTGTGTCATTGATTTTTCAACTACTACTAAATGTTACTTCAAACTTGATGGTGGTTTTGGATCTGCGTTTATGGATAGAGTAAGGAGTCAAGATGTTGATAAATCTACAACAACAGTGTTGATGTCAAGCAGCCAAACAAACAGCTTGCGATTTTCTTCCCCAAGACCAACATTCTCCTCAATTTTCCAATCCTCAAATTGTGAGTCATGTTTTTGTGTCCACAGTTGAAGATGATACATCAAGGGTATATAAAGACTTCCTGTCTCGAGAACAAAATTTTGTGTTTGATCTCTGTTTTTGTTAATAGATTTGCCATACTCTCTCTCTCTCTCTCTCTCTCTCTCTCTCTCGCTCTCTCTCTTGATGCACAAATTGCATATTTGGTAAACTTTGATGAGGAGGCACTGTACTACTAATTTTATGTACCTACTCTGCATAAGTTGCATATCTATTGCAGGTGCATCCTCCAACATGGAAAGGAAATTCTGGTTTCATGTTACAAATGGATTGTAAATGTGACTACTCTGCAAGTGGTTGCAATATATATGGTGGACAGTGTGAGGAGGAGTTCAGCAGTCAATATCTTTAATATTTTTTCTTTGAAGTGTCTCTTCCATGATCCCCACTGCCCCCATGTGCAGGTGCTGCACCTCCTGTGGTTGGCCTGCAGCCATGGCAAAAAACCTAAGTTCTCAATTCAATGACAAAACTGTACCAGTGTGGAAGAAGAAAACCATCAATCGACCAACCACTAATCAAGTGAGCCGTATGCATGGTTGCAGTCAAACTCAAGCATTTTGCATACTAAATAGGGAGAGGGTGCAAAGAGACAGGAGTGCATGAGCTGATTCGGGAGTAAGATCTTACAGGCCTACAAAAACCTTGAATGCATCGTAGATGCCCCATTGAGCTCCAGTTAGGGTACCAATCATGACAATTCTTAATGGTAAACCTCTTGTGAACAGAGCAACAATGCCAAGATCACTGATTGCCTGCACCCAAAATCATCATTTTGTCCAAATGTCAGAGTAGTATGGAACTACATTGGGAGAATGTTCAGAGAGCATTACTTTGTAGTAGTACATGTGAAAAGCAGTTCAAAAACTCAGGGGTGGGCACCAAGAATCCAATCCAAATGGATTATATGGTATGGTGATAAAGGGAGAAGCAGTAATAGTAGCTGGTTTTGTGGTGATTTGATTACCTGACCAATTCTTGCGCCTTTTTTATTGTTGAGATAGGAAACCAAGTTGTCTGCTGGATGTGACACGATCGCACAAAGGATGCCTGCAATGTAGCCAGCTGCAAAACTGACTCCCAGTTGCGTACTCTTGGAACACTGCTCCTTTGGAACGGGTACAACGTTTATGTAGAGAGCCTCAACTGTCTTTTCAAAGATAGAAAACTTCGTCATGGTATCTGGGGGGCCAAAAAAAAATGCCAACACATCCCATTCAGCAGTAGCAGCAGTTAAGAGCCAGCCCTGCCCACATGTGCTGTTCCAAATCATCAACCTCCTCACCCAAATTAACAAAATCCTCTTCCTGATCCCATATGCAGCAAAGTATGGGTCACACAACAAACAAACAAGCACATTTGGAAATAAATGTCAGAGAAACAACAACTATTGGGAATCTTGTTGATTTGTGAAATACCTAAAAACATCAAATCTAAGAGAAAAGACAAAGACAAAGACAAGAAGAAGAAGCTCAGTGAAGGCTGGTGCATAATGAATGAAATGACCTACATGGAATCTGGCGTCCCCAGAGTGGTACAATCCCCGCATACAAACTGCCAACAAGAATCATCAGATGCAAAAGAGGGGACCTTGAGAGTCTTGTCAAATTTTCCCTTAGCAACAACACAAAAGATTTTGAAAAGAAGCTTCGTCTTCAAACCATCAACACATGATTTTCAATACCCAGAATTTATTTAGGAGCAGAGGAAGAAGAATTGTAAGGAGGAGGAGGGGAGGAGTGAGTGCAATAATAGTGTGTTGTTAGTTACCCACCCTCCAAAGCCTTCAGCGGCAATGAACTTGGACATGCCGTCTGTGAGACCTTTGGCATAACCAGGCTTTGTTTGCACACGCACTTTGACAGCTTCAAAAGGGCAAAGTGCAATATCTGCAACAAACTCAGCTGAAGCAGCGCCTGCCAAGTAGACCAAAGTCTTGTAGTCTGTTCCAAATGGCTCACCTGCCAAATCCGAATAGAACTTCTTGAAAAACTCATACAAGCCAAACTTGCAGGCACCTTGTAAACTGTAGCCTACTATCGTGGGTCCCCATCCTTTATACAAGCCTTTTGCACCTTGTTCCGCCCATATCATCTTGAAACTTCCGCCTATAGTTCTGAATTTTCCTGGATCAATCTGAGGTACAAAACTTAGGTGAAAAAGGAAATAAAAAAACAAAATGCAACATGATCTAGCAAAGCACTTTTAGCAAACCACATTCAACACAACACATAATAATCTCTCTCTCTCTCTCTCTCTCTCTCTCTCTCTGTGTCTGTCTGTGTGTGCCGACTTCATGACCATCAAGGATCCTTGAATCAGAGCAGCAAGACATGTTGCAAACCCATGTTGGTGTGAATAAGACACGTTGCAAAAGCAACCCTAATTAATCACCTGCCGACAACAGAGAGTTCACAAATGTTCCATATGGTTGAGAAATCAGAGAGAGGAGTATATAACATACAGCACCTGCATATTACACTTGACAACATCCATGGGTGTCACAAGCGTGTGTGTGATGCCACAACTCAAAATGCCACCAGCTGTGCAAGCAGCATAGAATTCTGCGGAATACATTGGAATCTTGCCAGGCTCATTAGCTGCAGGAATCATAAACTTCTTGTTGCCCATTGCTGATGATCCACCACCATCCCAGCAGCTGCTGATGTTCCCACTAAAACTGTTGAATGCTCGCAATCCTTGGACAAAGAATTGAAATACCCTGTCAACCGCTGTAGTAGTAATAGTAGTAGTAGTAGTATACTTGCTTCCTGATCTCAACAACAACTCATGATGATCATGATGGGCAGGCAACTGCAAATCATGATTCCTTCTGCTATCTGCTGCTCTTGATCTTCCTCCTCCTCCTCCTCCTCCTCCTCCTCTTCTTAACAATGCTGTAACTGCTCTTGGACTGGTGTATAAGAAATCTGGCAACAATATTTTTTTCCTATCTGACGCCATGACCATTACTCCTCCTGAGTACAATTATGGGTACTGAGCAACAGATGATCACAGATTGAATCTCTTGTTGCCATATCATAATCAGATCACTGCCTCAATTGGGTACCCAAATTTCTTTGTGAAAAACTACTCCAACTTTTGTGAAGACTTACTTCTTCAAGGCAATGAACCCATTGATATAATGTTGTGATGGCATTTGTAACAACACATCTTGAAATGGCAATGAGATTATTCCAAAACATCTGACATTTGTGAAACCACTATAAAGCAAACAATCTCATTTCATTTTTATTGTTGCTCAAGTACACTCTAGAATTTTGTCCAAAAAAATTTTTACTCCACCATGAAGTTCATTGGGTATACAAATTATGCAAAAACCATGAAGTGCAATGCATTATTATTATTCCTAAATTTGATTATAAATTTCTTTTTTTGGGTTTGTCTTATAAAGACAACAAATTAACAACTTTTGCAAAGCTGAAATTTCCTGGAAGAGATTTTTATTATGAACTTTGAAAAAGGAAGAAAAAAACACCAAAAAAGCAGCTAGCTGCCTGTGATGTGGGAAGGAAGGAAGGAAGGAAAAGAAACACCATAGGAAAAGTCTTATATTTTTTAGGTAGTGGGATGCTGATTCATGGAAAGATGGTGGGGGCTAATAAGGAGTTTGTGTTTTTGTAGAGACAGTTGCTGCACCAACAGACACCAATAGGCCTAAAAACCAGGAGTTTGGATTGTCCCTCCTGCTGCTACTACTAGGTACTTCTTCTGCTTGCTTACTTCTTGCCAAGACAATCAAGTTTGATATCTGGGTAATTAAGTCTTGGGTTAGGAATCAGGATCTCTAGAATAAGAATCAGGGGAACTTATTCATTCATTCATTCATTCATTCATTTAGATCAATTCCTATGTTACATGTATGTGACTTATTATTTATAGCACTTGTGTTTTTTGTGGATTGAAAAGTAGTAGCAAGATTGCAGAAGAAAAGAACCCAAAAAAATCATTCAAAATGCTCCTCAATAGGTAAACCCATGCTCCAGTTTTGCAGTGTTTTTGATTGGGGGGTTATTAGCTCTCTGGTTGGTAGGATAATGATCCATTGATGATGAGGATGAGGATGAGGATGAGGATGATGGATGATGAGCTTGCTCGTTGCTCATGATGCCATGCAAAAATGATTTACAAAAATCCATCCCTCTCCCCAAAACCTTCACCTTTTTCTAGAGCTTTTTGCCACTGATGCAGCAGATGACGATATGAAGCTGCCAGTAAGTAAGTATCACCACCACCAACAGCAAACACCACCAAACTGATGCAATTCAAGCCCCCCATATTCTCTAGGTATTCTAAACAATGATCATTTTGTGTCTCTGAGTTTGTAAAAAAAAGGGAATTGTGTTTTGAAGAATTTTGTTTTAGCATTTTCTTGCTTGCTTGCCTGCTTTGTTGCAGCATAGATTTGTTGTTATTGTTGCATTTGTTTTTTTCTTTTTTCTTTTTTTTTGGGGGAAGGGGGATATTCTTGCTTGCTGCTTGCTTGCTTGCTTGCTTGCTTGCTTTGTACAGCAGCAGCATAGATTAGATTGTTGTTGCAATTTGGTCACAGGTTTTCTTTCCTGGGTTTGGGGGAGCTTGTGGATTTTTTTCCAGAAGTCTTTTGAAGTGTTTGTGCATCTTTCTTTCATTTGTGTTTCATTTCTCGGTTTCAGGTTTTGGACATTGGGGAGATTGAGAGTTGAGTTTGTTGAGCTTGTTGAGATTTCTGGAGGGGTTTTTTTTGTGGGGTTTTGTTTTTCTGGAGAGTTTTTCTTTCTGGGTTCTTTGCAGATTTTATATTTGTCATGGTTTGTTTGGATTCTTGCATTCCTTGCATTAGTATGTGAATAGGAGGAGGAGGAGGAGGAGGCGGAAGAAATTTTCTTTCATCGAGAAAAGTTTCACCCATTTGGTTTGTGGGTTTGTGTTATCAAAGTTGCGAATTCTTGACAAAGAGAAGCTTGAAAGAGCAAAGAGATTTGGGTGTTTGATTTCTAGTGTCTGTTGCTATTGTTGTTTTGTGATAAGGACCAAATGGGCGTTGGTCTTGGGGAATAAATAGGTAACATTCTCCACAGACAGATTCAAAGATTGACACAGAGAGAAAGGAGAATCAAGTTTTGTGGGGTTGTTTGTAGTAGTTTGGAAGAAGCAATAAGAGCCAAATACCCAAGGAAAAGAATGTTGCGCTTTCGGTTTTGAAGCTTGGTGTTGGTGTTACATATCAGGAAGGTAGAGAGAAGCAAGCAAGCAGTGAAGATGAAGAGAAAAAAGACAAGTGTGGAAGCAAAGTCCAAATTCTATGCAGTCAAGAAAGGTCACAATCCTGGCATCTACACCACATGGGAAGACTGTCGTGCTCAGGTGTGTTTTTTTTTCTCCTCCTCTTCTTCTTCTTCCTTCCTCCCCCCTTCTTGTCTGTCTGTCTGTCTGTCTTTCATGAAAAGAACCAACCAACCAAAACCCCTTTCTTTATTATCCCTTTGATTCCTAATCCCTAATTTCATTTCCTGCTTTTTTTGCACAATTGCCATTGCAAAGTTTGTTCCAGGAAAATTGCTTTGCAGCAGAACTCTGTCTGAATACACCACTTTTATGAAGAATTGAATGAGAGAGAATGAATACAAAAGTGTTGTGTGTATGTGGGTACGATTTTTTATAATACCAGTTTTGCTGAGTTTTGATGAATGTTGGTGGCATGAGCAAAACATATCAGGTGCTTGGATATCGAGGAAATAGGTACAAGAGCTTTGGATCACAACTGGAAGCTGAACAATACTTGGCAGCTGCAGCAAATTCATCAAAGCAAAAGGCGGCGGTGGCAATGAAATCAGATGTGCCAAAGAAGATGACAACAGTGAAGAATGGCATGAGCATTGAATCTCCACCAGCAGCAGCAGGCTTGGTGAAAGTGAAGCGTAATAGCCGACAGCACTTTCCTTCAAAATCTTCTCCAGAGATTTCATCTTCTTCAACAGCAGTTGTTGGTGGCTCATCTGCGACTGTGAATTCATCAATGCAAACTGTGCTGACATTATTAGATGTGCCAAAGATAAAAATCAAACCACCCCCACCCAAAAGCCCTAAATCTCCAGTCTTGGTGAAAATGAAGCACAATCACTCCCCAACAAAGTCTTCTCTGGAAAAAATTCAGTGGTCTTCTTCTTCAACAACTGAATCTCCAAATTTTTCATCAATTACAGTATTCTCTTCATCACCCAACCCCAGTAAAACTTTGAGCATTTCATGCAGTGGATGTCATGCAGTTCCTCTCTTTGTGACTTAGCACCACAACATCATCTTTTCACTTTATCTTCACTCTTTGTGCCAGGAGTAACTGCATTAGGGTGTGCCATCTTATGGAGTTTGGAATCTGGGGTTGTGCTTGCACAGGAGGATGTTTATCAGGTAGAATACGATGGAGCTTCCAAAAGAAACCCTGGCAGAGCAGGTGCTGGTGCCTTGTTGCGACATCCTGATGGATCTGTGGTATCAAAATTCTTCCTTTCTCTTTCCACAGTAAAAAAAATATGGCAGCAGAGGAGAGAAAAAGGGGGGGGTTGCCAGGGGATTTTATGGCCAATGCATGCAGTCTTTTTCAGTGCCATGGGTTCATTTTGTCATCCTACACATCATTGCTCCATCGTTTGTACACAGGTGTGTGAGCTGAAGGAAGGATTGGGTATAGCAACCAACAATGTTGCGGAATATCGAGCATTCATTTTAGGTCTACGTGGAGCTCTCACAAGAGGCATTTATCGAGTGAGGGTACAGGGAGATTCAAAGCTTGTATGTGAGCAGGTAGGTGCCTGTCTGTCTTTTCCTTTTCCACTATTGATTGACCATGTATTTTTGGCTCTGTCATTTAGGGTTTAGGGTTTATCATGGCAGAGTTCTAAATTCTAGTCATACACATCATCCTCTTCCAAGTCTCTCTCAGTTTGTGTATTTCTTAGTTCAACTTCTGCAGCTTTAACCCACCTCTTTGAACATTTCTGTAACAGAATACAATGCCTTTTTGTTTATTGAATTTCTCACTTCTTTTGGGTCCTTGTAACTTCAATTTTGAGTGTAATTGAAGTTTATTTAGCTTGAACATAGACTTGTTGGACTGTTGTCTGTTGTCACCAGGTACAAGGGAAGTGGAAAATCAACCAACCCACACTTGCAATCTTGTGTAAAGAGGCACAATATTTGATCCAAAATTTCTTGGAATTCTCCATCCGGCATGTTGACAGGGTTAGTAGTTAATGGATCCTCTACCTTGCTTGAAGTCAGCCCTCCCTTCAGTAATTGACATCTCCCTTGCATCAGCAATGGACAGTGTTTGATGTATGCTGTAACAGTTACTTCAGCTGCACAACAGGAGGGGGTGGACAAAGGTCAATGATTGATTGTTGGTTAGGGAATAGCAACTCTGTGGGCTCAGTCCAATGATAACCTTTGGCATGCAAAGCAGATTTGCTGGCCAGCATTCTCTGCTGAGTGCTTTTGAAGAAGCTCAATTGTTGTGCAGCTAAGGTCTTCTATTTTTTGGTTTTTGGGTCATGCTCATTGTTGGTAACTTTTTGCTCTGCACTGTTGTCCTTTTGTTAGGAAGTCAATTCAGCTGCTGATCAACTTGCAAATGAAGCTGTAGCTCTTCCAGGTGCAAATCTGGATCCTTGAGATGTAACTAGATGTAATGCTTGCATCATTCACCAACTTTTTTAGGGTTTAGGGTTTAGGGTTTAGGGTTTATTTTGAAGTAACTTCCAATTCTTTGTAAACAAAGTGGGTGTGTGGACAATGAGAGGAACTGGGACAATTGAAAGATCAATTTTTTTTCATGGGTGCTTTTTGGGAATTTTACAGAGACACCATTCGTGAGCTTGTGTTCTGGGAGGAGAGCCACCATTTTGGCAGGCCCTCAGGGGAAGGAAGCCATGGAAAACAAAACCTATGGATCCTTTGATTCTCTTCAGACTTCCCAGTTCCAAGCAGCCTACAAATCTTACTGTCTGGGATTCCAGTCACGATCTTTGGTTAGGGCCAAGGGAATTAGCCACTATAACTCCACTTTCATGAGAATCCGGCCATTTTTCATGGTTGCAGTTAAGCCTAGGGTATGTACACTTACCCCAACACAATCATAGACAATGGCATAACCTTGTATCTAGATGCCTGAAAACACAACCTTCAAGGTCCTACTGTTTTTGCTGCCACTTTAGGGTTTAGGGTTTAGGGTTTAGTTGTTCTTTTCTGAGCTGAGGTCTATCACTTGTTTCCTCCATTCCTCCTTCTAAGCACTTCTTGAGTTGCTGTATGTCTTTTTATCTGTTATCAAACTGTCTATTAGCAAGACATCTCACTTAGCTGGATCATGTTTAAGTCTGTCATGGTTACAGCTTGAGATTTGGTGGACACGTCTCAATCATCTTCTGTGAGGCTGATTTTTCACTCTATCAAATGTTTGGATCGGATTGAGCAGATGTATAATAGTCATCAAAACTGGTTTGCAGCAAGACGGTGCCTTGGCAGTATGGCCATCAGGTAATCAATTCTCTAACTTGCAGAAAACATGTGTGCAAATGGGACTGAAATGCCCACAAAACTTGGTATATTGTAATCATTCTGTCAAAGTAAATCCTCAGAGTAGACTGGGCTCTGGTAGTCTGTCTCCTGTTGGTTTTATGTTCTCTAATTCTTCACCCAACTGAGTTTCTACAGTGCTGATATATATCTGGTAGGTAGATTCTCCTGCATAGAGATCTTGTGCTGTAAACTGCCCTTCTGAAAGTCATATTTATTCCAGTGCTTTTCTGGTGGTGGGTATTGCAGGTTGCTATTGTAGGCTATTGGTACAGCAGAACAAGTTGCAGGTGTGTGTTATGTAATGTCAGCCAGCCAAGCTAAGGTGGATTAGTAGCACATAATGTCTCTCATAATTGTCTGATCAAACGGTTTGTTTCATCCTGTCACCCACACTTTTCTGTAGCTTCAATAACTTCTTGTTGAAGATGACTGGGTTCAGGTACCATTTTTTAGTAGGCCATTACCGTTGCGATAGTATCAACATTGAGAGATTGAGATATATGTTTTCAGGCACCCAATATTTGGGTCAATACCCTTTTCCATAGTACCCAAAACTGGGGGGGTCTGTACCTATCTACCTGATTCATCCCCCATCTGAAATAAAGTTCTCTTAAGACAAAGAAACAGGGGCTGCAATTCTCCAAACAAAATTTGTTATATTGGGTTTGCCCAGATTCCAATTTACACCCAGTCAGGAGCTGATGAAGGCAGTGGATAGTCATGGCAGCTCATCACTGCTATTTGTGATGAAGAAGGTGATGGGTCTTACACTCTCTTAAGGTTGGTTCATGCCCAGAGGAAGGCTGGTTAATGTTAGAAACCCTAACAGTTACTTACTAAACCCTAACAGCTACTTTCTAACCCTAACAGCTAAAGTGACCAACCATAACTCCTAAGTTGTAATTATCATTTTTATGTTTGGCATCATGTCCACACCTATAAGTAGTGGTACCGCTGCACAGCAAAATACTATCCATACTGTATATACCTTATGTGACGATAACCAAAAGGTACATTATCTTCTTCCCTCTGATCGCTTGCTTTGCTCTGTTTTTACTCACTTCTTCATTCAATGGCCTCTCTTGCTTAAGTGTTGATTTTTCGTTTCAGTGCTTTTTCTCTTCACTCTCTTGCTCAAGTGTTGATTTTGCTTTTCAGTGCTTTCTTCTCTTGGCTCTCTTGCTCAAGTTATAAAATTATGCTCGTCTTTTGTTTTTGGAGTTTGTCTTTTCTTTTGAGTCTTTGTGCTTGTCTTGCTTTGTTCTGTCTTGTGCCTACTTGCTTTTTGATTGCATCTAATCTGTCTTGGCCTACTTGTCTTTTATTTGTGTCTTCTTTACTTGCTTTTCTGTTTCTGTCTTTGGCCTACTTGTCTTTTATTTGTGTCTTGTTACTTGCTTTTCTGTTTCAGATGTGTTTTGGAGGTAGTTCTTTTTGGTCACACTATCCCAGCAATATATATGACACAACATGTTCTTTTGGTCACGCACACTATCCTCACGATATGTACCATACAACCAAGTCACTTTGCTTTGAAGGTGTTCTTTTCAGACACATGATCAACATGTCCTCTTGGTTACACTATCCTAGCAATAGTTTACCGATACATCAATTCACTTTGCTTTGAAGGTGTTCTTTTTGGACATGCTATCCTAGCAAGATATACCACACAAAATAGCACGTTTCGCACTCCCATGCCGTACTCATCCAAATTTGAGTATGAAGATGTGTTTGATGGGTATTGGTACTCATCCAAACTTGAGTATAAAGATGTGTTTGATGCATGTTAGCGGCAGGAATGGACCCCCGGCGGTTATCAGGGTGGTTTTTAAGACTCATAACCATGCTTTCTCAACACATCAAAGACCCAGTCCTGACATATGATTGTGGTTTTCAAAATGTTCAAAAACATCTAATAACTGAAGTAGAGAAATTATTACTCTCTATAACATGCCCTGCCAGAACACCACCACCACCACCACAACAACAACAACAACAACAACAACAACGGCAGCAAGGATTTCCAAGTAGGGTAAAAAAACAGACGGGTCTTGAAGGGGCTAAAAGCTTAGGCAAATAGCTAATTCTAACAGGCATTCTGGGAATGTTCACTAGTTGTGTGGGCTATAACCTAAGCATGAGGTAAAGGTTATCATAAATCATAAAGTAACGTTACATTTTTATTTTTATTTTATTTTTGTATATTTCAATCCCTCATCGGGCTAAAAAAAAATCATGTTCACTAACATGATCACAATGTTATCGTAAGAATAACAACTTACACAATTCGAAAGGTAATTCTCCAACTTCTCAGAGTAAACTTCCATCGATATATCTCTCCTCTCTCCTCACTGTCTCTATCATTGAGCATTATCCTTTTGCAATGTCACTGGTCACAACAACAACTTACTTAAGAAAAGGATCTCCTAATCAAGGCAGGACTTTCTATACTGCTCACACTAAATACCCTCTTCCTATTTAGCAGTTTTTCATTACGGAACTGGATAAACAAGATTACACGCTATCTAATACCCAACAAAAAGAGTCGTGCAAAATATCTGAAGGAGATGACGGAGATTCTACTCAACAGAAAGAGACATGCATAATATCCAAAGAAGAGACGTCATAACAAAATGTGGAATAGGGTACTTGAAACACGTTGGATAGCCATGTCCTGAATGAAAATGAATAGTCTGAGATGAATCCTCTTTCATACAAAAATAATAAACAACAACACCAAAGTAATGTGCAAGAATCACATTCCATATCAGACGAGGTTGCAACTTGCAAGGTTGCTGAAAATGTGTACATAAAAAGTTAGCTTAGCTTTGAGAGGTATCGGTAAAGTCTCGTGGCGATTAGGGGGTGAGAAGAACGGTCCATTTTGTCATCATAGGGCATCAAACATGTAACTAGGAACCAAAATTTTACAAAGCGAAATAACTGGGACCCAAACTAGTTTTTCCACCAATTTTATTGGTGGTAAACTGCTACATATATTTGCACTGCTCGTACCTGTACAACTATCATAATTACTCTCAACCCTTGTGCATTAAATCCTGGGTTTTCATCATTTCGTACGGAGATTTAATCAAAAAATTCTTACTTTGTAGACACCACTGAAAGAGAGGACAGGAGGTGAAAGCAGGCCCAAAGTCACAGTGAAAACAGGGTAACTTTACAGACAACTCTTTTGTGTCCAGAAAAATCAAACAATCTTTTTTTTAAAGCCCCCAATTCCTGATAAAAGCTTTGCAAGTCTTTTGCATGCGGCCCATGCGAGAGGCATGTAACATTTTGAGTACTAGTTTAATAAGACAATTCTTTAGAACAAACAACTCAAGGCACCAAATCAAACAATCTCATCACTCACAATCTTTTTCTTCACACCTAAGCACAAACCTATTCAAGATTATTACCAGTGTTGGGCTAGTTCGAATTATTGATTTGATTTCAATTAATAAAACTCGAAGCCCGTTCAATTTTGGATCCCGTGTGAAACCAAGAGCTAATCGAAGATTGTTTGAAAGTTAACCACTAGTTCCAAAATGGTCTCATCTCCAGAATTGGGATCGGAATCAGAACCAATTTTATTTTTTTCAAGAACCAAACTAAAAGCAAACCCCCAGAGGTTCCATCTCATTGGTCAAATAAGGGGCTTCTTTTTGTCATTCATAAGCCCAAGCCTAGGCCACAAACCCTTTATGCTTGTGCATATTGGACAAACATCAAGGTTTCAAAAGGACAAGAGAAAAAGAGGATGCAGGATAAATACATTGGAAAGCCAAAGTTGGGGTTAGTTATGAATGTTTTGCCTAAGTGACAAGGAGAGTTGTTTGGGACTTCAAAGTTAAACCAATTGCTTTTTTATTGAGCCATACCTTATTGCAACAACTACACATTCACTTGGATCTATGGCACCTTAATGCTAGAAGTAGCTTGCCCCTTATGTACTAGGTAACCAATAAGAGTGTGTAGGTCGTAGTTAATAGTTGACACACACATGGGTGTTGAGACTATTCACAATAACCAATGCACTCAAGTCGATTATAGGACATAATTTATCATATTAGAGTGTCAAGGTTACGAGTTATGGGATAGAGAAGAGAGTCAATTATGAGGTTTAGCCAACCAATGACTAGGCACATGCAATTAAAAAGGAATGAAAATGTTACAAGCCAGCATGATACATGATACAATTGAGAGCTTGTGTTCAACGACGTGCAAATGATGTGTTGCCACAAGAAGTTCCCTACAATTGGTTAGGGACAAAAATAGGTGATGATCAAGTACAAGTAGTATTAGTGAAAGGTGTGACATTGTGACCTAAAATGGTGCAAACAATGTGGATTACATTTTATTTTCCATGGATGAAGGCAAGTTGTTCCTTGCTTTATGTATTCTACCAACTATCTATGTGCGAAAAAAAACGGATTTGTGCGATTAGTTTAAGGTGCATTACAATTGTCATAATGGAGTTGATGATCCCATGTGTGATGAAAATATAAAGATTTGAAATGTTTTGTTATATCATGTTTATTTGAAGACAAAAGGATCAAAAGAAAGTGAAAGTTACAAGTTTGTCTCACCCCCTTGTTTATTCATTTCACTCATGTTGAAATGAATGTTGTGTGTTTTGTTGTGGTAGCCACATGGTCCAAATACTTCAATATTTATTATTATAATGTTATTTTTTTGAATGGGTGCAAGTTGAAAGTTCTTGTGGTAAATTCAATGAGACTCTTTTAAGTGACTCATTATATGCACACCTGTTACACGTGTTCAAGCTACAAACTACTAGGATTGTCAAAGTTAAATTAGGTTAAGTTTTAGCTTTGTGCAATGTGCTTTTTCACGGATTTTTTTTGTTTTTCTAAACCTCATAAATGATGAAATTTTGTTTGCTCTATGGGACCTTGTAAATATTTAGATGTTCTAAACTACAAGCTTAAAATCGTCACTTTGGGCAAACCCTATTTTCCTTGATGATGACAAGTTTACCAAATATTGAAGTAAGGTTGCAAGTTAATATGAAAGCATCCCCACCAAATAGCCTACAAATAACTTTTGTCATTCTAATTTTCAAATATTTTTTGTAATCCTCACGTAAAAAGTCATTTGAATAAACCATCACCAACAATCATTTGACAATAGACATTATCATTTTTTTTTAACTTCAATTGCCATGGCAGGTCTTTGCGTCTTTTGAACCCATGTACATTAAATCACCCTTTAAAAACTTCAATTGCGAGGGAAGTCTTCACACCCTCTTAACTCATCATCACTATGAAGTTTTGTGTGTTTTCAACACCCATCATTACATGCGATCAAATTCCTTTTGTGTGAGGTTGGTGCACACAAAGTACTTACAATAATTCAAGCATACATTACGTTAAAATTCAAGAATGAAATTTCAAGAACAAAAATTTCAAGAGCACACATGAACAAAATTTCAAAAGATAATTCATGACCAACAATTTGAAAAGCATTTCATGAACAAATTTTTTAAGTTCAAACACATTCTAAAAAAAATTTAAATCATTCATGAAGAAAAATCACAATACCACACATGAACAAAATTTGAAAAGCTTGCAATGTCCTCTAAACTTTCTACATTCAAAATTACAATGAGTGAAGTTTTAAAAAGTGGTTATGTAGTTGTTGGAGCCCAAGTTAAGGGATTCAAGTTGGAGCTTTTAGGTCAAGGGTTGAAGTTGCTCACTCAACTTCACCAATTCCCTTTGGTGCTAGGTGCCAAATATTTGTGGGCTTCCTCAAACTTGACACTTGATCATTGCAAATTGTAAAAAGTGACATCATTAGGATGTGATTTTTTTACTTTCCTTTTTGGCTTTTGCCCACTAAGGTATGTACTTGAACAATCGAAAACAATGAATGAACACAAATTTGATGATTTATTCAAATGTTTGAACTTGCACAATTCTAGGGCTTTTGAATAACATTGTCATTAAAACTACCACTTTCATTCAAAATAAAATCACCATGATAATTATCACAATTTTTTGAAAACATTGTGTTTTATGAAACCCCATTTCATTTCTAAACTCCTAATTAGATGTTCTCCACAACGAAGCCAATTTATGTTGTAATGATGAGTAATTGGTTCCAAAAATGAACGATTTTATTTTGCCAATTACTTGTAACTAGATATTTGTGACATGTGAAACAAAGACCTACATAGTTGTTTCGCCTCATTTGCCGCAAAGACATTTTCCCCATTGAGTCAAAACACAATCAAAGGATCCAAAAAGGGTGTTAAATTCCAGATTTTTTCATAAAAAACTAGAGATTTATTTATTTATTTCCATTCGAAACTATGGTAATCATTGCACATTATTCCTTTTTAACAAACATGAATGCCAAGAAAATCAACTTAAAAATCCATTTGATCCAATTTTAAGTTTTGGTTTAATTAAGGACTTTTGAAAGTGAAAATTTATGTCATTAACACTACTACAAATCTTGTCTTTTAGGCCATTTTTTTCCATTGATATTTCAGTCACAATGGACAAGAGACAAAATTGCAGTCAGTCATAAAAGACCAGTCATTTACAACAAGTTTTATTAGCAAAACAAACAATTACCATAACTAAAATCACTTGATTAAAAATAACATTGTGTTAACATGGCATGTCTGATTTGACATTAAAGGGGAATCTTTTGGGTGATGTGGCATTCAATGTGTCATGTTTGTTCTAACTAATTTTATGACTAATATGCTTGTGTGGCACGTTTACTATGATTAATATTATGATTCAAATAGGATGATGTGGCCATCGAAGTCCACTTATTCTATGACTAAAAGTGATTGATGTAGCATGTTTAATGCAACTAAACATATGACTAAATATGCCAACTAATCATGTTTTATATGAATAATTGTTTTACATGAATAATCCTATTAAGTTAGATGACGTTGTTAGTTGGATAAGGTTTGTGTTAGGTCTAGGTTAGGTTGGGGTTAAGTATAACATAGGTTTGGGATAGGTTTGTTTTAGGTTAGGGATAGTTCTAGGTTAGGTTTGGGTTAGGACTAATGTAGGTTCAAGCTAGGATTGTTTTAGGTTAGGGATAGGTCTAGGTTAGGTTGGGGTTAGGTATGGCTTATGTTTGGGCTAGGTTTGTTTTAGGTTTGGGGTAAGATTATTTTTTCGTCTTTACATGTTTTTGTGACTAACTATGCCTACGTGGCATGTCTAAATTGACTAATATTCATACTGAATGTGATGAAATGGATTGTCCTATGTGACTTAACATCAAACTACAAATGTTGACATGGCATGTCTTTTATGAAGAATTTCCTAACTAATTGTAATGACATGTTTCAACTTTTCTGACTAACCATGTGACTGATTGCAACATGGGATGTACATTGTGACTAATATTGGGTCTGAAAACTCCCTTGCCCTAAAATTAACTTTATTTAACTCTTGACTATTAAATATGACCACAAGGTAAGGTAATAGTTAAAAATTGATAGAGTTTGGACAAAGTGTGTCTTAAAAATTTACAAATAAAAAAAACTTCTAAATACTATGAAAGATGGCAAGCCCATATGATATCACCCCCATCTTTCTCCCACAAGCACCACAAAAAACATCCAGTGGTTTGGTTTCTTATACAAAATGGTTGTTATCTTTCATCAATCTACATATGGAGCATCATGTAATTATAAATAGTTGGAGTGAACTAATTTAGGCAAGAGAGTTCACCTAGCCCCTTTTACATCTTCTATGAAGGCTTCTTCTACTTAGATTATCCACATTTAAGGATGGGGTCAAAAGCTAGTAAACTTCTACCAGCTCTTGTGGAGTTGATTTCACAATACATAATTATGACTTGATATAAGAGACCTAGAAGAAAGGAATGTAATTATAATGTTTTTGAATGGACTCTTTCTTGTCTAATATGTCAAAGATCTTAAGTGGGTTGTTCAACAAAATCATGGCATGGCCCTAGTGTATTTTATTTACACTTCACTTTGCTTGTGGGTCATGCCTCAAGATTTTAAACAAAGTTTGTGTTGCTTTTGTACTTGGATAATTGATATTCACTCTGGGCTATTTTGTTTCCAAAAAATCCAAATATGCAAAGCATTGTGCTTGTTTAATAAGTGAGCTGAATCTCTCTACAACAATCAATTTGAAGTTGTAAGCCCACCATGGCTAGGTGCAAGGTAGACACACTAGATTTGATATGAACCCCAAAGCCTAAGCACTCTAGGCTACAAATTAGTCTTGATATGGGTGATCTCTCAAGACACCAAATGGCCCAAAACCACGTAGAGCCTATCTCCAAAATACTCAACCAATATAGTCAAGCTAAGTTGAAGAGGCACTCTCATTCACACTTTCTTGATAGAATAATATGATGTCAAAATTTTAAATTTTCATGCCCAAGATTTCACTTATTATAAGAACTTATTATTACTAGGTGAAAAAGGAAACTCAACTCTTTGTTTTTATTGCCTAAAGAATAAAATGGAACATTCAAACCCTGAATTTGGGGATTGCCCTCACGGAGGAGGAGTCACATGTGTGGGCCATTAACCCGTTGTAAAGCATTGAGGCCGAACATGAATTAAAACATTCATAGATTGCAAGGTGTAAGTAGGTACGTAATAAGATTGCAATGTGATCAATCACCCCTTACAAGTATTACTATTTATTTAGGTGTGACACCCACCTTATGTCTACTAGTCGGCACCTTATGCCCCCACTAATTGGCATACAGGGCCTCCACACTAAAGCAGAGGAGGAGGCATTATTCCACAAACAAGGTATACGAGGTGCCCTCTTCAACACTGAAAGAATTTCACACCCACTTTACCGACATAGAGCATCTCCAACAGTGCTCGGTGTGTGATCCTGCACAGTACAATTGGATGAAGAAAATCTAACATATGCCGGTTTAGCTCAGGAAATTGGTTTTCGCTTCGGCGTAATTGGGCACGTTGTTCGTGGCTGGTAAACGCTGTTCGCCTGCAAGAGAAAAGAGTGTAATAAATATGATCTAACTGCTGACTCAGTGTTTCTGATTGGCCCATCGTAATGCCTGGTCCAGGTGGTTTGTTATTATTAGTAGTTCCCCACTTATATGCTGTCCCAGTTTCAGCTTTTATGGCTGGGGTTGCAAAAGAGTACATAACTAAAACTTGGATGTGAAATATATTTGTGGAGGGTCACATACTGAGCACCACTGGAGATGCTCTTAGGTGTTCAACTTCAAAGCAAGATGAGAGGTTGGTAGAAAAGCACTTGGAGAAATTTCCTAGTGTACTTGCCACTTTCTGTCTGCATAACACTGGTAGAAACTTTCAAGAGTGTCTTGAGGACATGTCACCAAGGGGAAAGTTTTCCTCTGCTAAAGCGGCCAGGCATTTTGAAAAGTGGAATGCCTGTTCTGGTTAGTTTTTTATTTATTTTTAAAATAAAATAAAAATAATTAAATTAAATTACAATTATTTTTCATTTTCCCCCTTAATATCTGCCAGGTATCATGAGAAAGAATGAAAAATAAAGAAAGTGTCAGTTCTTTATATCAGTTATTGGGCGGCTTTCACCAAATAGGTGGCCCTTGGCTTATGTTATGTTTGGGAACGTGTCCATGCTCCTCACGCTCATCACCCTACTCATGAATATCATCCCTCTTATTTTTCCACCTAGTGAAAGCATTCATGAATATCCTTAGAAAAGAGGATGGATATTACACCTACTCCTTGGTAGTGGTAAGGAAATGATGTCTACTTATAGATCTAAGATCCCTCCCATCTATTCATATTAGTAGTCATAAGAACCATCCCCCCCTCCTAGATGCCTCATGAGCTACATATGTTTAGTTGCACGATAATTTTGCCTTGTGCTTTACAATAGGTAAAGTCCCCAAGCAAAGGGACATACCCAAAGGGCACCCAGTTAGGTTTGAAGATTCCTTCCCCCCCCCCTAATCACCATTATTTTTGCTAGATTTAAAATTGCATTTGAAGGATAGGATAGGTAGGGTGATCAACCCTGGTATATATAGTTAGAACCAGCAGATGTGAACTTCTCAAAAACATTCCCCCACCTCATACCCTAGATTAATCTATGTTAACATACTCGCCCTCGCCTCATACCCATCATAAGGATAAGTCTTTATAAATACCCATACTCAACTTGTGAGATAAATAAAGGAAAGGGTATTTGTCAAATACCCAAGTACCTTTGTAGGCATATACCTAGCGGTGGTATACTTTAGGGTTAGGGTTTTAAATTTTGTACTTTATGTTTAGGGTTAAGTTAGTTTTGTATTTCATTTTGCATCTCCCTGTTCGTCTATTTGTTTGTGGTTTGTCAAATCTTATATCCCATCACCTTCAACAAGCACTTTTGCAACTTGGCTCTTTTGAATGTTGTGTGGTGGACATTGCGGCACCATCTTGTTGATTGCTCACGGTCTTGCAATCATCAATGTGAGTTTACGAGTTTCTTGATGACAAAAAGCAAAAGCTATGGAACTAATAGTCGATAGTGCAAAAAAAAGTAAGCTTCTCAACCTTCTTGTTTGCATTCTATAAAGCTTGTGGGATTAATGTAGAAAGTCCCTTTGTGTTGTGAAAGAACAATCTTTGACTTCCTTCAATTCTACGTTGGTTGGTCTTGGTTTCGTGTTTCATCTTAGATTCTAGGTTTCTATTAGGGTTATAATGTGTGCAATGTGCATAGTGCACATTTTGTGCTTCATGTTGAATTTGTTGCAATCATGAAAGAGCTTGATGATCTTCTTCAAATCTATCAATTTTGCATTGGTTGTGCGTTTTGGTTTTTGGGTTGTCAATTCTTCACACTTTTCTATTTGGTTTTTAGGTTTATCCATTACCTGGTTCCGATTTGTTTGAATTAGTTGCACTGGCATTTTTTTTCCTTAGCTAGTACTCATGGCTTCTTCAAGTCAACCTTTCTTGAACATTGAGGATTCTAGTCTTAATGTAAACACTTCAATTTTTGCAAGGTATGATAGCAACGTGAATGTTGAAATGCTACCAAAAGAAGACAAAATGTTGTAGACTCTTAAGAATGGTGCTCCTAATAATGCTACTCATGGGAGTGTTGTTGAAGATGATGTTAAGGATGTTCCTAGTGTTGATGCATACATATCAAAGCTACATTTCACAAATTTGGATAAACAACATGCAATTTAGAAACCTCATAATCACAATTCACCATTGTGGAGTTTTTTTTAAGGTGAACAACCAGCCCATAAACCTTTTTTAGAACCAAATAATGTGGTGCATAGTATGCCATAGTAATGTTGTTGGTCTTGAAATTTTTGCAATGTGCACCAATTACAGAAAGGTCTTATTGTTTACCACAAGTCAAATGGCATAACAACCATGGAAAAACCATGTAGAGCTTGAGCACAACACCTTAATTTAAAAAATTCGTAAAAACCAATATGATGTGGCTGCTACTATTTCATTGTTTCGTGAGCCAACTAAGAAGTGGGTGCATGTGACTCCAAGTGCCATATTTGTTTTTTTTTCTTTTACAAACCAGTTCAAAAAAGATAATGAAACCCAAGTTTGTTTCTTGGAGGATGTGATGTTATTTGTGATCAAGGGTTATTTGCCCATGAAGCCTATTGAGTCTATTTGGCTATAGAGAATGGCATATAGGTTATGCCCAAGAGTGGTTTTTCTTAGCAAAAAGGTATTGTTGATGATGTGTTTTCTAGATTGGTGGAAAAAACAATGTTTACCTATGTGCATTTTGCACTTGCAGATTTTATTTCAACCACTTGCACCTTTGACTTATGGATGTCAAAAAGTGTGCATGATGTGTTTATTGTCGTTGTTAACTTTTTCTCCAGCAAATGGGAGGCCAAGCATGTCACTATTGAACTATTTGAATTGTTCAATAATAATGGTGTAGCTATGGCTCCAAGGTTACAACAACTTCTGGATAAGTTTTCTCTTACCCAAAAGATCCTTGTTTATGTTAAGGATGAGGGTTAATTTACAAACTTGTGCAAGCGCTTTGAATTTTGTTGTTTCATGTGCTAGCTTGGCTATGATGGAGCCTTTTGATGGGTTGTGTTTTGGGCATGCCTTATCAAAGGTTTGCCAGTATGCCACTACAGATGAAAAGGTTGCCTAAGGATTATCCTATGCATCTATAAAGATTGTCCAAGTTGACATTAAGAAGTGCATTACCTGGCCAAAGAAGTTTGGGAAGGGGAAACTCACATGGGATAAAACTTGCATGGGTTCTGGCTTGAAGCCTAAAAAAATGAGTACACCTGTGAAAACAAAGTATGAATTTTTTTTGATGTGTTGTTTTTGTTAATTTCATGGGTTGTAAAAATGGTAGAAATCTGATATCAAAGTATCTAATTTAATTATGTTGTTGCTTGTAGGTTGCAAGTTTTGTTTTATTGTTCCAGGATGCATTGACCTTCCGGAGTGCCATTGCACTCTATTACAATCGGCAAATTATTGCATTATAAGACCACATACCCTCTCCTTCTACTTGGGTTGTTTGCAAATTTGTTGTGAAAGTTTGTCCACCCATTTTGAGAAGGTGTGTTTTGAATCAGAATCGAGGGCATTCGCTCCTTAGAGATGCCTCCATTTTATTATAACTGCATGTCAGGAATTTTGTGATGAGCTTTCACACCAAAAGGTGCCCAATTACTTTGTTGAAAAGGAGATAAATGTATTTGATTATGAACTGGAGGAGCTCATTTCTTGTATGAAGTGCCAAGTGCTAGAAATCTTTTTGCCCTTTATTTCTTTTATGCATGGTTTTTTTTTTAAAAGGTCATAACATGTTGGCTCTTGTGTTGGATCCCAGGTACAAAAGTATGCATTTGGTGATTGCTAATTTGGGTTGTGAAATTGCTACCACTCTTGTGACAAATTATGATGAACAATTGTTGTTACTTCTATTGTTGGAGGTTTACAAAGGTTTGTTGCCAAATAAAGGGGATTGTTTGGATGAATTTGCCTCACTTATGGATTCTTAAGATCTATTCTAGTAGATTAACGCAATTGTAGATACTGACGAGGACATTATATGTCAAGAACTTGGTTTGTTCCATTTAGTATCATGTTGATGCAGAAACTTGTTCATGTGTTCTGACATGGTGGTGAACATAAGAGCAAAAGTTTCCAATAGTGGTGCACATGCAAGACTAATTTTAGGAATCTTAGTTAGCTAGATTGAAATTGAAAAAATCTTTTCCATTGTTGGAGTCCTCACAACACTTAAGAGATGTCGGCTTCAAATTGACAATATGGACAAGTTATTTTTTGTTCACAAGAATTGGCCATCTGATCCTCATGTTGGTTGTTTAAAACTACCTAATTTGGCAGTTATTTGTGAAGCAAAATTAGACTTGATAGACGAATTGGATGTCAAATTTGTGGATGAAGTGGAGTGTGAAGAATATGCAAATGGGGATTTGTAATTGCTAGAAGTCCTTCCTTACATGTGAGGATTAGCTAAATATGAAAATGATGAATTGATTACATGTGTTAGGGTTTTGTGTAAAAAGCTTATCCATGTTTATAGATTTTAAGGTTTTCAATTTTCACTATGTTTCAATGTGAAAGATGGACAGTTTGAACATTCTAGATTCATGGTCTTTGAGGTTCAATTTCTGTTGGTTTGCAAAGTTTATAATTTTTGAACTTTTAATTGTTTTGAAGGGCTATTTGTGTCTTTGAAGATGTGTTGTCTATCGTCTAGTTGTTTTTCTACTTGTGTCTTTGTGTTTTTTCAAGGTTATTTTGTGTCGACCTTTTTAGACATGTATGTTTGTGACATTTTGGGTCCGTGTATTGCTTAAATTAGTCTTTAAGAACCTATATGCAATGTTTGTGAAGGTTTGTTTTATGTTTTTCTTTCAGGGCTTGTTAGTTGTTTGTCTTTCTAGGTCTGTTATTTACTATTTGTTTATTTTGAAGGTTAACTATTTGTTGATTACTTGTTTGTTTGTTTATCTTTGAGGGTATATGTATAGTATATGTCTATTGTTTGCTTGTTTGTTTATATTTGTCTTTGAAGGTTTGTTGTCTATCTATTTATTTGTTTATGTCATTTAGGGTTATAGGTTGTGTTTGTCTTTGAAAGTTAGTATGTCTCTTTGTTTTTGAGGGATTGAGTGAAGGTGTTAGTCTTTGAGGTTAGTTAGATCAAGCTTTTGATTTATGGAGCATGTTAGACGAAAGGAACATGGAATAGTTTGATACAAAAACCATATCTAACAAAACAAACAATCACTATGATTTATGCTATCGGTTGAACATTAGGATGAGTTCTTATAATTAGGTTTAGAATTTAAAAGTATAGAAAAAAACCATGTTTGCGCCTTTTCAAAACTCTTTGTTAATAAAACTCTTTCTTTGAACTTTGGATTGCAATTTTATAATCTGTGAACCCTAAACCCTAAATATCAATAGGTTTTGTGAAAGTAAAAAAAATTGAATGTTTCATTTCTAAGAACCGGGTAAAAAATTGAGAGTGGATTGTGAGGGGTTTTTTCTTTTGTCAAAGAACCAGAATAATTTATAGAACTCAATAGGATATGGGGCAAGATTTGTGATAAAGACCTGAGATTGTATACCTGCCTTCAAATGCATTGAACCCCTGGACCCGCCTCACACCCATTGCTCACTTAAATTTAAAAACCCTGGACCCAACCTGTTATTTGAAATTTCTAATTTCCATAGACCTGGACCCATTTTGGATTTTATTTTTTTTGAAAAATCTGAAACCCTCTTTCTCAGCCTTGATTTTCTTTCTTTCCTTTTGGGTCACCCAGCCTTGTTGCAGAGTTCACATCATCAACCAGCAGGCCTTCAAAAGAAAGACAAAAAGAGAGATAAAAAAAAACAACCCACATAATGAATGAATGAATTAATAATAAAAAGAGAAGCTTCAAGCGTGGGTGGGTGGATGGATGGATGGCTTGTTGGTAAGAAATTTTGAAGAAGATTCTTATGAAATTCTGCTGCTGGATTTTGACCTACTATGGAACATAGTTGGACAGAAAAGCTCTTCCCATTTGCCCTTTTGTTGAACAGAAGATTTGCTATTAATTCATCAGTCTTCCAAATTCACAAGAGAAAGTTGGGTTTTGCACAACAAGAATGTTGGAAATGGCAGGAGAAGCACAAGTTTGACAGGTTGAGGTTAAAGCAGGTCCCACCCCAAGAATTTTTTGCTACAATTTCTCTTTCTTTTTGGTTTTTAGGTCTTGGGATCCTAAAAGTAGAATAAACATGGGAAAGTTGCCTTCCACGTTCCTACCTACCACCCATCCATCAGCAGCCACACCACCCATTGAATTAAAGAATCCCAAATTTATGTATGTGATGAAGTCACTTAATTTCTTTGTTTCTGTGTGACACAGAATCGTTAGGTCAAGTATTAGCACTAAGCAACCTCCTTGTTTAGAGTACTTACAAAATCACGTGATTAAGGGATTTGGGTCCTCCTAATTTCAGGTTTTTGTGTGCTCCCAGTTGAATTTCCCCCAAGAGTAGGATCAAAAAAGTCTTTATATTTGTCTCTCCAATTCTGCATTGGGTTGTGGAGTGCTACCCAAAAATCTGTTGGCAACACACTTGAAATTCACTCAAAGTATTGTAGTAGTTGTTGTTGTGGCGGTGGTGAAGATTTTGTAGTAGTAGTTGTTGTTGTTGTGGTGGTGGTGAAGAGTTTGTAGTTGTTGTGGTGGTGGTGGTGGTGAAGATTTTGTAGTTGTTGTTTTTGTGGTGGTTGTAGTGGTGAAGATTTTGGTGGTGGTGTTGTTTATGTGGTTGTGGTGGTGGTGGTGGTGGAAGTGTTGTTGTTGATATTGTTTTTGTTCTTGTTCTTGTGGGGGTGAAGATTTTTTGTGGTTTTAAGGCTTTTGTTGTTGTGTTTGGGTTTTCTTGTGTTTTCTTGTGTGAGGAAGAATGGCAGGAGCAAGTGGGTTTGTGAAGGAATTGGGAAGCCACAGATGCGGTATACATACTCGAATGTCCCATCTTCTTCTTTGCCTACCATGGTAATGATTATTAGCGAGTTAGAAGAATTGGGTCATTGTTGTTGTTGTTGTAGTTTCTTCATCTCAACTATTGGGTGGGATTGTGCTTCTTCTGGGAGCCTGGTTTTGGAAGTGTTGTCTGTCCCAGCAGAAGAAGAAGACCTTCAAGGACTTGGAGATATGATCATGTGTGTGACAAAAGATTCTGTTTCTGCAGACATGGTCTGACACACAGGAGTGGGGGAATTGATTTGGAGGAGACGGATCGGGGTTGTGGGTGCTCTTGATTTGAGGGATTGGGGGATTGTGAAAGGAAAGCCAAAAGCAAAATGGAATTCTGGCCTGAGTTTCTGGCAAGTACTTCAGGAAGTGAGTTTGTGGCAGGAGGGTCGGGAGGCATGGCAGGGGTGATGGCAGGTCATCCCTTGGACACAATTCGCATTCGTTTACAACAGCCCAGGTTGCCATCTTCCTCAGCTCCTGCCTCTGCCATTGCGCTGATCCGCCACATTGTTGCCACTGAAGGTCCCACTGCCCTCTTCAAAGGCATGGCCTCACCTCTTGCAACCATCGCCTTCCAGGTTAGTGGGGATGGCTTTTTTTTTCCCTTTTTTCTTTTAGTTCTGTGTCTTCTGCTGTTTGTAGCCTTTCTTTTAAGACATCTGCTCTGATGGGTTTGCTGTTGTTTTTGTTACGGGTTGTTGTCTAAATGAAAAGCCCCTTGTTTGTTTGAATTTGGTTTTTTGCAGAATGCGGTTTCTTTTCAAACTTATGCACTTCTCTCAAGAGCTTTGGTAGATCCATCCAAGCAAGCTCAGCACCAACAGCCTCTTTCGTATGAAAGAGTAGCTCTTGCAGGCATTGGAGCTGGTACAATACAAACCCTCATTCTCAGTCCAGTTGACTTGATCAAGATTAGATTGCAGCTGCAAACGGCTCGGAGGTCGGTAAGGGGCGCATCTTCTTTGGGCCCCTTGACCCTTGCCCGTGATATTTTTCGCAAGGAGGGTATCAGAGGACTGTATCGAGGATGGGGCATCACTGTCCTTCGAGATGCACCAAGCCATGGAGGTAAAACCAACTTTGACAGCCCTACTTTCTTTTTCAGCATGAAAGTGTGTGAGGCAGGGGGGGCATTGAGTTCATTCACTTCAATAGCAGCAGAAAGGCAAATCTTGTTGAGAGTCACAAACAAATAGATCTTTGGAAGACAATCCATTGCTTAATTATGCTTTCCTTTTTGGACCTGAACCATGTGATGTTGTAAGCTTGATAGACCAGCCATGTGGCTTTGGCTAAAGGTGAAGCAATTCTGGATTCTCAGGTTTATGTGTTTTTTTGGGATCATAAATTGTAACGTAATCTTGGGTCATTGACTGATGCAGTTTACTTTGGATCATACGAGTTCATACGAGAGAAGTTGCATCCAGGCTGCAGGAGCAATGGACAAGAGACACTACTGACGATGCTCACAGCAGGTGGGCTGGCTGGATCATTAAGCTGGCTTTGTTGCTACCCGCTAGATGTGGTGAAGTCTCGCCTGCAGGCACAAGGAGGGGTTGGTGGCAGTGGCACCCGATACAAAGGCATCATTGATTGCTTCCAAATCAGTGTGCAAGAAGAAGGTTTCCACGTGCTTTTCCGTGGGTTAGGGACAAGCTTAGCTCGAGCATACCTGGTTAATGGTGCAATCTTTTCTGCATATGAATCGACACTACGCTTCCTTTCCCCTCGGTCACCTCCACAATCTGAAACCAATTTAGGACTTAGGCCAATTTCACCGTAACATCTACTAATAGGGCTCCAATCGTGGGCATCACCTTGGGTCTCAACCAGATACTAAGATCCTCAACATCATCTTGCACCCAATTATGAGAGTTGCTAATCCAGCTCTGGAGATGTTTCATTTAGCACATAGGGAGCTTGGAAAGGAATAGGCTTTAGTTTAGTTGAGTCTTTCAATAGCCTACTTCTTTTACCCATTACAGAGATTGGGTGGCTGTCAATGCTACCAGCTCAGATTTTTTGGGGCATTCCATACAAGTGAATTTGGTGGAATGAATGACCTTGTATGAGTTTGTATTGCAAAGGTAATTGGCTCTGTCTTGGTTACACCCCCAGTGGACTTGTCACTCTTGTGTGTTGTCAATTTTTTAGTAGCATGATTGATAGAGGTGTCTAGAGCTGGAACGTGAAGCTAAGTGAATCTTGTCTCATATGCTTCTGGGAGACACCTTGAAATGGTATGTTGGGTGGGTGCCATCATGCTCCCCTCTACACCACAGCATGCATCCAAGCACAATACAATTCCTGTTTCTGCAATGCAAAAATTGAAAAGTAAGATGATTTGTGTAACTCTATTTCTTTCCTGTCCCCTTGACAGTCTTTCTTCCTCTTCTCAAAAATGCTCCCACCTTTTTTCAGGATAGCAATTGTGTTCAGGTTTGCTTGACCTTCATAGCATTGCTTGAACTTATCAACTTTGTCTGCATCCAGCAACAACACAGTCTTGTTGCCCTGGTAGAAGATATGTTTTCTGGCAATCCATCACACAGATGGAACAGGTGAAGAAGAAGAAGCTAAATCCAGCAGCAAACAAGTTAGAGCATGACCCAACTAGAAACAAAACTGTAGAAGTCTTGAGCATCCCAATGTTTCTACAGTACAACATATCAAGTGCATGGAAATCAAATTGTGAGATTGAGAAGCAGGACAAACCATGGGCAGTATTCAAGAGTCTGGAGGAGAAGAGAATATGGAGGGAGACAGCCATGACCTCCACACACCTGCATCAACAACAACTCTACTAAATCACCCTGCAACTTTTGCTCCAACAATGCACAAAACACAACAAAAAACACATAAATAAAGAATTGCCCACACCAAATCCCACAAAGAAAAAGAGTCTCCAACAACACTAAAATTCACACTGCAAACCTTCTGCTCCTACTTTGCACAAAACACACAAATGAAAAATTACTCATACCCAATCCCACAAGGAGAAGGAGTCTACCCAATTGCTGAAAACCCTATACACCACCCAACAACATCAGTATCCTTTCTGTCTCTTTGATTCATCATCATTGTCGTCATCAACATCTCTGATTCATCATCATCACTTCATCATTGGCATCTTTGATTCATTGTTGCAAACTTGTCTTCTTGATCCTCAGCAATCAGCATCTCCACATACAACATTTTACTACACATTTGAAACAAAATCCTGGACAAACTGATCATCCCTCATTCTCAAAGATAACATTTGTATATATTATACATTCTTCATTCTAATTTCATGGGTAGTAGTAGTAGTAGTAGGTAGTAGTAGTAGTAGCAATGTAGAGCGGCCAATCAACCCAAGCAAAATATTTTGCATTGGAATCTTGGGTGGATAGACTCTCTTCACTTGTGCTTTAGTTGCTTGTTCAGTTTGATGATCAACTAACTTAGTTTCCTTTTCTTTGTTGGATGCTCAAATTGATTCAACATGTAATTTTGGAATGTGCCAAATCTCACCCATAATAGTCCTATTATATCCTATTATGTGCCTTAGAAACCCAAAGTTTTCAAAAACTCGAGACTACACTAAATAATGGTTTTGTAAAAAAGGCATGTACTTGCAAAGAAACACATGCAACATGGACAAAATGTTCTACACAAACTTGTGCTTGCATTATCAAAACCGATAGTGACATTGTTGTATTAGGATAAGTTAGGTTCATTTAGGAGCAAAGGTGCGTTGTTAATGTGGGTATTTTGGGAATGTAGAGGTATGTTTACTCATTTTGTTGCTTTGTGAATATATTTGCTTTTGTGGCAAAATATTAAGGACAAGGAATCGAATAAGATGATAACATGTATGTTGAGATGATGTGATTCAATTGAGCTTTGCAATACGTTTATGACCTTGATGCTTATTGCTCTTTGGTGAGGTTCCAAAAGGCATAGAAATTACCAACTTCATTGTAGATCATACTAATCATGAAACACATATCACCAAGCTTCACATGTTGATCATTGAATTTGAATTAACTCTCCCATTGGCTATTGCTAACTATATCATGTATCGTAAGTACCTAGGTTTTTTCATTACCTAATGCTCATTGTCACTTGGTTTTTTGTAGTTATAAAAATAAAATTCCCTTGCAAAAGGGAATAAAAGTTCATATTTACATCTCCAATTTTTCAAAGCTTGATCATAGGTTCCCCGCATATGACCAATATTTCATTACACTTATCTAGATGATGCCTTTGTGATTAGAAGACAATGAATTAGTTAGAAGGAATCAATTACATAGGCAACCCCAAATAAAAACAACATACATTTACTCATTTCAAATGCCAATTCATAAACTTTAATTGTTTTTAATCTCAAAGTATCATCAATAATAAAGACAAACATATGAGACAAAATAAGAAAGTAAAAATGATTTTTAGCTTTTTTGCCACCACCTCACAATCAGCATGTCAAAAAAAGAAGAATTGTTTCAACGTAGTCAAGAAACAATTGCCCTAACCTTGTTTAGCAAGTTGGAGAAGGGGTGAAGTTATTCGGTAACAACAAACACATAAGAAAGACTTGTTTGAAAGTGAACGAGCATTGGGATCCTTTTACATAATTGTTTTCTTATTTTCTTCCTAATAGACAAGTTTGTGCAACAAGTTTTCCACATTCTTTCTTGTTAGGAGTATGAAATGACCCTAGAAAATAATTAACATGATAGATCATTTGAGGTTATGCAAGAAAATGGAAAAAGGTTTCATCAATGGCAAAAGAGGCATTACATTTGTGAGCAAATGTGTAAGTAGTGTGTGTTAAAGGAATTCCTAATTTGATGAGAGTCTACATCTTAGGTGGAATGTCTAAATGGTAGAAAAGGAAAAGATTAAAACAACAACAAACGAAAATAAAATGTAAATGCATTAAAGTTATCCTTAAAAATCATCCTACCTTTTGGCCCATTTTCCATCCCAAAGCTCCTCTTGGAGTCCCAAATGTTGTTATTTGCAAAAGGAGAAAATATTATTATTATAATTGGGTGTTAAATATTGACATCCTTCATTTATTACACCAAATTTCTCAAAGCTTTGTCATTAGTTGTACCTAATATCAATGAAGTTGCACAAGCTCAAAGTGGAAACTAGTTTTACCACTAGGAATGGGGTAAAAATAGTTTCACATCTTTTTCAAGTTTAGGGTTTAGGGTTTAGTGGAATTGGTGGACATCCCAAGATAAGCTCGAAGATGTGATTTTGCTTCTTTTGCATGGAAACTTTTGTTTCAATTTTTTGGTACCCTCAAATTTTGCAAAACTCACCACCAACGGAAACTTTTGGAAATTGACAAATGTTGTATAAATTCAAAAATTATGACCAAAAACAAAGTGTCATTTTTCTTAAGCTTTTGAACTTCTCATCAATGGAGGCTTTTTTTTTTTTTTAAATCCTCTCTTGGCAAAATTTCACCATGATCATTTTTTTGTTTCTCAAATTGGGGAAAAATTAATTGTGTTTTGGGATTTTTAGTCATCACGAATTGAAAATAAGTTCATTTAAAAAATTTCCTAATTTTGCATGAAGTTCTAGCAAATAGCCAAAAATATGGAAAGGTGCTTACACTTTGTTACTTTCATCTTTTGTTCATAGCCATATTTGGTTAAATCCTTTTTTTGGCAATTGCCACTTCAGTTGCTACATCACCAAATTGAAAAAAAAACACAAAATTGAATGTAAGACTATTTTATAACAACAAAAATGGTCCATATGTTCAATTCTTTGAAAATAATTTTATTTTTCCACTTCAAGCTTATACACAATCCTATTTAAACTGTAACAATCCCTAATTAATATTTCAAGTAGATTATCACAAATCAAAGTTTCTAGGACTAGTTGATGATCAAGTTGAAACTTGCCCAATTATTGCATTTTGAGATGCTAATTGTGGGTATGAAGCATTTTTAGAGGCTAATTGAGGGGGGGGGGGGGAAAAAAAATTTTTTAAAAAAAAAAAAAAAAAAAAAAAAAAAAAAAAAAAAAAAATAAAAAAAAAAAAAAAAAAAAAAAAAAAA
>Ga0116231_10001461_pt1 | contig 48266 bp, 42 predicted proteins | sample S1TSphgellanicum_2_FD_89695 | JGI IMG/M metagenome (GOLD analysis project Ga0116231, IMG submission 89695) | Host-associated microbial communities from peat moss isolated from Minnesota, USA - S1T2_Fd - Sphagnum magellanicum MG | ecosystem: Host-associated > Plants > Peat moss > Unclassified...
CCGGGGTGGCGCGGTTGCGCGCTGCCGGAACGCCGGTGGTCGGTGGTGGATCCGCCGCTTGCCTGCTGATGCGTGATGCGTTAGCATCAGATGCATGCGCACCACCCTCGATATCGACAACGACGTCCTCCAAGCCGCAAAGGAACGCGCCCGGCGCGAAAAGAAGACGACGGGCGAGGTGATTTCGGAGCTCGCCCGGTACGCGCTGACCAGCCCGCCCCAAGAAGGGCCGGCGGTGAGACAGGCGGTAGCGCTGCACGGATTCCACCCTTTCCCGAGGCGGGGCGGTGTCGTGACGAACGCGCTGATCGACAAGCTGCGAGAAGACGACGCCTATTGATGCGCGCGCTGCTCGACGTCAACGTGCTCATCGCGCTGCTCGACGCCGATCACTCGCTGCATGCGTCCGCCATGGACTGGTTCGCGGGCCAGGCGAAGGACGGGTGGGCCTCCTGTCCGATCACCCAAAACGGCTGCGTTCGCATCATGTCGCACCCGGGCTATCCCAATTCGCTGCCGGCGCGCGCCGTCATGCAACGGCTCGGCGAGGCGATCTCCACCGAGCTCCATGAATTCTGGCCCGACGACATCAGCCTGCTCGACCAGCAACGCTTCGATCCGGCGCGGATCCATGGACCACGCCAGTTGACGGACCTATACCTTGTCGCGCTCGCGGTCCGGCACGGCGGCAGATTCGCCACCTTTGACCATGGGATTTCGCTGGACGCGATCAGGGGTGCGGACACCGCTGCTCTGGTCAAGCTGTAGTGGCACGTCGACACCGCCCCGCGCTCTCATGCGGGGCCGCCGATGCCGAGCCGCGCCTTGATCGATTCCCGGGACGTTCGCAGCACGGTGTCGGACCGGTGCTTGTCGAGGATGGCCCGGGATATCGCGAGCGCTCCGACCAATTCGGACACCACGGACGAGGCCATGGCCGCAGCGTCCTGCTTGCCCATCTTTCGCAGCAGTTCCTCCATGCCGGTGGCAAGACGCACCACGCCCTCGGTGAAGCGCGACCGGGCGGCGTCCGTCAGGCGCGGCAGGTCCCCGGACAGGGCGGCGATAGCGCAACCGCGCCCGACGGCATCTCGATGCGATGGCGACAGGTAGAAATTGACATAGGACGCCATGGCCGCCGCCGGCTCCAGGCCGGCCGTTCTCTTGAGGAAATTGGCGAAGTTCTGCTCGAGCATGTAGGCGATCGACTTTTCGACCAGATCGTCCTTGGAGGCAAAGTGTGCATAGAAGCCGCCGTGCGTCAGGTTCAACTTTGCCATCACTTCGGCCACACCGACGCGGTCGGGACCCTTGGTCCGGATCGCGCTGGCCGCTTCCGCCAGGATCCGTTGATGGACACGTTCCTTGTGATCCGCGTCGTAGCGCATGCTTGCCTCCGTCGTTCCAGCGCCGATACCCTGTCGAATTCCTGTCGAGCGCTGCGCGCATGCCGGCTCCCGGAACTGCCCACGCGCCGCGCTACCCGCGCAACGCAACCTTGGCCGTCACCGACAGCCCGGGGCGCAGCGACCCGAGCGCCGCTTGGTCCGCATCGAGACGGATGCGCACCGCAACCCGCTGGACGATCTTGGTGAAGTTTCCGGTACCCGGCTCGAACGGGAGCAGGGCAAACTGCGAACCCGATCCCGGCGCCAGGCTCTCGACCACGCCCGTGAGCGGCCGGGCCGACAGCGCATCGACGCGCACCGTGGCCGCCTGGCCGGGCCGCATCCGGCCGATCTGCGTTTCCTTGAAATTCGCGGTCACGTAAAGAGAATTCATCGGCACCAGCGTCAACAGGCGCGTCCCGGCCTGGACGTAGTCGCCCTGCTGGACCTGTCGGTTACCGACGACGCCGTCGATCGGCGCCGTGATCACCGCGTGGCGCTGGTCCTGCAGCGCCAGATCGAGCGCGGCACGATCCCGCTGTTCGTTCGCGGTGGCTTTCTGCAATGCGGCTTCCAGGCTTGCGCGCTTGGCGCGGGTGACGTTGAGCGCCGCTCTTTCGACCTCGAGCATGGCCTTTGACCGTGCAAGGTCCTGCTCGGCGCTGACCGCGGCTGCGCGCACGGCGTCCGCATCGCGCGCGGCGACGGCCCCGCTGTGCACCAGCGCGTCGTAGCGAAGCGCATCGGCCGAAGCGCGCTCGGACTGGGCGGCCGCCGACCGTATGCCCGTCTGCGCGGCATCGACGCTGGCCATCGAGAAGCGCTGTTCGGCGTCCAGGCTCACGAGCGCCGCGCGTGCCGAGGCGACACCGGCTTGCGCGTCGGCCAGATCGGCCCGTGCGCTGGCGAGACGGGCATCGAATTCCTCGGGATCGATACGGACCAGCGGATCGCCGGCGTGCACCGTCTGGTTGTCGCGCACCAGGACGGCCGCCACCAGGCCACGCACCTTGGGTGCCACCGTGGTCGCGTCCGCGCCGATGTAGGCGTCGTCCGTGCTTTCGCTCGATGCCGGCGCAAGTATCACGGCGACCCCGCCGGCGGCCAGAGCCAGCGTTGCCATCACGGCCAGCAGGCCCCGGCGCGAACGCAGGAAACCGGTGCCGGGCGCCGGCTTGGCGCGCGCCGTGTCGATCGGGATGACATCGCCGGGGTCCTGCCGCATCGATGCGCTGCTCATCGTTTCCTCCGCCCGCTTGCCGCTGCCGTGGATTGGCCCCGTCCGGGGCTTGCCAAACATGGTATGACGGTCATAATATTATGGTCATCATTTCATGTCAAGCGGAGCGGCGAACATGAATTCACCGGGTGGCGGCAAGGCGACGGAACGAGATCCAGCCCAAGCAGCCTCGCTGCCGCGGGCGCGGCGCTTCCTGATCTTCGGCGTGATGGCCTTCGGCCAGTTCATGGCCCTGCTGGACATCCAGGTCGTCGCCGCCTCGCTCAACGACCTGCAGGCGGGACTCTCGGCGGGACCCGACGAGATCAGCTGGGTGCAGACGGCCTACCTGATGGCGGAGCTCGTGATGATCCCGTCTTCCGCCTTTCTCGCGCAGGCGATGTCGACGCGCTGGCTGTTCGCGCTCTCGGCGGCCCTGTTCACGCTGTCCAGCGTGCTGTGCGGATTCGCGTGGAATATCGAATCGATGATCGTGTTTCGCGCGCTGCAGGGTTTCACCGGCGGCGCCATGGTCCCCAGCGTATTCGCGGTCGGATTCAACCTGTTCCCGGGCAAGGAGCGGGCGATGATCCCCGCGATCCTGGGCATGGTCTCGGTGCTCGCGCCCACGCTCGGGCCGACCGTGGGCGGACTGATCACCGAGGCGATCGACTGGCGCTGGATCTTCTTCATCAACGTCCTGCCCGGCATCGCCGTCACCGTTCTCGCGATCCGCTTGATCCGCGTCGACCAAGCCGATACCGCCATGTTCCGGCGCATCGACTGGAGCCACCTGGCGGCCATGGCGCTCTTTCTGGCCGGCCTCGAGTACGTGCTCGAGGAAGGTCCACGGCTCGACTGGTTCGGCGATACGCGGATCGTGATCGCCGCGTGGATCTCCGCGCTCGCATTCGTGCTGTTCATCGAGCGCTCGCTCTTCTCCACCATGCCGATCGTGCGTCTTTCACCGTTTCGCAAGCCCACCTTCGTATTCGCCTGCATCTTCAACCTCGTGATCGGCTTTGGCATCTATGCCTCCACGTACCTGATACCCGTGTACCTGGGCCGGGTGCGCGGCTACGACAGCCTGCAGATAGGCACGACGGTCTTTGTCGTGGGCTGCGCCCAGCTGCTGAGCACGGTGATCGCCGCACGCCTTTCCGAAACGGTGGACCGGCGCATCGTCATCACCGTCGGGCTGTGCCTGTTCGCCTTGAGCCTGTGGCTGACGTCGCACGTCAATTCCCAGTGGGGCTTTGCCGAGTTGTTCTGGCCCCAGGCCGTACGCGGCCTGGCGGTCATGCTGTGCATCGTTCCCAGCGTCGGCATGGCGCTGTCCTTGTTCCAGGGACCGGAACTGCGTTCGGCATCGGGCCTCTTCAACCTGATGCGCAACCTGGGCGGGGCGATCGGCATTGCCGTCGTCAATACCTGGCTGCAGGACGACGCCAGGACCGATGCGGCCCGTCTCGCCGAGGCGCTGGGTCACAGCGGCCGGGTCGCCGAGGACACCGTAGCGCAGCTGGCGCAGCGGCTGGCCGCCGCCACGCCCGACCCGCAGCAGGCACTGCACCAGGCGCAGGGGCTGCTCGGACAGCTCGTCGCACAGCAGTCACTCAGCCTGGCCTTCGACGATGTCTTTCGCCTGATGGCCTGGATCTTCGTCGCGGCGCTGCTGATGGTTCCCTTTGCCAGGGGCGCCAAGGGTGCGCCGCCCGTTTCGACCGATAGCCATTGAGGAGATGCGATGAACCGCTTTCTATTGACGATTCCCGCGGCGTGGGTCTGGCTGCTGGGCGCCTGTGCGGCGGGTCCGGACTACCGCAAGCCTGAGGTCGCCGTCTCCGCGAGCTATCGCTACGCCAAGGAGATTGCCCCCGATCCCGCCGCGGCGGCGGACAGCGCATGGTGGGATGGCTTTCACGACCCTATCCTGTCGGCAGCGATCCGGGACGCACTCGCCCAGAACCTCGACATCGCGCAGGCGGCAGCACGGGTGGCCGAGGCCCGCGCGGCGGTCGCCGGGGCCGATGCGGCCTTGCTGCCCCAGGCCGATCTCGACTCCTCGGTGGCGAGCACGCGCGATTCGCTGCGATCGCCGATCGGCCAGGTCGTGCATGCCGTGGGCGCGCCCCGCAGCTACCGGACGTATACCGTCGCGCCACAGGCGTCCTGGGAGATCGATCTCTTCGGCTCGCTGCGCCGCGGCCGGGAGGCGGCCCTGGCCCAGGCGCAAGCGACCGAGGTCGAAGCCGCGGCGGTCCGCGTCGCGATCTCGGCGGAAACCGCCGACGCCTACCTGGAGCTGTGATCGCTCCAGGCGCAGTTGCGTCTTGCCCAAGCCCAGGAGGCAACCCAGGCACACCTCGTCGAACTCGTTGATCTGCGCTTCCGACAGGGCGTCGCGGCCAACCGCGAACTGCAACGCGCGACGGGAGAGCTGGAGCGGGTGCGCGCAAGCATTGCGCCGCTGCGCGCGGCGATCGACGGCCAGTTGTACCGGCTGGACGTGCTCATGGGCACGCCCGCGGGCAGCCATCGCGACGCGTTCGCATCCGGGACCGAGCAGCCTGCGCCGCCGCAGCCGGCCGGCAGCGCCGCGCCGGTGGACCTGCTGCGGCGCCGGCCCGACATCGTGATGGCCGAACGCCGTCTGGCCGCGTCCAACGCACGCGTCGGCATGGCGATCGCCGAGTATTACCCGCATGTGAACCTGCAGGGGTTGCTGGGCTGGGAAAGCGTGGAATCCGGGACACTCTTTTCGGCCTCCGCCCAGCAAAGCGGGGGCATCCTTGGCCTGCGCTGGCGCCTGTTCGACTTCGGCCGCGTCGATGCCGAGGTCGCTGCGGCTCGCGGCCGCGAGGCGCAGGAACTGGCGGCCTATCGCTCTGCCGTCCTGCGCGCCACCGAAGACGTCGAGTCTGCGCTGTCCCGGTTCGTCGAGAGCCGGTCGCAAGCGCAGGTGCTCGCGCGGCAGATCGCCGCGCTGACGACGGCCCGCGACCAGGCGCAGCAAGCCTACGCGGCCGGGGTGCTTCCGCTGATCGATGTGCTCGATGCCGATCGCGAGCTGCTGGCGGCATCCGATCGACTCGCCATTGCCAGGGCCGGCGAGTCCCGGGCGGCAGTGGCCTCGTACCGCGCACTGGGCGGCGGGTGGAGCGGCTGATTCACGACCGCGTGTTCGATGACGGGTTCAGGGGACTGCAAGGCTTTTTCGTCGGCGGCATTCTGGGCGACCCATGGCGTGCATCGGCCTTGCCGCTGCAGCTGCCGACACCCCGGGCGCGCGGGGGCGGGACGCGGCACTGCCGGCGCGATGGGAATCCGATTGCCACCGGACCTGACCTCACCCTTCGAGACCGGCGATGAAAACTTTCAAGGCTCGACTCACCGCTCGCGGACCCAATGGCGCATGGACGTTCCTGGAGATTCCCTTCAGCGTGGAGAAGGAATTCGGCAGCAAGGCACGCGTCGCGGTGACCGGAACCATGAATGACTTCGCCTTCCGCAATTCCCTGATGCCCAACGGCGACGGGACACACGCGATGATGGTCAACAAGGCATTGCAAGCCGGTGCCAAGGCAGGCGCCGGAGACCTCGTCACGGTAACGATCTGCGTCGATCGATCCGAGCGCGTGGTGGACATCCCGCCGGAACTCGAGAGGGCGCTGGCCGCGAACGAGGCGGCAGCGACCGCCTACAAGTCACTGTCCTACTCCCACCGCAAGGAGTTCGCGGACTGGGTATCCACGGCAAAACGCGAGGAGACGCGTGCGAGTCGCGCCGAGAAGTCCCTTGCCATGGTGCTCGCGAAACAGCACGTTCGCTAGTTCGACGCCGCGGCTTCGAGTACCCGGGGGGCGACAGGATGAACATACTGCTGTGGGTTCTCCAGGGCCTGGGCGCCCTCCTCTACGGATCGTCGGGCGCCATGAAGGCTTTCTTCTTCGACAAAGTCAGCCGTGACGTGCCGTCCTTCGGCGCCTTGCCCCGGAAGGTCTGGCTGGCCCTGGGCATCCTCGAGCTCGCATGCACCGTCGGCCTCATCGTTCCCGCTGCGCTCCATTGGCACCCGCGCCTCACGATTGGGGCCGCCATCGTCCTGGCGCTCGAGAGCCTCGTCTTCATTCGTGTGCACGTGTCCTACCGAGAGACCACGCCCATCATCTTGAGCGCCGTCCTGGGCCTCCTCATGGCGTTCATCGCTTATGGCCGGACCTTCGCGGCGCCGATCGGGTGAAATCTCGTCGGCAAAAGAGCGTTCGGGCAAGAGCGCGAGACGGGAGCCTTGCATGCACGCGATCTTGATCGGGGCCGTCGCGGGTACCGTCCTATCAGCCACCACGGGCTATCTGGTCACGGGGCGACTCTTCCACCGGTTCCAGGCGGCAACTCCCCAAACTTGGCGACCCGAATCGTGGCGGAATCACGTATTGGCGGTCGCGCTGTACGCGGCCGCCGGCGCAGCGATGGGCAGTGTCTTCCTGGCCGCCGGTTCACCGCCGCCGGGCTCGGCACTTGCTCTACTTGCCACCGGCGTCTGGAGCACGCTCGCGACGTGCTTGCTGGTCCAGGCGATCTACGTGCGGTGGCATTGGGGCTTCGTGCTCGGACTGTTGTTGGAGTGGTTGTTGTTCGTGCTCGGGGTCCTGATCACCTGCAGCGCGGTCGCCTCACACCGGTAGCGCGAACGTACCCGATTTGCCGCAGATCGGGACCCTGCGTGATCCCAACTAGAAAAATCTTGCCTTTATATGTATATACATATAAATTCTCAGTGGCGAACTTGAAATCGGCGCGATGCCTCAGGAGACGAACATGGAAATTGCACCCAAGAACCCCGTCGTCATCATCACCGGCGCCTCCCGAGGCATCGGCAAGGGCATAGCACAGGCATATGCCAGGAAGGGAGCACGCCTCGTGCTTGCGGCGCGCGATCGCGAGGCGCTGGACGCCGTCTCCCGGGAGGTACAGGGTCTCGGTGCCGACGTGCTCGCGGTGCCGACGGATGTCACGGATCCTGTCGCCACCAAGGCCCTGGTGGATGGCGCCGTCGAGAAGTTCGGGCGGGTGGATGTCCTGGTCAATAACGCCGGCATCGGGCGCGTGGGTGCGGTCACCGAGGCCGGATTCGAGCGCGACATTCAAGCCACCCTGGAGGCGAGCCTGTTTGGAATGGTGCGGCTCACGCAAGCGGTGATTCCGCTCATGCGCACCCAGGGGACGGGCACCATCGTGAACATGTCCTCGGTCATGGGCCGCAAGGCCTTTGCGCGTTTTGGTTCGTATGCGATCGTCATGCATGCCGTCTCCGCGTTGTCCGATGCCTTGCGTCAGGAACTGTCCGGCACCGGCATTCATGTCGCCGTGATCCACCCGGCACTTACGGCAACCGACCTCCTGCGCGATGCCCCCGTAGCCGACATGCCGGCGCCGTTCCGTTACATGACGCCCATGTCCGTCGAGCAGGTCGCCCAGGCCGTCATCCGCGCCGTGGAGCACCGTCGGCGGCGCGTGGTATTGCCATGGCAGGCCAACGTGCTGCTACTGGGTGAGGCCTTCTCTCCGCGGCTCGGAGATGCGATTGCCCGCGCGCTTGCCGTGCAACCGATCGCCCGCCTGCTGGGCATGAGCCGCGGGTCAACCTATCACCAGGTCATCGCGCGCGGCCGAGGCGCCGAGGCGTAGCTGTGGAATCCGACCTTCCTGGCACGAGAATCATGTCGACCGTCAAGCTCCCCTGCTACTGCGCCACCCTGCGGCAGGCTTCCCGCGTATTGACGGCCTTCTACGATGAGCGGCTGCAACCGTCCGGCCTGCGCGTTACGCAGTTCACCGTCCTGCAGGCACTCGACACGCTCGAGTCGGCGCGGATCTTGGACCTGGAGGGCGCGCTTGCAATGGACCAGACGACGCTGACGCGCAATCTGGCGCTCCTGGCCAAGCGCGGCTTCGTCAAAGTGGTCGCGCGTCCCTCGGGTCGCGAGAAATGCTGGGGACTGACCGCCAAGGGCGGGAAGGCGTTCGAGCAAGCACTGCCACTGTGGGAAGACGCGCAAGCGGAAGTCAAGAGACGGTCCGGAGCCCGGAATATACAAGCCCTGCATCAGGACATTTTTGAACTGGCCGCTGCCTTCAACTGATTTTTTTCGGCTATTCCATGTATATACATATATAAAGTCACACGCCTCGCCTTTGCCAGGCAAGGACACTCGCCAACAGACCCAAAAGGAGCTTTCACATGGCACTTCCCACGATCCTCGTCACGGGTGCGACCGGCAAGACCGGCAGCGCCGTCGTTGCCCAGCTCCTGCAGAACGGCTGGCCTGTCAAGGCCGTCGTCCACGCTCGCGACGCGCGCAGCGTGCAGCTAGATCAGCTCGGCGCTCAAACCGTCGTCGCCGACCTGTTCGACCCCGAGCAGCTCGAGCTGGCCATGCGAGGCACGAAGCGCGCCTACTACTGCCCACCCTTTCACCCGTACATGATCCAGAGCGCCGTGGCTTTCGCGGTAGCCGCGCGCAGGGCAAGGCTCGAATCCATCGTCGGCCTGACCCAATGGCTGGCCAGTCCACGCCACCCGTCCCTGGCGACGCGTCAGCACTGGCTGGTCGATCACCTGTTTTCGATGATCCCGAACGTCGCCTACACCATCGTCAATCCCGGGTTCTTCGCCGAATACCCCTACCTGCGCCTTACCCGCTACGCAGCGCATCTGGGAATCTTCCCGATGCCCGGCGATCCCGGGAGCCAGAACGCTCCCCCATCCAACGACGACATTGCTCGCGTCGCCGTCGCGGCCCTGGTCGATCCGGCACGGCACGCGGGTCGAACGTACCGACCTACCGGACCGCAATTGCTGTCGCTTCGCGATATGGCGGACATCTTGGGCAAGGTGCTCGACCGCAACGTCGTGCATGCGCCGATTCCCCTGTGGATGTTCTACCGTGCTGCGGGCATGGAGGGCACCAGCGCCTTCGAGTTGAGCGGCATGCGCCATTACATCCAAGAGCAGAACCGCGGGACCTTCGCCTTTGGTGGGCCCACGGAGGACGTGCTTGAAGCGACGGGTCGACCCCCCGAGGCGTTCGAGACGATCGCGCGGCGCCACGCCGCCATGGCGAGCATGCAGCGCAGCATGGCAAGGCAACTGCGCACCCTCCTCGAATTTGTGTCGGTTCCCATGCGACGCGGGTTCAATGCCGAGCAGTTCGACCATCGCCTGGGCTTGCCGATTCCAGTGAAAACCCAGCTCAACATGGACAACCCGCGATGGCTGGCCGAACACACCCGACTGGCATTGGCCCAAGCCGATTTCGCCGTCCATCGGGCAGTTGCAGGGCAATGAAGGCCCTGGTGTGAAACGCGCGCTGACCGCCTGGCAGGGCTGGTTGCCCGACCCCACCATCGCTGACGCGATCCTCAACCGGCTGGTCCACAGCGCCCATCGAATCGCCCTCAAGGGCGAAACCATGCGCGTCCACAATTTCGCATCGTTGCCAAGCACGCCATGGACACAGATGCAATTCCGACGCAAGCTGCTATGGTATCGACATTGACGATACAACAGCAGGCAGGGCGATCATGCGGATCATCGTAAAGAAATGGGGCAACAGCGCGTCAGTGCGTATCCCGGCGGCAATCATGGAAGCGGCCAATCTGCGCCTCGACGACGCGGTCGAGGTACGTGAAGAGGCGGGTCGGATCGTCATCGATCCTGTGCGACGGAACGAATACGATCTGGATGATCTGGTGGCCCGCATCACCCCGGAAAACGTTCACGCCGGGGTCGACTTCGGCCCCCCAGTCGGAAAGGAAGCGCTCTGAAGGCGTACGTGCGGGACGCAGGCGATATCGTCTGGCTGTCGTTCGATCCGCAGGGAGGGCACGAGCAGGCGGGGCATCGCCCGGCCGTGGTCCTGAGCCCGTCAACCTACAACGGCCGCACCGGCTTGATGCTGTGCTGTCCGATGACGACGCAGTTGAAGGGATACCCGTTCGAGGTCACCGTTGCCGGGAAGCAGAAAAGCGCGGTGCTTGCAGACCAGGTCAGGAGCCTGGACTGGACTGTACGCAAGGCGAAGTTCAAGGGAAAGGTTTCCCCACCGGAACTTGCCGAGGTGCGTCGCAAGGCAACGGCACTGATCGGCAAACCTTGAACTAGTCGGCGTGTCGCAGCGGAATTTCTCCTGCGCAAAATCCAGGCTCTTGACGACTGAACCGCCCCGGCATTGCCGAAGACTCGAATTCTTGAGAGGATGGAGTGTTTGCGCCGGTTTCTTTTTGACCTCGCGGGGGTCAATTTTCGGTCGGCGTCAACAACCGGGAATGGAGCGCAGGCCCGCGGCCATGTTCACCAAATCGGCGAGAGAGTCGGCCTCCATCTTGCGCATCACACTTCCGCGGTGCGCCTTGACCGTGATCTCGCTGATGCCAAGCTTGCCGCCCACTTGCTTGTTCAGGAGCCCGGAAACCACCAGTTCCATCACCTCGCGCTCGCGCGGGGTCAGCAGCCGATAACGATCGGTCAACCGCTCCAAGCCGGACAGCGCGCTGCGCGCGGCGCGGCTTCGCTCCAACGCCTGCCGGATGGCCTCTATGAGCACATCGTTGTCAAACGGCTTGGTAAGGAACTCGGCCGCTCCGGCCTTCATCGCGGTCACGGACATCGGCACATCGCCATATCCGGTGATGAAGATGATCGGCATGTCCGGGTGTTCCTCCGCGACTCGACGCTGCAAATCGAGCCCGTTGATGTCGGGAAGTGAAACATCCAGCAAAAGGCAACGGGGTGCAGATATCTTCGGATACGCGAGAAACATGCCTGCAGATGCGAAGATCTCCGCTCGCCAGCCTTCGGTGCGGACCAGCATGTCGAGCGACTCGCGCACGGAAACATCGTCGTCCACCACGAAGACGACCGGCGCGGGCTGCACCGCCTCCACGGCACTTGCCGACGATGTCCTTGCACCGTGTCGCCTGACGACCGTACTTGCCTGCATGAACGCCGAGATACCCTGCGTAAGTGGACTCATGTCGCCCCCCCAGATTCGAACCGGTCCAATGACAGCGCCAGCCGTATCGCCTCTATCAACGCGGCATCGCTGAATGGTTTCGGCAGCATGTCGATCGCGCCCGCCAGCATGGCCTCGCGGCGGATCGCGGGACTGTCGTGCGCCGTGATGAATATCGTCGGTACGCGCCGACCAACGGCGACCAAGTGGCGCAGCAGATCCAGCCCGCTCATGCCGGGCATCGCCATGTCGAGAACGAGGCAGTACGCTCCAAGAACGGGAGCCGATTGGAGGAAGGTCTCGGCGGATTCGAACGTCTGTACTCGGAATCCGCTCGACCTCAGCAGACCGGAGGTGGCCTCGCGCACCGATTCGTCATCGTCGACCACGGCGATCGTGGCATTCGGCTTCCCGTTCATGCGGCGAATGTAGATCCCACGCTGCGCCGACGCAATCATACTTTCGTATGCAGGCGTGCAGCCGCGCGGCGACGCGGTGCCGATCGTGGCCGATGCGGTCCGGGGCGAAATCGACGCATGCGTCGGCAATCACTTCACGCCCAGCTTTTGCGAATAGCGCACGAGATCGGGCACCGATCGCGCCTCCATCTTCGACATGACGCGACCACGCTGGATCTTGACCGTGATTTCGCGCGTCCCCAGTTTCGCAGCGATCTGCTTGTTCAGCAGGCCGTCGACGACCAGCTTCATCACCTCGCGCTCGCGCGGCGTCAAAGTTTCGTAGCGCGTCCGCAGCCCATGAAGCTCCGCATCGCGCGCGAGCATTGCCGTGTCACGTGCGATCGCCTCGCCGATCGCGTCCAGCAGGTCCTGGTCGCGGAACGGCTTCGTCAGGAACTCGACGGCACCGGCCTTGATGGCACGTACGCTCGTGGCTATATCGCCGTGTCCGGTGATGAAAACGATCGGAATATCCAGGGCGACCTCCGCCATTTCCTTTTGCAGTTCCATGCCGCCGAGCGCAGGCAAGTGGACATCCAGAACCAGGCAGGCGGGCCCCGGGGGACGGCGCTGTCGAAGGAACTCGGCCGCTGAGGAATGGCTGCACGCGGCCATGCCCGTCGACCGGACCAGCCCGACGATCGCCTCGCGCACCGACTCGTCGTCATCGACGACCACGACCGTCGCTTGCGCCGCTTGCGACGCATCGGTCTTCGAGGAATCTATGCCGACACTCCCGCGCCCGGCGGTAGCGTGAAATGGAAGACCGTCCCTGTCTCCCCCCCGCTCTCCGCCCACAGCCGGCCGCCATGCGACTGGATGATGGACCGGCAGATCGACAAGCCCATGCCCAAGCCCCCGGCCTTCGTCGTATAGAAGGTCTCGAAAAGCCTTTCCATGTCCTGCGCCGCCACGCCGACTCCGGTGTCACGCACACTGACCAGGATGCCCGCGTCCGGGTCCGCTGCGGTACGTAGGTGCAACAGATGCGGCCGGTCGGTCGCAGGCTTCATCGCATCGAGCGCATTCGTGATGAGGTTCAGCAGAACCTGTTGCAGAAGCACGCGGTCTACTACCGCCGGGGAAAGCTCCCGGGCCAGTTCGGTCCGGACCTCGACGCCTCGCAGATTCGTATCTGCCAGGGCGAGCGTCTCGAGAACGACCTCGTTGACATTCAATGGACGCCTGGCAGTCGTACCCTTCTGCAGCAAGCCGCGCATGCGGGCAATCACCTCTGCACCGCGCGTCCCGTCGCGGACGATGCGGCGTATGGCATCGCGCACCTCGTCGACATTCGGCGGTGCATGATCGAGCCAGCGCAGGCACGCGTTGGCGTTGGTCACCACCGCCGCGAGAGGCTGGTTGACCTCGTGGGCAATCGATCCCGTCAAGACGCCTACGGTGGTCAGGCGGGAAACCTGCGCGAGATTGGCCTGGGCCGCGCGCAACGACTCCTCCGCCTGCTTGCGCATACTGACGTCCATCATGGCTCCGATGAAATCGAGTCGCCCAGCAGTGTCCCGCCCGGCGCGCGCAACCACATGGACATGGCGGATCGCATTCCCGGGCAGCAAGAGCCGAAATTCCAGGGCCCAATCGCTCCCGTCGACGTTGGCCCGCGCCATGACGTCCTGCAGCAGCGATCGATCCGCCGGGTGGACCCGATCCAGCACGCGTGCGAGCGACGGGCTCGTGTGGCGATCGTATCCGAGGATGTTGAACGTTTCGTCGGACCAGGTCGACGCGCCCGACTTCAGATTCCATCCCAGGCTGCCGGTGTGGCTGAGTTGCTGCGCCTCCGACAGGTAAGCCTCGCTCAGACGCAAGCGCTCATCCATCAGGTGGCGCACCTGGGAAACGAGCCGGGTAATGACCAGCGATGTCGCCAGAAAGGCCACCACGGCAACGATGTCCTGCGGATCTCCCACGTTGAAGGAGAACAGGGGCGGGACGAAGTAATAGTCCAGAAAACCGCTGGCGACGATGGAGACCACCGCGGAGGACAGGAAACTGCCGCGCAGGGAAACCACGACGAGGACCACGAGGCACAAGAGCGTGGGGGTGGGAAAGCTCAGCTGCAGGCGAAAGCAAAGCACGGCAATCAAGGCCACGGCTACGCAGCCGGCGCCGCACTCGGCTGTTCGTCGAGCGGGCGATGTCTCGCCCCCCCGGGGTCTCGTCGTTGCAAGCTCCACCATGCCAGCTATCGGCCACCCTGCATGAAATCGAATCTCGCTGCAGCGCGCGTGCCGTTCGGATCGAATCCTCGAAGATTGCATCGCTTCCCGGCGACAGGTCCATGATACTTTGGTATCGAGATGCGCGGCACATCGGTTCACGCGCACTGGCACAGCCCGCACGGCATCGCATGCGGCCCGCGTGGGACACCGCAGGCGTTACCCTTGGGGGGGCGCACGGGCACCCCACGACCGAATCGGGCCCGGATGCACCTAGTGCTCCCGCGCGGTTTTCACGCTGGCACGTTCCACGTCGATTTCCGCTCCTGCTTCCGTTGCATCGGCCGCGCGACCGCACCACATCATCGATCGGCCGCCTTCGACGACGGATCGCTGCCAAGGTATCGACGGATACCTTGGTGCTATGGATCTTCGCACCACCCTGTCGTCTGATAGCACCAATGCCGGTGACGGCGCGTCGTGCACCGGAGTGTGCGGCCCGTCGGTCGGCAGGCTCCCCGTCAAGACGAACGGAGACGAACGGAGACGATCGGCAACCGCCGCCCGATCTCCATGCTATGCGACACCGACACCCCGGCAGCCGACGACACGACGGCTTGAATGAAGAGGGAGCTCCACCGATCATGAAATCGATTCTGGACCATTCGTTTCAATACACGCCCAGTGCCTGGACCGACGTTCGTCGAACCTTCGCACGGGTCCGCCGGGAGCTTGGAATCGCCAACGATGCAGCGCATGCCCGGCGCGAATCGCAAGACGGGAATCGCCCGCCACAAACCCCGAAAGGAAACGGCCATGACCAAGTTGCTGACGACAAATGCCGGATGCCCGGTTGCCCACAACCAGGATGTGATGACGGCCGGTACCCGCGGCCCCCAGCTGCTCCAGGACGTATGGTTCCTGGAGAAGCTGGCGCATTTCGATCGGGAGGTGATTCCCGAACGCAGGATGCACGCCAAGGGCAGCGGCGCGTACGGCACGTTCACCGTGACGAACGACATCACCCGATACACCAAGGCGAAGCTGTTCTCGTCACCCGGGAAGACGTCGGATCTGTTCGCGCGATTCAGTACGGTGGCCGGTGAGCGCGGTGCGGCCGATGCCGAGAGGGACATACGGGGATTCGCCTTGAAGTTCTACACGGAGGAGGGGAACTGGGACCTGGTGGGCAATAACACGCCGGTCTTCTTCCTGCGCGATCCCTTGAAATTCCCTGATCTGAACCATGCGGTCAAGCGTGACCCCCGAAGCAACCTGCGCAGCGCGAAGAACAACTGGGACTTCTGGACGTCCCTGCCCGAGGCACTTCACCAGATCACGGTGCTCATGAGCGATCGTGGCATACCGGCGAGCTACCGCCACATGCACGGCTTCGGCAGCCACACGTTCAGCCTGCTCAACGCGGACGACGAACGCTTCTGGGTGAAATTCCACCTCAAGTCTCACCAGGGAATCCGCAATCTGACCGACACGCAGGCGGAGCTGCTGATCGGCAAGGACCGGGAGAGTCACCAGCGCGACCTCTTCCAGAGCATCGAACAGCGGGACTATCCGCGCTGGACGCTCAAGATCCAGGTCATGACCGAAGCAGACGCCCACACGGTGCGCTACAACCCTTTCGACCTGACCAGGGTGTGGCCGCATGCCGACTATCCGTTGATCGACGTCGGCATCGTCGAGCTCAATCGCAATCCGGAGAACGTCTTTGCCGAGGTAGAGCAGGCCGCCTTCAACCCCGCCAACATCGTCCCGGGCATCGGCTTCTCCCCGGACCGGATGCTGCAGGGGCGGCTTTTCTCCTACGGCGATGCCCAGCGCTACCGCCTGGGCGTCAACCACCACCTCATTCCCGTGAATTCGGCCCGCTGTCCGGTACACAGCTTCCACCGGGACGGAGCGATGCGCACGGACGGCAACCATGGCGGCACGCTCGGCTACGAACCCAACGACCAGGGCGAGTGGGCGGAGCAACATCGCTTCCAGGAGCCGGCCCTGCCTCTGAGCGGGAGCGCGCATCACTGGGATCATCGAACCGACGAGGACTATTTCTCGCAGCCCGGCGCCCTATTTCGCCTCATGAGCCCCGACCAGCAATTGTCCCTATTCGAAAATACGGCCCGTTCCATCGGAGCGGCTCCCATCGACATCCAATTGCGCCACATCGGGCACTGCCTGAAGGCCGATCCGGCCTATGGAACGGGAGTCGCGAGGGCGCTCGGCATTCCGCTGTAAGCGCGTCGGCGGACCGGTACCGCCAGTCAAGCCGACTCCGGTCCCGCCCGCGGCCACGACCCGCACCGCAATGCCCGTCAACTGGCGGGGGGACACTCCTGTCCCGCGGCGCCACTAAACACCGGCCGCACCGGTCTTTCTTCGCCAAGTGCGGGCGTATCCACCGGACTGCGCGGTACGCAAAAGGCGAAGGTGGCACCCGGGCCGTCATTGGCCTCCGCCCAGATCTTGCCTTGATGGCTCTCGATGATGGACCGACTCACCGATAGTCCGATGCCCATGCCGCCGGGCTTGGTGGTGTAGAAGGCGTCGAATATCCGCTCGGCGACACCCGCCGAAAGGCCGATACCCGTGTCGCGGACGCTGACGCGGATGCGATCGAAGCTGTCCTGCGAGGTCCTGACAAGTACTTGACGGGAACGGTCGTGCACGTCACTCAGTGCGTCCGCGGCATTCAGGAGCAGGTTCAGGATGACCTGCTGTAGCTGCACGCGATCGCCCAGGGCCGGAGGGAGGGTCTCGGCCAAATCGATCTTTACAACGACCCGCTTTGCAGCCAGTTCACTCCGGGACAGTGCGACGACAGCCCGTACGGCCTCGTTCAGATCCACCGATTCGACCGATGCGTCCTGCTTGCTGAAGAGCGCGCGCAGGCGGTTGATGACGTCGGCAGCGCGATTGCCGTCGCGGATGGTTCGCCTCGCCGTCTCGATGGCGCCGGGAACATTGGGCGGATCCGCGGCCAGCATGCGCAGGCACGTGCCGGCATTGGTGATGATTCCCGACAGCGGCTGATTGACCTCGTGCGCAATCGAGGCTGTCAGCGTCCCGAAACTCGTCACCCGCGCGACGCGTGCCAAATCGGACCGCAGCCCCATAAGCGCCTCGTCGGAACGCCTGCGGTCCGTGACGTCCTGGACCGCGGCCGTATAGCGGCGCTGGCCATTGTGATCGACGTTCGCGTGCGCAACCACATGCAGATGCTTGATCGTGCCGTCCGTCATCCGCAGCCGGTGATCGTGCTCGAAGTCCGTGAAATCCGTGAGCTGGCGAAAATACATCTCCTCGAATCCGGCGACGTCATCCGGATGCAGGCGGGTCTTGATCAGTTCGAGCGTCGGCGTCAGCCGGGTATCGACTTCGAAGATCCGGTAGATTTCCTCGGACCAGATCAGTCGGTCGTCGCTCACGTACCACAGCAGGCCACCGGTCAGGCTAAGGCGCTGGACTTCGGCCAGGAAGGCTTCGCTGCGCTTTCTCGAGGCGTCCCCCTGGATGCGCTGGATCGCGACGCTGGCGATGTGCGTGAACTGCGCAAGGAAGCCCTGCTCTTGCGCACTGGGCGACCGGGCAGCGCGGAAGAAACTCGCGAAGACGGCAAGTACCTGGCCGTTGGCCGACAGAACGGGCGTGGACCAGCACGTTTCCATGCCCAGCGTTGCTGCCAGCGGGAACCATGGGCCATCTTGCCAGCGCTCGTCGGGGGTGAGGTCGGTAGCGATGGTCTGTCGTGCCAGTAGAACCGTTGTCGCGCACGGTCCGGACTCGACCTGGAGCGGCAAGGCATCGATGGAGTCGACGAAGCCCTCCGGCAGGCCCGGGGCGGCGACGCAGTGCAGACGGTCCCCGCGTTCGCTCAAGAGCAGGACGCAGCACGATGCGCCGTCGATGGTCGAGTCCGCGAGGGTGCAAAGATCATCCAGCACCGGATCGAGTGGCGAGTCACCGGCCAGCATCTCCAGCAATCGATTCTTGCCGGCGAGCAGCAACTCGGCACGCTTGCGATCGTCTATATCGGTATTCAGGCCGAACCATCTCACTATGGCCCCGGCATGGTTGCGGAGCGGAATGGCCCGGCCCACGAACCAACGGTATGCGCCGTCAAAGCGCCGATGCCGGCATTCATATTCGCCGGGACTTCCCGTCTCCAGCGGGCCCCGCCAATAGCGCATGAGGCCGTCGTAGTCGTCGGGATGGACCGATCGTTCCCAGCCAATGCGCAAGGCCTCGGCCATGCTGACACCGGTGTAATCGCACCAGCCCTTGTTCAGGAAGTCGACAGTGCCATCGGGCGTCGTGCTCCAGACAAAACCCGGGATCGTGTCGATGATCGACTTCAGCAGGGCCTCGGACGGACGGACTTCCTCCTGGCCGCGCGTCAAGTCCCGTGCGGGCCCAATATCGTCGATATCCGTCAGGACTGCGCACCATCGGGCCGCATCGCCGTCTTCATCCCCCAGCGTGGAGGTGCGGAACAGGAACCAACGGTAGATCCCATCACCACGGCGCAACCGCGCCTTGAAATCATCCCGTCGTCCGGTCAAGTTCACGGGCGGCCACCCCGAGTGAACGTGCGCCAGGTCGTCCGGATGTATCGCCTTGAGCCATCCGCTACCGCGGGCTTCGGAAACACCGAGGCCCGTGTACTCCACCCAGGGGCGATTGGTGTAATCGACGCTGCCGTCGGGCAATACGGTCAGCAAGATCGTGGGAATTGCATCGACGACTTGCCGGAGGTCACCGTCCACGCCAATCCTTTCAGTTCGGCCGACGCTGAGCGAGGATGCGTCACGCTGGCGATCATCGCAAGGTATACCTTGGTATCACTCGGGAGCCCGCAGCGGAATCCTACGTCGATATGCGTGATGCAGACATACCTCGGCCAAGTGCGGTCCTCGGAAGGGCAGCCATCATTTATGCGGCCCGAACGCTGACAGCAATACCAAGATCCGATTTCACGCGAGGCGCGCACGAGGCAAAGTGGTGCTTCCTCCTGCCAGCGTGGGTCCCATGGCCAACACTCCCATCATCTCCGTCGTCGATGACGACCAGTCCGTCCGCGAGTCCTTGCCCGACCTGCTCATCTCCATGGGGTACGCCGTCGCGACCTTCGCCTCCGCCGAGGAATTCCTGGCATCGGGCTACCGATCGAAAACGGCTTGCCTGCTGCTGGACATCCAACTCCCGACGATGAGCGGGCCCTGCCTCCAGGCCAAGCTGGATTCGGCAGGACGAAACGTCCCGACCATCTTCATCAGCGGCCAGGTCCATGAAACCCTGCGCAAATACCTGCTCAGCCGGGGTGCGACCGACCTCCTGTTGAAACCGTTCTCGCAGGAGGCATTGCAGGGCGCGATCGCACGCGCTCTGAGAGCCCGACCGTCAAGCAGAACGTCCTGAGGCCATCCGCCGGGCCGATCGCCCATACCAAGGTGCCGCAGACACCTTTGTTCAATGGCGTATGCGCCGACTTTGCAGTCAGATCGCCTACGGGTACGGCGTCGCCTGGCGCATACCCGAATCGCCCATCCGAGCGCTTTGCATCCACTTACAAGGAACCGATATGTCCTCAGCCCCCAAGGTCATCCACACTGCCCAGACACGAACAACCGGAAACCGTGCTAACGGTAGCTCCCGCAGTTCCGACGGGCGACTGCAAATCCAATTCACCAACCCCGGCAGTCCCGGCACCGGAACGTCGCCCGAACAGCTGCTCGCAGCGGGATGGTCCGCATGTTTCATGGGCGCCATGGGACTGGCCGCGGCCAGGTTGAAGATTGCCCCACCCGAAGACTTGGCGATCGACGCCCACATCGATCTTTGCGTACGCGACGGTGCGTATTTCCTGCAGGCACGCCTCGACATCCACGCACCCGGCCTCGATCGGGACGTGGCGCAGGCCTTGGTCGAAGCCGCCCACCAGACCTGTCCGTACTCGAAGGCGACGCGGGGCAACATCGACGTCGCGCTCAAGGTGATCTGAGGCACTACGACGTCGCCCGGAGTTGCGTTTCTCGCAGCCCACGGCGCCATTGCGCCGTGGCATCCCGCCCCGGCTGCGCCGGTCCCGGGCGATGGCCGTCCTCCTTCCGAGAACAAGGACTTGCCGACGACGCTTTGGTATCGACGACACCATCGTTCAATGGAACGAGCCGCATACCTCTGGTGAGATCACTACGGCGCTTGGCGTCAGAAACATTCCGCAAATCCCAACTTACCGGAGATCGATCCCATGTCCAGAAACGCTTATTCGCTGCTGTGGCGGCTTGCGCTCGCCGTCGCCGCCACGACCGGGGCCATCGGCCTGCTGATGCTACCCAATCCCAGTTATGGGGAGGCCGTGCTGTCGGCCTTCCGCAACCTTTCGATCGGTTCCACTTCTGCCGATGGTCCAGTGACCACCGGGTCCGCGTCCGATGCGATCCGACCGTTTCGCGTCGATATCCCGCGATCGGCTCTCGAGGACCTGCGCAATCGCGTAGTTGCCACGCGCTGGCCCGACAAGGAAACCGTCTTGGACCAGTCCCAGGGTGTACCGCTGGCCAGGATCCAGGCGCTCGCAAGTTACTGGGGCACAGGCTACGACTGGCGCAGGATCGAGACCAAGCTCAATTCCCTGCCGCAATACGTGACCCGGATCGACGGACTGGATATCCATTTCATCCACGTGCGCTCCTCCAACCCCGACGCCCTGCCGCTGCTCATCACCCACGGATGGCCCGGTTCGGTCCTGGAACTCGTGAAGTCCATCGATCCGCTCGTGAATCCCACGGCCCATGGCGGACGAGCCGAGGACGCCTTCGACGTGGTCATACCTTCGATGCCCGGCTACGGTTTCTCGGAGCGACCCAGCGCCACCGGCTGGGGACCGGAGCGCATGGGTCGTGCGTGGCACGTATTGATGGGGCGCCTGGGTTACTCGCGCTACGTGACCCAGGGCGGTGATTGGGGTTCGGTCGTCGCGGACACGATGGGTCGTCAGGCCCCGCCCGGCCTGCTGGGAATACACGTCAACATGCCGGCGACTGTACCTGCCGACGTTGCCAATGCGCTCAACAGCGGCGACCCAGCGCCCGCCGGCCTCTCACGCGAGGAAAAGTCCGCGTACGACGCCTTGAACACCTTCTTCCAGAAGAACGCGGGGTACGGAGCCATGATGGTCACCCGCCCGCAAACGGTCGGCTACGGGCTATCGGACTCGCCCGTCGGCCTGGCCGCCTGGATGTACGACAAATTCGCACAGTGGACCGACAGCGGCGGCGAACCCGAGCGCTCGCTCACCCGGGACGAGATGCTGGACGACATCAGTTTGTACTGGCTCACGAACAGCGCGATCTCGTCTGCACGCCTCTACTGGGAGAACAACAACAACAACTTCAGTGCCGCAGCGCAGAGAACGGCGGAAATAAAGGTGCCCGTCGCGGTCACCGTCTTTCCGGGCGAAATCTATAGAGCGCCACGTACCTGGACCGAGCGCGCCTACCCGACGCTTGCGTACTACCACAAGGTGGACAAGGGTGGGCACTTTGCCGCCTGGGAAGAGCCTGAACTGTTCGCGGCCGAACTGCGCAAGGCGTTCAAGCCGCTGCGCTGACTGCTCCACCGCGATCGCCGGGTGGCCGACCGGCACCCGGCGCAACCCTTGCTAGGAGAGACCCATGAAATACATCCTTCTCGCCTTGATGGCGCTGCTCGGCTTGGCCACCGCCACTGGCCAGGTTCCCGCGCCCTTCGGAAATGACGACCCTGCGGCTGCTCCTGTTTACGGCATCAAGATCCCCGCGGGTTACCGCGAGTGGAAGTTGATTTCCGTCGCGCACGAAGCGGGCAACCTCAACGACATTCGAGCGATCCTCGGCAATGATCTGGCGCTTCAGGCCGCCCGGGAGGGCAAGCAGGTCTTTCCCGACGGTTCCGTCATCGCGCGGATTGCCTGGAATTACGTGTCCTCCGCGGAGAACAACCGGGCGTTCGGGCGCGACCAGTCGTTCGTGGCTGGTTCGCCCCCCCACTGGTACCTGCAGTTCATGGTCAAGGACTCCGTGAAGTACGCATCGACCGGCGGCTGGGGCTATGCGCAATTCGACAAGGACGGCAAACCCGCAGACGAGGCCAAGCACGCCACGTGCTTTGCCTGTCACATTCCGGCGCGGGACCACGACTATGTCTTTACGCGTTACACGCCCTGAAGGGGTGCCGATCGCGCACGCCATCCGGCGCCCGATCGCTTGCGCCGGAACAGCGACGCGATGCCGGCTCGGCACAACGCGGGCCCGGCAATCCGGGTGGGAAGTGTTGGTACCGATCGGGTGCGGGCGCAACCCACACCTTGGTGCAATGGAATGGTCTGGCGCCATCTGGTCTCATCGGGCGAGCAGCGGCTGGCGGCGCCGAACCACGATCGCAGGCGTTCGACCGTCGCGCTCGCACGCAATCCTTCACCGATTCGACCGCTGCCCCGAACAACCGTACCGTCATGAAAGAGGCCGACCATGAGACCCACCCGGACCATCGTCGCCGCGCTGACGATCTGCGCCCTTGCCGTGCTGGGTCCAGCGATGGCAAAGGCTGGACGGGGAGCGGCGAGTGCAGGCTCCGAGCTTGACAGCAGCGGCCTGGCCGCCATCTCGGTGGCCAGCACCTGGGTTAATTCGGACCCCGTGCCCTTGAGTCGGTTGCGCGGGCGGGTAGTGCTCGTCCAGTTCTGGACGTACAGCTGCGTCAACTGGCTACGAACACTCCCCTACGTCCGCGCGTGGGCTTCCAGGTACAAGGACCAGGGGCTCGTCGTGATCGGCGTGCACTCGCCCGAGTTCGAGTTCGAGAAGGACTTGGCCAACGTACGGCGGGCCGCGAGTGATCTTGCAGTCGACTATCCGATTGTCCTGGATAGCAAGCACGCGATATGGCAAGCGTGGAGCAACGAGTACTGGCCAGCCCTGTATTTGGTCGACGCACAGGGTCGAATCCGATACAGCCACTTCGGCGAGGGCCAATACGCACAAACGGAGCAAGTATTACAGGACCTCCTGGGAGAGACGGGCGGCTCCGCGGCAAGTCGAACCTTGGTATCCGTCCAGGCGAGCGGCGCCGAGCTGGCCGCCGACCACGGCAATTTGCGCTCGGCGGAGGACTATGTCGGCCTTGACCAGGCCCGGCATTTCAGTTCGCCAGGTGGTGCCTCACCTGGCAATCGACGCACGTATGCGTTTCCCCGGAGTCTTGGGCTGAACCAATGGGCCGTGTCGGGCGAATGGACCATGTCCGGCAGCCAAGCCGTGCTGGACAAGGAGGGCGGTCGCGCAGCGTACTGCTTTCATGCCCGCGATCTGAACCTCGTGATGGGACCGCAGACCCGGGACAGACCCCTGAGGTTCCGCGTCCTGATCGACGGCAAGCCGCCCGGAGCCGCGCATGGCACCGATGTTGACGCACTCGGCTACGGCGTGGCGGACTACCCGCGCATGTACCAGTTGATCCGTCAAACGACTGGTACCCGCGAGCGCCGCTTCGAAATCGAGTTCCTGGATACGGGAGCCACCTTGTACGCTTTCACCTTCGGTTGATCGGCGCGAACATTCCGCTGACGCGCGCAATCGTGCCGTTTACACCGAGAGTCCACTGCGCGCGAAAAAGAGCCGCGAGTCGCCTTCGCATTGATCCGGGGCCTCGCCCCTCCAAAACGAGCAGCACGGAATCGAGATGCCCATGAACGAAATTGCCCCCGAATTCATCATCGCCACGCTGCTGCTCGCCGTGGTCGCCCTGGCAAGCCTGGCTGCTCGCCGCATCCGTGTGCCGGCGCCCATCTTCCTCGTCCTGGCCGGTACCGCCCTGGCCTATACCCCGCACTTCCCTCAGGTGAGCATCGACCCGGACCTCGTTCTTTTGGGCCTGCTGCCGCCTCTTCTCTACGCGGCCGGAGTCGGGACCAGCTGGCGGGGATTTCGGCGCAACCTCGGATGGATTCTCGTACTGGCCGTCGGTTGCGTGCTCGTTACCGCCACCGCAGTCGCGGCGATGATGCATTTCCTGCTCGATCTGCCCTGGGGCGTCGGTTTCGTGCTGGGCGCTGTCGTATCGCCACCGGATGCCGTCGCACCCATGGCGATCGCCCGTCGCCTGCCCCTGCCCAGGAAGACCCTGGCGATCCTCGAAGGGGAGGGCCTGGTCAACGATGCGACGGCCCTGGTGCTCTTCAGCTTCGCCGTCGTCGCGGTGACGACAGGAGCGGTTTCCATTCCCGCTGCGGCGGCCACATTCGGCACGATCGTAATCGGCGAGATCGTCTGGGGTCTTGCCGTAGGCTGGTTCCTCCTCCGCGTGCGGGCGTGGGCCAAGGACACGGAAGTAGAAATGATCCTCTCGCTCCTCACGCCCTTCGCGGCCTTCTGGGTTCCGCACTTTCTTGGCGGTTCGGGAGTTCTGGCCGCGGTTGCTGCAGGGCTTTTTGCAAGTTGGCACGGTCCTCGGCATATTCCTCCGGCAACACGCTTGCAGGGTTACTTCTTCTGGGGCCTGACGGTCTTTGTCATCGAGGGGTTGACCTTCTTGCTCACGGGACTTCAGAGCAGGGAGGTATTCGAAACGCCCGACCCGGTCGAATTGACGCGTATGGGATGGGCAGCGCTGTACACCGTACTGGTCGTCGTCCTGGTCCGCTTCTTGTGGGTATTCGCCGCGCATGTCGCCGCACGGTGCTGGAGAGGCGCGAAGGCGCCGCCACAGGCGAAGCACGCGTGGCAGGAGAGCGCGCTGATAGGCTTTACGGGCATACGCGGTGTCGTCTCCATGGTGGCGGCCCTGTCCATCCCGGACCTTGCAGGCCAAACCCCGTTTCCAGAGCGGGACTTGATCCTGTTCGTGACCTTTGCAGTCATCATGTCGACCCTGTGTGGACAGGGTGCCCTGCTGCCGGCCGTGATCAAGTTTCTCAAGCTCGACAAGGCCGGCAGAGCCGAAGCACGGTTGGCAAGCCAGCGAGAAACGGCCGCCAGAATTGCTGCGGTTGACGGTATCTTGCTGCGATTGGAAGGATTGGCTTCCTCTGCGAGGGGCAGTCGAACCATCGCGAATCTGAGACGTCAGCACGAAGAAAGAAGACTGGACCTGGAACAGATGGAGAGCGGGAGCTTCGATCGCCTGCCGATGTCCGAATCCACCGCACTCCAGCTGCGACTCCTGGCGACCGAGCGAGGTGCGATCGCTGGTCAGTTTGGCGCCGGCAAGCTGACTGACGAGGCTCGCCGGCGAATCGAACGGGAACTCGACCTGGAGGAGTCCCGTCTTCACCATTTGCTGCACGGCACCTCGGATCGGGACGCGATCGAGAACCTTCCCGATGAGGCGCGACGGCCAAACGAAGCGCCGATTTCGACCACGAACACCCTGCCCCAGCGCTATGCGGATGACTTGTATCTGACGAAAGCAGCGCGACAACGGTCGGGGGCAGAGCGACCGGAGTCGCGTTGAGGGCACGACAGGTCCACAGCTCTACGAAGTGATGCACATTGCGGCTTCCGGCGCGATCACTCGGGCCTGTAGCGACCGGGAGGCAAGCCTCATATCGCCGGCGGTGGGATGCTTCGTTCCCTCCGCGCGCACCTTGGAGCCCTGGAGCCTATTGCCCCGCAGGCAGGCATGCCGCGGATCTGGAACGTTCCGAGGCATGCGTTCTTCCGTCAGGACTTGATGAACGCCAGGAGGTCGGCGTTGACTCGGTGCTTTTCGGTCGTGCAGATGCCGTGCGATCCGCCCGGGTAGACCGCCAGCTTCGCGCTCTTCACCAGCTTCGCCGCAAGCAGGGCGGAGTCGGCAATCGGAACGATCTGGTCGTCGTCGCCGTGCAGTATCAGGGTCGGCACGTCGATCTTCCTCAGATCCTCGGTCAGGTCCGTTTCCGAGAACGCCTTGATGCAAAAGTAGGCTGCGGGAAACCCCGCCTGCATTCCTTGGCGCCAGAACGCCTCGCGCACCCCTTCCGAGATCTTGGCGCCGGGTCGGTTGTACCCGTAGAACGGAACCGTGAGGTCCTTGAAGAACTGGGAACGATCCTCGACAACGCCCTTCCGGATGCTGTCGAAGACCTCCAGCGTCAGACCGCCCGGATTCTTGTCCGTCTTGAGCATGATCGGCGGAATGGCGCCAATGAGAACGGCCTTGGCGACACGCCGGGATCCATACCGACCTAGGTAGCGTGCCACCTCACCGCCACCCGTTGAATGTCCCACGTGAACGACAGCCTGCAGGTCGAGGTGATCGACAAGCTCGGCCAGGTCGGCGGCGTAGGTGTCCATGTCGTTGCCTTGCCAGGGTTGGCTCGATCGACCGTGACCGCGACGATCGTGCGCGATGCACCGATACCCCTTGGAGGCGAGGAAGAACATCTGGTCTTCGAAGGCGTCGGAACTCAGTGGCCAGCCGTGACTGAACACCACTGGCTGACCCGAACCCCAATCCTTGTAATAGAGCTCCGTACCGTCTTTGGTCTTAAGCATGCTCATTTCCGATTTCCCTTTCCCTGAGAAAAAATGATGTGGTTGCGCGGACGCCGTTTGTACCCATGCCGGCACGGCCAAGGCAGTTGCCCCGCCCGCAGCGGCAAGCAAGAGTTCGCGCCGTGAGATCCGCCACTGACATTCCTCTTCCATGGTGACTCCAAAGATGGACCCTTCACGCGACGCATCGGGAAGCCGATTTGCCCCGAGCGTCGGTGCGGGCCACGTTCGAGAACGCGCTCCTGTCACGAGTGCTGAAAAGGCGACCTGTTCAGGTCGCACCCTTGGCGCAGTCGGCTGCACTTCGAGGTGATGCGAGGCTAGGAGCCGCATGGTTCGGGAGCAATTGCACCTAGGTATCGCGATCGACGCGGGTCAACGCCGATACCATCGTGCAATCGACGTGGCATCCATCAACTGATGTGATTCGGATCTCCAAAACCCGCTAGGACCTTGGCCATGGAACCCAAAAAGTATCAAGCTCCGATCCTTCCCCGGCGCCGCTTCCTCGTCGCTTCGGCGACCGCGCTCGCAGCAACGCCGTCGGCGTTCGCCTTGTCCGGCCCCTCAACGCGGGACCTGCCCGCGGATGACGGCAACGTGCTCGCCAAAGGGGCGCCCGGCGCGTCCCATGCCGGGGCCGACGAAAGCATCAAGCGCTTCGCGATTCGCTTCCCCAAGGCTCGGATACTCGATCTGCGTGAGCGTATTGCGGCGACCAAGTGGCCTTCGCAGGAGCTGGTGGCGGATGCGTCGCAGGGCGTGCAGCTCGCGACCATGAAGCGCCTCGCCCAATACTGGCAAACGAGCTACGACTGGCGCAAGTTCGAGACCCGGTTGAACCGTCTGCCACAATTCATCACCAAGATCGACGACGTAGATATCCACTTCATCCACGTCCGCTCGAAACACGTCGACGCGCTGCCGGTGATCGTCACGCACGGTTGGCCCGGTTCCATCGTCGAGCAATTGAAGATCATCGAACCGCTGACCAACCCGATCGCATTCGGCGGGAATGCGTCCGACGCCTTCGATGTCGTCATTCCGTCGTTGCCCGGCCACGGGTTTTCAGGCAAGCCGACCGCTCTGGGTTGGGATCCGGTACGAATAGCACGGGCTTGGATCGTGCTGATGAAGCGCCTGGGCTATTCGCGCTATGCCGCGCAGGGCGGGGATTGGGGAAACGCGGTCACAGAGCAGATGGCACTGATTGCGCCGCCGGAATTGGTCGGCATTCACACCAACATGCCAGCAACGGTTCCCGATGAGATCGCCAAGAGCCTTCAGGCGGGCGGACCCGCACCATCAGGCCTGTCCGTCGAAGAGCGCTACGCGTACGATCAACTCGACTTTTTCTACAAGCACGGACTGGCCTACGCCCAGGAGATGAGCAATCGTCCCCAGACCCTGTACGCGATCGAGGATTCGCCCGTCGGGCTGGCAGCGTGGATGCTGGACCACGACGCCCGCAGCTACGCGCTCATTTCTCGCGTATTTGCGGATCAACGCGAGGGTTTGACCCGTACCGACATCGTGGACAACATTACCCTTTACTGGCTCACGAATACGGCGGTTTCGTCGGCGCGCCTTTATTGGGAGAACAAGCTAGCCTTCTTCGCGCCCAAGGGCGTGAAGATACCGGTGGCCGTGAGCGCCTTTCCGGACGAGATATATACGGCACCGCGATCCTGGTCGGAGCGCGCATACGCAAAGCTCATCCATTACAACCGTCTCGACAAGGGTGGGCACTTTGCGGCGTGGGAGCAACCCGAAGCCACCGTGGCAGAACTGCGCGCCGGTTTCAGGTCCCTGCGGAGTTCCAAGGCATGACTACGATTTCACCTGTTGTCTTCATTAACCGTTCTGCCGACCGTTCGTCCGCGCTTTCACTCTGTGCAAGACAGTGCAGTACAGGGCAATTCCCTCAAAGTCCCTTCAGGCGTTGGGCGTTGCAGGCTGCGGCTTGCGCGCGGGAGCCCGCTTGGCCTGCTCAATAGCAAAATTCGCGACGAGGTCGGCGAAGGCTTTGATGTTGCCGTACGAGCTCGCCTGTTCGAGAGCGGCCATGTACTCTCCCCGGCGCTCGACCTCCACGATCGTCCAGTGGTGGCCCGCCGTGGTGAGCATGTAGTTCATGAGAAAGCGGCCGATCCGCCCATTGCCGTCCACGTACGGGTGGATGAAGACAAACGCGAAGTGCCCCAGCACGGCGCGCACGGAAGGTTCCGGCTCTTCGGCGATGAGCTCAATTAGAGCCGGCATGCAGTCGCGCACGGCTTCGGGAGATGGAGGCACGTGGCGCGCGTTGCGAATGAAGATGGGCCTGTTGCGATAGCCGGCTAGATCTGCGGGTTTCAAGATACCCGCCTGCACGCTCGGCGAAAAGAGCGTGACATACCACTGATCGAAATCGCCACGAAATAGCCCTTGCGCCGATTGACCCGCACCGAAGGAGCGGCGGATGAGATCCACTACCCGTTTGTGCAGCTCGAAGTAGCCCTTGGCCGCCATCGCATTGACGGTGTCCTTGTCGGTCGGGTCGTCGTCTGGATTCCATTGGCCGGCGCTCACGCGCTCGATGAGATCCTCGGTGACCTGGTAGCCCTCGATCGACAGCGAGTTGTAGGCGTCGGCCGTATACCGCGCCTCGATGTCTGCGATCCAGGCGGGGACGTCCGCGACCCGCGCGCGTGGCACTCCCTGGAAGGCTTCGACGACGGTCTCGCGCCACCCGCTCCACATCAAGCGAAGGCGCTGAACGTAAGGCGACTCGGCGCGTGCGCCCAGAATCTCCCGCACCGGGGCGACGAAAGGGTTTTTCTCCTGCGAGCGATACCCCGCGGCGCGCATCGTGGCGAGCAGTTGATCGGCCTCTTGCCCGCGACCCACCGCGCGAAGAGCTCCAGCCATTCGACCGGCGACGACGGTTTGGCCGCCCTCGAGAAGTACGCGCGTCATGTCGGTTGCGTCGACGATCCGCAGGCAGATCTGCGCCGAGTCTGGGTACTTTTCAAAGAACGTCGGACTGGCAGTCACCAAGGACCGATACACGGGTATGAGCCGCAGTCCCGAGCTCGAAACGACCGCGTCGGGTACGAGCGTTGCCGGCTCGCAGCGCGCGAGCACGACGGAACATGCATGGGGTAGCCCCAGGACTTGGTTATTGGCCGCCGGCGCGTGCAGAACGACTTGGGGCAGGATGCCGGTGTATCCGCTGTGGCGAAGGAGCGAGAGCTCGGGAGTCGCCTGCCACTCATCGCCAAAGCGCGACTTGGCGTACGCGGCGACGAAGACTTCCATGCTCGCGTACCAGGCGGTCGAGTCTCCCGGGCGGTCTTCGGCACGGGTGACCATGTCCCAGCCATTGATGATAGGCGCAAGAAAGCCGCTTCTCCGAAGCCGCTCACGGTGCGTGCGTGTGAGCTCGGGGTTCGCGGCGATCTCTATCGCGTTTCCTGCTCGCGCCTGGATCGCGCTGAGCACGCGAAGCGATTGGGCGAGCTTTTCGTTGGGTTGCGCCATTCCTTTCGACTCCACGGTATCTCTATTTTTCTGGCATACTATATCACTACTTTCATGTCATACCATAATACTAGAAAATTGCCACACCGTTCAACTACTTTTCCGCTCCACAGCACCCACTGCATACCACCGTGTCTTGCACGGTAAGCATCGTCCCAGGGCCGTCTGGCGGAATCGGTCGCACCAGTCCATTTTCGTAAGTGCTGGCCGTCAACGTCACCGCTGCAGGCGACGACACGAAGCAAGAGCCTGAACCGAAGCAAATGGACACGAGCGCATCGTTTATCGAGATCGAAGTTGGCGACTCGCGCATGCGGCTTCACGGTGAGGTGGATCTGAAGACCGTCGCCGATGTGCTGCGCCTCTTGGAGTCGACGCCCACCAGCGGACCCGGGCAAGGCACCCGTCGGCCGCAGGCGAGTCGCGCCAAAATCGCTCCAGTCGTATCGAGCAAAAGAAAAAGGCCTAGGCGCGTGACCGCTTAAGCCTTTAATTTAAAACATTATTTTTGGTACGCCCCGCAGGATTCGAACCCACGACCCCTTGGTTCGTAGCCATGTCTCCAGCGCTATTACAGGGTTCGCGCGGCGGCATCCCGCTGGACAACAACCCCGCCGAAAATGCAATCAGACCCTTTGTCTTGGGAAGAAAAAACTGGCTTTTCAGCTCTACCGTCGCCGGCGCCAAAGCCGGCGCCGACCTGTACTCGCTCATCGAAACCGCCAAGGCGCGCGACGTCGAGCCCTTATAACTTTGTAAATGAATGCATTGGAAATCCGGCGCGGTACTCCAAACATGCCGCTGGATTACAAAAGGCCTATCTTTCCCGTTTTAATCGACATCTGAAAATAAATAATCGACGAGAACATATATGTCGCCGAGGGAGGTGGCTGTCGGCGTCGGATATTGGTATTTATTCAATCTCTGCGAGCGTCCCAGGCCTGGCGCGCGCCGCGGCAATTTATTTGATTTTATGCGATGCAACAAAGGGTGCACATCAACATGAAGAACTTCTCCATCCTCCAACGGCTCATGGTCACGGCAGGCGTCTTGCTCGCGCTTTTGTGCGCGATCGTAGGCTTCTCGATTCTCCAGGTTCGAGATGTTTCCGAGAGCCTGCAGCGCGTCAACACCGTCAACAGCGTCAAGCAGCGCTACGCCATCAATTTTCGCGGCAGCGTGCACGACCGTGCGATAGCGATGCGGGACGTCACCCTGGTGACGGACGAAGCTGCGCTAAACAAGCGCCTATCGGACATCGACCGCTTGGCGGCCGCGTATGCCGAATCGGCCAAGAGGATGGATGACCTGTTCCAGGCCAGGGCCGACACGGTCACCGACGACGAAAGACGCCTGTTGGCGGACATCAAGGCTATCGAGGCTCGCGCGCTACCGCTGATGGGCAAGGTCGTAGCGATGCGCCAGCAAGGACAGTTGCCCGAAGCGCAAAGGCTGGTGCTCGCCGAGGCTGCACAGCCTTTCGCCGACTGGCTGGCAGCGATAAATCGCCTGATCGACCACGAGGAGTCGCTCAACAAGACCGAATCCACCGTGGTGAGCACCATCGTCGACCGATTCGGCTGGCTCATGATCACGGCGCTTGGTTTCGTGGGGGTGCTGACAATGGCCGTAATGATGCAGACAGGACGAGCCATCGCCCGCGCACTGGGCAGGGCTATTGCGAGTTGCGAGGAAATAGCCGATGGAGATCTCTCCCACTGCGTTGACACGGACGGCATCGGCGAGACGCGGAAGTTGCTCGAATCCATCGAACGAATGCGCGCAAGTGTCGCGACGGCCGTAGGTGCCGTGCGAGCCAACGCCGAATCCGTGGCGACCGCCAGCGCACAAATCGCGCAAGGCAATCAGGATCTGAGCCAGCGAACCGAGGTGCAAGCCTCTGCCCTGGAGGAGACGGCCGCCTCGATGGAAGAGCTGGGGTCCACCGTCAAGCAAAGCGCGGACAATGCCCGCCAGGCCAGCGAGCTCGCTATCAATGCATCCACGATCGCCATCAAGGGCGGGGCGGTCGTCAGTGAGGTCGTCACCACCATGAAGGGCATCAACGACAGCTCCAAGACGATCGCCGACATCATCAGTGTCATTGACGGCATCGCCTTCCAGACCAACATCCTTGCCTTGAACGCCGCCGTCGAGGCTGCGCGTGCCGGCGATCAGGGCCGCGGCTTCGCGGTCGTGGCATCCGAGGTGAGAAGCCTGGCCCGGCGCAGCGCCGATGCCGCCAAGGAGATCAAGGCGCTGATCACCACAAGCGTCGATCGCGTCGAGCGGGGCACCGCCCTGGTCGACCAGGCCGGCGCCACCATGACCGAGGTGGTCGACTCGATCAAGCGCGTGACCGGCATCATGGCGGACATCAGCGCCGCGAGCTCCGAGCAGAGCGCCGGCGTCGCCCAGGTCGGCGAGGCGGTCACCCAGATGGACCAGACGACCCAGCAAAACGCTGCGCTCGTCGAAGAGAGCGCAGCGGCCGCGGAGAGCCTGCGCAGCCAGGCGCAGGCGCTGGTTGAGGCGGTGGCAAGCTTCAAGCTCTCGAGCGACGCGCGCTCCGGTCCAGTTGCGGATCGTGCGCCCGCCGACCGGCAACGCGTCGAGCGGCGCGGCCCGGAACGCGCCGGGAACGTTGCGCGACCTGCATTCGGCAAGGCCAAGAGTCAGCCGGCTGCGGCACCATCGGCCAAGACCGGCACGGACGACACGTGGACGAGCTTCTGAGTCCCGTTCGGGTGCAAGGCAGCGCTTTCCCGAATACCGAGGAGTCCTAGATCAGCATTGCAAAGAACGTCAGCCGGTCGAGTTGGCGACTCCGCCGGTCGACGCGATGTCACCCACGCAAATTGGCCAGGCCGCAAAAGCCATGCCCAATGAATTCCTTACCTTCCGCCTGGGTGGCGAGCAGTACGGTATCGACATCCTGCACGTCCAGGAAATCCGCAGCTATGAGGCGCCTACGCGGATTGCCGGCTCACCGCCCTACATCAAGGGGGTGGTCAACCTCCGGGGCGTTATCGTGCCCATCGTCGATCTGCGACGTAAACTGGGTTGCCAAAGCGTCGACTACACCGACTTCACCGTGGTCATCGTGTTGAGCGTGGGCCGCCGGCTGATCGGTGCGGTTGTCGACTCGGTATCCGACGTGCTGGCGCTCGCTGCCGCGGATATCAAGCCAGCCCCGGAGATGAGCGGGTCGATGGACACGGGCTACATCACGGGCATCGGCTGCGTCAACAGCGGTGACGTCCAGCGCATGTTGATCCTGACCGACATTGAGGCCATGATGAGTAGCGAAGCGATAGGGTTTATCAACACCAACATACATTGAATCGCGGCCTGTTGCGGCATAAAACGGGTTGACGTTAACCGGCGACGTCGTAGCGATCAAGGTTCATTACCTTGTTCCAGGCGACAACGAAGTCCCGCACGAACTTCGCGTGCGCATCCGAACTGGCGTAGACCTCGGCGATCGCGCGCCATTCGGCGTTCGACCCCAGCACCAGATCCACGCGGGAGCCGGTCCACTCCAGCGCACCAGTGGCGGCATCGCGCGCTTCGAACACATCCTTGGCCTCCGAAGTCGCCTTCCACGTCGTGCGCATGTCGAGCAGGTTGACGAAGAAGTCATTGCTCAACGCCCCCGGCCGTTTGGTCAGGACGCCAAGCTTGCTCCCGCCCGTATTGGCATCGAGCACGCGCATGCCGCCGATCAAGACCGTCATCTCCGGACCGGTCAGCGTCAAGAGCTGCGCCCGGTCAAGCAGTAGCTCCTCGGCCGAGACGCGCAAGCCGGCCTTCAGGAAGTTGCGAAAACCGTCCGCGACCGGTTCGAGCACCGCGAACGATTCAACATCGGTCTGCGCCTGGGACGCGTCCATCCGGCCGGGCGTAAAGGGCACCGCAACCGGGTGATCCGCCTTCCTGGCGGCTTCCTCAATGCCAGTGCAACCACCCAGCACGATCAGATCGGAGAGCGAAACCTTCTTGCCACCCGCCTGGGCCTTGTTGAAGTCGTCCTGAATGCCCTGCAGGGCTGCCAGCACCTTCGAGAGCTTGGCAGGCTCATTGACCGGCCAGTCCTTCTGGGGGCTGAGCCGGATCCGCGCGCCGTTGGCTCCGCCGCGTTTGTCCGAGCCGCGAAACGTGGACGCCGATGCCCATGCGGTCGATACCAGTTGCGAGACCGTCAGCCCGGAAGCGAGAATCCGGGTCTTGAGTGCAGCAACGTCCTTGTCGTCGATCAGAGCATGGTTGACGGCAGGGATGGGGTCCTGCCACAGCAGTTCCTCCGCCGGAACCTCGGGACCCAGGTAGCGAACGCGCGGACCCATGTCTCGATGGGTGAGCTTGAACCAGGCGCGTGCGAATGCATCCGCGAACTGATCCGGATGTTCCAGGAAACGCCGCGAGATCTTCTCGTACGCCGGATCGACCCGCAGCGCGAGGTCGGTCGTCAGCAGGTTGGGTGCGATGCGCTTCGCGGCATTGTGCGCGTCCGGCACGGTGCCGGCACCGGCACCGTTCTTCGGCCGCCACTGATGCGCGCCGGCCGGGCTCTTGCACAATTCCCACTCATAACCAAACAGATGCTTGAAGAAGTCGTTGCTCCACTTCGTCGGCGTCGTCGTCCATGTCACTTCCAGGCCGCTGGTTATGGCGTCGCCGGCAACGCCACTGCCGTATTGGCTGCTCCATCCGAGACCCTGCGCCTCGAGGTCGGCGGCCTCGGGATGCGCGCCAACGTGCGCGGCATCGCCGGCGCCGTGTGTCTTGCCGAAGGTGTGACCGCCAGCGATCAGCGCGACGGTCTCCTCGTCGTTCATCGCCATGCGCTTGAACGTTTCGCGGATGTCCCGGGCGGCCGCCAGCGGGTCCGGCTTGCCGTTCGGGCCCTCCGGATTGACGTAAATCAGGCCCATTTGCACGGCGCCGAGCGGATTCGCGAGCTCGCGGTCTCCCGAATAGCGAAGGTCGCCACCCAGCCACGCCTTTTCCTGGCCCCAGCCGACGTCTTCATCGGGTTCCCACACATCGGCGCGGCCGCCGCCGAAGCCGAAGGTCTTGAAGCCCATGGATTCGAGCGCCACGTTGCCGGTGAGGATCAGCAAATCGGCCCAGGAGATCTTGGCGCCGTACTTCTGTTTCACCGGCCAGATCAGCCGACGCGCCTTGTCCAAGCTGACGTTGTCGGGCCAACTGTTGAGCGGGGCGTAGCGCTGCTGGCCGCGGCCGCCACCGCCGCGGCCGTCGAAGATCCGGTACGTACCGGCGCTGTGCCACGCCATGCGGATGAACAAGGGTCCGTAGTGACCGAAATCGGCGGGCCACCACGGCTTGGAGTCTGTCATCACCTTGAGCAAGTCCTGCTTGAGGGCCTGGTAATCGAGACTCTTGAATTCCTTCGCATAGTTGAAATCCTTGCCCATGGGATCGGACTTCGAGGAGTGCTGGTGCAGCAGGTCGATGCGCAGCCGGTTCGGCCACCAGTCCTGGTTCGAAGTTCCTCCCCCAGCCATATGACCGAAAGGACACTCTTCTTTGACAATCGCGTTCATCTGTCGCTACCCCGGCTATTTACGTTGGGCGGCCCCTGGCCAACCGTCACAGAGTGGTTCAAGGGGCAAACGGTGAAACTTGGCGGAGCGGTACGCAGCGGTATCACCGCTCGATTTTTCCTACGCGGGAATGCGGCGCCACGCGAAACCTTCGCTCGGAGGAGCTTTTCCCGCAGCAAGCAGGCCAAACCCATTCGCTCTTGAGGTATCAGCCCCACTGGCGCCACTCCCGTTGGCTCGATGAGATGCGAGCCAGGAGCAGTGTGCGAGATCCGTGGACGTTATTCTGTACCGTGACGCACTTAGCCTGAACCTGGTGGAGTTCGCTGACAAAGCCGCCAGGGACCGGTCAAGGATTGGGAGGTCACGGAGCCATTTGACCTCAAGCCGGAAAACCGAGGGTAGCAACGAACAGTGGACATCTACACGTGGACGCCGGACCAGCGCGCGGACCATACAGCGCGCCCGGCAGATCCTGACGCACGCCGCCGCGGGGACAACGAAATGGGTGTACCGGCGCAAGATTGAGCGGATCGCGCCGGCAAAATAAAAGGCCCCGCAGGGCCTTCGAATTAGACAAGTGCCGTTCAGTTAGACAGTAGCGCCCCGTGGTAGCACGTAAGTCCTTGTTTTTGGTGCGCCCGGCAGGATTCGAACCCACGACCCCTTGGTTCGTAGCCAAGTACTCTATCCAACTGAGCTACGGGCGCAAGGGCGAAGAGTTTACACGAAGCCCCATCCTCGGCGGGGCGCCCGCCCGAATTTTCCGCGCGGCAACGCACCCCGCTGCGCCAAATCCCCGAACTAGCCCGGTTTGGTAGCGCTTCTCGGTTGACAATGAATGCCTAGGCAAATATATTATTGCCTAGTCAATATTTGCCAGCGCACGTTTATGTCCAAGCCAGCAGCACCCCTCGTCGATCTGCCCACGCCGGGCGGCGGCCCGGCTTCCGAGGCGACGCCGGCCATGCCCGCCGTGCGCCCGGGCTACTACCGCTGTGGCGAGTACGACATGTACAACAGCGTCGGCTTCCTGATGAAGCAGGTCGTGGCCATGGTCTCGCGGACCATCGAAGAGCGCATGGCCGTGCATGGGCTCACCGATGCGCAGTGGCGCCCGCTGTTCCACCTGGCCCAGCACTCGCCCAGCACCGCCACGCACATCGCGCGCGTGATGTGCTGCGATGCCGGCGCCACCACGCGCATGCTCGATCGGCTCGAAGACAAGGGCCTGCTGCGGCGCGAGCGCAGCCCCGACGACCGGCGCGTCCAGCAGCTGGCCCTCACCGAGGAAGGCCGCCGCGCGGCGGCGATCGTTCCCTATGTCCTTTGCGACGTGCTCAACGCCCATCTGGCCGACCTCTCCTCGGCCGAGATCGAGCAGCTGCGCGGGCTGTTGCAACGCATCCTAGTCACCGGCCGGCGCGAAGCAGGCGCCGACATCAGCCGGGAGGTATGAAACCATGATCCCCAGCCTACTGATAGACACCCGAGAAAAAGACCCGCGCGCAGCCGCCGCCGGCCCGAGCACACCTGCGCCACGGCCGGGCGGGCCGCTGATCCCCTGGGCGGCGCTGCTGCTGTCCGCCGTGCTCGGCGGCTGTGCCGCCGATCGCGCTATCGGCCCGCAGCAGCAGATGCCCAGCGCGCAGGCGCTGGGCGCGCGCCTGCAGCTGGCGCCGCCGCCCGCCGGCGCGACGCCGCTGCAGGTGTCGGCCGACTGGTGGACCGCGTTCAACGATCCGGAGCTCACGCGCTGGATCGAGCTGGGCCTGGCCGACAGCCCGGACCTGCGCGTGGCGCAGGCGCGGCTGGCGCAGGCGCAGGCCAGCTACGCCGTGGCGCGCGCCGCGCTCGCCCCCAGCGTCAACGCCTCGGCCACCTCGGTGCCGCAGCGCATCTCGGAGAACGGCATCTTCCCGCCGCCGCTGGGCGGCTTCGTCGGCTCGATCAACGACGTCGACCTGAGCGCGTCGATCGAGCTCGACATCTTCGGCCGCCTGCACGCGCGCAGCGATGCCGCGCGCCTGGATGCCGAGGCCAGCGCCGTCGATAGCGACGCCGCGCGCATCCGCCTGGCCGCGGCGATCGGCCACGCCTATTTCGAACTGGCGCGCGCGCAGCAGGCCCGGCGCATCGCCCAGGAGCTCGAAGGCTCGCGCGTGGAGTTCCTCGGCCTGGTGCGCGAGCGCGTCAGGGCGGGACTCGACACCCAGGTGGAGCGACGCCTCGCCGAGGTCACCGTGCCGGAGATCCGCGTCGACATCGAGCGTGCGGACGAACAGATCGCGCTGGCGCGCCACAGCCTGGCGCTGCTCGCGGGCCAGGCGCCCGGCGCCGCCGACGCCGTCGAGGCCCACCTGCCGGCGCAACGCGCGTTCGCGCCGCCGGCCAGCCTGCCGCTGGACCTGCTCGCCCGCCGCGCGGACATCGCCGCAGCCCAGCGCCGCGTGCAGTCCGCGCTGCGCGGCGTCGATGCTGCGCGCGCCGACTTCTATCCCAATCTCAACCTCAGCGCGCTGGTCGGGCTCGACTCCATCGGCCTGCGCCACCTGTTCGAGGGCAGCAGCCGTACCTGGCAGGTGGAGCCGGCCGTGCACCTGCCCATCTTCGAGGGCGGATCGCTGCGCGCCAACCTGCGCTCGGCCAGCGCGCGCACCGACGAGGCCATCGACACGTACAACGCCACCGTGCTGCAGGCCGCCAGCGAGGTAGCCGATGCGCTGAGCTCGCTCGCGTCCGTGCAGCGCCAGCGCGCCCAGCAGGGCGAGGCCACCGCCAATGCGCAGGCGGCCTCGGACCTGGCGACGATCCGCTACCGCGCCGGGCTGGGCAACTTCCTGGCGGTGCTGACTGCGCAGACCGGCGTGCTCACGCAGCGCCGCGCCCAGGTCGACCTGGACGCGCGCGCGGCCGCGCTCGATGTCTCGCTGGCGCTGGCCCTGGGCGGCGGCTACCGCGACCCGTCCGCGCCGCTGGCCTCGAACCCGTAGCACGCGTGCCCCCTACCGACGATGGACCCGGCAACGATATGAGAACCGCCGGCGCGTAAGGCGCCGGCCATGAACGAAGAGAGGCATCCCCATGAACGAGAACGACAAGCGCGACAGCCAAACCGCCTCGACGCCGATGGCGGCACCCGCGGCACCCGCGGCACCGGCCGCGGCGCCGGACAAGACCTCGTCGCGCCGGCCGGCGCTGATCATCGTGGCCTCGGTGGTGCTGCTGGCCGGCATCGCCGCGGGCGCGTACTGGATGCTGGTCGGACGCAACTACGAGGACACGGACGACGCCTATGTGGGCGGTCGCGTGATCATGGTGACCCCGCAGACCAGCGGCACCGTGGTGGCCATCGGCGCCGACGAGACCGACACCGTCGCGCCCGGGCAGATGCTCGTGCGCCTGGATCCGGTCGATGCCCACGTCGACCTGCTGGGCCGCGAGGCGCAGCTGGCGCAGGTCGTGCGCGAGACGCGCACCCTGTATGCCAACAACGACGTGCTGCAGGCCAACGTCGCGCTGCGCGAGGCCGAGCTCGCGCGCGCCAACGACGACCTGGAACGCCGGCGCAGCGTGCGCGGCCTCGGGGTGGTCTCGGAGGAGGAGATCCGCCACGCCGAGAACACCGTCGCCACCGCCCGCGCCGCACTCGACAGCGCGCGCGAACAGCTGCGCTCCAACCGTTCGTACACGGCCGGCACGAACGTCGCCATGCACCCCAACGTGCAGGCGGCCGCGGCGCGCGTGCGCGAGGCCTACCTGGCGGTCAAGCGCGGCGAGATCGTCGCGCCGGTGGGCGGGCAGATCGCCCGGCGCAGCGTGCAGGTGGGCGAACGCGTCGCCCCCGGCACCGCGCTGATGTCGCTGGTGCCGATGGACAACCTCTGGGTCGATGCCAACTTCAAGGAAGTGCAGCTCGCGAACATGCGCATCGGCCAGCCGGCCCGGATCATCGCCGACGTCTACGGCAACCAGGTGGAGTACCACGGGCGCGTGATCGGCCTGGGCGCCGGTACGGGCTCGGCCTTCGCGCTGCTGCCGGCCCAGAACGCCACCGGCAACTGGATCAAGGTGGTGCAGCGCGTGCCGGTGCGCATCGCGCTGGACCCCAAGGAGCTGCACGAGCACCCGCTGCGCGTCGGGCTCTCGATCCGCGCCACGGTGGACGTGCGCAACCGCGACGGCCAGGTGGTGTCGGCGCACAACGTCGCCTCGGCCGACAACCTGACCACGGTCTTCGACAGCGGCGAGCGCGAGGCCGATGTCCTGGTCGGGCGCATCGTGGCCAGCAACAGCGTGCCGGCCGGCAGAGGCACGGCCAGCGCCGACGCCGATGCCCCGGCGGCCACCGCCGCCGCCCGCTCTGGCGCCGCCGCCGGTGCCGTCGCTGCGGCGCCGGGCGCGGCGCAGCCGGTGCAGGCGGTGGAGCTGTCCCAGGGCGCCGCGCGCTAGCCGCATGGCAGCGCAGCACCTCCTGCCCGGGCAAGCGCCATGAGCACCGCCACCGCGTCCGCTGCGTCCCCCTCGCCCGCATCGCCGCGCGCGCCGGCGTCCGCCGCGGCGGGGGCGCCGCCGCGCCTGCCGCCGCTCAAGGGCGGCGCACTGGTGGCCGGCACGATCGCCCTGTCGCTGGCCACGTTCATGAACGTGCTCGACACCTCGATCGCCAACGTGTCGATCCCGGCCATCGCCGGCGACACCGGCGTGAGCCCCTCGCAGGGCACCTGGGTGATCACGTCCTTCGCCGTCTCCACGGCGATCACCGTGCCGCTCACGGGCTGGCTGGCCCAGCGCTTCGGCCAGGTGCGCGTTTTCCTGTACGCCACCTTGCTGTTCACGCTGGCCTCGCTGCTCTGCGCGCTGGCGCCCAACCTGCAGACGCTGATCGGTTTTCGCGTCATGCAGGGCCTGGTCGCCGGCCCGATGATCCCCATGTCCCAGGCGTTGCTGCTGAGCAGCTACCCGCCGGCGCGCGCCGGCATCGCGATGGCGCTGTGGGTCATGACGACCCTGGTGGCGCCGATCGTCGGGCCGCCGCTGGGAGGATGGATATCGGACAACCTGAGCTGGCCGTGGATCTTCTACATCAACATTCCGGTGGGCTTCGTCGCCGCCTGGGTGACCGCGACCGTGTTCCGCGGGCGCGAGACGGCCACGCGGATCCTGCCCGTGGACTTCGTCGGCCTGGGCCTGCTCGTGGTCTGGGTGGGCTCGATGCAGATCATGCTCGACAAGGGGCGCGAGCTCGACTGGTTCTCCTCGCCCGTGGTGTGCGTGCTGGCCGCGCTGGCGGTGGTGGGCTTCGTCGTGTTCCTGATCTGGGAACTCACCGACAAGCACCCGGTGGTCGACCTGTCGCTGTTCGGCGTGCGCAACTTCGCGATCGGCACCTGCTCGCTCGCGCTGGCCTACGGCCTGTTCTTCGGCAACGTGGTCCTCATCCCGCTGTGGCTGCAGCAGTACATGGGCTACACGGCGACCGATGCCGGGTTGGTCCTGGCGCCGGTGGGATTGCTGGCGATGCTCATCTCGCCGCTCATCGGGCGCAACATCGCCAAGCTCGATGCGCGAATGCTCGCCAGCGTGTCCTTCGTGTTCTTCGCGATCGTGCTCGTGATGCGCTCGCGCTTCACGACCGACACCGATTTCCTGACGATCGCGCTGCCCGCCCTGGTCCAGGGCGTGGCCATGGCCTGCATGTTCATCCCGCTCAACACCATCCTGCTGTCCGGGCTGGCGCCCGAGCGCCTGGCCGCGGCCTCGGGTCTGTCCAACTTCATGCGCATCACGGCGGGCGCGGTCGGCACCTCGCTGACCACCACGATTTGGGACAACCGGGCCCAGCTGCACCACGCCCAGCTCGTCGAGAGCATCGCCACCGGCAACACGACGGCGGCCCGGACGATCGACCAGCTGCAGGCGCAGGGCATGTCGCACGAGCAGAGCCTGGGCGTCATCGACCGGCTGATCGACGCCCAGGCCTATACCCTGGCCGCCGACGAGCTTTTCTACATCGCCGCGGGCATCTTCCTGCTGCTCATTGGCTTCATCTGGTTTGCCCACCCCCGGCGCGCGGCCGCCGGCGTGGGCGTGAGCGACGGCGGGCACTGAGGCATGGCGGCAGGAAACGTCCTGTTGCAACCGTTACCAGCGCGCGCGTGCCAAGGGGGCAAAGCAGTAGCAAAATGCGTCTGTAGTCCCTATCACCCCGCAGTGCGTCCACTCGGCGCCTGCCGCGCGGTAGGGATAGACGAGACGGAGGCAAATCATGAACTGGCAAGGCAAGGTTTGGGCACCGTATCCGGGCGTCCGGGCCGCGGTCACGGCGGCCGTCGCGCTGGCGGCAATCGCGCTGGCACCGGCGCCGGCGGTGGCACACGAAGGTGCGCATGGCGCGGCGCATGGAGCCGCCCACGGCGTTGCGCACGGGGCCGTGCACGGAGCCGTGCATGCAGTGCCGCACGCGGCGCATGCGATCGCGCATGGTGCGGACCACGCGCAATTCGCGGGCGCGGGGCGCGCGTTCGGCCTGCACGATGCCGTCTGGCATGGCGGCGGTGCGCTGGTGCAAACCGGTTATCACGGTGGTGCGGTTGGCCACGGGGGCTTTCACGGTGGTGGCCCCGTTGGATACGGCTGGCACGGCGGCCCGGGCGGCTACGGCTGGCACGGCGACGGCGGCTGGGGCTGGCACGGCGGCGTCTGGGGCTGGTGGTTCGTCAACGCCGGCATCTGGAGCTGGTACGCGTACGACCCGTTCTACGCGTACTACCCGTACGGCTATCCGTACCCGTCGTACTACGTTCCGCCCGCGGCCGTGGCCGCACCGGCCTACGGCACCGTGCCGGCGCAACCCCAGGTCTGGTACTACTGCGATTCGGCGGGGGGCTACTACCCCAACGTGCCCAGCTGCCCCACGGGCTGGCGCACCGTGCCGGCGCAGCAGGTCGCGCCGCGCCCGACGGCAGCCCCGCAGGCCGCGCCCGCGCCCGGCCAGCAATCGCAGCAGCTGGCACCGCCGCCGCCGCTGCAGTCGGCGCCGTTGCCCCCTGCCGCCGTTCCGCAGGGCCCGGCCAACTGAGCGCTGCGCGCAGGCAAACGGCACCGCTTCGGCGGTGCCGTTTTCTTTTCCGGCGCTCCGCGGCATTCCGCGATAGCCGCTCAGGTCGCTGCCGCGCCGATGGCTGATCCCATCCTCGAATCCGTACGCGAGCGTCCGAGCAAACCGGCCCGCCCGGCCACGGCTGCCAGCGTCAGCCCGGATCCCGCCATGGCCCCGGCGCTGCTCGAACCGCTGGCGGCGGCCGCGCCGGCGGCCGATCCCGATGCCGCCTCTCCCGCGCCGGGCTCGGACCTGCCGACCGGGCGCATCACCACCTCGCAGTTCCTCCAGCTGTTCTCGGCGATCATGCTGCCGATGTTCCTGGCCGTGGCCGACCAGACCCTGCTGGCCACGGCCACGCCGAGCATCGCGGCCGAGCTGGGCGGCTTGCGCGACACGACCTGGATCGCGCTGGGCTACATGATCGCGATGACCGTCACGGCGCCCCTCTATGGCCGCCTCGGCGATCGCTATGGACGGCGCGCGATGCTGCTGCTGGCGATGTCCCTGTTCGGCGCCGGTTCGCTGGGCTGCGGCCTGGCGCCCAACCTTGGGCTGCTGGTCCTGGCGCGCGTGCTGCAGGGCCTGGGTGGGGGCGGCCTCGTCGTGCTGTCGCAGGCGCTGGTCGGCGAGCTGGTGCCGCCGCGCGAGCGCGCACGCTTCCAGGGCTACTTCGCCACCAACTTCTCGCTGGCCAGCATCGGCGGACCGATCATCGGCGGCATGGTCGTGCACTACAGCAGCTGGCGCTGGTTGTTCCTGGCCAACGTGCCCCTGTGCCTGCTGGCCGCCTGGCGCGTGCGCAAGCTGCCGCAGGTGCACCCGACCGACACGCGCCCGATCACCGACACGCTGGGCGCGGTGCTCTTCGCCGCCGCAGCGGGCGTGACGCTGGCCTGGGTCAGCTTCGCGGGGCACCGCTTCGACTGGATGTCGGCACCGAGCCTGACCATGGTGCTGGCCGCGGCGGCGCTCTGGTGGGCGCTGGTCGACCGCGAGTCCAGGCACGCCGATCCCTTCCTGCCCGTCGAACTGCTGCGCGACCCTTCGATCGCGCGCATGTCCGTGGCCGTGGTGTGCTTCGGCGCCACGATGTTCGCCATCGTGTTCTTCCTGCCCATATTCCTGCAGCTGGCGCAGGGCGCCGACGCCCGCGCCTCGGGGCTGCTGCTGCTGCCGGTGACCGCCGGCATCGTCGTGGGTTCGACGGTGACCGGCCGCGTGATCGCCCGCATCGGCCGGCCCAATCCATTGCCGGTCATCGGCCTGGGACTGGCCGCCGCGGCGCTGCTGCTGATCGCCGTGCTGCCCTTGCAGCGGCCGCTGCTGGCCGCGCTGGGCTTCGTCTGCGGCACCGGCCTGGGCACGGTGATGCCCACCTCGCAGATCGTCGTGCAGTGGATCGCCGGGCGCGAGCGCCTGGGCTCGGCTGCGGCGCTCGTCGTGCTGGCACGGGCCACCGGCGCGGCGCTGGGCACCGCGGGTTTCGGCGCCATCGTCTTCGCGCTGCTGCCGGGCAGCGGGGGCATCGATGCCGGCGCCGGTGGCACGGCCCTCGCCGGCGCCGCGGGCGCGCAAGCGGCGGGCGTGCCCTACGCGTTCCGGGTGGCGTTTGCCGCGATCGCGCTCGTCGCGCTGCTGGGCGCCGTCTCGGCAGCGCGCGTGCGCCGCATCCGCCTGTGAGCGCAGCGGCGGCGCTGCCACGGCCCGCATCTACCGCCCGCATCCACGGCCTGCCTACATCGCGTGCGCGCGCGGCCCTGCGCCCGTGCGAGGCGGCGCCGCGCCCTTCGCGTCATCTTGCCGTCTGCCCAATTGTGTATGATCCCGAGGCTCAGCGTCTTCCACGACCCCCTTTCAAGGTGAATGCATGTTCCGAGCCCTAATCCTCGTCGCCGCGGCCGCACTCTCCGCTGGCGCATTCGCGCAAACCGCGGCGCCGGCCGCCAAGGGCCCGGCGGCCCCGGCTGCCGCAGCGGCAGCGCCGTCCAACGGCAACATCGCCGTCGTCAATGGCCATCCCATCAAGGAGGCCCAGCTGGACGTGGTCATGCGCCAGATCAAGCAGCAGGACACCCCCGAGCTGCGCGCCAACATCAAGGAAAAGCTCATCGAGCTCGAAATCCTCACGCAGGAAGCCAAGCGCCGCGGCATCACCGACCGCGAGGACGTACGCTTCGCTTCCGAGAACGCGGCGCGCACCGTGGTCATCCAGGCCTTGCTGCGCGAAGAGATCGAGAGCCACAAGCCGACCGACGCGCAGATCCAGGCCGAATACGACCGCCAGGTCAAGCTCAGCGGCGACAAGGAATACAAGGTCCACCACATCCTGGTCGACACGGAAGAAAAGGCCAAGGAGATCATCGCCAAGCTCGACAAGGGCGAGAAGTTCGAAGACCTGGCCAAGGGGACGAAGGACGTGGGCTCGGCCGCCAACGGCGGCGAGCTCGACTGGGCGCCCCCGGCGGCCTACGTCAAGCCCTTCTCCGATGCGATGGTCAAGCTCGAAAAGGGCAAGTACACGGCCACGCCGGTGCAGAGCCAGTTCGGCTGGCACGTGATCCGCCTGGATGATGTGCGCACCATGCAGCCGCCGCCGCTCGACCAGATCAAGTCGCGCATCGTCGAGGGCCTGCAGCAGCAGCAGGCCAAGGAATTCGTCGAATCGCTCAAGAAGAAAGCCGTCATCAAGTAGGCGGGTAATACCGCCGCGAGCCCGAGCCCGCACCAGGCACGCGATACGCGGGCACCGATCGGGCGGCGCGCGGCCGGCAGGCGAGCCGCGCTGGGCGCTCCGCCGGCGCTGGCGGCACGGATGGCCGGGCGCATCAAGCAGGCACAGGTCCAACGGGCCTGCGCTTGCCTGGAGGGCGCCCGCCAGCGCGCGCAGCGCGCCGGCGCCATCGTCGAGGACACTGGGCCCGATTCGCCGATCCGCCGGTGCGCCAGGTGCTGCCGAGTGTCCACCACGCGCATCGCGCCGGGGCGGCCCAAGCACGACGAAGACTATGGACTCGACCGCTCTCCTGTCATCGCACCGCCGTTCGCCGGCCCTTTGCCAGCTGAGCCAGCTGCTACTGGCGGCCGCGCACGCGGCGCTGTTGCCGGCCGCGTGGGCCGCGCCCGGCGCGCCGCAGGCCGGCGCCGTGCCCGATTCGGCGCCCGCGGCCGGCAGCGCACAGGGCGCCGACGCGGCGAGCTGGAACCTGCACGGCCAGTTCACCAGCGTGCTGCAATACCATCCGTCGTTCGCTTCGCCCTACGAGGGCACCAACAGCCTGGACCCGGGCAACACCGGCAAGGAAACGGTGGACCTGTCCCTGTTCGGGGGTGCACGCCTGTGGCACGGCGCCGCGGTCTACCTGAACCCGGAGATCGACCAGGGCTACGGCCTTAGCAACACGGTGGGCATCGCGGGCTTTCCCAGCGCCGAGGCCTACAAGGTCGGCGCGCGCAATCCGTATTTCCGCCTGCCCCGGGCCTTCGTGCGCCAGATCGTCGACCTGGGCGCCGATGCCCCGCCATCGATGCTGGCCGATGCGCAGGATCAGCTGCCCGGAACGCTGCCCGCCGACAACCTGACGATCACCGCCGGCAAGCTGTCGGTGACCGACATCTTCGATACCAACCGCTACGCCCACGATCCCAAGTCCGATTTCCTGAACTGGGCCATCGTCGATGCCGGGGCTTTCGACTATCCGGCCGACTCCTGGGCCTTCACCTACGGGGCGGCGGCCGAATGGACCCGGTCCTGGTGGACCGTCCGCGGCGGTTTCTTCGCGCTGTCGCAGGCGCCCAACAGCAAGGACATCGACGGCCAGTTCCATCAGTTCGGCGTGGTGGCCGAGCTCGAGGAGCGCCACAGGCTGCTGGGCCACGACGGCAAGCTCAAGGCGCTGGGCTTCATCAACCACGGGCGCATGGGCAGCTACGACGACGCGATCGCGCTGGGCGAGGCCACGCGCAGCGTCCCCGACACCGCGCTGGTGCGCCGCTACGCGTCGCGCCCGGGGGTCGCGCTCAACCTGGAGCAGGAACTGGCGCCGGACCTGGGTGCCTTCGCGCGCGCCAGCTACAACGACGGTGACGAGGAGGCGTTCGATTTCACCGAGATCAACCAGTCGCTGTCGGCCGGTGTTAGCCTGGGCGGCGCCCGCTGGCAGCGGGCCGACGACGCGGTCGGTGCGGCTGTCGCGGTCAGCGGCCTTTCGGCACCGGCGCGCCGCTATTTCGCCGATGGCGGCATCGGCATCCTGATCGGCGACGGGCGGCTGCCCGACTACGACCGGGAGAAGATCGGCGAGGCCTATTACCGGCTGCAAGTCGTCGATCATGTGGCCCTGAGCCTGGACTTGCAGGGCGTGGTCAATCCGGCTTACAACCACGACCGCGGCCCGGTGCGCATCCTCGCCCTGCGGCTGCACGCGGAGTTCTGAATTGGAAATCCTCAAGACCATCGTCGGCGCGTTCCTGGTGACCTTCGCCGCGCTGTTCCCGATCGTCAATCCGCTCGAGGCGGCGCCGCTCTACCACGTGCTCACGCGCGACCTGCCCGAGAGCGTGCAGGCGGGCTTGACGCGCAAGGTCGCCATCAACAGCTTCGGGCTGCTGCTGGGCTCGATGGTCCTCGGGCCCTGGGTACTGGTGCTGTTCGGCATCGAGGCGCCGGTCCTGCGCATCGCCGGCGGCCTGGTGCTCACCGCGCTGGGCTGGAAGCTGCTGACGCAGGAGCAATGGTCCGACCACGCGGCCAGCGAGGTCCCGCACGATGCGATGGAGCGCGCGGGGGCGTTCTATCCGCTGACCATGCCGCTGACGGTGGGCCCCGGTTCCATGTCGGTCGCCGTGAGCATCGGCAGCCGCAAGCCGCTGGGCGTGGCCGGGCTGGCGGAGACCGCGCTGCATGCCATCGGCGCCTGCGCCGGGCTCGCCGCCATCGCCCTGAGCATCTTCGTGGCCTACCGCTTCTCGGGCTATCTGTCGCGCATCCTGGGCAAGTCCGGCGTCGAGGTGCTCGTGCGCCTGTCGGCCTTCATCGTCATGTGCATCGGCATCGAGTTCCTCTGGAGCGGCTACCTCGCGCTGGCGGCGTCGCGCGCGCCCTGAACGCCACCCCAGCGCGGCGGGCCCGCAGGGCCCTGAGAGAAATAACGGGTGATAGAGGGGCTTATTCCTCCTTGCACCGGCAAGCGGCTGCGCAAAATGCCAAGGAGCCGGACCCACGCGCCAGGACATCCACCTTGCTCAAGCGTATCGCATCCTCCGATCTTCGCGTAGGCA
>Ga0116231_10001463_pt1 | contig 48230 bp, 30 predicted proteins | sample S1TSphgellanicum_2_FD_89695 | JGI IMG/M metagenome (GOLD analysis project Ga0116231, IMG submission 89695) | Host-associated microbial communities from peat moss isolated from Minnesota, USA - S1T2_Fd - Sphagnum magellanicum MG | ecosystem: Host-associated > Plants > Peat moss > Unclassified...
CCCCCCTCTTTTTTTTTTCCCTTTTCCCCCCCCCCCCCCCCCTTCCCCTCTTTTATCTCTCGAAGAAAAAAATAATTGAACCACTTGGGTGCATGTTGCCTCACTTCATTCATTGGGATGGGTTTTTAATTGTGTTGGTCACCATTTTTGACCTAGGCCAATGGCACAAGAGTGAATTGTGGTGACATAACTTAGTAATAACGAATTATGAGACCAATGTTTTATTGAAAAAATCTTGTGATGTAGTTAAATTGGTAATCATCTATAAGAAAATTTAACCAATTTTTCTATTATATATGTATATATATAGGCTACATATTGAAATTTAATATGAAATTTGGCAAATTTTTATAATTTTAATTTATTTTTTCGAGTTTTGGTTTTTTTGCAATTCTAAAAATTGACCTCTTGGTTGGAGATGATTCATTAAAAAAAAAAAAAAATGCCCAACGCCCATTAATGCACCATCCATTGGAAACTTGTTACATTATTCAATTCTAAATGAACCACAACCTCGATGATGGATCCTCTCAACCTTCCTACTTCCCTTCATACTACTTATAAATATTGGACACCATTATAAAGGGGGGAGGGGAGAGGCACACCTAGTGACAATGGCATTGTTATAATGATGTTCACATAATGTTCGTCCATATTTGAAACTTTGCTTAATACTAAATCTCCTTTGGCATGTGACATGGATCTTGTTGTTATGTTATAGTGTCAATTATGTCAATTTAAACACATCATAGGGGGTATGTCAATCCTTCTTGTCCTTGCTACATTCTAGCATTCAAATTTTAAGTGCCCTTCAACATTACTACAAGAATGTGTAGGTTATGCACAAGTGCACTACTATAGTACTTGTACCATATCAACTTGTGCGCTTTCAAAAGCGAATTTGATGGTGATAATAAAGTTATCAAACCATGTTGACCACCTCCAAGCTAATTTTGAATCCATGAATCATGGCTTACATGCATACAAGCAAGAACATGATCAAACCAATATCAATATATTAAAGAAAACAATTGAATCGCATGTTGGAAAGTTGTGTATGCAAATGTGGTGAATTTAAACGATGATAATGGCAAAGTGTCAACTTCATTATGACATAACAAAAGGAAACTTAGGGTCCTCTTAAAAACAAAATCAAATTTTAATATCAAAGCAAAAAAGCCCAACATCCCAATTGCTTGAATTCTAAAGTTCTTGTATTCATAAACACAAAGTGACTATAACATGAAACAAACTTGGAGACTATTGATTTGAAGGGTAGTATGGAAATTGTAACAATGAAATGGAAGCAAATATTTGATGTTGCCATGGAAGTTGATGCTAGGACATTGCAAGTGGTTCAACTTGCAAAGACAAATGGGGAATCATTTATGGGGATTTCAAAAATATTCATGATCACATGAATGGCCTTGGTCTTGATGAAGAATATTGGAACATGAATTTAAAGCACAAGATTGATTTGGGATTGCCATAACATTTCACCAAAGTTGTTACAAAACAATTGACCCGCAAATGAAATGGAGGTTTTCCATAAATCTCTCACATTCAAAGGATTGCATGAAGCCTAATGGTGATGTTTAACATGTGCAACTAATAGTTTGCAACCAAGAGATCATTACATTAAATGATGATGTTGACAATTTCAATGAAGACCAATTTCCAATCAAATCTCCTTGAGGTGAAGCATCTTTGTTTTTAAATCAACATTATCTAAAGGTTGAAGAGGACAAATATATTTAGTTGAGTCTTTGAAATCCTTGCATTCCTAATCTTTTGATGTTGATGAGTTTTATTTTTCTGCTATTGAGCAAAAACTAAACAATGCCACCAAGATCATCGATTCAACCTATTTTCATAAGTATAATTATAGAAGTTGGATAAGGTGGACAAGGTATTCAAAAATTCATACTTTGTGACAAATAAATAAATAAAATGTAAAGGAAAGTGACTTGATCAATACCAAGTTTCACGAAAGTGATGGGTTTAACAATCCAAGGATGTCTACAAAATAATGTGCATGGAACACCTATGTATAATCATATCATCTACTAAATATTAAAATAAATGAATATGAAACATAAATCTAAAAATAAACATCTCAAGGATCAAGGATGAAATTTACATAGCATAAAAGCATGGTGGTGAATCATAAATAAAAATTTTGGTTAATATTTGTACCTTGTTAGTTGCCAACAAACACTTAATGACCTTGAATATTGACTCCTTTCGTTTGATGTACTCCAATCATGTTTGATCAATTATTTTGTGCGCTTTGCATCAATTTAGTTTCAAACACCTTCATTTTCGTTTACTTGCAACAAATTGATTCATTTTTGCATAATCTTATATATGACAACAAGCAAGAACTTAGATAATGGTAACAAATGGAAATGTCAAAAAGGTATGATGATGCAAAAATAAGACATATGCAACAATGTAGGTTGTTCTTCTTGCACAAGAAAAAGAATTACAACTAGTTGTTCAAGAATTGTTACAAGACAAAAAACAATCGTAATACAAAGAAAAATATACAAATTTTTTTGGGCAATGAAGATGAAATGAAAGATGAATGTTGGTAGGGAAAGACATATTTGAGTTTGATGATTTGCTACTATGACATAAATTTGCAAAGAAATAGAGTGACATTTAAAAATATATAGCAAATGTAAAGAGATGAAAAAACATATAATTAAAAAATGAAAATGACAAATGACTTGAAAAAGAAATGTTACCATCAACTTTCAAGTATCACAAGCAAGTTGTTGTAAGGAACTTTCCACAAAAATCCAATAAAAGATCAATGGCTGGAACCATCACAAGGGAAACAAAAAGGGAAGGCCAAAGAAAGGCCAAAGGATGTAGAACCCACATTAACCCAAAAAATGGAAAAAGCTAATCCCTCTCATGGTAGGAAATTATTTCACCCATAACCCCTTTAATGTCATATGCATGCAAATCGTGATTTCTAATAGTAATGGGAGGTTTAGAACAAACATCACCCGCCAACACAATTTTCTTCTCTATAACAAAGGTAAAGCACATTGAAAAACAATACTAACACGTTGCCTAAAAAATTGAATGCAAAAAGACAAGGATAAATGACCTCCCAATCATCTATCATCGAAAAGACAGGCACATTCGTTGATGAAACGATCCATATCATGTTCGAATGCGTTGTGCACCTCCATGGCCATTGGAATAAAATGGTGCCCCTCATGAAGCCTTTTATATTTACAGATTTTAGCAATGACATTAAGTTTTGCAAGTACACCTATTGGTCAACTAATGACACTCGAAGCCATCATCTCCTGCATTGGGTTAGTAACCACCACATCGGCAACAAAAACCTGGTCCTTTTAAGTCATGTAGAAATTGGCTTGTAATGAAATTCATGATGTAAGGGTGTACCATCGCTCTTTCCATACAACATGCCCATTGTCTCGAGTAAGCGCATCCATGACGTTTCGAATGGTATCATGTGTGGATATTTGTTGACTTCCAAATGAACAATGAACTAAATGCGTGCCAGATACATCCAACCCATGTCCACATTCACACGTGATAACATTAGATGCCGATAGCTGAATAAATTGAGACGAAAACACAACGTTGAGGTGAAAGTAAAGTGTGCAATGTGAAACAAATGAATAGATGGCCTAATAACCAACCATAACCCTACCCCTTTGCCTGAACAAAAATGAATGTAGACTCTGAATGTTGAGGAAATAGAATCATCCTCCAAGATAAACCTAAAGGATGTGTTGTGATGGATGTCCATCAAATGCTTGTGGACCTAAGGTGTTAGTAATTGCCAAACTTTTAAAAGAAGGATGCATCTCCCTAACTATAGGAAGAAGGCCATCTCGTGCTACATGTAAACATGACTAAAGCAAGTGTGGGCCCCCTTCAATTTGAGAAACATACTTCTCCAAAACTAGTCTATTGAAAATATGAAACCTAGAACACAAATATAAAGCCACCAAAACTTAACTCCCTAAAAATGTAATGGGGCATAATTTTCCATAGAGAGAAGGCATGTACCACCAAACGATATCGGTAGTCGACCCGATGCCTCATTAAAAGGCCTTTAAGAAACTCCCACAATCTTGAACCCATAATGTCCCCACATACCTGCATAATTCTCTTATCGAAATTCGCCAAAAGAAATAAGAAAGAAAACTAAAAAAGTACTATTCATGTGAGATAAAAAGGTCAACGAACTACACATGAGGACAGAATGCCCAAAACAACTTGGGCATCTCCCAAGAAAGGAAGATCATCAATATGTGCCATGTCTTGAGATAAAGCCTCATCCAAAAAATGTGTGGCAAATTCCTGAGAACCCATTGGCACACTGAAAATGTGTAAGCCATCTATGACCAAAGTGCATCCTTAAGGAATCTATATACCTAGGAAAACCCCTAATGGATTCCAAAGCTTGCATTTTGACACCTTGACCCTAAGCCCCACTAAGGCTAATTAGGTCAAATGGTGGGGCACGAATAATTTCATTCATAGTCTCCATAATGTGGATATCATCCGCTAGGGATTGAAAGACGTAGTTGGGGGCCCATGTGATGGTCTCTAGGAGAGCTCAATAATGGGCCAAAATAATTAAAAGACTTCCTAAGGGGGTTACCTTGCTTCATGCTTGAAGATGATTCAATAATGGTGACCCCCTTCACATGTTACCCATGCTGGAAATAAAGAAAAGATTGAATACCATAAAACAACCTAGTAAGGGGATAATGTTTGCCAAAGGTCTTTTGACATCACATAACTTTTTAAAAATAACAACTTAAAAAACATTATTAAAAAAAAATTCAATGCCAACCTACATCACAGCCCAATCAAAATGTAGGTCAAGGAAGGCTCGAATGCCAAAAGGGATGGCCTCATAGCCTCTAGAGGTTGATACTCCAAATTGATGGGTGGGTAAGTGCTCTTAAAACTGTCCCCGAAGTTGTAAGACAATGGAGCGACTAATAAGTCAAAAAAACGTTTCACCTATGGTAATAGGACGAAAATCACTAGAATCCTTTGACATTGCCAACAATCTACTGGCCCCCAACACTAAGGCCATCAAGCTAAGGGTATCCCCATGAACAACAATAATAATAATTTAAAATAATTCTGAAAACCCTAAGGATGGGTCCTTTGGTATGAAACATCTTAAGAGATGTTCATATACCATCCTAGAAAGCCCACCCAAAAACAAATGAGGAATAATGATTAAGGCTTGAGCAAATAAAATCTTATCTGAAACAAAAATGTGTTTAGGTTAATAATCAAAAATAGGTGGAGGGACAAGGTCAAAAGGAAGGGGGTGTAGTTGGTGCAAGGTAACAAAAATGTCGTTGGAAGGAATAGCTGATGTTATGGGCTGGAGAATTCTAATAACACGATTATACTCATTAGTTTTCCCTAAAAATTAGACATTGACAAAAACGAGTGGTCAAAAATCTTCCCATGAATGGTGAGAACGGGGCATAGATGAGGCACGTGTATATTCCTTTTGAAAAAAATACTAGTCGTTTACCATAAACCTCTTGAAGCGAGCAAACTTCATAAACCTCTCAATGACCTAAATGGCCTCCTCAAGTATAACATAGACACCAACAAGCCAATAGGAAAAAAAGGAACCATGTTAATTCGTCTGTCGAATCTCAAGTAATTCGGTTAAGGGGTAAACAAAAAACATGTTTAACCTCATCTTGGATGGCTCGACGAATCTTATGAAACAAACGAGGGCACACAAAACGAGATTCAAACCACCTCAAAATGGAACTAAACTGAGCTTGAAGCCAACCCAAAAAAACAAGAAGAATAGAACCAGGGAAAAACACACGAGGAGAGGACACCTACAAAAATAAAACGACCTAACTAGCATGGGGGTGAACACTCTTGACATGCTTTGAAAAGCTGCTTAAAATGTAAAGACCAAAATAATGAGGACAAGGGGTATCCTGAATTGATGGGGGATGCAAAGAGGAAACCATTAAAAAAAAACAAAAACCTACACCCAAAACCCCTAGGAAGCAAAAGACCAAGTAATGCCCCCACAAAAAAAATTTAATTAATTTTTTTTTTTTAAAAATCTACACCCAAAAACCCTAGGAAGCAAATGCCCAAGCAGGCCCCCCTAAAAAAAACAAAACCAAACCCCAAAAAAAAGGGTGGGGGGGGCAAAGACTTTCCCCAAAAAAAAAACTTTCTTGCCATTGCAAGAGCTTGCCAATGATGGCAAGCCCAATTTTTGTAAAAGTGCAACAACTCTAATCTTTGACTTACAAGTTCTTGTCGTCTGCAAGTTCAAATCCTATTTTTTTGCAAAAAACCACCAAGAGGAAGTTACACCAAACTCTTTCATCCCTCGTGCAACTCAACCATGGCTCCTTTCAGCCATGGAGTTGTTACATTAAGCTTAAACCATCAAAGTTCATTATCTATCCCATTAACCACCAACTCCGAGGTACCACCACACATATGCAAATACTTGGAAGAAGTGGACATTCTTGTTCAAGTCATTGTTCAATTTTTGTAGACTTCAACTGTCCCATGATCAGCACCAAGAATCAAACTAGTTTTGAAAGTTTACCAAAATAATAAGGGAAACAAATATTACACATGCGATATAAGGTGGATGAAAGTTCAAAATTGAATAGAAAAATAAAATAAAAAAGGCAAACAACTAAAGAAAATAAGTATAGATGCCAAAGCAAAATTTGATGATGGTATGCACACATCAAACGTCACCAATTCCTTGATAGAGAAAACATCTATTAGTGTTATGGTCGACAATTTTAATGTTGTTGATGTTAATGCTTGCACCAATGACACATGTTAGGTTAGTGGTGTTAGGGTTTTTTTTTTTAAAAACCCTAACATTAGGTGTGATACCATATAAATGGCTAAAAGCATCATAGGTAAGTAAGGAAAAAACCATTAATAGTCATTAGATAGGTGGGTAAATAAGGAAAGCACTTGGTGACTACCAGGTAAATAGAGGGTTAATGTAAGGGAAGGCTTGTTCCCCAAGCTTAATTTGAGAGCTGTAACCATGAAGATGGTAACCCGAAGATGTAGGTTTGAAAATTAGGGTTAGAGGCTCGTGGGGGAGCTGACCCGACCCTTCCAAGTATAAAGCACAAAAGGGTCCTTAAAATTCAAAACGATGGAAGGTTTTGCATGTCATGAGCATCATAAGGCTCCTTGAACTGACCAAAGGAATATTCCAAGCAACCCACCCGAGGTGTGTTCAAATACAAAGAGCTTGGAGTGCTGGATGTGGTTAGCCAAAGCTAACCACCATGGTGGTTAGCTTTGCTTTGGGATGGGAAAAACAAACCAAAAAGTGTTTCTTGTCCTTGTCCACCCACACACACAGTGTCCATCAGATCTTGTCCTTGTCCACCCACACACACTGAGTGTCCATCAGATCGTCCATCTTACATGATGCATTGGTGGGTGCTGCTGGTTCCTTGTAGTCAGGAATAAGTAAAGAGTAATAATAATAGAAAGAGGGTACGGACGTTTTGTAGATTGCTTGCTTGTGGCAACCGAAGAAATTTTCACATTGTCTATTTTAGGGTTGATGTAGCCATCCATTTGTCGTAAAGACGATAAAAGAATGAATGAATTCCCCCGTCTTCGAGCCAGTTGTGTAAAGTGGTAAAGCCCGAGCATTGGTACGTACAACAATTTGCATTCGTAAGTGATGCTATTTTGGGGCAAGAGTTGGCTTCTTCCCCACCCCCCACACCGATCATGCATTTCCCATGTCCAAATATATCCTGTACTAAACTACAGTTAAGCTCTGGTTTGTTTTTTTATGCAAAATAAGGGACCCATTTCTTCTAGTCTCTAGTAGGTAATAATAATGGCTAAATAATAATAATAATAATAATAATAATAATAATAATAATATGATTACTAGTATTAGTATTATTATGGGGGAGGGGAAGTACCATGGTAAAAATGACCAAAAACCTATTTAAATTATTTCTAAATATTACAAATATATCCCATGCTTGGACTTTTATATCAGGGTCTCTAAGGTCAAAATTTAACTATTTTTTGGGGGGGCTTAAAATGGCCCACTAAGAGGTCTCACTAAAAAAGCAAAGGTCAAGGGTATCAATGCCCTCCTAGGTGCTGTGTGTAGAGAGGGTGGGGTCCTTTTGTTTTTTCACTGGCAAAATTTTCTCCAAAAAAAAATTAATTTAATTTAAATTTAAATTAAAAATTGAAAAGATTTTGAAGGGTTTTTTTTATGGTCAGAAAGTGAGGAAAATTTACTAAAACTTGCCATATATTTTTTTTCTATGTTTAGTTTTCAGTGTGTGGCCATAAATATAAAAGGTTAATTATTCAAGTTTGTACTTCATATCTAGTTTATAGCCAGATTTGGCTAAATCTTCCTAGCAACAATTGCCAAATTTTTTTTCCTACATCTTTGTATGGATGATTGTCACTTAAGCTACACAATTTAAAAAATTCCTTTTATTTTTAAATAATTCACTAATTTTTTGAGGGAATAATAATAACACCCATCCACTCTTAACTTCTTTAATGTCAATATACAAGACAAGTGGCTATAGGTACTACTAGCTTTGCCTTTTTATGGCAAATCCAACAACAATTCTTTTATGGCAATTTCAAAGTTCAAACTAAACCTGACTGAACCCCAGGTTAAAAACCCTACTAACCAGAGAACCCTACCCAACCTCACTAATTAAAATTCATTTGTAGAAAATGTTGAAAATCTCCAAATAAAATAAAATAAAATAAAATTCAAAGAATAAACTACTTGTTCAGAAGGAAAATAAAAGAATCTATGAAAATATCCTCTTTTTTGACATGAAATCTTGAAATTTAATTAATTATTTGACAAACATGTGTTAAAGCTGCCCTTTGTATTACAATCTATATATATATATATATAAAGGATTCTTAAATATTAAAAATTTGGAACTTTGCTATTGGTTGATAACTGGTAAGGAAATTCTTCCATAGGATTTACATTCATTCATTTATTTATTTATTTATATACATACATGTTTATATATGCATGGAAGGGTTTTTTTTTTCCTTATTATTTTTTTGAATTTTTTTAATTTTATAATCTAATTTAACTTAATTTAATTTTTAATAAATTTTTAATTATGAGAACGCTGTGTTATTATATGTTCTCATAATTAGATGTTTCTTTAGCAAAACTTTTAGAGAGCTTAGTTAGTAGTAAGTAACTAATTTTATTTGTTTGCTACAGCCACACTACACTTCCAGGACCCACCCGGATTTCGGGGAAACTGTTTATTTGTTTCTTTTTTGTATTACTATTATTATTATTATTATTATTATCCTCCTTAGGGGACGGAGCCATAGGATGGATGATGATGGATGATGTTGTTTGGGTTTTACCTTGGCTGGTTTATTATGTATGGCCAGAACTCGACCAATTTTTAAAGGGGAAAAAAAAATTCCAAATTTCTGCACATGGTTCAAGTAACCAAACTATATATAGAAGGATGTTTTTTTTTTCATTTCTTATTTTCATATTTTAGCCTATAACCAAATTTGGCTAAATCTTATTATGGATGACCACCACCAGTTTGGCTACATCACAAAATGTTAAAATAGGAGCTGGTATAACTAGTTACCGATTTATTTTCTTCATCGATTGGATGAATGAAAAATGTACGCTTCTGTCTTCTTTCTTCGTTCTGGGTCTCTGTCTTGTGGGATGTGTGTGTGATTTTGCAAGAGAGCTTTTGTTGCAGGCAGTTCTCTCTCTCTCTCTCTCTCTCTCTCTCTCTCTCTCGTTGTTGTGCTGGTGCTCCTCCGTCCCCTTGAGAGCTCTGAATTCTTCGTATTCTATTGTTGTTGTCGTGTTTTTTTTGGGTACTAACAAGCATCTGATAGTGTCTTTCTTTATTTTTTGAACTCGTCTTACAATTTGCTGCTCATCGCATTTTCTCCGTGACTAATTTGATTGTTGCACTCAGCAGCTTCTAGCTAGTTTCTTTTTTGCCTTCTCGCAGACAGACAGACATAAGAAGAGTAAGTCGGAGAGCATTATTATCTGGAGCTCTAGAATTTTCTTTTTCTTCTGGTTCTTTTTCTTCTTCTTTCAATAGTCCGTTTTGTTTTTTTTGCCTCTCCGGTTTTTCTGTATTGGTATTATTCTTCTACTCGTGAATAATATTGCGCGCGTTGGTTGTCGTCTCTTGTAGTCTGGCGTTTTGCAGCTTCAGCAGCTTTTTTCGTTTCAGAAAAATCTAGTGCATTCTTTTGAGCTGGTTCATCTTCACGCGTACATATCATGCTTACGAGAGGTTTTGTTTCAAGGTTTTTCTAGTTTTTTGCTTTCATTTGCGTGCGTACTCAAGCGCTTGTCGATCAGCAAACAATAGTATTATTGTTGTTTGTTTCTGTCCCTAGTGTTGCGAGTTCTCCGTTTTTTTCTTCCCTTTCCCTGTGCTCTGGAATTCGATACGACTACAGCTTCTCGATCTGTTTCTGTTAAGCTTGATCAGATTCTTGTTGCGATAAAAGAACCACAAAAACGTTTCCGGATTTGTGCTCTGTGCATGGCAATTGTGGTGACCAGTATGGCAGCTGCATCGTGTGGCCAAGTTGTTGTTTCCAGAGCTTGTCTCAGGAACAGAGATCCAAACGATCTATTGTTTGCAGCAGATGAAGTTCCCAACAGCAGCAAGAGGCTGTGTGTAGCAGCAGATAGGGAGCTGGAGTCTCCCTCAGTAGTTTCTGTGTATGAAAAATCTGCTGCCGCCGCGGATCATGGAGTGCAGGCGATCACTCTGCAGCGCCGGCCAGTTACATCCCCACAGCAGTCTTCGGTAGCAGCAGCAGCAGCTGAAGGCAATCATGAAGAATGGAAGATGAATAAAGGCTGGGAGGCTCTGGAGCTTTGTCTCCTAGAGCGCATCACTCGCTCTCTCTCTCTGGCTGACCTCTGCAGACTCTCCCAGGTCCGTATATGCTTCTGGAGCTCACTTCTACATTAGGTAGTTGTGTCGTAGTCGTCGAAGTCGTCTTGAATGGCTTCATTGTGGCTGGCTCTGAGAGAGCAATCTTAATCTCTAAAAGATTACGAATGTCGACGTTCCTGAAATCTCCTGGTACAGCAACGTCGTCAATTCAACCGCGAGCTACGTTCCTGTTGCAATGCATACCAGGATCGAACTCCACATTGAGGAAAGATCATCGACTATGCGGAGTTGGATCGGTTTCCCCCCCCCCCACCCCCCAATGACGAAAAGTTTGTAAGTCTGTTGCAGAGGAGAGTTCCGTGATGGAAACACGATGAAATCCACACTGGACTTCACAAACTGCTCTGGAACAAGGAGGAGGGCTAACTAGTCGTGGTGTTTTTGTTGCTTAATGGAGTCCCATTGGGTGCATGCTTCTGGCAGGTGAGCAAGCACTATAGAGAGATGTGCGGGAGGGACGAGGTCTGGAAATTTAGAGGGGAAGAGAAGGAGCTTCTTCTGATGAGGAAGGCTGCTGCCGCTGCTGACAGTGGTACTAGTTGCCTGAAACCGTCCACAAATTTCTCGACGACGACGGCATCAACGGATGAAAGGCTACAAGCAACCCCTCTCATAGCTTCCAACCAAATCCACTTCTCTGGAGATGTCGCCATACTCGATCCGTATGTATCCCACAGATCACCCTTATCATAGACACTTGCCAACCACACTGTTGTTGACGAGAATGACAATCTGCCTGTTAGGTTTTGCAGAATCTGCAAGGGAGGCACACTCTTTCTGACCAGTGTAAAGTGACCTTTGTTCTCTTTTGTTTGGGGTCCCCCAGGTTTGAGCTCTTTGCGTTGCAAAAAGCAGAACTGAAGCAGATAGTGAAGGAGCACAAATATCAAGACCTTGTGCTGACTTACAGAGGCATGCAAAGTGCAGTTCTGAGAACCAGCTGTGCGGTAGATGGGGATGACAGTGCCTTCGAGGTGTTCAGAGATGGGAAGGAAGTGGGTGCCAATGTGACAAGTTCAGCTGTGCTAGCAGTGGTTCCTAAGAAGCTACTACTGCAGCTAGTGCATGAGAATGGCAGCAGCAGCAGCAAGCTTCTGGAGCATGGGGTGCTTGTGGAGGCTGTCGATGGACTGTTGAGGCCAAGCTTGGATGGAGATTTCATCATCAGACACCAGGAGCCTGCAAGAGGAACAAAGGTGGAGCTGCCTTTCAGTGGAGAGGTCGACTATGCTGATGTTGTCTGCTCTACAGGTATGTAAATATTGTACACTATTTTGAACCTCTTGTTTTCCTTCTGCTTCTTCTGCCACCATATCACTTGCAACAAAACATCAGATATATTCTGCTCTCTTTCTTGCCTGGATGCAGAAGAAGATTTTGTGTATCATTTGGACAATTTTTCTTTATCCTTTTCTGCACAAAACACTTGCAACAAATTTCAGATTACTTTGTGTTTAAAGAAGATGATGATGCTCTGCCTGGAAGTGGGAAGAAGAAGATTTGGAAGATTTTTCATGCTTATTTGCACAAAAAACTTGCATCAAAACATCAGATAAGCTTCTTGTTTAAAAGAAGATGATCATGCTCTGCCTGCAAGTGGGAAGAAGATCTTATGTACTGTTTGTGCTTGTGTCATGAATCAGGTGGGAGTTGGACAGAAGATACTGACAGTGAGGATGATGAACAAGATCTGACTGAGGAGGAAATGGCTGAAGCTCTGCGAGAAGCTGCACTCTTGACCCTCAAGAGCAGCTGCAAATCTGCCACTGAAAATGTCACCTCCAAACTTGATCTGTCTCTTCAATCCTGCTCATAAGTGAGTGCCACTTCTCTCTAGAGTTTCTCTAGGATTCAATGCAAAAAAAATTTTGAAAGCAAAAATCTGGCACAGTCATTTCCAAGCATGTCATTAATGTGGAACAACTCAAACTCAACTTTGGTTTTAAAAGTAGGGAAAAGGTAGAAGAGTGCACACCTCTTCCTCCTCCTCCTCCTCCTCCTCTTCCTGCTGCTGCTGTGTATGTTCCTTCTGTGCTATGTTGAAGACTTCATTAAGACTTCAGAGAACAACATTTGACTGTAATTACTGTAAGTTGTTGCAATTTCAGAGCTACATTCCTACCTCTTTCTGGATCATATATGTACCACATATGTTTTCTTCATGACAAAGAGTATGTACATGAAACCTTTTTGCTTGTTGCATAATGGCTCTGCCCTTTAAATGACATCCATTAAGGACAATAAATATTCAACACACTAAATTGGAAACACATGGTGGTTAGCACAGTGAAGCCCCAAGTGGATCCTTCACCAATGCCTGAAACGTTTCTATTATGGATGATGGATGGACTGCACATGACCCTAGAATGTTGGGATACCAAACTTTTGTCCCGCTTCTGGGTGCATCACAAGGTGTTTACCCTGAAAGGCTAGAGCCAATAAAACATGATTCAATTTTATGTATACTGGCCTCAGAGGGATTACAAATCTGGAAGGGTCTGCTAATAGATCATCTCTTCTGCGCCATCATAATAATGGCATTTCAAAGAGACAAAGCTGCAATGATAGGGACAATGAGGAGGGACAAGCTAATGGGTAATGTGCACTTGGTGGAAGTTACTCTGACAAGTTGGAGAGTTCTTTTCGGATTATGTAAGTCACTGTTCCTGTGATATCATTGCGATGTCAGTGACCAAGATTTCTTCAGTCCAATCAGGGATCACAATATGCAAAGGAAAAAATGCAATAGTGCTTTATGTATGTTGCATGACAACAATTCCAAAAAACTGAATATCTAGATGAAAGAATAAAATCAACTCAACATGCTCAAATTTATGCTGCATCACAAGCAGCTGAGAAACCAAGTGTCTGGATGAAAGAATAAAATCAACTCTACATGTTCAATTCTATGTTGCATTGACAAGAAACCCAAAAAACCAAGTGTCTAGAAGAAAAGAAGAAAGCAACTCTGATTGGAAATTAAGTACCCAAATTGCTTCTTGTTCTTCAACACAGTACCAGTGTACACTGATTCAAGCTTCTACCATAAGAAAAATTGGCAAATTGTGAGCTTTTCAACTGGGTTTTGAGCAGAGGGTTGCTAGGCCAGTTGCAATGGAAGATGAAGGCAGAGACAAAGTTTTGTTTTTCGGAGGCCTGCTTGCATGCATGAAAATGCATTGAAGGAAAGCCTCCAAAAGCACGCATGCAGCATGACTGGAGGAGCCCAACCAAGGTGGGTACTTCACCATCATGTTGATGATATAGCTGCTCAACCCATGCAGAGACGGATACTGAGATCTTCAAAGACAAATCTGCGAGACAATCAATCAAAAATCAATCAATCAAGAATCTCTCCCTTCAGAACAATTGTCTCAACCCTAAACCCTAAACCCTAAACTAACCGACTTGCACACAAACCAACAAGATATGAAAAAACACAGGACGTGCAGCAGAAGAAGCTTACCTCACTTGGTTTCTGAATCTAGGGTTAGGGTTTCGAGCTTCGAGGTTTCTCTTTGAACTTGCTCCCTACTGTGGTTGCGTTCAGGCAGCGAGTGCTTTTGCAGCTCGTGATCACCACCAAACACTGTAATGTTCTCCGCAGAGACGTAATTGCAAGAGCCGGAGGTTTGAAGAGAAGGAAACAGTAGTTTCGAAGCAGAAAGCAGATTGCGGAAAAGAGAGAGAGAGAGAGAGAGAGAACAGCAGCTAGGAGCAGAGGAATGGCGGATGAGGGCACTGACGCAGTCGAGTACGAAATCTACCCGGATGCTTGCGTCGTCGCTACTGCTTCCTCTCGGCCAGGTACAGCGTTGTTGGATCCGGATTTGTGCAAACCTCCTCTGAAGTCGAAGGTCAAGGAGGAGTCTAGGGTTTATGGTTCTGGTGTGAAGGACGAAGAGCGTCTCCTCTTCCTCCTTGAGGAACTGAAGGCCGCTTGTTTCGACATCGTGAGCCCCTTGATCAAGGACTACATCTGGCAGCACCAGCCTTTCAACTTGGATGTGGTCTCAACCCCAACTTCTTCTTCTTCTTTGTCTTCGTCTTCTTCGTCTCTCCCGCATCTGCATGGCATGATCAAGTATGGTGACAACATAGATGATGAGTGGTTTCTTGTCTACCTTCTCTATGAACTTTCACGAAACCTTCCTAACATCTCTATCACTGTGAGGGACGGTGATGGCCAGTTCCTTCTCATAGAGGCTGCATATTCTCTTCCTCGGTGGCTCAAACCAGAAACAAGTAGCAATCGTGTATTCATAAGACAAGGATGTCTTCACTTTCTTCCCCCTTCCAGCATGCCTGTGAATTCCTCCTCCTCCTCCTTACAAAAGGCTCTAGAGGTTCTTGCCAGAGGAGATGCAGTCACCAAAGCTTCAGATGGAGTGCAGCAAGCCATCACACACCGCATCAGAGAGTATCCTGAGAGAGCTCACAGTGGAATTCACAAAGCTCGGTGTATAGTTCCATTGAAGGTGGCTCAGATTTTGAAGCATGAGCCGCAGCTCATCTCTATTGCTGTTGAAGCTTTCTATCGACGAGACATTGACTCTGTGAAAGCAGTAGCTAGAATGAAGAAGTTTCTCTCTTTCAAGGGAGGTGGTGATCGCAATAGAGGTGATGATGATGATTGTGGCAATGTTGACATGGTGGAGGTGATGGTATCTTTCTCAAGAGCGATGTATGCACAGCTTGTGCAGCAAGTGTTTCAAGCGCCAAGATGCTACCCAATGCCACCACTCTCTTCTCCTCAGTTCAAGGCAGCGGAGCTTGGAATGAAGCTCACCTGTGGGTTTGAGATGATGTACTGGGAGCGTGCTGGATATGAGCCTCAAGAGGGGATGCAAAACCAAAACACACCAGATGATACTTCTCTCACAACTCCTGTGAAACTGGATGGAGTCCCAGACAGTGATCCTGGATGGCAAGTGTTCCGATCGAGTCTGCAAAATAGGGGTTACTTCAAGGGTCTCATGGAGGGCTCTAAGGAGCACCGGCAGCTATTACAAGCTGCAGTTGAACGATACCAGGAGTCCATGTTGTTTGCTCGAGTAAGGTATGTTACTGTGTCATCGCTGCTGCTGCTACACTTCATAACTGTGACCAGTTCTGCTTCTTTTGGCAAGAAGATAGAAGAGAGATGCTGCTGTCTTTGTCCAAAAGTCTGATTTCTGTTTTGCCTTTAGCTTTCATATGTGTTTCATACTCACTGGGGATTTGTTTGTAACCTTGCTGTGTTTTTTCTTTCTGCAGCTCAGCCATGCATGCCCCAATAAAATGCATGAACGACATCATGTCCATTCCCTGTACATCCTCTGATTTCCCAGCAATTCTCCAGGAGAGTGATGACGATTCATGGCTATATGATGGGGACACAGAATTGACAAGTGCACTGCTCGAAAGACAAAAGGAGATGGAAGCATATGAGATCAGAAGAGCTTCTCGCAAGCAATCCAACAAAAATGCAGCTGCTGATCATGAGACAAGCAATCAGGACAGTCCAAAGCGTGGACTGAAAGAGCCCTCTTTTGATTTGGCAGGACTTGCACAAAGCATGCAAGCCTTTGTTACAAAAGCCTCAAGCTATGAGGGTGCTGAGGTGCCTGATGGTATGTATTTATCCTCCTTTTGTGCATATAAAGCTTTGATGATGGTCCTAAAAGTCCTTGAGCTAACCTTAGTGCTTGTGAATCATAGATCCGCCAATCGCTGAACTCTGAAATTCACTATTGCAGTAGCCAGCATCATGAATGAGTCTTCCTGTTGCTTCCAGAGATGTGACAGGAACTTGTGAAGGAGACCCTGTATGATAGTTTGCCCAAAATTCTGGGCAGATTAGTATATACTTATCAACATAGACCATCCAGATCTGATGAACCCAGTGGGCAGTCATGGCAGCTTGTCACTGCTATTTGTGATGAAGGTGATGGTCAGACACTTTGTGAGCAACTCTCATGAGGTTATGACCACACTCATTGTTGTGTTCCCTTCGAAGTGTTGTTGTGAGATTTTCTTTGCAATCTCATAGATATATTCAAATATTTCAGTCTCTGCAGGTCTACTTCTCTTCTGAATTGAAAACTTTAAGGCCCTTGATCCCACCTTATCTCTGGAAGTTTTGAATCTGTTTGTTCATCTGGAGGCCTATATTAAGAGACAATACAGGGATGTTACAGGGCTTCTAGTGTGAAGCCTTGGTGGCAGACTTTACAAAGCTTTGAATTGCAATATGATGTGTTCTGTAGGAGATGATGAGGTATCTGTGAACATTTCAAGATTTAAAAAGGAGCTTGAGAGTGCACTGGGTTCCAGTGACATGTTTGCTGAGTTTTCACATGATCCTTCAGCTTATGACCTCGACATCTCTGACTCGGATATGGATTATGGTAAGCTCCAAAAGACAGTATTTTTTGACTTCTCTTGCTGCAACTTCTAGGCTAAAATATTGACTCAATGAAGAAATTTTCTAAGGATGCACCTGTTGGTATCATATGTTTGGGCATTAAAAGACTAGACACGTCTACCAGTAATTGTTATGTGTCTGTTATTGGCCTTGTTTTTTCTAGGTGAAAGTGGTAGCGAAGAGGAGGATGAAGAATTGCAGTCTGGTGAAGTTGTGGCATCAAAAGCCACTATCAGTGAGCAGGAACCAACATCAAAACTAACAGGGGCAAATTATGCGGATGGTGATGATGGATTCTCCAGTGCATATTCCAGTGCTTTGGAACATGAGCTCCATCAGACAAGTATAGCAAAGAGTTTCATCACTGCAGAAGATGCAATTGAGCAGCAACCTGAGGTTTTTCTCTCTTCTATACTTTGTCTTTCTGTATTTACTCCCTCTGCCCATGGTGAACTCGGTTTAGTTTGGGATTGTTTGGTAGTGTTTCAAACTCGTTGACAACCTTGTCAATGATGTTTTAATTGACATGGGCAACGTGGGCAGGACATATGCTGTGTTGTAGGTTCCTGTGTCATGCACACTTGGATCTGACAAGGCTGATATGTTGGATGCAGGTTGTTATGCAAACCGGAGAAATCAGTGACTCTGAAGACATTGCACCAGTTGATGTTGATGTAAACCTGGTGACAAACCTCTTGCAATCATATATGTCCCAACAAGGATTGCCAGGCCCTGTCTCAAATCTGCTTGGTGCCATGGGCATAAACTTACCAGACATGAGAGATGATAAGCCCCCCAGCAGGAAAGGCAAAGAGAAGTCTTGAATTCACCCACTTCACTGAGGGGTTTGACCTATAACTTGTGAAATAAGGGTAAGAACTGTAGGCAACTTGTCCAATGTATACTGGAGCAGTTTGATATGCCACTCACAATTGAATAGTAATGGTCTTATCTTCAACTCATTATGGGAAGATCACAAGCCAGTTCAACCAGCAGGTTTGAATGCAAATTATGCAGGAAGGATACCATTGTGAAGAGAGCAGTGGTGGGTGTTTTGTTTTGTCATTCCAATGCTCACTGTATCAGGTTTTCAATTGATGTGTCATGTTGCAGGGTGCTGGAGACACATCCAATTTTGAAATAGTGTTGCCCAATATAGCCAGACAAATCTTCAAGTCAGTAGCAAAAAATACTGTCAATGAAGCAATTCACGGGTGAATAAAGATCAAGTCTGATACACTTCAAATAGCATGTGAGTGTTTTTTTCTGGTCTTTGCTGACTGCAGGAATTATTCTCACCTTGGGTTTCATATTTGCAGTCCTCTGTATGTGTGCATATTGCATGTTGAGTTCAGATTGACTTGTGTGCTACTCTGTTATTCATGACTTATTCCCTAGGTATCATTGTACCCTGACTAATTTTAAACTCAGAAGGTTTACACATTAACATCTTTGACAAGAATTCTCAACCAGAATATGCAGGTATCAGGTGATTTGTATGTGCCTTGTTTTGAATCTGGTATTTGAAACATAAGGATAAGCATGGAGTTCTTTAACAGTCAGTTCCATATGTTTTGCAGTTCCAAGTTATTTATAGCTCAATTGGTGAACTTAAATCCTTTTCTTTTGAAGAACAAGGGCTGTTACTCTTCAACCAGAGCTTGACAAAAAATACAGATCTGTGAATGATATTTTATCCTTCAGAATTACCAAAATTACTTCTTTCAAAGGTTTCTTCATTCCAAGTATGGAGCTTTTTTTATGAAGTGCACTTTTGTCATCCTTCTGAATTTTCAGAACGAATCTTTCCAAGCCTTCCTGATTCTTAGTATAGATCCTTTTAAAGCCCCACTTTGTGGAATTGCTGTAGTCTTATTCATGTCAACGTGGTGTGTCATTTCCATTTGGCTTGTGGTGCCCATTTCCTTTTTTCTCTTTTCCTGCTACAATTTGCTGTGGTGACATCTCTTAATGCTTCGATTTTTTGCAACCTTATTATCAGGTCATCTCAAGATTTCAATTCGGGTGGACTTGGATTACAAGTATTGAGAAGTTCTCAATTCTTATGAAGATATATTTGATCAGTATGGGTATGTATCGCATCTGTCAATCCTTAACTATACCTCAGCAAGATACTCAGGCAAATTAGAAATTCATAGACCCAAAAAAGGGTCGTGCCACACACTATGTAGATGTACATTTGTATTAAGATGCATATCTATCAATGGAGAGAAAAAGGTTTCTATTCTGCTTAAATAATATAGTTATGGAGGAAAGAATGCATCCAGGGTTTGCGAATGAGTGGGTTATGAGTTCCCAAAAATGTCTCACAATAAATAAATAAATAAATATTTGTTTTTTTTTTGAAACTTGGAAGACCTGCAATACTTGCATACGAAGATTGTTAATGAAGTTGCTATGGTGAGTTCTCAAAAATATCTGAGAATAAATAAATAAAAAGATAAATACTGCTTGTGAATAAAAATTTAGTGTGGGAACACTAGAAGGCTGCCTAATGTTTAGTCATCCTACAATCGTTGAAACTTGGAAGATTGGCAATCTTATTAGATACATAGATTCTTAGCAAAGTTGCCATTGGGTGGTGTATTCTTGGCATTGGTGGCTTTGTTGGGATATGAACAATGCCAAGAATGAAACCCTAAAATGAAAGCCATTGTGAATGAGTCACATATTAGGTGGGATCAAATCCAGCTAAAAGTTCAGCAAAATGTCTATCCAAGTGGAGCATTTGGGGCCTTTTGACTTCATAATGAAAGCTTTAGATTGTGAAGATGCCCTCATCATCACTATAGTTTAGATAACCATCATAAAAGTTTTCATATTGGTGGGAAAAAGTAGTAGAACAATTATAACAAAAACATAAGAGCTAAAGGAGCCAACAAGGGAAAGTGAAAAATGGAACAGCAGAGAAACTTGAACCTCAAAATGAGAAGAAACATAAAGGATGAGCGGATCATGCAAACATGTTAGAGGATCCTTTAGAGGGAAAAGTAGAAGAGTTTAGAAATCTTATTGCATGTTGGTGACATACTAGAACCTATTGTCTAAATATGGTGGCATGGACACATTGTTTTCTTTTAAAAAAAGAAAAATTAAAATTATGCCATTCACAACCCCATTTTTCTTGGTCTACTTTATTATCACAAGAAATAAGGCATGCATTTATTGTTTTGTTATAAGTGGCGAAACTTATTGCACAAAGGCAACAAACAATATCACCTTTGAAATGGTTGTTGTGTGTTACCATGTCAACAACTATAACTATCATTCTCCACACACACATAAACAAATCACACAAAACACTCTAAATGATGCATCACATCCAAATTGTCCCCCTGTGGAATCAAAAGCTCCTTGAACTAAATAACCTAAGAAATTTGTCTTGTGAATGGACCAAAAATGAACACCTTAGTACCAAAGTGAAAAGACCATTAGATTAAATGCAAATGCGAGCCCCATCATTAGTCATTTAATTGCAATCCTTCAAATCCTTAACCAGTTGTGAATCATCATAAAAAAAACTTAAGATATTTCCTATTATCTAACTTCGAGGATTTTTCAATTTATTTTGTGCATTGAAAGCAAAACCATTCTTTAACTAATATTTTTTTCAATGGTGGCATAAGACATCCCATATGCCATCCTCTAGAACATCAATCACAAATCAACATAGTGATTGCCCCTAATAATCACATGCATAACACATACCATGGACCAATAGGGATAACAATCAAGGATGGGTCAATTTGGCCATCCACATTGGGAAAATGACATGGTGTGTAAGTACGCATGTGGCCATTCCATGTATGACCATTTTGACCTTCCAACAACACTCTAAAAGGTAAACATGTTTTATAGTCACATCTAACAAATCAATGTTGTCCATTGCAAACGAAAGTAATTTCCTAACTCAAATCTACAAACTAAAGGCCAATAACCACCTCCTCAAATAATAGCATAACACAACATATCTCAGTGTTAAACAATTGTTAAATTCTCTATAGCCATTGCCATTTCATGTTGGAATAAAATTGTTTGCTACTCACATTCCTAAATCCACACATTTGGATCATCAAAATTGATTACTACCATTACATCTTATCATATTGAAACTAGTAATTAAAGCTCATAACCAAACAATAAAAATTATGATGAAAATGACACAAGAACAATGTACCAATTGAACCTACACCCCAAAGCAAACCATGGAACTACATATGGTAGTTACATATCCCAATTTCTAATATGGCCTTTTTGAAGCTCATATTTTTGTAAACCTTGTTTCACCATATATACCAATGTTGGGCAAGTATGTTGGTTCAAGGTACGTATGTACTAAGGCATGTTCCAAGGTATGTGAAGCTTTAATTAACAAACAATCATAGGAAAAAATTACAAAATGACTTAAACATGTGAGCATGGCCTAATTCATACACAAATGAGGCCCTTGCATAAACAAGCCTTTTGTATGTGAAACCTCACGAATGAACATGTTTGTGGGGCATTTTTGTCTTCTTACATGGTTAGAGCATGAAAAATAAGGTGCATAAAATATTTAAGGTTTTAGGTTTTAAAAGATGGAAGACTTATGAGAATTTGGAAAAATCATTAAAAGTGCAAAAGTCAATGAAGCAACAACAAAAGCTTGAAACATCGGCATTATGCAATTTAATAATTGAGCATAATAACAAGTATCCACCTTTCCTTACTTTACATCAATGTTTTTAGGTGATGTGTGGAACAAAATTGAATTTTACAAGTTCAAATAAATATTATTTTTGTCTTTTTTACTTTGTCAATATCTTCTTTGTTTTACACTTCGTATTGTGTCAATTTCCTCTTTGTTATGCCATTGCCTCTTTATTTTGTGCTTTGTATTTTGTCAATTTCCTCTTCATAAATTGATGTTGTTAGGGTTTTTTCAATCTTTGTTATGGTAAACTCTACTAATTTAAACTGTCTAATGTTAAGGTCAAGTGCCAAGACTTGTTGGTTTCATTGCGATGATGGACAATGGGGTTGGTAGTTTGAAAGGAACATAATCAACTTATTCACCTACATTAGTTGCCAAATGTTCACCTTTGTCAATCAATTTTCATATCAATGAAGTTAAGTTGGGAGTGGCAATGGTGTTGCATTTTAATCTCAATCCTCCAATGAACTAAACGCTAAAAAAGGGCTCAATGAAAATACAGTTTTGCAAGTCAAAGCAAAGGCATGCCAACAACTCCTCCGTCAACTACTAGTGAATTGAAAGTTTTGGTCTTCTTGGGGTAGAACAACAAACATATGGAGGTTTTTTAATTCAATGATTCTTCTACCTCTATTGACATTGCAAAATCTCAATGCATGATATTGTTGTTTGCCATGGTGTCCAACAAAAAAATGTTAGACAAAGTAGCATCCACCATTACAAGGGCCTTGTCATGTATAACAAAAAGCATGAATTTATTGCCATGAGTAGGCATATCTTTTGAAAGCACTATATTGTGTTGAACTTGTATAAGGCCCAAAGACTTGTTACTACCAATGTTTCACTTAAAGCCCAATAATATCCTCCCGAAAAAGCAAAAAAATGGTTGTTGGGATAATTTTTTAAAGATTTAGAAACCCTTACAAGACAACTAACCCTACTCAAGGGCAATTCTTTGAGGATTTATGTTTTGTATATCATCAAAGGGTATCGCCCACTAAGTTGCACATAAAACATGTGGTTTAAGAGGCTTTTCTTCTAACAATGTGGAAGGGTTACATTTCGAAACATGCAACAATTTTATAGTGAGGTAATACTTAACATGGTTAATAAGACCATGGAACACCATGTTTTTCCTTCCTTTGTTAAATCCATCACAATTGTTATCACATTCAATCTTTGGATTTAAGACTTTTGCTTTGGTGGTCAATTACATTAACAAAATGTGAGTTCCTTGTCACAATACTATAGGGATCTATGAAGTTCGAAAAAGATCAAAAACTACCATGGTTTTCCAAATAAAGTATTTGTTGAATCACTTTGATTTGTTTAACAAGGTCATAGCCTATGTGAAGGATGAAATCCTTAACCTAAACACTATTACAAATGCCTTGACAACCATTGTTGCATATGTTTCATTGATGTTGCCACCATTGTATGTTGGCAATTGTTGTGGGCATGTTATGTCCAAGTGTTGTCAACATGTTATTAATAATCTAAAAGTTTTCAATTTGACGAAGAATGTGTGCATGTTTATGCAAAAAAACTATTACATGGACAAAAAAAGGCAAGAAGGGAAGGCATGAATGGGTAAGAGCTTACATAGATGCATATCTCCACCCTCAGAAGCTAAAGACTCCTATGAAAACCTAATTTGTGTCCAAAGTCATTGTTTTCAAAGAGATTGTGGAGTTGAAAAATGTAATTATTTGTGTTATTTAAAGCAGAAATTTCCCTTGCAAAGCATAATTGCAAACTCACATACTTGGGTTGTGGTAGATAAAATCAATTAAGTTTTGTCTCCAATAGTGACACAATTTACATTGAACCAATCCCAAGGGTATTGGTTGTTATATGATATAGTTGTTGTTGCCATAGCCATGTGTTGTATGATGGAAAACAACAATCTTGGAGTGATTGATCCAATGCATGTAAATGTAAATTTTGTGTTGATGTTTCCATTGATTGAACTTGTTGTGATCTTTTTGTTATCTAATCTTTTGATCTTGTTATTGCTTGCAAGTTGGGGACTTTGATTATGAACTATTACATCTTGGCCATTGAATGATATTTAAGGTGATGGATGTGTTAAAACCATTTCTACCTATTGCATCTTCATTTCAACCTTACAATGCACATAACATTTGGTCCTTATGTTGGACCCTCATTTTAAAAGTATGCAAATAATTCAAAACTACTTCTGCCTTGAGGTGGTAATGCAAATTGCAACAAAGTATGATTGTGAAGTTCTAGTTTCAATATTGTTAACTATCTACAATAAATTGACATCAACCCCTTTCATTGTTGAACCTCTACATGTTTTGCCTAAACTTGGTATTTTTGGATCTTTAACTTCAAGGAAGAAAGCTACGATGGGGCTACTTAAAAATGAGTCATCATTATATAGACAAATTACAATGCCAAGTGAAACTTTTAGCCTTTTGAATTGGTGGGTTGAACATAAACAACAATTCCCAAATATTGGATTTTTTGCATGTTAGTTTATGGGCATTGTGGGTTTCTAGATTGAAACTAAAAGGATATTTAATATGGTCAAGGTTATCACAAGTTTGAGGCATTTCCACCTTAGAATCAAAAGTTTGGATAAGCTTGCCTTGATCATGAAAAATTGGCCAAATGATCCCAATTAGAATGCATGGTTGGTTCAAGGGTCAAATCGATGGAAGAATACATTGACGTCAAAAACATTTTGTTTCTAGAGAATAAGGAATTGATTACAAAATTTGGTTTGTTTGAAGAGGATTGATTGTGTTGTTGAAGGCTACAAAATGCAAATCAACTACAATTAGACAATTTTTAAATTCAAAAAGGGAGGTAAACAAATATTTCCCCTAGTTATGATTTGTTATTTGAAAAGTGGTTGTTTGTTATTTGTTGTCCTTCATGCATCTTCTTTGGTCTATTTTGCCAATTGGACTAACCATTTCTGATGTTGATTTAATGTGCATGGGGCTCTTATGAAACCCACAAATGCAAAGTGCCTCCATGATGAAATGGGATAAAGCATAAAATGAAACAATTTTAGATTTTCCAAACTTTCACAAGAATGATTATGTTTTGCTTTTTGTTATGAACATGTGTTGTAGTTTCATCATTGAGGTGTGATTTTGTTGCCATAATTAAATCTTGATATATATATATAATGATTATGTTGGTATCCTAGTTTTTTCATTTTGTATTTTGATTTTTATAATGTGTCATTTGTCTTTTCCAGCCTTGAAAGTTTAAAGTTTAAAATACAAAAGAATCAAGGGGTTGAAAGTTGAAAAACCTACATAGTCAAAGGCCTCAAGCCAATGTCTTGATTTTTAGGTGGTGTGTCATTTTGTGTTTTTTAGTCTTTCACTTTAAATGCTTTTAAAAAAAGAATCAAGGTTAAAAGTTGTGTGAATTAGTGTTTCAATTTTTGGTGGTTAAGCTTGTCAAATGTGTAAAAACTAAAAAACCTATAGATCAAAGGTTTAAGTTGAAAAAACTATAGAGTTGGAGGTCATGTTGTCCTAATTTGATTAATGTGTTTTATATATGTGATTCTTTGGGAACTTGAAATATAATGAATGTCTAAAGAATAACATAAACATGGGGGTGAATGTTCTATGAATTGATGGGTCTATTTTGGCATTATTTAAGTTTAAATTTTTTAAAACTACATACTATGAGGTTGAAGTTCAAAGTATTACACAATTAAAATTTGGGATTAAGGTTTTTCAGTGTTTGTCTTCTATTTTGGCTATGTTTGTTTATGCTTGCAAGGCTAAAGAAAATATTTGAATTAGCTCCAATATGAAAATGCCCCAACCTTTTGTGTGAATTTATTGGCATTTTACTTCAAGGTGGTAGTGAATGCATGTAACACATGAATAACTTTTACTTTTGATCTTTGATACAACTTCATCATCCAAGGAAAAGTTGTACTAATCATCATTGTGATTACTTAGTCATTCATTTTGTAATAGCTCATATGATTAGAATTCAGAACTTTTTTTTACATTTGGTGAGACGATTTTACACTCTTTGTTATTTTAAACTTTGGCACAATGTTTGTAATGACAATTTCATGTGCACATTATTTTTGAATGTGTTTCTACATGGATTCATGATGTAAATTTTGATTATGCTTATCATGCATATGGTCAAGTCCATGTTCACAAGGCATCTTCTATTTGCAAGATTGTTATACATGTTCAAATGTAAACAAAAAACTAATATAGGTTAATGCACATAGGGCTTAAATTTATTAAAAATATTAACAAGCTTGGGCCTATTGGGCTTTACAAATTACAATTTTCTTGTAAACAATATTCATATGGTATCTTTGAAAACACATACCTTCCCAACATTAGTTTGCACCATTCATTCAAATAACCCATCTAGTTCATGATGGTCTCATGAAGTTGTATAATGATGGATTAATGTTTTTTCACAAAATTCTTGGAACTTTTCACAAAATTTCAATACTTCAACAATTGATAATTACTTTGATTGAAATGCCTAACCTACTAAACACCCTATCCAAAAATGCCTAAGCATTGTTGTAATTCAACAATGATAAATGGTAACTCTAACAACTTTGAAAAATGTGAGTGATCATAACCAAAGCATACTAATTATGTTGTATTATCAAATGTAATGGGTTAGCAACATCCAAACTCCACTAATTACCAAACCCCATGATGGATAATGGTTATAAATGAGGTGTAGGTGCGTTGAATGATGCATCAACTCAATCACACACCACACATTGATAAAAAAAATTGTTGAACCTACAATCACATTGAGTTTGCCACCAATATTATGTTTGAATCAAGTTGCAAGTTTGTCAAACTCCAAAATGGCCCAACTCGTCATGGGCTTGTCATACAAGGCCCTCACATTCTTTTGGGTGAATCGTTATTCACATATGTTCATCTATCCACATTCATTGGAAAGAATTACTTTCCTACTTGAATCAATTGACCTTATGCACGATTTAGTGATGTTCCAAGGTTGTCAAACTAATTGGGACTTCACTTGCTTACAAATATGCAATAACATGTTCCTCATCATATATGTCCTTGGTAATTGCTATTGGTGCAAACAATCCTTCCCATTATGATCAATCCCCCAAAATGTCATCTTGACCCTATCACCCTCCTTTAATGCCATTTAATAATTGCTAAAATGTAAGTTTAAAGTGTTGAAAAGTGTTGAACACCTTGGCTTCCTTAAAGGCATCAAAGATTTTTTCTAGTAAGGGCATGGCATATATGTCCAAATGTGTCTATTTATTTAATAAATAATCCCCACACATATGACATTCAATTTAATGGGTAGATGCAAATTATGATGGCTCATTTTTTGCATCCTTATGGATTTTCTATAGAATGTACTCTATTCAAATGCCACAAGCATTGTAAAATCATCAATTTGAAAAAAAAATTATGGATTAAAATTGCCAACTTGAATAAGAATTTCTTTTAAGGGGTGAAATTCTATAAACATGCACGAATCATATAGTAATGGACTTTTAAAATGTACATATGGATTATAATCTAGGTTTTGCATGAGCATCCAAATGCATTTTTTGTTATGATTTCATTTCAATATTTTTTATAAAGACTCAATATATGATACATGATGGGGGGAAAAAAAATGGATTGAAAAAAGTTACAACAAAAAATTTAACCTACAAATAATAATGGACTTTTGAATGACTAGATTTGGGCCTTATTTCCAAAAGTCCCAATCTTGGTCATTTTTCCCAAGATTGACATTTTTTTCCCCCTAACATGTATAATTTTTAAAAAAATTAGATGGGCAACCTTTCATATGGACTTTATTAATTGATTAATCACCACATAGGGCCCACTCAACATTGATTTTTAATGTTTTTTCCATTTACATGGACTTTTGGGATTGGGATTCTTATTGTTTTTGAGCCACCACAACTTGCATCTACTTTAATTGCCAAAAATATTTTTTTAAGCTAACATTACTATTGTTGAAGCAAATTCACCCTAAAATAATTCTACCAACCCACCATCTAACAACTTTCATGTTGTTCAAGCTTGAACTAAATCATTTTCCACCTCACTAAACCTATAAGGTCACCTAAAAATTGAATTATCATCATCAAGTATGATGTGGACTTGTTGTCCTTTCAATTGCTCTAATTCCTTCAAGTTGAATGTAAAACATCTAATATAATTCTATAATAACCATCGTGTTTTACACATTTCACCTCTTGTAACTATTGGACCGATTTCTAACTTCAATATTTCTAGTCACATATACTTTGGGTTGGGATGATGAATTATCCCTATTATGTGAAGTTGAAAATGTGGCATGTGATTACCATGTAGAATGTGGGGTGATATTGAAACTTCATTTTCAATGCCCAAAAATCTTTCTTGGCTTTCACATGGTTGTAAGGTACAATGGTTCACTTTTTACATCACAATCCAATTTTTTGCAAAGTGGCATGCATTTACATGCTCTTAACATGGCATAAAAATAATAAAATTTCAAATTTGTGGGTATATATAGATTGTCAACTTGGAAAAAAAAATCTATAAAAAATAATTGCAACATATGTACACCAAATATATAGTAATGAACTTTTGAAGTTGAAAAATATAGATTGGTTTATTGTTTATGCTTTTATATACATGCATTTTTATGTATGAATTTTATTTGGGATATCTTATAAGGACGTAATATATGACATGTTAGGAAAAAAAAACATATGTGCAAAAAAAATGCTAAAACAAATTCAATAAAAAAAAGTTATGGACTTTTGAAGGGCCTAAAATGAGCCATATTTTCATAAGTTTATATCATAATCATTTTTGGGTGGATTTCAATTTTATTTTTTTAACATGTACATTTAAAAATTATTTACAATAGTTATTCTTCATATGGACTTTTTAGTTCATTAACCACCATGTAATTCCCCACTAAATTAATGATATCAAAATAGATTGTCATTTTAACACTAATGCATGGACTTTTAGGAAGTGTACCATTCGTAAAAAATGAACCACCTTAAAATGCATACACCCTTTCTTAATTTGACAATTGCCACAGATGTACAACTTGGTCTAATGTAATCCCTTCCCCTTGAAATAACATGGTTGTCTTAAATTTGAATGCAACAATAGAATTGGGGTGGGCAAGTGGATGTAATAGTGCAAAACATTGTTGTTATACCAAACCCAAATTTAAGAAGCATGTGAGTCAATTAAGGTCCATAACCTACCCCAAGGTCCACCTTTGTGCACATGGGTATATGCATGGTACGGTGTAGACACTTTAAAGGAAAATTGGGACTAAATATAGTATAAAAAGTAGTAACACATAAATTTTCACTTTGAAATTTGTAAAGATCACATGTAGTTAATTCAAGCTTCAAACATAAAATAATTTATTAAACCCATCAATATGCAATTGATTAGTAGTTGTATCATTGTGTAAATGTACAACAATAATTTATAAACATTGTTTTAGAACCTTATTTGACAACAAATTTTAAATTTTTATTAATTTTGAAAATCCACTCTTTTTATGTAAAATGGTAAAAAAAACACTTAACCCACCTACGTTTTCAATGGAAGAACATTTTACAATTAAAAAAAATCATAGTTATCATCATTATTATAACATAATGTACTAACAAATGTTTTTACAACTTTTAATATGAACTTCACAACTTGAAAAGAAATTGAGATTTTTGGTGAAGAAGATTCTTTTTCACGGTTGTCTTTTTACATGTGCAAAATTTTAATAATAAAATACCATTAAATATAGTTCTTCATAGTCCTTTTTTACAATTGTAACATTGTGATAAGGTTGTTGCAAAGTGAAAATGTACTCCAATTAATAATTAATTTGTTCATATTTGTTCCAATTTCATGACACAATGATGTAATGGAGTGTACACCACCATTAATTGAAGATTTTAGTCACAAAATGTTTTCCAAGATCCACCATGATATATCAAAGTTCCATAAGTATTGAAAATGATAAAATTGAAACATTTTTTTGTTTACACCATACCATGCATTCACCCACCTTTTGAAAGATTTTGCAAATGTTGTATTAATGCATGCATGAAACCCCATGACTCATTCTTTTTCATCCACGTTGGGTTCTACCATGTGAAATGAATTAACATCCTAAATAATGTCAAATCCCATGTTTCAAAAGGCATGGGATTAATCAAATTTCAAAAATGTTGGTAAATTTGTACTTGTGGAAATCCAAAATGATTGACCATACCTAAAAGTGGTTTGTATGTCATACACCATGCATGTGGGTGACCTTGTAATAAATTGATATGTTCATTAGATCTCTTTTAGTAGTGTTAGGTTAATCCACATCCACCAAAACCAATGGGTACATGAATTGATTATTGCAACATCCACCTACACTAGATTATTAATCAAACATGAATGTGATGCCATCCTATTAACATAACTAGTGGAGAATTTTCTAATGATGGAACATTCCCCAACAAGTATGCATATGGGTGCATTTGTGTTGTATACACATAACACATGTATTAGTTCCTATGAAAGTCATGATTTGGGGTTTAAAAAACCTTGACATGTCCTAACTTGGGAAAGACCTTAATATGGCCATCTTGAAATGACCATATCAAATGGCTCGATCTTGTCCAAATCCTATGTTTTAAGTAATGTGACATTGCTCAATGAAAAACATTTGTAACCCTGTATTGTTGATGTTGGCAACAAGTGATATCATTGCTAAAACATCATAACATCACACACAAAGGCTTGCCTACCCTATGGAACGTCCTTCTCCACGTATTATACCACCATACCTGAATATTATATTGGAAAATTGTGATTAAATTAGAATTAATGCTTCTAAAAAGCTCCAATAAGCATATCCCATATTTGGGAATATTCCAATGAATAACCTTGATATCCAATGGGTTTAATCCTAGTGGACCATTTACCAACATTCAAGAGTACCTATGGGCTTGGTGATATTAGAGTGTGCTGAACTTAATGCATGCAGCACTTGATTAATTGATGCTTGCAACTTTGACAACTTACCACATGGTGGCATGGGATTCAATGTCGACTTCTAAATGAGTGGCATCTCACCCACCATTAACATTGCCAATTCACCACTAAAGGGTTCATCCTAACTATGGATGTTACTTTCCAACAATTCAACCATGGGGAACGCTTGAAAATTTAACCAACATGGTTGACTTATTTTATTTTTGTAAATGCATTCCAACAAACCTCATTGGCAGCAAAACCTTAAGATTGTCCCATGTTTGTTATCATGGTCAATAATATGGAATTTTCTCCCAAAAATTTAAGGTAATGTTGATCGTATGCTTGGTTTGTTATGTTGGGGTTAGTAGTCTAGGACTTGTAAATATTCTACAATTTTCTCTTTTGAAGTTCATAATTTGTTATGAGATCTTTTTTTTGGTTTTACATGGGTTGTAGAGCCACAAACAAAGATTGAATTGTGGTTAGGAAGTTTGGGATACAAATTTGATGGTTGTTACAAACATGCACATTGCAAGATGAAATCTAATTCTAGTGAACCTCTCATTGGAACCTCATTTGTGATGCTTGTTCCTGGATTTTGTATGAACCTAATTTTAGAAAAAAAATAGTTCAAGAAGATGCAACCATTGAAAAGAAAGGTTTTGGGGGAAAAAGGTTTGGTAGAAAGTTGGTGTATTTGTTTATTTTAGAACTAACTACCCATATTTGTGCCATTTGCAAAAAATATTGAGATGCCAAGGTTGCTCATTAGTGTCAAAAGGTTAGAGTTGTTGAATTGAAAATGTTTAAGCCTTCATTGAAGGCTAGTTCACTTGAATGTTTGAAGAGAAAATACGTGTTTCAATTTTGTAATAATATATTATTTTCCCATCATACAAATGCTTTTGGAGGCAAACTTGCCATTTGGGATTTTTTGAACCTGATGTTGCAAGAAATATCAATTATAAAAAGAAGTAAGTGGGGCACTAACAACAAGACAAATCCAAACTATGAAAGTCTATGGTGGGTGACACCTGTGTAATTTGTTTTGGCTAAACTTTGTCAAACCAAGTTACAAAATGATAAAACAAGCTAACAAAACAAGTGTTCAATATGTTCCAAGTGAACATGTTACTATTTTAAAATGTGTAGAAAAAATTACAAAAGGTGAAAAAGTTCACAATATTGGTGGACTTGTCATTTTTATATTGGTTGAGGATGAGACTAAAGTTAGGTCTAAAATTGCATGGGGTTCTAGAGGTGACCATCTAACTAACTTTTGTGGTCCAAAAGTTGATCATTGTTGCATGACTAATTTCAGTCTTGTTGTTGGAATTGGAAAGGTTGAGTACAAGAAAATCCTCAAAGTGTTCACAAATTACACAATTGCAAGTTTTGCTAGAGTCATAATTGTGAATCCTTTGCATGATAAGTTGTCAAAATTGGTCCTTGTGGTATGTTGCACATGTAATTGTTTTGATGCCAACTAAGTTTAATAATGATGTGATGTTATAGGCGATCTATGGAGGTTAGAATGTCAAATCATTGTGGGACCTATTGTTGGGCATGTTAGTGATGGTGATAATTAATGTTAGTTAATGTTGGCAAAATATACAATACAAACATGTTTGTGTTTAAAAATTGGGTGACCATGATGGTTAATGTCTATTGGATTGAATGAGACAAAGGATGCTTGGAATCTTCATAGCCAAGATTATATCCACAATGGTAATAAAATTCTCAATCCGTCAGATATAGTTTAGTGAGGTCCTTGTAATTGGGGGTAAGACTTGCTTTCTTCAAAATATTGGTCAAGTGTATAATAAAAACATTTTTGACCAACATGGTCTATGATTTGAGGACATTCAAAGAATTAGTAAACAAAATTGGGCTTATGTTTAAAGGATTTGTTAATGAAAGGTTCAAAAATGTTTGAAATTTTGCAAAGTTGTGGACATACTCATTAATAAAGGACATTGGGTATTGGATTTTATTTGAAAATATGTGTAGATTACATGAACATATTTTTTTTTGATGATTTTGGATTTGGGAAGCATAATCGTTTTGGTTCCCAAAATGTCATTTTTCTTTTACCTTTGGGAATTATGGCTCAAGCATGGAGACCATGCAATCATTGGGAACCCCAAAAGGGTAAATGTCATTAATTCTTTTGTGAGCCAACAATGTTTTCTTGATATCCAAATTTCTCGTCATTTTGTTCTTTTGTTGATTAAACATTTAGAGGTCAATACCCTAAACCAATCATTCTTTTACATTTGATTAGATTTGATCCTTCTCAAGTATTTTTCTCCAAGATAAGGGGAATGGTAAGAATGGAATGTGTTTATGACTTTTGAGAAGTTGTGAATTTTGCAAATACTTTCAACCACATTGTTGCCATCAAGTATGGAGAGAATTGGGTTTTAGTTTGGAAGAGCCCACAACAAGATGGAGAATGTTTGGTTTGATTTACATCCTTTGCAAGAACATGAATTTGTTGTTAAATTGTCTAATTACAATCTAGTAATGTTAGATGAAAATGTAATTATGGCATTAATAAAAGGGTTTAAGGTTGTTCAAAGTATGTTAACAATGATGAACATGAAGGGCCTTCCTATGGCATGAGGTTAGGATTCATGATTCAATGAACCATGGAAGGTGGAAAAGGTTAATCTTAAGCATCTACCCAACATATAGCTTACGTTCCACTCAACAAAACTATTGCAAGTGAAGATGGTGATTGTAAAGTTCCTTGAGATTATGTTGGTGAAAGATAAGAGCCCTTTCCACCACTTGGTACAACACATATGGAACGTGATTTAGTTGATGATGGTTTAGATGATGTGGCCATCATAGAGTTAGAGACACATGATGCAATTTTAGACATGTCAAATGAAATTGAAGGATAATTTTTAATTGATGTTAGGTTCCAGAGTGCAATTTGCCTTATTGTGGAATATGAAGGGAATAAGATTTATAAATCCACATTGGTAAGTCAATTCAATGAAAATATTTTCTTTTTTAAAGATAACTAACCCGTATGAGGAAATTGATGTATTTCAACAATTTAGATGTTTATTTGATAAATGAATCATAAAATAATATATGTAAAATGAGCATGGACAACAATTGTGGGGTGTATTTTGTGCAAGACTCCAATAGTAATTAAGTTGGTTCAAAACAAGAGGGTGGTAAAAATTGAAAGGTAGGTAAAGACACATTAGTTTGTAATGCCTTAAGTAATGATACATACTGGTTGGGGAAAGTCCAAAGAATTAAGAGGAGGGTTTGAAATAGATGGGGCCTTTCAAGGAACCTATTGATTTTATGAACAAGCCCAATATTATAGTTAGGAAAGCAAATGGGGACCCTATGACACCAATGTTTCTAAATTGGTTTAATTTAAATCACGAAGTAATTTCAAATTCAAATATGACACAATTGATACTAATTGGGTAAATGTAGATTTTATTATATTTACTTATCATCATGAATTATGAGAAAAAGAAAAATATTTATTGGATAAATTGCTTTGATGCAACTTCTCTAAATGAGTTTGTACATAATAAGAGTTTATAAGTTATCTTGTCGCTTTGCTTTATGACATTGAGTTGTTTCCAAAGTATTATTCTTGAATTTTGGTTTAAAAGGTTTACAAGGGGGAAATGGTTTTGTGGGGGAGGGGATGCATTTGAGGCTTTATTTGTGTAGGTGTGCCAAAATTACATGTGATTAATTGGATGATGATAAAAGGTCAATTCTTGAAATTTTCACCCATTATATGTTTTTAAAATCACATTTATGTTTGATTTGTTGATTTCAATTATTCCAAGTGTTTACATTTATATTTTCAACTATTGATGTATGTATTTGGCCATATTAATTGTTGCAAGGTAGTAGCTTTAGGCTTGAAAACCCAAGAAAAAGATTTTTTTTATTGAATACGAAGATGCATTGAACATGCCAAGCTTCATGATGTGGTTGCCCTAGTTATTGTTGCAAACAACACAATTCAAGAAGTTGGAAATTATCTATATATCTTTTTCGAACTTTCTTTCTTGCATTTCCATCAAATTGAGTTAAGAGGATAAAAGGAAAATACGACAACTTGGGGCCAAGGAAAAAGGTGTTGAAAATCACGTAGACTAATATACATGTGTGTGAACTAAATTAATGTGGTGTATGTTAAATGTTCTTGTCAAATGCACATGAACTTTTGTATGAAATTCCATGGACCAAAATCTCAAATGTTTCAACAATAATGGAAATTGTTCCAATATTGCCTAAAATTTTGTAACTCCATGCTTATTCAAACAAAACAAATAAATAAATATAGGGTGGTTGAAATATGTGCATATTAAAAAATTAGATAATAATGAGGTGGGGGAAAAAAGAATCCTTCACCATACATCCTTGTTCGATGCAATTAGTCTAAACATTTAACACTAAGTGTCCCTCTTGTGGTTTGCCCTTGGTTGGTTGACGTTTCGAATGGCGGGCCATCATTTTAAGAACACTTTGCACTCTTTATTGGGCCATGCCTTTAAGCAAGGACTATACATTTGCTTGATCTTCAAGCAATTTTATAAAAACTATTTGGTCATTTAAAACTTGTTTGAAAGATGAAAATAACTTTAAAAATATGAAAAAAAAGAGGGAATTAGTTTGATTTTTCATTTATTCAAATATATATATATGTGTGTGTCAAGTATTCCATTTCATTTCCTACCTGTGCAAATATTTGGTTTGGTTACAATTTTAGTGTTTATTTAAAAAAATATTAAATGTTATATCTATCTATTTAGCATGGTGATTGGTTTGTTTGTGACATTAAAATCTTTCAAACAATGGGCCCTTCACCACACTCTTAGTTTCATTGGAAAGCCTTTGATGAACAACAATGCAATAAGGTGATTTCATAATGTTTAAACTTATTGAATATTGAACAATATTGTCATTAAAAATCCAATAAGATCAAAACTAAATACTTAAAGAAAACTAAAGCATGAAATTGATATTTTTGGAAAGTTTTCAATGAGCAAGATTTTATGGAGGTGATTTTGTAAATTTCTAGATTAAAGAGACATGGAATTTTGAGTGATTTTTGGTCGTTGGAAATTGGTAAAAATTAAAAAGTGATTTAAAAAAAGATTTTAGACTTTAGGTTGAAAAACGTATACCATATTGCCTTTCAAAATTCATTCAATTGACCCAAAGCTCACAAGCCACACTAGGTATACTATTAAAAAAATGTATTTTGAATTATGAAATAAAACTCAAAAGAATGCAAATATTATGGCATTGGGTGTTGTGTATTTTACACCTTGAGTTTGAGTTGTAACTTGTCATTGAAGAAAAGAGAGACTTTCCATCTCATGCTTTCCATGAGACTTTCCATCTCTTCATCTCATGCTTGAACTTGAGGTTTCATATCCACTTTTTTTTCCCCTTCCACTTTGCTATGTCACTTTGGCTTTTCAACTAACCTAAGTAGGTGACACAAAAGTTTATGTACTTAAAAAAAGAAATTGTTGGCGACAAGTGGCATGGCAACTCATGTGATGGCCACACACTACATAAGTGCACTTTTGGTTTGTGTTTTGCCACATGTCTAAACCCTAACTAAACCCACAATGGTTACCTTTATACCTTTTTGTTTGGTGTGAGGCTCTCTAGTGGCTAACTTTAGCTCATGAAAAAGCTAAGCTTAGACTTAGAGGGACCTGGATGATTTAGTCTTAGGATGAGATATTTTGACACCTAGTGCTTTTATTGCATTGGGTGAATTAGCACCTACATTGATACCATGGTAAAAACCTCAAATACAATTTTATTTTATTTTATTTTTGGGGTTTCTTCTAAACATTATAAACATTCCTGTTGTTGTAAGACTAAATTGGGGTTTATGAGTCAAAATATGTAACATTTCCTGGGTTAAATATAACCATTTTAAAGGGCCTTATTTGAGAACTTGAAGGTACCAATAGAGTAACATTATATTCTAGGCTTATATTTAACCCTAGAATTGTTAAATTTGGATTCAAAGGACAAGATAATTTACAATGTTTAGAATCAACCCAATTTGTTGGCCTTGCCTTGTTATGCAAAGGATATTGTGTTTTAGATTCATTGTAGAGTATAGTAGCTTAAGGGATTTTTATAGGCCCCTAGGTAATAATAATAATAATAATAGGTCTATTTTTATATGAGGATTTTTGAAATATGACATTTTGGCTTGTGTTGAAACTTGAGATTAGTTATTATAGAGTTATAATAATATCTTGAAGGATTTTGGTTTCTTTTAGAGGATTTTTTGAAGATTAACATATTTTTGCATGGTGAAATATTTGAGTTTCCATAATTCTTCTTCTCCATTAAGATAGTCTAAAAATGTAAATGGCAAGGCCACAATGTGACACACCCCTTGTTTTTTTTTGGGGGAGGAGGGGGGGGGGGTAAAGGTTTTTACCATGGTACCAAGGTAGGTAGGTAGGTAGGTGGTGCTGATTCATCTAAGTCCATCCATATCTAATTACCAGCACCCACCAGTGCACCATGAAGGATGAATGGTAAGTGGTCAGGAAACAGTTTTTCTGTTGGGTTCCAGTTCCCTAACTAACCATGCTGGTTAGCTCAGTCGCCCCCTCTTTTTTTTCCTACCTACCTACTAACAACCCATAAAGCACAGGTTGTTAGTAGGTAGGTAATAAAAAAAAAAGCCTTCGCCTATGTATAAACCATCTACATACCTACTAATTACCTATTTTCTTACCTATCTACCCCTATGTGAGACCTATTTTCCTACCTATCCACCTATATATGAGACCTATTTTCCTACCTATCTACCTGTATATGAGACCTATTTTCCTACAGAATTGGTTACCAAGGTGAAACCAAATATTAACTCAGTTGAGGTTCATCCACAAATGAGTAATATAATGGGCATCCAGTGGATGGTGCCCTGGTGGGTGCTGGTTCACTATGGCCCCCTTTCCTTTAGTGGACATCTAAAGGATATGTTATCGAGGTGAGGTGTGAAGAGGGGGTTGTGAAGCCAAGCCAAGCCAAGGCGACATCAAGTTGGTCGGAGTTCGATCCAACCCTTACCGAGTCATACTAGGCTTCCAATGGATGGTGTACAGGTGGCCGGGGCCATTGCCTTATTGGGCCAATCATGAACAACCACGGTAGAGACCCCAAAAAAAAATTAAAAAATAGCATCAACACCTCCCTCGTATGAATGCACCACATCTGAACAAAAAGAAAAAAAAAGTAAAGTTGCTTTTTTTATAGGAAAAATAAATAAAAATAGAAAATTCTTCATGCTTTTTGATTGGTTGAACTAGCCACCTGGACAAAGGAACTAGCCACCTCAGCAGGCTTGCTACAATGAGTGTTGAGTACACATCTAGTCAGTTTAGATCAGTTAGCCTGTTTCCACGTGGCATCAGAATGGACGTAATCTTCTCTCTCTCAAAACATGACAAAGGATGTCGTGTCCTGTTGCCATTTGGACACGTGGATTTCTCAGGCTTGGCATCTCAAGTTCACTGTTCCAGTGAGCAGTTTGTCCCCCCCACCCCCCGCCCCCAAAAATAATAATAATAATAAATAAATAATTCATAATTTACAAATCCAAAGCAAACAATCTATTTTTAAATTTTTCAGAAAATAGACGATCCAAAAAAATTTATATACACCTCCTAAAACTTCTATTGCAAAGAAAAACCCAAAGCAGAACTTAAGGAAGAAATGGGTTTTTTTAATTTTTAATTTTTTTAGGTATGTATATTTTGTGGGGAAACTAGAGTAGTTCCATTTTAATTTAATTTATTTTTAAATGTGTAAAACTGCTGCAGTCCTTTCATGTTGGGTTCTTTGGTTTTTTTTTTCCAAGCAATTTAGTTATTAATTAATTAATTAATAATTTATAGAGCATCTTCACCCAAAGTAGTAAAAGGGCTTTTGTACACTGTATTTTGGATGAATAAATATAGCTATTAAATATCATACCTTCTCCGGCTTGATGTTTGGCACAAAAATAATTCACCAAAGGTCTAGCTGAAAAAATGGAATTTTTTTAATTATTGGTATTTTCCAAAATTGTTGAAAATTTATTTTATTGTCCCAACCATTGGGTTACTATTACAAATACACAATACAAGGTATTTTTTGCACACTTTATTCTTCAACTATTGAAATACAAGAAATTGAAATTTGAAACTACCAAACCGAATTTTCTAAAATACATAAAATAATTGCCAAAGAAATGTGCATTATCAGTCATAAGGTAACAATAGAGTGAAACTCAGTTTGGGCATATAATATGCCCAAAATAGAGCATCCTTTGAGGGGGCTAGTAAAAAGAAATGATTATATATTAAGTCCTAGTAGCCAAAAATATAGAAAGATGCTTAAATATTTTTACTTTCATATTTTTCATAGCCAGATTTGGGTAAATTGATTAATTGATCTGATTGCCATTTCAGCTACATCACAAAATTGGAAAATAATTAATTAATATATATATAGTTTCTAGGTATAAAATGCATTTGAAGAGAAGAACTTTGCAATTGCAATTCTATTTTTCACTTCATACATGTACCACATCTAAGCAAATTAGCTACAAATCATTTTATATAATGTATGGTTTATATAACAAACTCCTATGAATTCATTTTGCAAAAAATACATTTCGATCCCCCTTCACATTAGCACACATTAGCAACTCTCAAGCACACATAAAACACACATGTTTGCAAGTTTTTCTTTTAAATACTTCAAAAAATAATGAAAATTCATGACCAAAATAAAGCATATGTAGATCATTAAGCATAGGATTGGGACGATTCTTACACCTATAAGTAGGTATGAGATTCCTCTCACTCTTAAGGAGTAGGCATAAGATCACTCTCTTTTGTAAGAGGCATATAAGGTGCCCTTCAAATTGGCATTTGTCACCAATTCCAATTTGTTTTTCAATAGGAATTGGGGTCCTGTATTTGCTTTTTAGTCGAACTTAATAGATACCCAAGAAACATAATCATCCAAAGAAACGGCCCATTCTATTGCCCATATATCTACTAGCACATATATACTTACTTGTGTGTCATTCATTTTACAAGTCCCAAAAAGCATGGGGCATAAGTTAAAAGAGTTTGTTGGGTGGGTGGGAGTGGGTTTAAATGCCAAGTGAACCAAAAAATGCTCATGGGACTTCCTCTATTATGAACTTCAGTAGGCAGCATTCCTGCAATGCACACACATTCATGCACATGCCCAATCAATAGGTATAGATGAAATGCTTTGATTGGCAAGCATGGAAAATTAAAATAAATAAATAGACCAAAGTTGTTTAACCTACTTGGTTCAGAGCTATTTTGTCAGTACAGATATTGTTTCAATCTCTTCAAATTGTGGCATACAAATCAAAGAAGTGGTTTCATGAGTTTTGTTTCAGGATTTTCCACTCAATAAAGTTATCTGTAAAGTCAGGCGATTAGAGGGCGAGAATGGCCAGTTTTGGCATATCAGGGCATCAAATGCGTAACTGGGAATGAAATTTTACAAAAGGAAATGACTGGGACCCAAACTAGTTTAGGGTTTTAGGGTTTTGTATATGTATGAGGATGTATTACAATTCAAACACTTGGGTTGTTTGAACTCCCCAAACTCGTAAAAACCTGCCGTTAATGTTTTTTTAGTGTACTTTGACGACCTTTGTTATAAGGCACAAGGATCTTCTGAAATGGAAGAAATCTTTCAGGATTGAAGCTCATACCCTCCGAAAATTAGGGCAGGTTTTAGGGTTTAGGGTTATTGGCCGTTTGTTTTTTTTTGTTGCCCGTGAGTCATGGGCATTTAAACTCAGGCCTAAGCACCTCAAAACAGGGAAGGGCCTTTGGCCCTACCCTTCTCCTATAAGTAACAACTTGTGAGAAATTTCCTAGTGTATGTTTAAAGCCCATTATCTCACACATTTGCAAACTATTTGTTGAAAGACACTAAAAAAAGAAGAGGCAAAAGAAATGGATGAAAAGTACATGTAGGATATTGGCCTTTATGGATATGGGGGGATGATCATGGACATGAATTTGCATTCAATAGAATAACTAATGTAGATTCACACCAAGCAAAAGTTTAGAACCATGCACAACAAATGTAAAAACACACAAATACAAAATCCCTAACCACCTTAGTGTGAAAACATATCATCACGATTTAGTGCATTTTTTGGCTCGAATATGACAAGAAAGTCCCATGTTTACTACGTCCATAGAATGCATAGAACTTTTAGCCTACAATTATGATGCAATGAGACAATGGTCGTAGGAGGTCATGCAAATGAATGTGTAAGGTAAAGCCCCAAGGTGGGGGCCATTCCCAAATGGGGAGGGGGCCTAGGATGAGGCAATGGTTAAGTCTTGCCCCCCACCCATTTTGAGAATGTCCCCACCCTTTGGACTTTCCTCATCATAAAGCATGAGGTGAACATTATTGTGAATTTTAAACATACATGAATAATGAAGTAGAAGAGGCCGATGATTCTTACACCTATTCCTTAAGAAGGAGAAGGACCTCACATTCGTAGTAGGCATAATTTTTCTCACACTCTTATGGAGTAGATGTAAGATCCCTCTTCTTTTCTAGGACAAATATTCATGAATGTAAAGGTGCCTTTCAAATATACAACAAATTTGTTTTGAGTACTTTATGTGTAGAGTAAAACCCAAGCAAGGCATTGGTCTTTACCAAAAATAAAGGCTCATGCAAAATGGAGTCAAATGCCCCACCCTTTGTGGAGGAAAGACTACACACGGGGAAGGTTACCTCCAACAACACTAAATTTTTTTTTCAAGCACACATCTTTGACACGTTAATCAAAATACTAGTGTGGCAAGTTGGACAAGGAATCTTGTAAATTAATCTAGTAGAATATCTTAGAATTGTATTATTTAGTCAGTTTGAAACGAAGGCACGATAATGCTCATTATTGGAAGTACAAGAGCCCGACTAACCTGAAGCACCAGCCCATAGTTGATGAGTGAAATCCCAAGGAAAACCAATTATAAGGCCTCTCTACTTGTCCAAACACGAGGTCGTCATCATTCTACAAAATCGAAGAATCTATCAACCCTAGATAGTTGGTGTCTTAACATCCAATATTGTGCCCATATCAGAAATGTCACCAAAGCTTTGCCGGTTATCAAGGAGGTTCTTTGACATGACAACCATTTTCAATAAATAAATAAATAATAAAATAAATAAATAATATATATATACATATATATATATAATCAAAGGATCACCCTAAAAGCCATGGCTCTTTGCTGATTCTTTCATGGAAACCATAGGTTCTTTGTGTTTTCAAAATAAGCTGAAACCAGACAAGATGTTTCATAGTTTCTAAAATTTTGCAGTTATTAACAATATCACATACCCATATCTATTTATGAAGGAAGGTTGTTTTTTTTGTTTTGTAATTATGAGATCCACCGAACTGGAATGTTTCAGATCGTGTTCTTGGTGTCTTTGGAAAGCTCTCAACGAGGAGGAGGGGTGCATGGGCTTGGTTCCATGAGGTTTGGACTTGTGATGCAAAAGTTCTGGAATATTGAATGAGTTTTTCATTGAAAAATAAATTAAATCATAGCTGAAAATTTCGGAGGAATTGGAATGTGCCTTTGGTGTTGTTGGGAAGATCTTGATTGAGCAGGATTTACTGAGATTTATTTGGTAAGATTTGGATTCGGAATATAGGAGATATTGATTTTTGAGTGATTTTTGCTGCTAAAAATTCAAATAAATTCCAAAAAACCAGGTTTTGGAAGGAAAAATCAGTTGAGGATGTGGTAACACTTGGGCCAACGACGGCACAGACCACACTAGTGACAGTGGTATCAACATCGTTAAAAGCTCAAAAGAGTGCAACTAATTTGCAAAACGTATATATGTCGACATGAATTCTTGGAAGCCTATAAATGATGTTGAACTTTGAAGGGTTCTTTTTAGAGTGAAGAGCACTCACTTCCAATTGATTAAAACCCTAGTAGAGAAGGGAACGTCAGATGATGTAGGTATCTAAGTAATTGAACTAGATAATTAGTTGTCTTAAACACATGCCCTTATTCATGTGTAATTGGATTGATTTGCAAGCACTAGAGTTTTCCGTAAAGTCAAGAAAACACAGCACCAGAACCCTGAGTTTGGTCCAAAACCGAGTGAGATTCCCAAAAAAAAAACACTTGCACAAAAAAAAAAGTATACTAGCCTTCAAGGGGGGAGGGGGAACTCAGAAATGCACTAACTTTTTGTGGTGAACTGATGAGTTTCATCCTGTTTTGACCCCCTCTTTCCTTTTTCCTGAGCGCCTCCAGTGCTGCTGCATATATTTTCACTGCTCCTACCTGTACAACTACTATAATTACCTCGAACCTTGTGCATTAAATGCTGATTTTCAGCATTTCAAAGATATAAAACTTCCTTACTCTGTGAACCTCGCTCAAAGAGAGAGGATAGGGGGTGAAAGGAGGCCCAAAGATACGGTGAAGACAGGGCGACTTTAAGGAAAACTCTAGCATGTAAGAAAATTTCTAACCTTACTGGGTACGAGAGCAAAGTCTGCAAAATCCAAGATGAATTTTCATTACTAGGGAACCTGAAAATCAAAGCATGATTACAACATAAAACTCTTAAAAACTAATATTGTATTAGAAGCAATGTTGCTAGCATCCCTTTTGGGTAGGACATTGACCCCTATGATGTGTGGAATAGGTGTGCCATTGGTAAATTTTTGGTTCATGATAGCTTTTTTTGTGTTTTAGGAGGTGTCTCATCCATGTCCAAGAAACACCTTGGACCATGGGGGACAAAAAGGGAAAATGGAAATGACATTGCAACAATGGAAGCAACTATGAAACAACGACAAGGAGAAATGGTAGGAATAATGACAAAACAACAAGAAAACAAAAGGGTTTAGGATTTTTTCATCATTTTATTGTTCATTTTTTAAAGCAATGGGGGATGCAATGAATTGCGAGAGTGGTATTGGGAAGAAGTAAGTCCGAACTTTCACCCAAACTAATCAAAATAAAATTTTATAAAAGAATTTAAAAATTACTATTGGTAGGTATGCCAAGAAAGGATTCTACAGATGTTCCTTCTAGCAATCTTGATTATAAATAAAATATTATGTATGGGACATAGTTTTTTTGGGGGGATGGGATTTGTTTAATGTTAAGTTAAAGTTATTATTTAAATCACCTTGCATTTGGGCATTCTTTCTAACTTTCAACCATTCTTGTAGCGCCAATGTTGTTATGTGCTAAAAGGAGAAATTTTTGTTAAAACTAGGTGTCACATATTAATAGTTTTCATTTATTGCAAATGATTCTCCAATTTTAAAATAATAATGATGATGATAATAATAATAATGGAGTCACACAAACTCAAGGTGAAACTAGGTTTACCACCGACAATGAAGGTAAAAATAATTTCACGCCCTATTCAAGGTCAAAGTATTTTTCTAAGTAATATTTTAAATTGTCTTGCATTATATCTAAATTTGAAATGTTGCTATTGCATTTTTTTCCTTCATTTACAGAATTTTTTGACAATATATGTCATTTACAAAAGTTTTGAGGCAATTGTTGGAAAACTTTGCAAACAAGTTGTACAATGCCTTTAAACCAATGGGTATGTGTTCAAAAGATCAAAATTTCATATAATTCTATCCAAACTTGGATATCCACCTTTCAAATTTTTAGGCATTCATGGAGGAAAATGATGAGAGACAATTTATGGAAACTTTGAAACACAATTGAAAATGGAAGGGAAAATGCATAGCTTTAGCAAACATCAAAAGAATAAGGAGTGAAGTTTCCAACCAAAACAATCATCCAACACATTTGATCAATTTGCAACATTGAGTTTGTGAAGTGAGAAAGGATGCATAACAATCAAAAGTTATTAACCCTAAAGAGCCTAAGCCCTCTTTACACCCATTCAACCTTTATTGCAAGGCTTAGTTAGAAATTTGATTCAATTTAAACATAAAATGAACGAGGATTTATTGAATCAATTGTTGGAATCAAACTTTACACACACTTTGGTTGAAACTTTAGTCAAAACCGACCAAGGGGGTAATGATATGGCAAAGCTCAATTGATCCCATGTGAGATTGTGGAAGTGTGGGCGAGGTTGGATTCAAAACTTCATGAGTCAAAGAAATTAATTTCCAACATGACTTGTGCAATTTTGGAATGTGAATGTGAATATGAGGAGCCTTGAGCATGGTCAACAACTTTAAAGGGAAGCTAAGTTAATCTCAATGCTAGAGAGCTCCTAGCAACTCAAAAATGAATTTCCAAAGTTCACCCCCTAGTACCCACTTGGGATCCCACCACCATCACTTATGTGCTCGGGAGCACAAGCACTAGGTTCAGGTGTTGAAGACCCATTGGTGTACTCATGGGTGCATGCATTTATTTGATCAAAGCCTCCTCACGATCCAAGGGACAATGCCTTGGACCTCCCACCCCCCTCCCCCCCAAATTTTGAAAGCTCTTATAAAACTCCACATGCAACCCAAAGTAAACAAATGAATTAAATCACATTTCCATTGCTTGTAGTGCCACACCGATGTAGAATTCCAAAAGAGCCATTTCTAGCTTTTAAGGCATTTAGGGGGTTAAGCCAACTCTCTCTCACAAGGATGGTTTAGAATGAAAGGAAACTATGATATGTGCAAAGTGAAGCAAGTGAAGTGAGCCATAGTGAAATTTATTGAAAAGGGTTTTGATGAATCTTTCATTCTCACCTCCATAGTAGCCAGAAAATTTGCCTAATATCTAACTTGTTTATCCAATTATACATCCATTACAAGCCTCAAGGTTGATACCCACCACCTCTATTAGATTGCATGGAGTAAGGTGTAATTGTATGGATGATCCACAAATCAAATGAAGATGGAAAAAGGAAAAAGAATAAAGAATAGAGAATTAATTCTCTTTGGCAATCTATTGCAAATCATTAAGCTCCACCAAATTTGCATTTTGTACCACTTGGTTTTTTTTTCAATTTTATTTTTTTAATTTTTATTTTAATTAAAATTATCTTTGCATGGTTTTCCCATAGGCATTTGCCAAATATTTTGGATGACTAATATGCCATTCATTCCATTAGGGCTATCGTTCCTTTTCAATTTACATTTCACCTTGGTTGCCAATTTTCACCCTTGCCACGAACAAATACAATAACGAAATGGGTTGTCATTATTTGAAGACATCCATCCATCCATCCATCATATCATTAGTTCTATCAATTGGTACCATAATACCTTGGCACCTTCCACACATGTGTGTCAAATAATTAATTAATTAATTAATTTTGAAACTTTCGTATTGAATGAACATATAAAGATTCAATATTTTCAATCTAAAAAAATTTGTTATTTGAAGGAAAAAAAAAATTTGTAAAAATTTCAACATTGCTAAAAAATAATACACCTAATTAATGTTGAAGATGCCAAGGTAGTGGTAGTAGTAATGGCCTAGGGTGTTGTTCTTAGGGTGTTGTTGAACAACAAAAAACACATGCTCTCTCTCTCTCTCTCAAAGTTGTTGTAAGTGAGTACATTAAATGTGGAGTGAATTTTGAGCCCCTTGGGCTAAGTCAAGTTCACCTGTAGAAGTAAATTAGTTGAGAAATCCATTGTTAACTAACTTATTTTATTGTTGGCCTTGCCTACCAAGGCAAAGGATATTTATTGTGTTTAGGTTGATTATAGACTATAGTAGCTTAAGGGATTTTAAAAAAATAGGCCCCTAAGTAATACATCTATTTTTATATGAGGATTTTTTGAAAGATTTATTTTAATATTTTGGGCTTGTGTTGAAACTTGAGATTAGTTCTAGTAGAGTTATAATAGAGAGATATCTTGAAGTATTTTGGTTTTCTTTTAGAGGAATTTCTTTGAAGATTTATTACACATGAAAAGAATAAATTTGTTAATCTAGTGTTTCACTTATTTTATTTACACATGAAAGAATAAATTTGTTAATCTAGTCATTTAATTTATTTTATTTACACATGAAAGAATTTTTTTGTTAATCTAGTGATTTATTTTATTTTATTTTATTTACACATGTAAGAAATTTGTCTTTTGTCTTTTTCTTTTGTTAGGCAAAAGGGAGTGAGAATTTCTTTTGTTGCAGGTGTTGCGTGTACCACCACCACCACAATGCACGATCTAGTAGTGGTCCCTAAAGCTGGGCCTACTCTACTTCCCCCTCTCCTTCCCCCCCCTCGCCCCCTTCTCCCTTTGATTTGGAATGGCCTAAACCCCAAAGCCCCACATTTTGAGAATAACCTAACCTCCTTTGTAAAGCACAAGCCAAATCTTTGTCATAAACAAGGATTACTAGGGTAGAATTTTTTTTTTGTAATTTGTTGGGTTTAGGGTTTGGAGGGTACCTTTAACCTTATAAATCCATATTCAACTCTAGGAGGGGTGTTTATGTCTAGGTGGACTCAAAAGTGAGAGAGATAAAGAGAGAGAGAGATAGAGATTATGCCTACTTATGGTGCATTCACACTTGATGTTAAGTTAATGTTAAATGGAAATCTAGGTGGCATCCTAGATGGCACCCAATGTTAAATGGGTGATAGCTTAATGTTAAGTGAATGTTAGCTTGACATAAAATTTTCATGGTAACTAGGTTTAAGTCCTAAATTGGTAGCATGGTGTTAGGTGACTCAACCTTAAAGTCCCTAACACCAAGTGTGAATGCTCTTTTATAAGTGAAAGATGTCTCCCACTCTTAATGAGTTGGTGTTAGAACTCTCTCCTCTTAAACCTCATGGTCTGCATATGTTTGGGTTTAGGGTTTAAACAAAGTTTAGGGTTTTTTTTTTTTTTTTTGTTTTTGCCAATTTTTTCCAAGGTTTTTTTTAAAACTTTTTTCTAGGCAGTACCCCCTTTTTCACTATAAAATGGGCAAACTAGTGCACATTTTGAAACTACCCCCGGGAAAAAAGGAAACTTC
>Ga0116231_10001464_pt1 | contig 48211 bp, 29 predicted proteins | sample S1TSphgellanicum_2_FD_89695 | JGI IMG/M metagenome (GOLD analysis project Ga0116231, IMG submission 89695) | Host-associated microbial communities from peat moss isolated from Minnesota, USA - S1T2_Fd - Sphagnum magellanicum MG | ecosystem: Host-associated > Plants > Peat moss > Unclassified...
TGCTTAATTTTTAAACCTTGAACTCAAAACCTTAAACCTTATACTCAAAAACCTAAACCCTATACTCAAAACCCTAAACTCTAAATTGAAAACCCTAAGCCCTTGTTGAAGTTATCATCATGATTACTTTATTGACTTTCATCTATTTATTTGAATTACATGTAAATTAGATTATTATTTTTCTTTTAATTATTGACCAAACCACACCTAGAGGTTAAAAAACTTACTATCACCATAATCATAATAATCAATACCCTAAACCTTAAATCAAAACCTTAAACCTTGTGCATCAAAACCTTGAACCCTATACATGAAAACATTACACCTTAAATCAAAACCTTAAACTCTATGCATGAAAACCTTAAAGCCTAAACCCTACGCATGAAAACCCTAACCCTATACATGAAAACATTAAACCCTATAATTTAAAGCCTAAACCACCATATTGAGGTCTGTGACATTCCCATATATTTGATTCATTGTTTAATGTTGATTTTTTAAAAAAATGTCATGAATAAAGAATATCATAAATGTTAATAATTAATTTTAAAACATAAACCCTCAACTTTAAACATTAAACCTAAAACCTTAAAATCAAAACCTCCAAATTCCAACATGGAACTTTGAATTTTAAACCTTTCACCTCAATTTTTAAACCCTAAACCTTAAACTCAAAACCTCTAAACTCTAAATTGTAAACATGCAAACCTTAACTTCAAAACCCTAAACCTTGGACTCAAAAGCCTAAACCTTAAACTCAAAAGCCTAAACCTTAAATGTTAGTAATAGACTACAATGTTAAAAATTTAAACCTTGAACTCAAAACCTTAAACCCTTGACTCAAAAACCTAAACCCTATACTCAAAACCCTGAACCCTAGATTCAAAACCCTAAACACTATATTCAAAGACCTAAACCTTAGACTCAAAACCCTAAACCCTAAATGCTAGTAATCAATTCTAATGCTTAAAGTTTAAACCTTGAAACTACTTAACCTTAATCCCTATCTTTAACCTTGGGGTATTATTAGAAATTTTAAATCCAATGGGGTTTAAAGCAACTTGTATGTTCAATTTGCATCAAATTTTTTTTTAAAGATTTATTGTTTGAACATCCAATGGGAACAACATAAATGGTTAGTTGGTCATCAACCTAACTTCATTGTCATACAACAACCAATGTGACCAACTAATGATCAAATTTGGTTGAAATTAACAACAAATAGGTTTTACAAATTACAATTGCAAAAAAACACTTGAAAATTTTGGATACACATTTCAAGAAGCATTAATTTATTCTTGAATCCAATAAACAAACATAGCAAATTCAAATGTAATTGTTGGCTTGTCAGCATGGGCATTGAATTACACCTCGTAGTTGTAACAACTTTATGTTTTCTCATTAGACATTATTTTTCAACAAAGGAAAATCATCCTATAATTAATGATCTATCTTTAAAGACTATGTTAGGCTTTGGAAATCTTAACCTAATGTTGAAGAAATCTCATCAATCCAACATTGTATGTAGAAGTTAGAAGATTTCAAAGTATTTAGCACTTGTTATTTTTCAATTACTTTTTGACAAATTTGATAAACTTTCAGAAATTCTTGTCACTTCCAAAAGTTTCCTTAAACTATTAAGGCCATATCGGTCATTTTCCAAAAAGTAAAAAAGAAGCCATGTCTAGACTTTAAATTCCAATGATGATGACAATTCGAACTAGTTTATGTGCTACGTATAGGGTCTATTAGTGGTCATCACTTCAACAATTCTAGACATGGACCACTTGATATTTTTGTTAAGTGGAATGGAATAACGTCTTTTGTAATCTTTATGTCTTTTCATGTTTCAACTTCATATAGGAATGAATTACTATCTTTCACTTCATGAACATTTGGAGAATTTGTCTTTTCCTTGTTTTGGTACAAATAAAGATTTATTACATGTTACAGATTGCATCATATCATTATTATCCTTTTGGCATAAATTTATTTATTTCAATGTGACATGTCATTGACATATGAACATGTGTTGTCTAATTAGGCTTCATGTGGACATGTTGACATTTTTCAAAAAATTATCAACAAAAGAGCAAATGTCAATGCAAAAGGGGACAATAGAGATATGCCTTTTGTATTTACCATGTGGAAACAACCACGATGGAATCATCCCAATACTATGCATGGTATTCAATCTCCTATTCGAGGAAATTCATCCTCGGGTGGTACCACTAGGAATCATGTTAAGGAATGGTTAAGGAAATAAAATTGCTTGAATAAAAAATTTAGACCTTTTATAAAAAAATCACATTTATAATTTTTTTTCTTATCATGTTTATCAATTGCATGCCCTAATATATGGTCTTGTTTCTTTATTAGAATAAAACTTGAAAATTGCTACAAATTTGTATTCTTAATTGTCATGGCTCTTTTAAGAATCACACTACTTAACTTTGGAAATTCATAATTAAATCACACTTACTCAATTAATTACCTAATTAAAAAATAAAATGCCTCCAAAAGTACCTTAGAAAACAATTCCTAAAAAAATCCCAAAAAAGTTCAAGGAAAGGATCTACATTATTCTATCAATGTTATGTTTATGAATTTAATTAGACTTAATAAGCTCATTTTAAACCTTGAAAAGTGGTACATAACAATCTTTTAATATGGTCTCCACACATGATTTGGGGGTGGACATTTTATTTTGCCCTTTTTAATCACCTTTTCCTTGGAATGAATTAATGAACATTTTTTCTTTTAACTATTTTCTCTTTTCAAATCAATAAAACGTATTTCCCCTTTCAACTTTGGTCTTTTTTAGAATTAGTGAAGATTTGATTCATCTAATATTTCCAATTTTTCTTGAAGTTTTTGATTGTTGTGATTGTTGTTAGGCCAAAGTCCCAAAATGACATCCAAAGATGGGCTATTGACATAGCAAATGTTCACAAATTTGAACATCCTTAATGAAAATTCAAATTGATGGGGCATTTCGTTTTGGGGATGATTTAAGTTTTGTCAACAACAATAAACACATGCAAACAATGCCAAGGATGATGAAAAGATGCAGAACAACAAAAAGATGAAAATTATGATAAAAAAATGACATCGTAATGACAAAATGACAACAAACAATTTTGCATGGGTGTTAAAAAGGCACGTTAGAAACACCAAGGGCACTAGGTTTGACATGAATTTTTTCCTTGGGCAATAGGGGTCACCAAAAGGTTGAGGGTTGAAGGCCCTATATACAATGTCAAAGGACACCAAAGGCACCAAAAAGTACATAGGGGACATTGCAAGCACTAAGGTCAATATATATATATATATTTTAAGACAAGGGTTGTTGGAAAGCATGGTAGGGAAAACATTGGGGGACGTTGGGAAGGCCCAATTTTTTTTTCAAAACAACAAAAGGCACAACAAGAAGACATCATGGGTGCCATAAAAATTAATGTTTTAGTAAGAGAAAATTAAATCTCACATTCTAGAATTAAGGAAAATAGAAATGTTTTCATGGACAATCTATATGATATTGGATTAATAATTCATGGCAATTAATAATTTCTTGAATAATTTATTTAAGTACCTTTTAGATATATTCATATTTTGACCTTATTTTAATTGATCATTATTGGTAGTGTGAAGCCCAAGTATAAATATATATCGATAAATCAAAGATATTGAAATGTTGTTTTAAAATCAGTTAGAAGTTTAGTAACAAAGGGGGCCTACAACTATGGCTTGAATTCTCTCTTCACATGCACTTTCATTTGCCCATTCATGGATCAATAAGTCATGGCATTTTGAATTGTTTTTTTTCTTTTCCTTTCTTTCAATAGATTCGATAGGATACACCTTTCTGGTGTGCCCATGGAGGGGAATAAATTGCATCCCATGATGTTGTTCATGATGTTTTTCGAGTCTCACCCCTTTCCTTGTCTAATTTACTTCACTTGAGCAGTGAAAGGTTTAGGACATAGGTTGTTTTTTTGCCACCATTTGGTAGGTCTTGGACCTTTTTTTGTTCCTCCCTTCCCCTTTTGGATTAATGTTTTTTCTTTAGCTAAGTTTGACAATGATTCATCATTTTTTTACCTTCAAAGTTGGTGTAAACACACCATTGAATGCTAGCTCCATTTCAAAGGAGAATAAAACATATTGTCATAATTGTTATGGAGTGAAAAAAAAACCCATTATTCTCAAAACAACCTTTTTTCTTTTTTTCTCAATTGGAATGGTTGTTGAAAATCTTGTAATCATTGTCATGTGAAGAGCAAGGCAACAATGATACGCTTACACTCTTGTCAATTGGTATGAATGTTATACTCCCAATGATGTACCCTCAAGGTTTTCAAGTGTTATTGGTTGTTATAAAATTTTGTGATCCTAATTATAGCAGCAAAATGTAGAAACTTGAATCACATCCCATAACTATTCACAATTGAATAGAGAGGGCCAAGACTACAAAACTAAAACTAAGACAAGTTGACACTTCAAATCAAACTTTTAGTCACCTCAATCTACAATATTGAACAAAAGGAGGTGGTTAGTGGAATTTTAAACCATTTCAACTCCGTGATTCACACAAATTCATAAAATACACCATAACCCAAACTCCTTGAGAGAGTTGACATTACTTCACTTATAATATTTTATATAGTTCATCATGGGAATGAAATCCCAATGGTTTCCCAAAATAAACTAAGAGGGATTCCCAAAATTGTCAAGTTTTGAATCTCAAAATTGTGGGAATTCATAACTTCTTCAAATTATATACAAATTGAACATCATAAAATTTTATCTTATATCCCTTCAAAAGATCTTTCCAACATTGTATCAAGCTTTTTAAAAAGCATTTAATGCCTCAAATGATGTTTTAAATGAATGGGAGTTGAGTTTTTCCTTACGATTGTTGTTTTTTCAAGTGACCATAACTTTTAGCGGTTAAATATATCTTACCAATGAAAGTGTATCGCATTATATTATTCATTAATACCTTTCTAATGATTGAAATATCATTTGGTTTGAACATGATTATTCAAAGATGACTTGGACTTTTATAGGAAACATTACCTTCCTCATAGTATATTTTGGAGGTCCCACAAGGATTTGATTTAATTTATAATTTCCCAAAATTCCCAAAGTAAATTGTTATTTTGAAATCAAATTTTTTTGGTATTTCATGATTTTGGGGGTTCATAATTTTCAAGAAATGTGCATGATTCAACTATCACGCGTTACCATGTTTGACCATCTTGGCCTTCTAATAACAATATTTTGGAAGGTAGTATTTTTTGCACATGCAAAATAACACATTTCATAATGACATCTAACGTTGTTTATTACAAATATACATAATTTCTTAGCTCAACTTTAGGAACTTGGGGCCAATAACCACCTCCTTGAATAATGACATAATGTAATGTATTTCAATGTTGAAAAATTGTCAAATTTTCCATAGCCATTGGCATTACACATTGGAATAAAACTATTTGTTATTCACATGCCTAAAACCACACATTCAAATCATCCAAATTAATTATTACCATCATATCACATTGGATGGAAGTTGGTAGGTCTATCTCATGGTTAAATAATAAAAAACATAGTGAAAGGGATGCAAGAGAAGCTTACCAACTAATTTTATATCCCATGGCTATTTAAATAATTACAAGTCCCACTTTTTAGTATGGCCCTTTTGAAACCCATACTTTTGCAAACCTCATTTCATTGTTTGCAGCATCTATTCAATTAACATGTGTACCTTGGTTGGTGAGTACTTTAACTAGAACACCAAACCTATTAAATACCCTATCTAAAAATGCATAGGCAACTATTTCATTATTTTGATTTGGCAATGGCATTGATTTCAGCCATTTTGAAAAGTGTCTAATCATAACCAAAACATATTACTTATGTCAAATTATTAAATTTAATGGGTCAACAAAATCCAATCTTCATTGATCCCAAGGCATGATGGGCAACGACTATGTAGGTACATCGAATGACACCTTCATTCAATCACACATGATGCATCGAAAAACAAATTATTGAACTTGTAGTTACATCCCCAATCACCAATGTTATCACCCAAAAAGTTTAAACATTTAGATTATGATTTGAAAGGGCAAATCATGAACAAATAAAAATATTTAAGTCATGCTGAAACTCTATGGAGGTTATAAAAAAATGGTCTTACATGTTCAATAAGTTATATGTCCTAAGAATGATGAAGATCCAAGTTGTGAGACACAAAATGTTCTAATTTTGAAATTAAAAACATCAAATTATACAAAATTGTCATTTCAATGAGGGGTCCATGGAGGATTGCAAAGTATATTATATTAGGGAATTTTTTTCATAAATGTTTAGGTCATTATGGCATAACGTGCAATTGAGGTGATCATAGGGTGTTTATGAAGTGTGTCATTTTTTTTAACATTCCCACTACGACTACATTAGTGATGATTTAACATTTAAAATTATTTTAATGTTAAATTGTATAATTATCTTGATGATATCACTTTACAAGCCATAGGAAGTGGTGTCCACCCATGTCATTAATTAACACATATTGAAGTAATAACCATTGTTCAATATTTCATATTTTTAATTGGTAATTTAAGTTGATGTTGATTAGTTTGGATTTACTTATATAACATTCATAATATATCAGGGGAACATGTGAATGAATTTGAAATTAATTAAAGGAATTAAAAAACACAAATTTCAAAATTATTATAATTAAGCAATCACTTAAGCACCATTGGCTCCTATTAGCATGGGTGGACCTTGTGCCATAATCCATCTTTGTCATTTACGTGTGGGAGTTGATGAATTTATACTTTTTAACATGATCAAGAATTTGAAATAAAATTTTAACATATATTTTTTAACAATGTAATGCATTATCACATATGGATCATTTTATTGGTAGGATTTTGTTGGGGTTTTTTTTTTCCAATTAATGTTTGAATTAAGTAGAAAACACTTTAAACAATAAGGGAAACAATAAGGGAACCATTAAAGGGCAAAAAGTTTGAACTTTTGGAAAAATGTGCATGCATATGCCTTTGGTTCAAATTATGTAGAAAATGCATGATTACCACAATCAACTTTAACATACTTAGAGAAAACATTGTAAGGCATACAAGCTAGAATCTAAATTTGTAAACAGAACGTTAAATTGTCACTAAGAACCCATAAACATTTGATACAATATTCCAAACATTAAATGTAGATCATGCACTGCTTATCCTTAATTCATTGCACATGCACAAAAATGTGTTATTGTACTAAGGATAAACCCATTTGCCAATTATGTTTGATTGGAAAACAATGTGACAAAAGAAAATTCAAACATTCCATTCAAGCAAGAGATAACTTCTTATGTGAAACATTTCATTTCCACAATGAATATGCCAAAAATAAATAACTTAAAAAAGATGTTCATTTTATCATTGTCATATTTGTAGTCTAAATTGGTATGAGGCTCATATTTAATGCTATGTGAAATTTAATAGGATGCAAGGACAATAACATGTTATAATGGACTTTTATGGATGCCATATTGGTAGGTTTTTTTAGGATTGATACATATTGTTTTGCACAACAAAAATGTAGTATGAGAAATATAACAAAGGGACTCATATACATATTAGGTATATTAGCCTAAAAGTTTGAACCTACTTCTTCCAAGTCAAGCTATCTCATTCCTTTGCATTACCCACCTACATGGATATGAAAGGCACATTAACATTTATCTTTTCATGTTCATGTTATCTACATTATTTTAATAACCTACTTGTTTCAAACCTAACTATGTCATTAAAAACCTTTTCTATTAAGTCAAAGTTCAATTATATTGGATATAAACTTTCAAAATGAACTTTCAACTTTTTTCTTTGGTTTGCTTTAGTATGTTATCACTTGCAAAGAAATTAAACTTTTGTTCAAAAGAATTCAACAACACAATGTTTCTTGACAACAAAAGCCCTTATTTGAAAGAGATCATGTCAGACGGTTGATGTTTCAAGGTCATTCCTATTATTAATTGAAGTTCACACACATGTTAGTGTTACATGTATTTGAAATTTGTAAGCGAAATATATCAATGCTTTATAATGTACACAAACATTTCCATTGCACTACAAAAGATTGGCCTCGTCAATAGTTATTTGTTATGTTGGGGGGAAGATGAGAATGTTGAGGCACCAATTGCAACACTTGTATATTCAAGTAGAAACTAGACCTAACTATTTGAATTTTTGTTCCTAGCAATGAGGCATTCTTTTCCATTTTTTCCGAGAGTGTTGATACTTAATATTGCTTGTGTTTTAATAGTGAGATGTTTGTTGTGTTCATGTTTTATTTTTGGGTTTTTGATTTATTTTTAAAATGTTTTTGTTTTATTTTTGTTTATGTTTATTGGAGATGAATTTGTAATGGTGGAGATTTTTGAGGTCCACAGTGGAGGTGGTGGGGTGAAAAAACAAAATGCAAAGTTATAAAAGCTCAAAGGTATGTTAAACTTTTATTTGAACTTGATTCTCATGTTTTTCCCCCTCATTGAAAATTTGTTTGTGATTTATTTGGAAAATTCATTAGTCCAAAAATTTAGGTTGAACTATAATGTGCTTTGCTTTAACTTGCCCTAATGTGAAGTTGTGTACAAAGATGAACATGATTTTCTTGTTTTTCCCCCCTCATTATTATTGAAAATTTGATTGCAATTTCTTTGGAAAGGTCATTGGCACAAAAATTAAGGTTGATGCACATTGCACTTTGCTTTGACTTGCCCTAATGTGAAGTTGTGTGTACAAAGATCTTGAATGAAAAAGGAATAAAATATGCTACACATTGCTTCAAATATGTTGGAATGGAATTGTGTTGACTAGTGTCATAACCTTAAGTTGCTATCTACAATGTAGAAAAAAACTACTACAACATTTTTGAAATATCAAAGTTAACCACAAATGATCAAATCAAGTAAGCCTATTAAAAGCTAGACTTGAAGTTTCATCTTGAAGAAAACCTTGGGAATGAAAAAGCCTCAAAGAAGTTTGTAGAAATCAATAATGTGTATGAAGTTTTGGTGGAAAAGGAGAAGTGAAGAATCTTTGACCAGTTTGGTGAAGAAGGTTTAAAATAAAATGTTGCCAATGGTGGTAAAAGTGACAAAGGTGTTAGTTTTGATAATATGTTTTCTCAATTTTTTGAGTTTAGTGCTTCAAAATTTGCGTCATCAAGATCAAGAGTTTAATGTTTAGCAATGTTTGCTATGGGGCACAACTTTGATACAATGACATAATCTTGGGTGCAATCACAATCAGATGAACCAATGGTGATGAACGATTCACAAACTATAATCCTTTTTGTGGTCATTTTCACTTTTTCATAGAAAGGACTTTTGGGATGAAATCTTTTTGCAATATGAAACTAAAAATGTATATTATTTTTTCAATACATCACATTTTTTGTATTAACTTTCCATGAATATTTTTTTAAAAGTGTACATATTTTACCAAATTTTGCATTTCGTTTTGAACATTTATCTTAATTTCAAATTGTATGAAAATATGTTAATTATTTAATGGTTTATTTTATTGTTTCATAAACTATAACTTTTTTTTAGATGTCATGTAAATTACACCCCATTTACATGTGGTAAAGGATTTTTGAAAATTTAAAATTATATTCAATAGATTTAATTTTTTAAAAAAATTTAAAATTATATTCAATAGATTTAATTTTTTTTAAAAATTTAAATTTCACAACTTTCAAATTGTGAATGCTTTTTGAGTGTGGATAATCACTTAACATTATCTCAAATTTTAGCTCAGTAATTTGCAAACTTGACTGCTTTTGATGTAAATGTTGTTCAAGTTCAAAGGTCCTTTTATTAAAACCGAAACCCCAATTTTTTGTGTGAATTTTTCAACATTCATATTAGTCACTTAGCAATACATTCCATGATTAACATGGCATTAAAGTGGCACCACAAAAATATATCTAATAAAATTACAATTTTTATAGAGTTTTGACGGTCACCCAATGTGTTTTTTGGCTCGTTTGATTGTGATTGCACCCCTATAGTTTTGCAAGGGAAGTGAGGAAGTTTTATGGGATGTGGTGGAGATGTTCTAATGGACCATATTTTCCATTTTTGCAGTTGTCCAAATTGTGTGAAACTTGTGTAGTATTGGATAAAGATGACAATAATAGCCATTTAGAAAAAAATGACATCCATGTCAACCATGAAGCTATGGTTGAATTTGAATTGAATTTATAGATTCTATTAGCTACCACTTGACATGGTAAATTACTATAAATAAATTTTTAATCTTGTTTATGTTTGATGCCCATTATTTAAGGTTAAAAGTTAGGAAAAATTAGGACATCTGATGCTTTGTATTTCCTTTTTAGCTTTTTTCCATTGTTCATCTTCCCTTGGAAATAGGCATTTAATGTTTGGTGGGGAACACATTTTTGTTTATCATGCTTTCTTAAGAATGTATCATATTTTTCCTTTTTTTGACAAAGTTTGAAAATGCCAACAAAACATTTGTGACACCTACCCAACAATTTTGCATTTGGAACTTTGATATTTTTGAAATTTGACATGAAGACTTCCCATAATATTTCAACTCACAAAGGGGAATTAATGGTTGGAATTGGTTCCCTTTTAAACGATTTGGAAGTTTGTCCCAAGTACAACATTGCATTCAAAGAACTCTTCGCATGAACATGATGATGGCATATGACTCCAAAACAACAAGCCTTTGAGATGAAGTGTTTACATTTTATCATAAATTCATATAGGATTTGAATGGTTGATGTAGGGTAGACATGTTTAAGGTCCATTCGTTGTCTTGTCCTACCAAAAGCTTTTTTTTTCGTGTTTTTCAAATGGAACCATTGTTTGAGAAAAACACACAACATGAAGAGCTTTGAGAGCATGATCTTTTTTTGGAGGACCAAGTGTAACTTTTGAAACTGTGGCCCACTAATGAAATGGTTCACTTACTTGTAAATTTCTTCACCTTTCCACAATGTTTGACCAGGCAACAGCAGCAAGAGAAGTTGCATCAGTTTCTCTTAATTCCAGGACTAGTAAAATTAGGGGTATGCCGATATGTTTTATTAACTTAAAGAAATCAACCCTCTACACAACCTTTATGGTTGACATAAAATTGTCATTGATGAATTTATGCAGAAAAAGGGACAAATCGAGGTAAAAGATGAAGACCCATGTGCATCCATCTACACCCCATTTCCTAAGACCCATGTGCACACATTCCACACCCCATTTCCTACTCTCAGTGTAATCATACTTCCTAGCGTGCAATATCCACATCTACAAATCTCATATTCCCCGTCCCAAGTATACAGTCTGAATTTCTAGAACAATTAAGTCATGAAACAAATTCCTCATGAGCTAACAACTTACAAGACAGCGAATCCACTTCACCATTGCACTGAACATCAGGACCTGGCACATCTTCCCACAAAATCCTGCACAAGCTCTCTCATGAAAGTAAGTTCAATCTGCTGCCTGTACAACAACACAAATGACAATCCACCTACCACACAGCCTACACCCTTGAACTCCAATCTGTATTAAACCCTTGTTTGAGGGCACTGACAGTTAAGTTTCTACAATTATCTTTCAGCCCTGCTGCAAACCCTGTGGTGTAACAGGAGACAAAGTGCTTCAAAAGGCTGAGAACTATGCTGGCACAGACTAAACCCTAAACCCTAAACCATAAGTCCCAAGCAGAACACAAGGGTTGTTTGAGAGCTCTTTTGGAACCAAGGACACACAGATATTGCAAACAATACCAAGTGTTTTTTTCTGTGTCCAAGTCCCAGGTGACTGACTCCTCCCACAGGATTCTCATCACATGCATAGTAGAATCCTTTTTGTGCCGGTGTAGATGGGTCTGAAACTTGCAGTTTAAGCATCCTCCTGCATGTGGTTGTGAACCTCATTCTGGCTATCCAATGGCATGTATTGTGCCATGATTGCCCTGATCTCGGAATCCATGTATGACTGCCATTCCCCACCCAACAACAATGAAAGCAGCAACACCAGAGCTCAGTACACTTTAAACAAATCCAGAACACAAACCCAGAACTGTACAGTATGCATGGGAAAAAATATGCAGGAGAAATGGCAGAATAAAAAAATTGTACCCGAAGCCTGTATTTGTAAATAATGTAGCCGATGACTCCAAGCGACACCATGCCCACTAAAACAATGAGTGAAACAAACCACCCAAGTTTGGATGATGAAATCTTCTTACCTGCAGCACAGACCATGTATGAAGAAGGGTAAGGACATAATCTCCATGTAGAATGAATGACTCAGATGACGAGGGTTGCTTGGAAGCAGGAATCAGGGGGGGGGGGAAGAGGAGGCGGCACAAGACTCACTGATGCATGTGTCATGCTCATGAATGTAGAGAAGGCCACTGGAGCATGTGCAATCATAACTACCCCATGTGTTTTTGCAGAGACATTGTGGACATTGACATTTTGTCTTTTCGGTGCACTCATTAACATCTGCACAAACAAAAGGACAAACATTGCAATCACCCAATTTGATCTTGTGAACCAAAAAAATTACAACAGCAAAAGTCTCAATTAGATGCCACAAATACACACTTCTACAACGTGTAATAGAGATAATAATTCTTTGTGGCAAAGTCTCAATGCCATTGACCTTCAGCAAACAATTGCACAAGCATATCATCACACCTGAGAACTTTGTGGGAAAACCAAACTGGAAGCAAAACCCTCTTATTGAGGTCATCAGTTTAGGGTTCAAAGATTTGGATCAGGTAATAACTAAACCCTAAAGATGTCAGCACATGTGCTTCTTAACAGGCAAGGCAGATGTTGTTAGCAGTCATGTAACGTACCAACACATCCGGTGCCATCAATCAACCCATCACCAGTGAACCCCTCAGGACACACACATCCAGCTGAGGAATCCTAAGTAAATCACAAAACAAAAAACAAAACAGGGCCAAATTTTAGTATGCCATTGCAATGTCACACTGTGCCTGACCCTTGAGGAGCTACAACCTACACATTTCAGCAAAATCTTTGCACAGATTGGGTTGGATAGAGAGAGAGAAATAATATGTGTAGGTATATTCCAGCAAATGTAACAAATTTGAAAGTATTTCAAACAAAAGAGAATACTTGTGATTTTGCTGGAAGAGTTTAGGGTTTGGAGTATAACACTCAGATGAAAACATCGGGGGTTAGGGTTGAGAGTACCTGGCAGGCAGAAAATGTAAGACCTCCTTGGGTCTCTATCCAGCATCCAGTGTTGTCAACTCTGCAGCGTCCTGGTCCTGTGGCTGTTTCCACATTCATGAATTTCAGACAATTAAACCTTTTTTGGGGGCGGTAGTATGAAGGGCGAATGGTAAGTCAAGGAAAGTAAACAAAGGAGAGGATGAATGACATCAGGTATGTAGGTAAGCAGGTCATAAATTGAGCAATATTATTACCTTGACAGTTACTGTATCCATCACCTTCAAACTGCACACCTTCCACTAGTGGGCATACACATATACGGCCACGGAATGTGTCCTGTGCCACAAAATGATCCACCCCGAAAGCAAAGTCATAAAACACCCACCAAGAAATAAAGACAACACTGGAGAGAGATTCCTGTAGCTGAAAAAAATGTTTTTGTTTTCACTTGGGTGTTTCAGGAAGAAACAATCAGGAGACACATAAGAAGATATCTCTCTTACCTGGCATGCTGTAATATTGCCCTTTTGCCAGCATCCTCCATTGTTGGTCAGGCATTCATTTGTTTCAACAGCTGCCAAAATTTCCCAGTGACAACTGCCCTGTCAAAAATTCCTAGACTCCAACATTTTGTTTCATTGCAGCACAATTCTAGTTGTCCTCAAATCTAAATCTTTGGAATTTTCAACAAGAGGACTGATGATTTTCAAAAAATTTGGCATAATAAAGATTAATTTAACTTATGCTGAAGTCACCCATGTACTACAGTATTAATACTGGATACCAGTGAAAGGAAAGAAAGAATCACCCAAAATCCCAAATCACCCAAATCTTAAAGTGTGGAGGGAAAAAAAGAAGTTAAGATAGATAAATACTATACATTCACCACCAGCATTGCACTTGACACCATGACATTCTTATTAGATGAGAAGCTTCAGAGGGAAGTAAGAGCTCAAGTGGATAGGATGGAAAATTTACATTGACTTAAGCACACTGGTGGGTCTGTGCTCTCCTTGTAACCAGAGCAGATAGCCTTTATCACTGCTGCCTTGTCCAGCTTTCCTACAAAGACCAACCATATTGTCCACAAAAGCAACACACTATTTTATATTAGGTTTTGTCCAGTGTTTTGGGTATGGAATATAGTTGCCCTGCACACCTGCTATCAACACTGGCACCAAGGACCCTACCTACCAAGCTAGTATGATCTGAAGCAATACCAATCTTGCACCAGCACCAGCCTGGTAGGGACCTGAGGTAATACAAGGCATCTATACCTACTTTCAGTGTTTTTTTTGGTGATTTTTTGCCACTTGGTGACAAAAAAAAACCCAATGTGACAGTTTCAACCATACTTGCATACATACCAGTTTCAACATCAGGTATATACTTGCCTCATACCAGCCAAAAATCAGTCTTGGACCCAATATAGGACCAGGTGGGTGTGAAAGTTTTTTAATGGACCAACACCAAGACCAGGCTGGTATTTTCAAAAGTCAATACCAGATGAACACTGGTTTTGTCCAACTACATAAGGAAAGGTGTTCCACTTAGGGAGTAATACCTAGTTGGAATAGGTTAGAATCTTCTCAGCACAAACAAACTTTCTTGGGTCAGCTTTTTCAGGGCAGTTTCATGCTTATATTTTGTCATTATAAATGCCTAAGTTAACAAGATTAAAGGATGGGAAATCACACTGACCTCGGTACTGCCGTTGGTTGATAACAAGTGTTGGCAAAATGGTGACATCACCACGATCACCTGTCCCAACCTGCCAGGTTACAACTGACATTGCTGCATTAGACATTTATGGATGACATTCGCAATCATAGGATGGAGAAGAAAATGCAGAATTTTACTTTGGTGCGTGACATCAACAATACAACCCAACTCATTTCCACATCCGAAAAACCTCATGAACATGACTGCTGGGGGAGGGTGGGGAAAGGGTGTACATGTACTACTTCTAATATCATATGCAACTGCCTGGATATGTAGACCCTTCAGATCAACTGTAAATAGTGGGGCCATAGCAGGATGATTTGAGTTCCCCAGATGTCAGAAACCCCAAAAGCTGCATAAAGCTAGCAGCTTTTCTGTAGTGGTAAAACAGAGTTTCCAAAGCAATCTCAGTTTTTGAAAAAATAGAAAAAAGGAAAGAAAAAAAGAAGGAAAGGAGCAACGAACCTGTGCTTCTTGCTCTCTTTTTAGAATTGGATTGTCTTGATCAAGCTCTGGATCTCCCATACACTCACGCACATCAGAAGGCTTTATTGCTGCAACCAAAATCCATAACACCAAAACCCTTTGGTACTCAAAAACCATGATTCACACTAATGTTCACTCAGATCCTCATTGCAATGGAGCAGACACAAAAAACCCTTCAGTAAAAGAGACACCTTTTTGCCTACTCACCACAAAAAAAGATTCAACTGAGGTGAAAAATAAGGCGCATGCATATAAACCAACCCTCAAGAAAAAAAGATGCCCAGGTTTTACTTACAACAGAAATTCACCCAAAGTGAAAACAAGGTGCATAGGTATGAACCCTCAAGAAAAGACGCCCTTTTTACTCACCACAAAAATTCACCCAAAGTGAAAAAAGGTTCATAGGTATAAACCCTGAAGAAAAGATGCCCCTTTTACTCACCACAAAAATTCAAAAACAAGGTGCATAGTTATAAACCCTCAAGGAAAAAAAAGGTGCCTATTTTACTCACTGCAAAAATCCACTCAAAGTGAAAAATAATGTGCATATATTAGTCTTATTACCGTAGTGTTTGATCTACAGAATTTTTCTGTGCCATGCAGGGTGACAAAAAACCAGTGTGTGGGTGGTGGGTGGGCATGGTATCAGAAGAAGGGGATAGAGAAGAAAGAAACAAAGCTTACATAAAGAGGTCATGACTTGTTCTGCACATTCGGGTCCATATTTCTTGTCTTTCATGGGGCAACGAATCTGGAAATCGGTGACATAATCCCACCAAACCCATGGTTTGTTGAGCTTGTTGGTGGCAACATCAAACACACACAGCTGCCTCAAATTCTCCATCACCACTTGCTTACCATCATAGCCAACATTGAAATCCTGTTCAGGGTCAGGCGCACAGTACCGCCCCTTGTTGATGCATTGAGCTTTACATTGCTTGCTATCAACAAATGCCTTAGGGCAATACCATGTGATGTAATGGGGAGTGAAGAGTGTATAGCCACCTTGCTCCAAGATCTGTGCAACACCTTTGAAGCTCTTGACAAATTCGATCTGGTCATTACATTTCGGGCCACATTCATCATTGCTGTTGGTCCAAAACTCATATTCAACTCGCTCATCTGGATGTGGGAGTGATTCTCGCCAATCGAGATTGACGTTCACCATCTCCCCTTGCTGCTCCAGACTGCTCTTCATCTTGTCACCGAGCTCTTTGGTGATGAGAGCAGATGGGATGGTGATGTTGTCCAGGTACTGTGCTGCATTGCTATCATCCTCTGGTGAATCCATGGTGAGCAGAGTCTCATCCCTATCATCTGCAACCAACACTGCTGCCGCACCTGCTTGCTGTGCATTGTACACCTTCTTGGCAAAGAAACAATCTGCCAAAAACAACAACCACCCATTTCGGATTTGGGTCCTGAAAAAACAACCACAAACAATCTGCCCCAAAAAACAGCCCAATTCCGGAATTTTGGTCTGGAAGAACACCCACAAAGAAGAATCTCAAAGAAAGAAAACAAATCCCAAGAAGAAGCAGAAGAAGAAGAACACAAGAAGATGTGCAACAAGGAAGTGTGGCAAACCTCCTCGATCTACAAGAGCGATGACGGGACGGCCGCCCTGGCTGGCACTGGGTTTGAAGGAGGATGGATCTACAAAAGGATCGCAAGCTTTGGGCTTGTCTTTGGAGTATTTGACGGAGCCTGCCAAGGTGCCTCCATATTGTGGCACTCCGAAATTGCCAATGGCGCTTTGGTATGTCCCCTTCAAGGACTGCGGAGAGGTTACCGTCAGACTACTCTCTTCAACCACAAAGGATCCGTATACAGCCGATGGCCACCACGATGATACTACCATCATGACGATCATAATCTTCATCACCATTAGCAACACAATTTTGAACCCACCCATTTGCGTCTCTTGCCTTCTCTTCCTCCTCCTGTTGTTGTTATTGCTGTAAAACTTCTCCATAGCTTTACGGAAATCCTCTAGTAGCTCTAGGGGGCAGGACACACTATACTATATAGTATTCTCAGATCCCTTCTTTCAATGCTTGGAGCTCATCAAGCTTGATCCAAATCTGAGCTCAAACACAAACACCTAATAATCCTCCACTCCGGAAGTATTCTCTTGCTGATGATGATGATCCCCAAACTTATTCCACCACTTTTGTGGCTCTCTTTTTTCTTCCTCTTGCGCACTTTTCCTCCTCCCTGTCTGCCTGTCTATCTCTCTCTTCTTCTCTGTGTCCCGCGCGCCACTTCTTCTCTTCTCTTCCCGTTCTCTTCTCTCTCTCTCTCTCTCTCTCTCTCTCGCGCTCGCTCCGGCGACTCGGAGTGCTCTTTGTCTTTTCGACACTTTTGTGGCTATTTGCTGCCTCGGGGAACAAGCGACTCGCAGCGCTCTTTGTTTTTTCCACACTTTTGTGGCTATTTTCCGACCAAAAAGCCACAAAAGGAGGCAGCAAACTTTGGGAGTTTTTTTCCCCAAGGTTTTACTACTTACTATAGGACTATAAATAAATAAACAAACAAATAAATAAATAAATAAATAAATAAATATAAGAGAACATAAAATAAAATAAAATTGTATGTGATTTTTATTTGACTAAATACTACTATTATTAACATCACCATTTATCATCATCAATCATCACTATTATTATTATTACTATTATTATTATTATTATTATTATTTACTATTTTAAATATCAACACTTTCGTGGCTATTTATTTGCCTAAAAAGCCCCACTTGGGGACACACACACACACACACACAAAAGAGGCATCATATTCATCACCATAATAATAACTATTTATTTATTTATTTAGAATTAAAGTAAATTATTTTTGGGCAATTTAGTTAGTTGTAATCATTGATGGATTCTTTTTTATGATTTATGTATTTATAATTTTTATTCTTATTTTCTCAATAAAAGAGTTGCTACCTAATGCAATAAAGTGGTGTGTGCATAAGTTGTGTGCATTGTAGTAGAATGAAAAATTATTTGGTGGGGTAGGGTTAGTTGGGGAAGAGAGAGAGAGAGAGTGTACTTATTCAACCTTTTTTTTCTTTTGGAAACATACATAGTTTTTTTTTATCATCATGCTTTCATCAAAACCTAGACTTTCCTTCCTCGGACTTAAAAAAAATTCTATAGCATCAAATAATTGAGGAATGGGAGAGAGAATGTGTCAAAACCCAAAGTTGCCAAAGTTGAAACTTGTTGTGTTGTGAAGTATGAATGTTTGCAAATAGGTTATAACACAAATGTCGAATGAATGAATGAATGAATGAATGAATGAATGTTTGCAAATAGGTTATAACACAAATGTCGAATGAATGAATGAATGAATGAATGAATGAATGTTTGCAAATAGGTTATAACACAAATGTCGAATGAATGAATGAATGTTTGCAAATAGGTTATAACACAAATGTCAAATGAATGAATGAATGTTTTGCAAATAGGTTATATAACACAAGAATAAGGGCATTTGTTCGAATTCTTAAAACATCTCGGGTTGACTTAACCTACCTACGTGGTATACAATTGCACCTACAATTAATTGTAGGATGATGCCCGTGATCCCCCCTCCCCCTAAAACAACATCATATGGTCATGGCACAATGTTGTAATTATATTTTTGATTCATTTCACGAAGAAAAATATACTTACATTTGATCCATGGGTAAATTTTTGATCCAAGTTGGTTATCAATCCTTAAACCCTAAAATTCATTTAGTGTACTTTTGGCACCTTCGCATTCTAATTTACTATTGGAATTGGAGATTTCATGGAGATTAAGTTAGCTTATCTCCTCTTTGGCTTGAATAACATGTATTTGCTAAAAAGAAGGGAAGAAAGAAAAGGAAAGAAAAGAAAAACCCTAAAACCTACTTGAGCAATATACTAGGTGGTTACCCAAGGTGACATTAATAACCAATCCTTGTGCCTAACAAATCAATAATATTTTTAAAAAAACAGGTTAATTGATAATTGGGGATATTAATTTGACAAGGAATTTGATAACAATTGGGTCTAGAAATTTTGAATTTTATTTTTATTATTAATAATATTACCCCAGTGTAATAATAATAATAATGATAAAAAAATAATAATCCCCCCCCCCGCCCCAAAAGGTATAGCAGGAAATGAAGGGGTGTTTGAATGGATTGTAGAGTATTTAAAGAATCCCTCCTATAGTTGGTGACCTAAGTAGTATCTAGATCTAAATCTAGCAAATTTTTAAATTTGAAATGACAAATTTTTTAAAAAAAATCCTCGAATTGTTTTTTATATCATTTATACATCATGACCATGGACATATTTTTTTAATTTTAAAGATGGGTTTGGGGCTAGTTCTCTAAGAAAATCAAAAATCAAAAATCAAAGAACCACAATGGTTCAAGGTTCTTAAAATCTCAATTTCTGTTTTTGGTACCACCCAACATTTGGGAAATGGGTTCTCTCCAGTCTCATCATAATAGCCAGAAAAGTGACACTAGGTAGTTCTTTAACTCAGGTTACAATTTTGGAACTAATAAACATAACAAAATAAAAATAAAAATAAAAATAAAAAATAAAAATAAAAATCATTCATTGCATACAAAACTTAACCTTAACCTTGAAAACCTTAACTCTAGGCCTAACCTAACCCAGGTGATTCTCAAATAGGTTCTCAAATACCCACCTTGAGAACCACAATGCTATTGCCTAGGTATGGTAGGTTATAGGGTTTAGGGTTTGTTTTAAGGTTTTAGGGTTTAGGGTTTAGGTTTCAATCCTGGTTATATATAACTTATGACAACATTTGGGTTTTTTTCCACCCAACATGGGATGGAAAGAAGACTGATGCGCACATCTTGTCCAAGAAGAGCAGAATGGAATTAATCAAAGATAAAACAAAAAAAGCTTTAGCTCAATGGAATGTGGCTCATGAGTCATCAGCCATCATGGCATTCGATCTATCCATCAACCAAATTCTTGTCTATAACTGCAAATTTTGAGAAGCTTCAAGCCTCATTGTTTGGGTTGGAGCTCGGGTTGTTTTTATTGTTGTTGTTGTTGTTGTCAATTGAGATAGTCTTTGGGGCCACTCATCTTATGCCCAATGGCTATGACAGCATTTCGATCTAGCCAAGCCAAGCACATTGCTGCAGTCCATGAGAACTTTGTACCACCTGCACCATCCCCTGTCACAGGACAAAAGTACTCACGTAGACCTGCCTTGCTTGTCAGCTCAATGGAGTCATTCCTTATTCGATCTGCCAGTTCATCATACCTGTGCAGTTGTGCAGATAAAATCAGAGTTTTACACCAGAAAAAGAAAAGGTCAGGTTTGTGCAGAGCCCCCATCTTCTAAGTCAGTTCCTCAGGGATGGGTTTAGCAGGACGAGAGAGAGAGAGAGAACAACCTCCCAGATAAAGAAAGAAGCTTGACAGAGAACACACACACACACACACACACACACACACACACAAGAGAAAGTAAAGTACCCATAGTGGCGGAGGCCGTTAGAAATCATCCAGTTGATAATGAGCCAGATGGGGCCACGCCAGTAGCGAAGCTGCTCAAACCGTGGATCCTGAGGGTCAAGGCTAGGCACAGAGTATTTCACATGCTCCAACCATGTACTCAGATTCTCTACTAGTCTGGCTGCTTGCTCCCTTGTTGCCACGCCTATTTTTTCCCCCCACAACACAACCAGGAATGATGTCAATAAAAATCCGCCTTTCTTTAATACTTCTGGAAGTGGGATTCATGTTAGGGTTTATGGGCTTATGGGTTTTTCTTTCTTTCTTTCCAGGGTAAATATTTTGGTGTCTTCAGTTGTGAGAAAAGTTGAATAAATAGTAATACCTGCAAAAAGAGGTAGAAATGCAGCAGAAATTGCTGCATCCTCAAGTTTCCCAGTGATTTGGTCCTGGCATTTAAACAAGCCAGCCTCTTCATCCCAAAGCTTCTTGAAGCCTTCAAAGCCATTGTCCAGCCAGTCTTCAATCTCTGCCACAGCATCTGTCTTTCCCAGTTGCAAAGCCAGCCATCGCAAGTCACGGTTTGCTCGGAACAAGATGCTGTTGACACACAAATCAGTGACACGGAATGGCGAAATGTTGTATAATTTGTCTGGGTCATAGAAGTTCTCTCTCTTGAACCTGCCACAAGTACATGGTGGAAAAACACACCAATCATTGCCCCCAAACATGACTCATGACCGCAGAGTAAAAAAGGAACCCATTTTTCTGTTCTTCTGCAGATGATGAACTAAATTATTAAAAAGGCAGGGACATAAACCTGAGACTGGATTTTGTCGGTAGCAATTTCTGCATACAGAGTGCAGTGTATGATCTGAGATTTTATTATATTTCATACCTGTACAGGAGTGTAAGGTAGCGATCATAAGTCTCTTTGGTAGGGCGCATGTTGGCATTGACATGTGTAAGGTCCTGCCTCTCATAAGGTGGGAGGGGGTCAATCGGAAATGTCATAGATTCATCCCATGCAGGGCTGTTGTCCATGCCTGATTCCCATGGATGTAATATTGCCACCACTCCTGTGTTATTTGGATCACGTGCCTGTTTTTTGCACATCATTCATGTTTCTATCAGCAAGGGACCCACAAGTGTGTCTACATCTGTAGCAGCAGCAGCAGCAGAAAAAGGACTTTCTGATGCTCAGATGCATTGAGGTTCAACTACTGACCAAAGTCATTTTTTGTTAGAGCAGTGGCTGGATGTGCTTTGGAAAAATTTGGCAAAAAAAGGATCCATGTGCAAAATGACTGTGATGCCAAGGAGAAAAAACCCAACAAAGTACCTACCTTGTACCACCATCTGTGCCAAGCTAACATCTTCGGAAACAGATCCTCAATCTTTTGCTTTGCTTGCACTGGATGCGCGGTGTGTTCGTACATGAACCTGGCTGAAAGAGCAGCCACAGGGGGCTGCGAGATGCCGCTGGTCTTACTGGGATTTTCTGGAGTGCCCCAGATCTCTGGCCCTGGGAAGTATGTCTTTGAGAATTTGTGGAAGTTGATAGATGCCACCATACCATCTTTCCACTGATCTGAGAACAAGGTTTCCAGCTCCTTCCATGCTCTCAATTCATCAAACACTGCCCACCCTGCTGCTACTATGGCTGAATCCCAGTTCCACTGCACAAAAATCCGCCCCACCCCATGTGTGTGTTTAGTGTTTACTAATCAAGATTCCAAACCTCCCCAACACTTTGAACAATCCAAACAAACAAACAAAAGAATCCATCAAGATTTTATAACCTACACTGTCCAGAAATCCAATCAAAGAAAAGTCCAGAATTTCCAAGACCTGTGACTGACTTGAAATCATTTGGCAAAAGTTGTACACTCTAGGAACTCAAGAATTTTTATTTTTTTGAAGTCTGGGATTGCAAATGAAAAGAAGATGAGTTTGCTCAGATTTGGACTTATCCGAGAGTAAAGAATCCAAAAAAACAGGCTTGAGACACTCATGGGGATCAAAGCATTGGAAGAAGCTGAAGTTTTCAATTGCAGCTTTCAGGTTCTTGAAGAAAGAAGGATTTTTTAATATATTGAGGCTTGAATAAAAAACCCTAAAATCCTCAAACTTGAGGATAAACAGAACTTGATTGAGCAATGACGGATTTTAGGGTTCTAAGAGAGGGAGGTGAGTAAGAAAGAGATTTGTACTTGGAATGGATAGAGGCCTTCCGCGGGGACAGTGTAACCACCACGATCATTTGAGCGCAATACTTCCATAGAATCCTTGACAATTTGGTTACGGGTACTCTGCTCAAGCTCACTCTCATGCTCTCTGCACATATACCCAACAAAAAAAAACCCCACAAAAACACCAACATTATTCCAACACCTCTGTCTCTGTCTCTACACTTCTAAGTCCTTTTTCCTTCCACACCCACAATGGCCCCCACCCAAAATGTAATGCCCAGCTGTTTGTTCATTGCAGAGAACATTGAGAGAGTTTCTTGACATTCAAGCTTTGTCAATGGAGCTCTGTTTCTGAAATTTCTGAAATCCAAAGGGGGACAAGCATCATCATCATCATCATCATCATCATCATCAACAATCATCACCACTCACATGTGGCCTATGGTGAAAAGGCGGCGGAGGCTGTTCTCTCTCCACAAAGCATGATCCTTGTCGTGTTTGGCAGGAGCAGCTGTTGCAGTAGGGCCATCAACCTTACCAGTAATTGGAAGAAGACTTGGGTACCTGGCTATGTCTGCCATTCCTAAACACACTTCGCTATTAACTGTAACTCAAATGCTCAAACTGCTGATCAAGCTCACAACAACCATCAACTGCAAATCAAGCAAAACAAAAAAACCAAAACCCAAAACCAAAAAGCTACCACGTTTGCAAACCTTTTTTTGCAATTCAACAATTCCCCACCCCCCCTTCTTCAAAAAATTGCACACCAACAAAGTCCTTTTCTTCAAAACTTGCACTTGCAAATAACTCCTCCTCCTTCTCCTCCTCCTCAAAACTAACAGCTACCCATCACTCCTGCACCTTCCACTGAGGGATACAGAGCTTCTATGCAAATGAGAGAAAACTATAGAAATAAGAGAAAGTGGGTGGTGGGTTATATATGTGGGGGGACTAATAAGTAACTCTTCAGACTTGGCAAACACTGTTCTCTTTTCTTTTGTTTTCTTGCTTACAATGCAACAAGAAGAAGAAAAAAAAGAAGAAAAAGAAGGAGAAGAAGAAGTGTGAGAGTGTGTGAAAAGGAACAAAAGAGAAGAAGAAGCTTCAGATACACTTTGCTTAAAAGCTTTTGTAGAAGTCTCTCCCCCACCCAGCAAGCCCACTTTTGCCATGCAAGTTCTGATGGGTACAGGGCCAGGGTCACATTAAGTGGAATCTCATTAGTCTGATGATTCTCTCACTTTTAAACCTTTTTTCTTAAAAGTAAATTTTGTCATGATCTCTCCTGCAAACTCTTTGCTGCAAAATAAATAAATAAATAAATGTATTATATATGTATATATAATTTGGGTTTGTGAGAAAGTCTTTGGTGGAATCCCACAAAATTTGATCTTTTTTTGGGTTTATCTCTCATGGGAAAGAGTGGAAAATATGTATGTATGTATGTATGTATGTATAGGTAGCTATGTATTTTTTCCCAACAACATTCTCTCTTCTTGTCCTTACGTGGAGGCACATAAACAACCCACTCCAAATGTAAGAAGCAAAATGCCAATGACTTCATGACACCCAATCATACTTCCTAGCTCCTTTTGGAACACTAACTTCAAGGGAAATGCCAGAAATACACTGCCATGAATTTGTAACTGTACTGCACTTGCAATGGACATTGCACTTGGCAGCTCCTAACTTGCCATGGACACTGGTTGATATGTTGGATCCAAAGCATTCCCCCACTTGGCATACCTTCATTTGCTTGTTGGGTAGTTTGGAGAATGTGCCTCTTTGGTTGGAGCAAGTCTCTTGGCTTTGTGTTGTCTACCTATAAATAATTCATTCCTAACATCATGGCCTTTCCAAGTCATCCTTATTTTGGGTTTGCAAATTGTAATCCCAACCCACATTGTAGGTTTAGGGTTTAGGGATGCCTACACCTTTTTGCCATGGACCCAAAATCCATTTGAGAGTGACAGTTGGAAAACTTTGTTGTTTCTCTTTAGAGTACTTACTCTTTCTAATCAAATTCAGCCAAGGTAGAAGAAGCACCTAAAGCTAGTAGAATAATCATATTGAGTAAATCAAACTTTTCCACCCAAAAAAACAAAAAACATTACACTCATTTTTTTCCCTTCAAGCCTAGAGGATTAAAAACTCAACCCATGTTGAAGTGATATATATATATATATGAGAATTTATAAAGAATTGTAATAACCTCCCTTGTGTAAAGGTGAGTTTATTGCGCAAAATCCTCAAAAGAAGGACTTCAATATGATAGAGAGATTATCCTAAAATTAGGATCACATGTACTCAAAATAAGCCATTGAATGAGTTGAATTTGACAAAATTTGAAATGGGTGGAATTCTAATTATAAATCATTTAAAAAACAACTTTAAGCTAAAATCTACTCCAATCATGTATTAATAAATAAGCACATTAAAACAATTATGGGAGATCACTTTAGGTGTTGGGTTAGGGTCGGAAGTGATGATTTTAAGTGCTTTTATTTTAGAGTTCAAATTACCTAACCATTATTATGTGGTTTCATTATTTGCCGCGATTTTGTTCAAATTATTTAAACCATGTTACTTGGTTTCATGATTTCTTATGATTTTGTTTGAACATGTCCTAAAGAGTAGCCATTATATTACCCGAGGAATAGTGATCCATGTAAAATGAACCACTTGTTTTGTTATATGTTGGGTTTTTGGTAGGGATATTGTGTTGAGAATCATTATAGAGTATAGTAGCTTCAAGGGATTTTGCCCCCTATCAACTAGGTGAGATGATTCATCCTAATTTGGTTGTAAAACGATTCACATTCATCTTTTGATATTTTATTTTCTTTGCCACCTCCTCAAATGTGCACCTGGCCCAACTGACTTTGTCACCAATCCATAACCGCAAAACTAAATATGAAAATATTTTCTTAGGAAAAGGTTATAGCACCCATCATATGCAAAATTTCATATAATTCTTTCAAAATGTGACAATGTGATTGAAAACATTCAAATACACATGTCATGACAAGTCTTTTCTTTTTGGTTTGAACTTTTGCACAATGTTGAAAAATAAATATGAAAAGAGAATATTTAATCATTTAAAAAAAGAAGAAAAAAAGTCATTAGATTTGCAAAAAATTAAAAATCGTGTTGTGACATTTTCCTATTGGTTTTGATTTGGTAATTAATTTTTCGATGTTTAAATAAGTTCCTAGAACATGTCATCATTTAATGTGAGAACCCTTTTGGGTTCCTCATAACTAATGTGACAAAAAAATGAAAAAAAACTAAAAAATCATGACTTTTTTGGTTTTAGAACAACATGATGTATACATTAAAAATAGATTTATTTTTTATTTTCCCCCTAACTATGACCAATTTATCATAAATATCAATTGTTGATATTAAATTAGTGGGAGGGCCATTGTATATAACACACCTTGTTTAATATTCTTCAACCAAACGAATTTTACCCGTGTGTAACATGTTGAAGAAGGAATGGGTCTTGCATGTTGTTGGGCTTTTTGTAATGCAGCTTACTAATAACTTTTCACCTAACTTAGTTTTTTTGGCCTTGCCTAGTACCAAGGCAAGGATATATTGTGTTTAGATTCATTATAGAGTATATAGTAGCTTAAGGGACTTTGGCCCCTAGGTAATAAATAATAGGTCTATTTCTATATGAGGATTTTTGAAAGATGATAATTTTGGCTTGTGTTGAAACTTGAGAGATTAGTTATAATAGAGTGATAATAATATCTTGAAGGATTTTGGTTTGTTTTAGAGGATTTTTTGAAGATTATAATTTTTGCAATGGTGAAATATTTGAGTTTCCATCAATTCTTCTTTTGCCTTAAGATACTTTTTTAATGCAAATGGCAAGGCCACAATATGACACACCCCTTGTTTTTGTTAAGCTCAATTTGTCGAAATGAGTACCAATGTTAATTTGTACAATACCTTAGCCTAAGGTCAGTTTCATCATTAAATAATCCTCAAAATAGTGAAATGAAATTTTGTGAAAATATGAAGTGGACATGTTGAAAATCACCATAATTATCATAGGTTACATTTTGAATAATTTCACTACTCATATCACAATATTATAATACATGAAGGAAAAATAAAATTATATATATATAATTATATAATTTCTTATTTTTAAAATGAATTCATTTTTTGAAAAAAAATAAAATTCATTTCATCAATGTGGAAACTGACCCTAGGCTATGGTAATCAGATTTGTCTTAGGTTATGCCACTAGTAGTGGAAAGATGAGAGTGGTACACTACTTGCTATTGGGTTTCTTTCCCTTGGATTCCTCTTGTCATATCATATCTATCTTCATGTGCAAAGCTCTGATATTTTCAGAAGTAAAATCTCCGATTATTGTGTGTCCTTCTTCTACTAGGTACCATCTAGCTATAGAGTGAACCAACACCCACCACCACACTTTTTCATTGGATTTGTGTCCTAGAAGTGACCATGGTGGTTAGATACATGCTAACCATCAACATGTGTCTACCTATCTAGTAATCATTGAGTGCCTTAAAAGCAAGAAACCCCAACTCCGAGGATGGGCAACAATTGCATCACAAAGTCATTCAAGAAATACAACAAGGGTGAAAGGAGACACCACCTAATGGTCTCCCCATCCACACCCAAAATATTCAAGTGACATCAAATAGCTTGTTGACTAGGATCCCTAGAACTCATGTGCTTGCTTATTGCACACCAAGTGGCCATGCCCACCTTCACAATGATAGTCTAGGATTAAAGAAAAATCTTGGAATTGGAAGGGTGCTTATCAAAGTGGAAATGTCATGCTCAACCTAGATAAAATAAAGAATAAAACTATGAAGAATGATTGTTTAAGGGAAAAGAAAGTCATCAATATGCAAACCACATTACAAATTTACTAGTTTCATTAGTTCATTCAAATTTCACACAAAATTTGTTATTTCATAAGTTTGTGGTTTTTACACATTGACGTCATGTATCTAAAACATGTATGATTCATTTTTCAAAATTGAAAATATTGGTTGAAAATATTTCACTGTACTTATATGTGCATCATACTTGTTTTGAACACATGATGTCTATATGCAAAAAATAAAAATCCATGAAAGAAAACTTTTGCATGATTTCCATTATCAATCATGAGATGGGAAGTCTATGATTTATGGATAAAAAAGTCATCATCATCCTTAACAAAAATATCATTAACGAAAATAAAGTTCCAAGATAGATTAATCGCCTAAAAAGCCTCCCATTTATTATAAACTTAAAAAAAGGTAGTGCATGTAGTGGTTACCTTTATGCAAGTAAGAAAACAATGTTGGGGAGTTTTAATGATTGAATCATATTAGACTTTATAGATGGGGTTGATGCCATGCAAACAAGTCAAGAAACAACATGCAACCTACATCAAAAATCATTTTCATGGGCAACATAATGTTACCTTTTTCCACCTTGAAGAAAGTTCCATGTTCTTTATGGTGTTAACACCCATAAGGGCTTAAAATCTTTGTTCAAAATTTGAATTTCATGTTGGTTGGTTTGTAAACATTAATCCATAGACCTCTAATTGGAAGGGTATCCACTAGCTTGATTGATCCTTAAGTGTCCTTAAAACACCCTAAATTTCTTTCCTCTTTTTCTACAAGTTTCTTATCCCCAAATATCTTCACCATCTTTAAAGGTTTCTAGTTGTTGGTATTCACCTAAATTTTCCATTTTGTTTATGAGGCACTTGCCCAAAAGTCTATGCTTCTTATCAATCTATCTAAGGAGATGCAAAATTGCCAAAGGTTTTGAAATTAAGAGCAGTTCAAAGACTCACTTTTAATTACTATTTTCTCAAGAGTAAGTTGTGTGTAGGGATCGAATATTATATTGAGTTGTTTAGACTTCCAATTGCATCTAGGTTGTGTCATTTCAGTTTCCTTTTTTTATGAATATTAATTGGAGTATTCCCAATGTGAACTTGTGCCATAATTTGTGCATTCAAGACCTCCCTTAAATCCATCAAAGATCTAACACTATTCAAAAAGAAGAACTTCCCTAGATCCTAGATCTAAATGGTGCCTTAAAACATTTTCTTCCAATCTCGTAGACATGCATGCAAGTAGCTATGCTTTGTTTAAAAGTTGAAAGACTTGACATCCTTTTATGTTGTTTCTAATTATAATGCCAATTGGTAAGCTTACTAACTCCTTTGATTTTGAACATAGAAATATTTAAGTGTTGTCATCATGTACCTTTGTGCTAACATGTTAGATACAAATGTGAAGTTTTTTGAGCTTGGAATTGGATTAATGTTCAAAGACTCAAAAAAAAAAGGTTTCAAGGAATAGGATTCCACGTTCCTCTTATTCAAAGCTAAATGAAGCCTTTAAAAGGGGGATGGGCATTAACCCATTTGATTTGACCTTTGGGTCAAAATCTTTTTAAATGTACCACTCAAAATGAATATGAAACAATCCTTATTGGAGTTTTATATTTTGATTTTAATCATTATCAAAAAATTAAAATGTGTTACATATTTTATAGGTCAATGTTTTAAATTATCACATATATAAAACTAGCAATATCATTCATTTTGAGTGCATGTGTATGGTGGAACATGACTAATAAAGGAGTATAAAAAAATGTGATGTTATCGCACGTTTTTTATACACTTAAACAAATTTGGACCCTTTTAGAATTCCATTTCCAATGCCATAAGAAGTCAATTTTTGTTTTCTTCCTCTTGTTTTTTGCTTCAAAATTTTCATTTTGAAATTTTTTACGACTCAAAATCTTCCATGGTTTCAAATTGGTCTATCATGTCATCTTGAAGGTTTTCAAAAAGGTTGTGATAAATCTAGTTGATTTCTAGTTTTTCCTTTTTCCTTACAATGAAACAAAAGGACAATTGATTTATTATTTTTAAAAAATTCCAACTCCTTTGAATTTCTAGCAACCTTGGCATCTAGGTGATTCCCTTTCATTTTGGACAATTAGGTTGGAGTAGAATTTTCAAGCTTAAAATCCTCAATACTAAGCACCTCCATTTCTTGGTCTTGGATTGCATGCACCTCCTAAATCTTTTATAATTCAAGAGAGTTGAAATTAAGGTTTGGAAACCTTTTTGGTAGCTTGAGCTTTATGGGTTGTTGCTTCCTTGAAACATCATCATTATTTGGGATACAAGTTTTTGCATCCATTTTTGTAGGTGTTTTCCCCCCTAAAAGCTCCATTAGCCATTTAATCATTCCATGTGGCAATGATTTTTACAAGTGCAAAGCTTGTGTAATTGAGACATTCCCAAATTGGGGATTTCATGGTTGTGCATGTGTGATCAAAATGCCCAATTGTTTTGGCATTTTTGACATTGATTTGGTAATTTTAAATACATGATTTGTTGGGAAACAATAGCACCCACTTTTGTGTGTTCGTTTAACGATGGGATTAAGATATTCCTAACAAGTCAATTGATGTCATTCACCTTGAGAATTATCATTGACCCAATAGGTTGCTTCACATATTAATTCAAAAGTTCAATCTCAAACACCTCACTAATCTTACTAGCCATATGTGTGAATATTCTAGTGTTGCAAAAGGTTTGGAAATTAGACCTTGATAATATGGGTAAGTTGACATTTTGATTCCTTAATTGTAACATTGAAATGAAGTTGGTACTTTAAGAAACTAAAAGACATCAATTTATTGCGACAAATTTTCCAAGTTGTTCTAGTTCCTTCCTTTTTGAAAAGAACAACTTTGAAAAAACCCTTGGTGAGCAATTTCACCAAAAGAAAATATTCGTATAAGTGCAATTTCATACATTCCCAAAAGAACTTTTGCAATGGCCTTCCTCCAAAAGATTGACTAATGACCATTTATCACACTCTTTTGGCAATGACTTCAAGCACTTCATTGACCTGTGGTTGCAAAAGGTCGACATTCAACTACAAGTCTTCATCTACCAATAATGAACCTTGGGGATCTTCGAAGAAATGATTATGGCTCATTGCTTGGAAAGACATGTAGGAGAATAAGGTGTTCCAAAAGCTTTTACTACTTCATTTTTGTAATGACCATTTATCACACTTTTTTGGCAATGACTTCAAGCACTTCATTGACCTGTGGTTGCAAAAGGTCGACATTCAACTACAAGTCTTCATCTACCAACAATGAACCTCGGGGATCTTCGAAGAAATGATTATGGCTCATTGCTTGGAAAGATATGTAGGAGAATAAGGTGTTCCAAAAGCTTTTACTACTTCATTTTTGTGTAGCATTGTTTTCAATGGAAATCAAGCCTTGTTAATTTCATGTTCATCACAACCATTGCAATCTATAACTAGAGCTTCCAACTCTTTCCTCATAGCCATCACAGCTATCCAAGCCAAAAACTTGTTGGAATACGGTCCAAGGTATGAGAAAGGAGGGAGGTACTATAACAAAAGGTGACCAATTTGGAATAAAAAAAAGCTCTTTTTCTTTGTTGGTTATTGTTGGATCAAGAAGATTAAGGAATGTTTGCATGGCGAAGGGGCTGAAAAGAGACTTTTGCCATTGTTGTTCAATAGAACTTGAACCTTCACATTGGACTTTCGAAAAAACTACTACAATAGAATACAAAAAAATCTCGAGCTTATTGTAAAGGCATTATTTTTTGAGCAATGATTTCGTTACTAGAATGATTGAACACAAGCTCCTCCAACATTGTTACCAATAACTCAAAACAATGGTGGCAACAAGCTTGCAAAACATGCACCCAACATTTCTCCTCTAAGCTCATGAGAGAGAAAAAAGAGAATGATGTTGACGTTGAGGTTTTATTGATGAAAGACACCGTTTCCACCATTGCCTTTTGATGTAAGAAAACCTTTGCCAGCCATCAATTACAACTCCATGTACCATCCATTGGAAATTCGTTGTGACTTTGTTGTGGATGAACTATAACTTGAAGTTTTAGTTTGGTTCTAATCATCTTGAGCATTTTGATGTGGCTATTAGTAATTATTAATTAGTTTTGCAGTTTGCAATTGATCAATTCTTGCCTTCTTATGGTTCAAAATGAGCTTGATTGTTGTTATATTTGGTGCTTTTGTAAGTGATATGAATTTCAGATTCTTTTTATAGATATGTAGACAAAATATGCACCTTAAACCATAATTAGTGTTGTTGGTAAACATTTAAGCCTACAAGGATGTATAAATTTGACCTTTGAGGAAGAGGCAATATCTACAACATAGGCAAAGCTTATAATATAAGTGGCAGTTTGATTTTGTCATTGTTAATCAAGTTTTAATATATTTTTGCCTCTTAAATCGACCTTTAAATTTCACTCAACAGTTTTTTGTTTTATTTTTGTGTGGTGCATAACTTTACATTAAGGATTGGCATGGCAAACACAAGCTATTCCACTATTACTTCGTGCACTTCCTTGGTTTCATTACAATTCTAAACTTGACAGTGCTAAACAATAGAGTTATCCATAAAGTCACCCTGTCTTTGGGGCTGTAGTTTGACCCTCTAATCCCTGTTTCATCACCAATTTCAGTGTATCCAGAAAGAGAGCAAAATCGGGCACCACCACTCCATGAAACTGGGTATGGGTTCAGAAGACTTGTAGGATTGTATTCTGACCAGGCTTGATTTAATGAAGAATATGAGCATTGAGCAGCAATAAAAGGTGCAGGTGAGACAAATTCAAATCTGGGGGTGAGTCTTCCCTGAGGACTAATTAAGGCGAGAAAACCAGTTTGGTCCCTTTTTCATCTTCCTGTAATGTGAACTTCTTCACAATACTTGGCCTTAGATGGCACCACCATGTTACAAATTCCTCCTCAGCTTTCCTGATTGTGCATTTCCTCCTCACCTTCAGGGCTTGTGTTGTTGCAGTGACCTGAAATGTAATGTTAACTTCTTCACAGTACTCAGCTCAGATGACAGCAATGTGTTGCATTTCCTCCTCAACTTTCAAGCTTGTGCATTTCCCTGTCACCTTTGGGGCTTGTGCTGTTGCGGTGACCTAAAGTGTAATGCTAACTTCTTCACAGTACTCCAATCTGCCAAGGCAACATAAGTGTGTACATGCTAGATGTTGTCCACAATAGCCAACTCAGAGGAGTAAGGTCATCATGGATTTTGAGCAGACAGTTCATAGGCAGGATGAATCTCACCAGACTTTCTGGGTCAGTTGAGAAGTAACACCAAAGTGAAGAAGGTAAAAAAAGAGGACCTGCAGTTTTGTTCTAGAGTTGCTGATCTTGTGGCTGGTGCAGATGACATGGTGATGGTCTGCTGACTCCTGCAATACTACCAGCTGGTGTTGCAAGAAGGCCACAAGGATGCCAAGTTCACCATGAATAAAATGGGTGGGCATTCACCAGACCTTTATACTTCAACAGGATGATGTGTTCTCCTTGCACCCCAATCTTCTCCCACCCTATGAAACAGCAGCAGTCACACAGAAATCAAAGACAGATACTAGATCATTTCAGGGTAGACAAATCAACCTTGGAGTCTTCAGAATAAACAATCACTCAATGGACTGTGAGGCCAATCTTTATAAGCATATAAGTATGCACAAAGGAGTATGAGTGTGGAGAATCAATGTCCCATAGGCAAATCTAAGAAGTACATATGATTTCAACTCACTCAAAGTCAGCCTATCCATCAGGCATCCTAGCAGCTTGTTCTGTTTCACTGTGGCAATGTGCCAGTCTTGGCAGCAGGGCACTCCTGGTATAAAACACATGAATACTCAATGCTAGTTTGCAACTGTGGAGCAACCCCCACCCATTTTGTAAAGCAATTTCTTGACAGGAGCAAGATAATGGGAGTAGCTTACAACACAGAAGTGAACATGGTACCTATAGAAATCAGTGCCAAGTACTGGAACCTGTATATGCAGCCCCCAAGTATGTTACACAATAAATTTAAGTTCAAGCAAGCTCAATACTTGCCTAGCTTATAACTTTTGCATCCTAAAGAACATGAAGGCCTAGTACACTCAGATATCTGGCCATTGACATAAAGTTTCTGGCATTTTTGATGAATTCGTGGTACCATCTCATGGGGATTTAGCTCTGCCGCTTTGGAATAATAGGAGAGTTATTGCGGCTGTAAACCTGTGTAAAGAAGTACAATTAGTACACTCAACAACAGATGTTCCACACAGCTACTAGGCATCAAGGCAAAAACTATGTTTTCCTCACTGTGGCAGTGCTAGACTGGAAACACACCCAGTTGACATTGATTGAAAAGATTGCAAACTGAAAAGGAGTTCTCATGGGGATGACATTATAATGAGTTGCTAAAACAGTGCAACATTTCAAACACATTTGCTTGCAGGAGGGGTGTTGATCAAACCTGGATAGTGTGTGCAACACCAGCATACAGCTTTTCATGTGTGCATGCCAGTGCTGTGACTGTTGCCCCACATGTCCTCTGTACGTGAGAAAATGCATCAGCAGATAAAACCTCTTCAATTGGCCATGCCTGCACATTTTTCACAAACACCTGTTGATAAAAATGCAGCACAGGAAATTCATTTCAACAATCTTACATTTGTATCAGAAGGTGGCCTACATCTTCCTTTGCAGTGTGCCTTGTAAAAGGACAAACCTTGATTGAGCTGTCCCAGCTGCCGCTGTATAGCCAACCACCATCAAACACAACACTTGCAATTACCCCCTTGTGGGCTTGCTCAATAGACCTTACATATTCTTCATGTCCATCTCGCCACACCTGGTTCCCAAAACTTCAGAAAACATTGCAACACCTTATCTCTGTCCTTGTAATTTCCAATGAAACCTGTGAATCCTTGGGAATGGCTTAATAAGAATCCTTACACCAAACATACTGCCAAAAGAATTTCAGAACAATAGAGTGCATGGTCAGAGTCTGATTCTATTGTTTCTGAGTTCTTCCCTTTTAAGTGCGATACCTGCCAGCAGGTTAAGGAAAATCAATCTTGAAATTGGAAGAGGAACTACAAACCTGAATGCTGCCTGAATCACGAGCAGCAAACAAAAGGCCTGAATCAGAACTTCGGGCAAGTGTACGCACACCACCAAGGTACTGAGAAGATGGTCCCCCAAGATGTGCCAGAATGCTGTGATTGGGACGCCACCACAATCGAATAGTACCATCCCAGCTCCCACTATACAGTACCTGCCCCTCTACCAGGAGGGTTGATACTACCCCCTTATGTCCTTGCATATCCGTCACAAACTGAAAATCCTGCACTTTTAAACAAACTGGTCATGAGTCATCCAGCAATGTATTTAAGACTTGATCATGTCACCAATGTGCCGTCAGAACATGTGCTTCAGCATTCAAAGAACTGGCATGTCAGGGTCTGTAAAAATAGACTGTGAAGCCATGTGACAGTAAAATTTGTTTATTACCACAAGAGACCATGCCTTGATTGTTGTGTCCCCACTTCCGCTGTACAGCACTTGGTCACTGGAGACTACCAAAGAAGCCACTCCAGAGTAACGCCAATCATCATGCTCCTGCCATGTAGCGACAGGTGCAGAGGAACTCCTTGTCATGGACAAATTCCACACACAGATCTGTCCCCCATAGTCACCACTGACACAGACATTCGATGCTTCATGCACAGCTACTGCAGTTATTCTTCGTCCATGGCCTTCCAAGACCTGCATCAATCTATCATCCTGTCCAAAACTGTTAATCAACAGGATATGCACCACAATAAATGATGCTCCCCTCTGTGTCAAGCTGAAAAGACCTATATCTCTGATTGAAATCTGTAATAGCCACTGGAAGCACCAGTGCAGAGTGCACATATCTTTGCTTGGTATCATCCACTCATTTCAGAACTGACATATATGGATGAAATTGCAGAGAAATCTCCACTGCAAAAAATTGGAAGGTAATATGACAATATGTGCACTCATAACCTTTACAGAGGTGCCATTAAAGACTTGGGCAAACCCCAGGAGGGGAAGGGACCAGGACCAGAAGAAGAAAACTAAGTACCAGCCATACACAAACCACATCAGAAAAAATCCTGTGGGAGACGAAGAAAAGTGAGTTAAGGAAGAAATTACTTTGAGAGACCAGATGCGCAGTGTCTTATCAAAGGAGGCACTTATCAAGTAATCCCCTGCAAATGCAACAATAGAATTCAATACCGTAACTTGAACTGTATTGATCACCCTTGTATTCCTGTAGCAGCAGAGACATTGCAATTATTCCTGTTCATGTCCATATGAAGTTTCATGTTTGTGCAAATGCAAACAATAACCAGATCTACTTATCAAAGAATAAGACAATCTCTACCATGCAGAGATTGCAGAAAAAAATTGCAATCAATGGGAGTGTCACATACCACAAAGAGCTAGTGCTGAAACCGCATCAAGATGGCCTTGAAGATTCTGAACTTCATTACCACATATCTCACTATCTATTAAAGCTCGTGAGATGGTTAGGGTTTCTTGTCCAACCTCTGCTGCATGGGAATGATCATCTTCAATCAAATCAATTGTCGCTTCTGTGCCTGTTTGTTCCTCAAATTCCAAGCTACCATCAAGAAGGTTACTGTCATCACCAGAAAAGGCAGAAAGGCCAAACACCCACAAGCTTTCCTGATAATTCCCCTTCTGATGAGCTGGTGAGAACAGTGGTTGATCATCAATCAGCATTTTCAATCCCCTCCAGATTTCATCTACTTCAGGCCTCTCACTTGGCTCTGGTGCAAAGCACTTTGATAGTTGCTCTCTAAGTTGACCATGCTGCCCTAGCAATGGCAGTCCGTCTTCTAGCCACGTAAGATGTAAACATCTGCCTTCAAGGATGCTTTGAATAACCTCAGAAAAATGAACACCATTTACTACAACACGGCTTGAAAACAGTCGCAGTAGCAAAAACCCCAAGGACCAACTGTCAGCCTTGTATGTTATGACATGCTTGAATTTTGTGTCATCACTTGCTACTACACCTGTTGATCCTGAACTTTCAATTCCTTCCTCCCTGGAGTGAACCTTCTCTAGGCATCTAAGAACTTCTGGACTCATATACTCATGGTTCCAACATAAAAACCCAACAGTAGATTCACTGGATTTGTTGCCAGTCTCTTCTTCAGGAGATGATTCTATTCCAGGTTCGAGTGCCAGGCTATTGAGCGATTCAGGAACTGAAACCCTACTATTTATTGAATTGCATATCTGTTGTTTGAGCAAAAGTGCACGTATAAGATGGAGTTGAAGGTGGTCAAATTCATCCAGAATAAGGCATTCTGCCCCTAATACACCTAAGATGAGCCCATGTGCATGTACCTCGATTAGGGTTTCACAGAGTTCCACTGCCAATCTGCACAAGGTCCCTGCTGAACTTACACCAGCTGCCACCTCCTTTTCCATTTTATGGCAGCTGTCAGAACTAGTGCTCTGACTTCCAACAGCATCACCTTTGAAACTGCATTCACCATCATCATCATCATCCTTCTTCCTTTCAAGTAAAGCCTGAGCTTTTTTCCAGCCTTGTACATGATCCTTGGAAACAAGGAAAAGATTTCCTTCTTCACTCATCCACAAGCCAAGTATCTCCAAAACATGCTCACATTGGTGTGAAATGTGTTGCAACTTGAGGAGCTCAAACCTAGTGTCCGCTTGCAGCTGATTCCAAGCCGCTTTTACGCTTTGCTTGTAACTAGATCCATCTCCTGCAGTTACTGTGGCGGTGGACAGAAGGTGCAAGGTCACCTCCTCATAAGTCTTCTTCCTCCACGCTCTTCCGTCGATGCACAAGTCCGCGACCAAAAGAGCATCCACAGTTTCTCCTCTCAACTTCACAGTACTCCGTGGAATGATCCAGAACTTGTTACCCGCTGTCTCACTATCCTTTTCCCCCTCCTCGCCGCGATGCTTTCGGTTTACAGCCCGATGATCAATTTGCCGTTTCTTGAGAATACGCTGCTCTTGAGGATCCGAGTTTTGCACCGACTGAATCAAGCGCATGAGTTCGATGTTCTTGGGAAGCTCAGAATGGCCCCCGAGCGGCATTCTGGTTTGCTGCTTGCACTCCGGGCACCGAATCAAACCACCCCCGCAACCACCAGCATCAGAGTGGACGGAGCTGCTGGAGGAAGAAGAAGTCGTTCCCGCCCACTGAGACGGCAGATCCGAAGTGCAGGCATCACACAAAGAGTGCCCACAGGACAGCACACGAGGCAAATGCTCTCCCTCATCATAAAGTTGCAAACACACCACGCACTCCGCCTCCAGCATACTCCCGTCTTCTCAATCCTGTTCCGGATTCTCCTAATTCGCTCTATCTATCGCTCTTCCAGCTTCTCTTTCTTCTTCTTCTTCTTCTTCTCTCTCTCTCTCTCTCTCTCTCTCTCTCTCTCTCTCTCTCTCCAAGTCTTCAATCTGGCTTGAATCTTCTTTGAAAAAAATTGAGGAAAAGGGAGAAAATATCTCTGAACCTTTATCTGTCAATCACAACTGTCGAAACCTCATCGAATTTCCTTCCCTTCGAAGGAATTTATCGAATGCTCCTGGGTGAAATTCTTCTTCGCGCACCCTTCTCGCTCGCAAACCCTCCTCTCTCGGCAACAAAGAGGAAGCAGGTTTTTAGGGTTTGATGTTCTGGCTCCTGTTCACACGGAAGACGACGAAAAGATCGAGTTCCGCGCATGGGTTCAAATCACACAGAAGACGAAGAAAAAAGCGAGTTTTACGCATGGGTTCTGATCACACAGAACCCAAAAAAAAAACCAAAAACAGCGAGTTTCACACTTGGGGTTCTCATCACAGCGGAAGAAGAAGAAGAAGCGAAAAAAAAAAAAACACTTTAATTTATTTTTTAAATAAACATTTTACAAGTTATAATGTTTCAAAATGTCCTTATGGAGCCTAAGAGGTTGATTCCAAATTGGAATTTTTAAAAAAATAAACATTTTACAAGTTGTAATGTTTCAAAATGTCCTTATGGATCCTAAGAGGTCGATTCCAAATTGTATTTTTTTTTTAAAAATAAACATTTTACAAGTTATAATGTTTCAAAATGTTCTTATGGATCCTAAGAGGTCGATTCCAAATTGAATTTTTTTTTAAAAATAAACATTTTACAAGTTATAATGTTTCAAAATGTTTTTATGGATCTTAAGATATCGAAAGAGAAATAATTTTTTTATTAACTTTTTCAATGTATTTTGAATTCCTTGTGTTTTTTCAAAAAAAAAATTGAATATTTGTGTCTTTACAATTTCATACATGTGTTTACATGTAATTTCATACAAATGTAAATATGTGTTATTTCATTTGAATATGTTAAAAATTATTTCAAACGATTAACATTTTTTTTAAAAAAATATTATTATTTTTTGCAATTAAGCTAGTTTCCAATAAAAACTTCTCCCTTAAATACTCGATTCAAGATTTAATCCTCACTTGCTTAGCTGATTGAATGTTTATTCACACTAATTGTTTAAAAAATTCAATGAATTAAAAACAGGGATTAGCTTCAATTCCTTTACATTGCTTGAATCAAATATGGCTCATTATAAATTTTAAAAATTGAACTTTGGAGGCACCTCATCTAATTACTATAACTACCTGAATGATTTCAAAATAATTTTTATTTTATTTTATTTTTTGCTAAATTCTTGAAAAACTATTCACTAAAAACACTTGGAATTTTTTTTTAATTTCATTTTGGGGAAAATAATATTTTTAAAAAAATCCTTTTGGGAGGTTGCTTAAATTTTTTTGGGGTTTTTTAAAAAAAGGAAATTTCACCCCAAATAATACTGCAGCAAAGTAGGGTATATATGATATACATGTGTAAAGGTGGGTATATATGGGCCAACCATTTATCCGCCTAACATTCGGAAAATGCTTCTGAGTTGGGGTAGCTATGGTAGCTTGAAAACTAAAATTCAGATAAAGGTCCAACATTCAATACACTTGATGGATTCAAGTATGGTATTGAGTATATTCAAGGACTATTATACCTTGGTAAATTGTTTGCTCTAGTAATTTATGGGGCTAGGTTGAAATGATTGTATGTAGAATGTGTATCAAAAGACAACTTCATTTTCCTTGTCATAAAAATTTATGGTTGTTTTCATTCTCATTTTTGACATTTTATTTATGTATTGTGCTCAAGTCATTATAGCTCATCATCACAATCCTCTTTAGTTCTTGTTGTGCTTATTATAAGAGCATGTGTCCACAACCCTCCAACATTCACAAGCCATTGCAATTTTGCAGTGTGTTGCCATGCTTGGGAGATATTTCTCATCTCTTCCACACATCGCACCCAATGCACCTCTATAGCTGGCCGATTTGTGACAAATAACGCCTTTTTAGTTTACGGCCTTTGATTTTATTAGTGTATCAATGGTGTCTTAATATTATGTTTTTTAATGACATGTGTTCTTGTGTGTTTATTTGCCTTATACTTCTTGTGGATGGTTCCCATCCTTGCTCTCTTATATACATGGTTTTTTTTCTTGTACATAGTACAAGAAGGTGGCTTATAAGAAAGTTTGTTGATATGGCATTCATTACTAGCTTTGAATAGTAAACACAAGAGGAGGATATGGCTGCCAATTTTTTTGTTATTCTTATTGATTTACAAAGACAATAAGCTAAATAACTATAACTAGTTAAAAATGTGAGTAGCAACCATGATTACCTATGTAGGGTAAGTATCAACAATTTTTTGGGGGCAAAAAATAGCCTCAATCCACTTACTATAAGAATGAATAGTTTGTTTTAGGGTTTCACATGGATTTGAAAGGTTTCAAAATTCAAATGTCTTCAAGTAATGCAACAAGGTGAATTGCAAAACAATTACTGTTAAAAATCACAATTCTTGAACTGTTCTTTTTGTAAATCATTTTCAAGTTTTCAAAATCCAACCTCTAAAGTTTGGATTATAGACCTCAAATATAATCTAATCCTTGGAGTTTTAAACTTCAAGGTTCAAAGTCCGGAGATAATTAAACTTCAACCTTTCATTTCCTAATTTTGATTTCCCATTTATGGTTTGAAATTTGATTCCCAAATTCCTATTTGCCCCAAACTTGCATTTGTTGCAAATTTTTCTTTTAGGGTTATAAACTCCAAAATTGGAATTAAGTCATAGGAATATGTAACTCCAAAACTAGAACTAGGTTATAGGAATATGTTAGTAACCATATGGGCCCTTTATAAACCCCTAAAAACTTCAAGTGTTTTAGATTGCTTGTTTACCATGGGTAGAATCAATGATTAATCATAAAGGTTTAATGCATCAAATTCAATGCAAGATTTGCATTGTTGTGGAAAGAAAAGAAAATTATATCAAAGAACATCTTACTACAACATGTTAAGTAGTGGAAATGCAAGGTTTTTAAGCATGGTCTTGATGGTAATAACTTTATTTCAAGAAGAATTCAATGCATGCAAAAAATGAAGTAGAATCTTTTAAAGTTGACTTCCCTTTTGTCTTAGACCAATTGAAAGTTGATTTTCCCTTTGAAAACAAACGCAAATATGTTCAATTTGTTTCTATCTTTCATTTGTTTTCCCATGGTTGTCCCATGACGAATTATCAAAGCTACCCTATTTCATTTCAATTATTATAAGTCAATAGTGTTTTTCGAAAACATTAGTCTAATACATCAAGTTACGGCATAATTAAAATCATGCATGAGGTGTTGTTGGAGGCCAACAAATCAACATTTTCATTAGCCAATTTCATTGTAATCAATGCATATGAAATGACAACAATTGACAATATTCAATGGTTGTCAATTCACTTATATGTGGTTGAAAGTTGGAAGAGGATTATGATCCTCCTTTGTTTTGAAACTGTTGGAGGCCACATGATCTAATAACATTTGTGGACTGATGGTGAAAGTTTTGCTTAAATTTGGCTGGCTAGGGTTGAAAAAATTAAGAAGGAAGTTAATGAACATGGGCTACAATGGAAGCAATGTGTTCCAAGGCCATTGAACATGTGTAACATTGCAATTTCAAGAGAAAGTAACCCCATTTCTAATTAGAATGCATTGTTTTGTTCACAAGACCAACTTGATTGTAATCATTTTGTCAAAGTTGGATTTAGTGTGTCAATTAAAAGCCCTCATGTAAAACTTGTATGTTTTTTAGCCCATAGCCCAAAAAAGTTCCAAAGGTTTCAAAAACTTGCAAATTTGTTCAATACCAAGGGTAACAAACTATTTAGAAATGTGAAGACTTGATGGATATCCATGTTGTTTCAACAAAATAAGTATATGAAAAATACCACCTTTTGATTGTGAAAATGCATGCTAAAAGTTCAAAAAGTGATGCTGCAAATGTGTTATGTGACATTTAGCTATTTCTTGAAGTCTTTTGTATCCTCCCATTGCTTGAGTGTGAGCACACCTTGTTAAAATTGGACAAAACAAAAGGCCTTCACACATAAAGGCATACACCTTCGTCTTTGGCAACATCCACAATGCAAATTGCTAGCAAATGGCTTCTACATTCGCAAACTTGGAGACTTCAAGATCCTACTTCACCTTTGTTAGTGGGTGAAAGCATGGTATAACAAAAAGTAGTGTAAGTAACAAAATATTGGGGTCTTTAAATAAAATGATTAACAAATAGATGATTTTATGAAGGTTATAATTTTTTTTTGGGTACATTATTTATCAACTCTTGTTCGCATGGACTGCAAAAGCTAAATTGTTATAATCATGTTTTTTAAAACTACTTACAAGTACTTGAATTGGACCTAAAATTTGTGGCAATTTGAAAAATAAAGTTCAAGTATTTGAAAGTAGGTGAAATGTTTTTGCAAGTATTTGGTTTTCTTTCAAGTACCTCAATATTGATGTGGTGAACACTACAATGTAATTTTTTTGGTTGATGGAGTTTATTTTCATAACAAAAATCATCCCCAACTCTTGAAAAATGACATAATTATTAGGGATATTTTTGGGGTATTTTTTCAAGTCCAAACTATATGACAAAAATTGTTTTGAAAATCTAGAAGGAGGCTAAAGATGCCAATAAAAAACTAAAAGTTTCATTTGTTTTGAAATGTTAAAAAAAGGTTAGAAGTTTAAAAGATTTTTTTTCCTTGTTTTCAAATAATAAAAAAGGTAGCAAATATGTATAAAATATATTGTTTGCACCTTGGTGAATGAACTCTGCCATTCTTCTTCCACCCTACCCAAAGGTTTCCCTTCTACTCAAAACCCTACCCTCCCATTTATCACTTTTCATCACCCTTAAATTATTATCACTGCTTATTTAGTAATTAAAGGAACAAAATTTTTTAAATAAAATAAAAATTTAAATGACATTTAAACTTTTAAACCCCAAATTAACTTTTAAACTATTAATTACCCTTTTAATTTTCAATTAATTTATTAATCCCCATTTTCATCAAATTTTCATATTTTTTCATTTTATTTTTATCATCTATCACCATAGCCTAGATTTCATTACAACTTGAACAAAAGTTTTTAAAAAATAAAAAATGCACATTTTGACATTATGAAGCACATGAATGAAAGCTTCACCTTAGACCTAACACCAAAAAATCACATTATAAGAAATTGCATCATTGAAACCACACTAACTTATAACTAAAACTAAAAAAAATTCATATACAATTCTTGTGTAACTATCCTTTGGGTATTTCAACTAGTGTGCAATTATCCCCTTAGAAATATTTTATGTTAATAAATAAGTTGTCATATCAAAAAATTAGTTAGTTATATTATAATTGTAAATGAGTTGAAAATGGGTCTTTTATATGGTAATTTATATACATCATACATACATATGTAATCAACCATGTTTGACTTTTTCATGAATTACATTTGAGTTACATGTGGCAACTACTTTAAAATTGTTGTAAATGTGCCATTAAAGCAACAACTATGTTGCAATTAATGTACATACGTACAATCATGTTGCATGGTCACATTTCCACCACCCATTATGGGATACATTTGCAATTAGTTTTCAATTTTGATTCCCATTGATACAATTAATACAGTCATTAGTGCGCCACTAATAAAATATTAATGTTCAACTATGTTATGATTATAATACAATTATTTATAATTTAATAAGGATACACATTCATTAATTATTTATATCTTCATCATATGTGCTTCATTTGAATGATTTGAAATGTTATGGGATTGCTACTTCAAGCTCTAAAAATCATCTTTGAAATGCAAAGGAAAGGAATAATGAAAAAATAACAAGAAGAGAAATAAAATTTCCAATTTACAAAACCCATTGTTTTCCCCTTTTTGGACCCCTCCTACTTTCAAACTTCATAACTTTTTTTTTTTTTATTCATTTAAAACAATTTAAAGTGTTATAGGAGTGTTACTTAAAGTTTTACAAATCATTTTTCAATTATAATATCAATAAAACAACATACAAGGAATTTTTTGGGTGTTTGGGAATTAGCCTTTGTAACGTTTAGTGGTTTTTTTTTTGAGTTTTTGACCCCTTATACTTTGGGGGGCCATAATTTTCTCAAAAAAATTTTTTTAATGATTTTAAGTGTGCTAAATGTGTAATAGGAGGGGTTCAAGTTTTTTTTAGACATTAGAAACAATGGAGCCCTTTCCTTGGATTTGGCTTACCTTGAGCGCTTAAATGTTATAATTGTAATTCAATTGCAACTCAATTTACAATTTAAGAAGAACTAAAAGATTTAACCCATATGTTTCATATTTGAATCCCATGTTTATATATATAAATCTTTTATATTTTCACATTAAAATATAAATGTCATTTTGGGATGAGCTCAAAAAAATTTAACCTAAAAGCAAAACATATAAATTTTATAAACAAAATTCATGGTTTATTTTTAGTTCAATTAGTCTAATGTTTTCCTACCTACTTACTTACTTAGGTAAGTAAGTAGGTCCTAGGTAAATATGTAGGTATGTAAGTCTTAAGAACTACCAACTTACTTACTTGTGGTTATGTATGACCTACCTAGCTACTAAAATAAATAAATAAATTTATTTATTTATTTCAAAATATAATTAATATGCCACGTGGAATTTTTAAAATTTTGCCACGTGTCACAATTTCGGACCATCATTAACAATCATAATGGATGATGGAAATCAATATTTTGAAAAGAAAATAATTTTTATGTTGAATTTTTTTCATAATGCCATGTGTTAAATTTTAATAAATGGATGATAATTAATGATGCCAACATGGCATCATGAGTGTAGTTATAATGGAGTTACATAGTAATTGAAAAATGAGTTGTTTTGATAGAGTTGCAAGGCTAGTTGCAAAACACCTTTTTTTTTTCATAATGTCAAATTTTTGCATTTGTGACCACAAATGTCATTCCTTCCACAATCATTTAATTTTAAACTTTAGAAAACACAAATTTGTCTAATAAAAAACAATGGAAAGAGGTTTTTGACACTCAATTCCTTGACTTTTATGAAAAAAAATGGTTATCAATGGGAAGAAAAGGTTTTTGAAAATGTGATAAATGGAGATTGTAGATAAGTTTGATGAAATTTGGCCTATGATTCCAAAACATACATTTAGGCAATGTTAAGACAAAATCTACAAGATGCAAAGATGTACAACAAATATCGACAAAAACAAAAATGAGACAAGTGTAAACGTTTGTAAATGGGTTTGGTACGAAAAAATGTATAACATTTTTGTAAAAACATCAAAAGCTAATAGGGCCCGTGGAGCATATGATGATAGGAATCAAGTTGCACCTAAAGGTATAAGTATTTTGAACCTTGTTGACATTGATAAAGATGTTGCATAAGAGATCACCAAATCTTTTCAAAATCAATCAAATTTCAATGGACCAACTTTGGAAGTTTCCAAAGACCTTGACATTCCTTTAAGTACAATTTGTAAGAAAACAAGAGTTGACGGGAAACTAAACAAAAAACATTAAAAAAATAGCAAAGATGGTTTTCTGCATTAATTTTTGCATTTTCTTAATTTTCCAAATATTTCTAGCAAAATTAAAATAATGAAAGTGGAAACATAATCACAAATGGCAAAGGAAGTGATGGAAATGAAAGTGGAAGGACATCAAATTTTTAATATTCTACAAATTTAACTTCAAATGGTAACAATTTTTGCGGATGTGCTAAAATTAACCAATTAAAGATTAATTAGTTAATCATAAAATATGTGTAAACAAAACAATTTGGCAATGTTTTCAAATTTGTAAAATTAATAAAAACACACATTTTAAATTTCAATGTTCACATTTTATTTTCAAAATACATGTTTGTTAAATTGTAGGATGATGTTCTATCCAACATGCAAATAATGCATCTCTTAATAATTCATTAATTAATTTATTTTTGTTCTCCTCCTTAAAGATAATTCACCTTATTAAAATCAATCAATGAATCATTTTACTCCTTAATATTATGAACATGTTCAAGGATGCCATGTAACTCACAAAAGTTATGCAAAACACAATAAGCCATGATGATGCACAATGTTTTGTCCACATGCACTAGCACGCCTTTACAAATCCACCATCAGTTGTAAAGGGTGTCAAATGCATTCTTGGTCATAACTCAAATTCCATTCATTGAAACATCAAATTGAATTTTGTCAATTGCAACTAGTTTACAAAGTTTGAAATTTTTAATGAGGTATGGTTGAATCAGGTAAGTTGAATGGCCTAATATGAATGGTTGAACCTTCAAACCTTGAATGTTGATTACTAATTTGTATAAAATCTCACTTGAGTCCGTAACTATTTGTATAAAATAAAATACTTAAATTGTCCACCATGATGAACACCACTAGGTTGTCCCATACATACATTCCAAAAAACTTTATTTGCATCACAAATGCCTTGCACAACCATGTCAAAAAAATGTTTGTGATTGTGGAATTTTTGAGGGGCAATTGTAATCCTTCTAAATTGTTAAAATGATAATGGAACATGCATATCAATGAAACCTACAATTTGTTGAATACCATTTAAATCTCTAAATATTTCAATGGATATTAAACATTATTCTATAGGAAGGTGAATATAAATCCTATAAAATTTATCTATATTTGCCAAATTGTCACACATAATGTCAATGTATTTTTGAATAATGAAACACCAACATTGTAAAGATTAGCTCTAAACATTGTCTTATAGGAAGATGAATATAAATCTTGTAAAATTTATCCCTATTTGCTAAAATGTCACACATAGTGTTAGTGTACTTTCGAATAATGAAGCACCAACATTCTAAAGTTTAGTTGTTAACTCAAGTTGAATTCCATCAACTAATCTCTACAAAAATATATTCACAACTTTACAAATGGGAAAAGATTTTCACATAAAAATAAATGAGCGTGTAATAAAATGCGTGATTTGTTGGACAAGACTTTTGAATGTAAAAAATGATATTTCATGAATTTGAATATATCATTTATGTCACAACCCTAGCCTTGGCTTGCGACCAAGGCAAGGGGGGGGTTGCAAGGTTGCAGGCCTAGTAGTAGACACAGGAGTCACATCACATGCTCCCGGGAGTGCAAAGAGTCCAGAGAGTGTGAGGGAGTGAACCCTCACACTCCCAAGTGAACTCCCACGTTGGGAGTTGGTGAGAGTTGGAGTCCCGAAGGGACTCCCGAAACTTCAAAGAGGGTTTTGAGGGGTCAAAACTCCATGGCTTGTTATGCTCTTTATATCAATGGAAAGGTCTTGAAGTGTAGATGTCTAAAATGGGCTCGCATTGCTCATTTGGACATCTAAAACACAAGTTATGGCCAAAAGAAGGCCCGGGAGTCGAATTCCCGGGAGTCCGCCAGTTTTGACTCCCGACCACTAAAAGTCGGGAATCGACCCAAAATACTTGGCTGCAGAAAACGTGCGACATACCGTTGGAAAGGTCTCGACGAGACCTACAACTTTGCTTTAGACGGCGAGTCCATCGGAGGTCTGCTCCGAAAGTTATGAAGCTTCAAAGTCGCGGGAGTCCCGAAAATGCGCGATTTCGGGACTCTCACGCGGGAGTCCCGGGAGTCCCGGGACAAAATGGCCATTTGGATGCCA
>Ga0116231_10001465_pt1 | contig 48205 bp, 30 predicted proteins | sample S1TSphgellanicum_2_FD_89695 | JGI IMG/M metagenome (GOLD analysis project Ga0116231, IMG submission 89695) | Host-associated microbial communities from peat moss isolated from Minnesota, USA - S1T2_Fd - Sphagnum magellanicum MG | ecosystem: Host-associated > Plants > Peat moss > Unclassified...
CTACGATAAAGCAATTCAACTCAATCCTAACTTTAGCCATATCTATAATAATAGAGGTATATCTTATCATAACTTAGGTAATTATCAAGCAGCTATTAAGGACTACGATAAAGCAATTCAACTTATTCCTAGCTATAGTCAAGCTTACGTTAATCGTGGTGTATCCCATAACCAATTTGGTAATTATCAAGCAGCTATTAAGGACTACGATAAAGCAATCCAAGTCAATCCTAACTTTAATCAAGCTTATAATGAGCGAGGGACATCTCACTATAACTTAGGTAATTATCAAGCAGCTATTAATGATTATGATAAAGCAATTCAACTCAATCCTAGCTATAGTCAAGCTTACGTTAATCGTGGTGTATCCCATAACCAATTTGGTAATTATCAAGCAGCTATTAACGATTATGATAAAGCAATTCAACTCAATCCTAGCTATAGTCAAGCTTATAATGGACGGGGTACTTCTCACCATAACTTAGGTAATTATCAAGCAGCTATTAATGATTATGATAAAGCAATTCAACTCGATCCTATCTTTAGCCAAGCTTATTATGGGCGTGGTGTATCTCATAACCAGTTAGGTAATTATCAAGCAGCTATTAATGATTATGATAAAGCAATTCAACTCGATCCTATCTTTAGCCAAGCTTATAATAACCGGGGTGTATCTCATAACATGTTAGGTAATCATCAATTAGCTATTAAGGATTATGATAAAGCAATTCAACTCAATCCTAACTATATTCAAGCCTATAGTAATCGGGGTACTTCTCACCATAACTTAGGTAATTATCAAGCGGCTATTGAGGATTATGATAAAGCAATCCAGCTCAATCCTAACTTTAGTCAAGCTTATATTAATCGTGGTGTATCTCATAACATGTTAGGTAATTATCAAGCAGCTATTAAGGATTATGATAAAGCAATTCAAATTAATCCTAATTATAGTCAAGCCTATAATGAGCGAGGTACTTCTCACCATAACTTAGGTAATTATCAAGCGGCTATTGGGGATTATAACCAATCAATTCGCCTCAATCCTAACTATAGTCATGCCTATATTAATCGTGGTGCTTCGTACCATAACTTAGGTAATTATCAAGCAGCTATTGATGACTTTAACCAAGCACTTAAACTTAGTCCTAACCATACACAAGCTCAGACATGGTTAACTCTTGCGCTTTCTAAATTAAAAGAAGTACAAATAGCACAAGATAATAGCCTAAATAAGACTAATACAATTTCTCCTAATCCAATTGCTAAAGTTATTCAGCAGCCATTAGAACCCGCTAAACATTCTTTATCAGAACTTGAAGAAAGAGATGCTATACTGCTTGAACAACATGGAATGTATAAATCTAATAATGAAATAAAAACCAATTCTACCCAATTCTCCAAAGCCAAAAATGAAACATCTTCTAAAAAGAAGATCGATCAGGAATATATAAATTCCTTGGATTTTGAAAAAATTCGGAGAAATGTTGGTAATACAGCTATTATTAAAGGACAAATTAAAAGTGTTCGTTTTGATAAAAATAGCACTATTATTTACTTTGATTTTACCGAAAATACTTATCAGGGCTTTTATGTTTATGTAATTGGAGAGGAATGTAATCAATTTCCTAATCCGAACAGTTATGAAGGTAAAAATGTAGTTGTTTCTGGAAGATTAACTTTAAATAAGAGAAATCAGCCTCGAATAAAATTGAATAATAATTTACAGTTGAAGGAAGTACAAATATGAAGACTTTATATGGAATTGAGCCAGATGTATGTATTCTTAATCCCGATATCTTAATAAACTGTTCCTTAGATATTGTATTACCTCAATATTTTTTCACCCAAATTCATTATTTGAAAAATGGCGATTTCGGTGATGCTACGATCGCAGCAAATAAAATCATCAATTCATTAAATCAACGCGAAGATCCAGACTTATTTTTCTTTAAAACAACCCATGAAGGAAAAATCTATTTTATAGATGAAGCAATAAACTATCTCAATGTTGACAAAACCCATCAAAATCTAGATAAAACAAACCCCATAGACCGCTATTTATTAAGTCTTCTATATTTATCCGAAATTCTCAGAGCAAAAATATTTATCTTAGTCTCATCCCCTGAGATTATTGATAAATGTCGTATTTTAAACTTCGATCCTGTTAATTTAGCAGAATTTCCCCTGAATGGTGAGTCTTGGTTACAACCAGAAATGCTAGTCAATGTACAAGGAACCACCTCAGATACCATTAGCGAAACAAATATATTAAACGCGTCCGAGACAAATATACAAGTTAGATGGCGAGATATTAGAGTTTCACAAGGAATAAGTGATATCGAATGGATGGATGTAAGATAGAAGATATTTCAATATCAACACGAATCTATGTCTTAGGGATGATGAAAACCCAATTTTTCTCCGGCATCCTAGATAATAGAAGTGCGCCTATTCATAGTTATTTTTAGTCACACTTCCATTATTAAGAATATCATAACAAGAATTAATCTGGATTTTCCATACCTCTAAAGAATGAGATTTTTTTAATTCAGAACTATTCAAATAAAGCAATTACTAAAACTTCGGAATCTATCTACTTCTGTATACAGCGATAAAGCTGATAAGGAATCCCGATTCGATAATGTTGGCTATGATCAATATAACAAGTGGTATTCGGGTTAAATTTTAACTGAAGTTCAAAATCCCGCTTCAGTAGTCCTGGCGCAACAATCCATAAATTTAGTTGAGATAAATGTTGAGATAAATGTTGAGATAAACTAGGTAGAGAGATTTTGCGCAAATTCTGCTCAAACAGCGTTAGATTAGAATCTTTCCTGAGCAAAGCTAGACGATCTACATCTGATGGACTGTTTACATCATGACTTCTCAGCTTTTCTAATGCTAGAGCAAAGCTTAATCCCAATGATATATCTTGATTATTATCATATGTACCCACTATCATCACAGGAATTTTTGGGTCTAGATTCATTTTTTGCGCAACTTGTTCGGGAGCAAAAGGTTTTTCAAAGGCTAAATTGGTAACTACACAACTACAACTAAGTATACCCACCAACAAAAATATAATTTTTTTAGTATTTCTTATTCTCTCTAAACCTGCTCCTATTAAGGCACAAAAACTGGGATAATAAACAAAGTTATAACGCGGAATTGCAGTAATATCTTTACCTAAGAAATAGGCAATAATAAAGAATTGGCATAATATACAAATAGTGAAACTTAAAAGTGTGAATATAGCTAAGCTATAAGTGGTATCTCCTGACCTGGAAAACTTTAAATTAGTGAATGTCAACCATCCTACCCAAAGGCTAAATACAATCATGATTGTACCGGAGAAAATTGTCATTGCTAATGGTTGATTTTCTACGGGGAAGATGACGAGCATCAATACCCAATCCATCAAAGTTTGATATAATGGTGATAGATCATGTGCAGGTGGTAACCAATTGGTTTCTGAACCACGAAAATGGTTAAATATTAAAGATAACCAGGGGATAAAACTAATAATGATTCCACCGATATAAAAGCTTAAAATCAACAAAATTCGCTGCTTTTTAGGAAAATCTAACTGAGATTGATAACGATATATCAACAACAATAATGTGACTATTTCCGCAATGAATGCTATTGCAAAAAAATAATGAACGTAAAGACCAGTAATATTAATAATTGCCCATAACAGCCAAACCCAAAACCTAATTTTTGAACGCTGAAAAATATCTTGCTGAATCTGAATTAACCCCCATAATGATAAAGTGATTAACAACATCGGTAGAGTGTAATGTCTAGCTTCTTGGGAAAGATAAACAGCAAAAGGGGAAATAGCCATGACTAATCCCGCCATTATTCCCGATGTTGGGGAAAAGGCGAGTCGGTTGACTGCGTAAATTGCTAAAATCGTGCCAATACCACATAACATGGGAAATGAGCGTAACTTTTCCACCCACTCTGTACCCAAGGGATGTAACCACTCCAGCCAACTGTACATGATGCAAAAAAACAAAGGAGGATGCGTGGACTGGTTGGCGAGATTTGCAGCTATTTGAGCGCAGCTGACTCCTGGTTGAAACCGAAATATCTGCTCTACCTGATTTAGGGGAATTACTCTATCTAAAGGCAAATCATGAAAATTTTTACCTAAACTAAAGATAGCAGTAGTTACTTCGTCCATCCAGAGAGGTTTTAAGTCTAAATCCCAAAGACGAAAAATCGCTCCCAGCGCGATCGCTCCCACTAAGCCGAGATAATGTAGATAAATTCTGTGTTTTTTCATGACTGAAATAATACAACCATCTTTAGCCGAAAATTTAACAGCAGGTATTAGAGAAATCCGTAATAGCCTTCGTCTGGGACAAAAGCAGATGACAGATTGGCAATCGGGACCATTAGCAGTTTCCGCAGTTCCCGGTGCTGGTAAATCTACAGGTATGGCGGCTGGAGCAGCAATTGCGATCGCCCAACAATATAGATCCAGCCATACAGAAGTTCCCCATTCCCGCCAACAGCTAATAATTGTCACTTTTACTCGTTCTGCTGCTGCTAATATTAAAGTAAAAATCCGCGCTTATTTAAAAAAATTATCATTACCCCAAATAGGATTTGCTGTCTACACGCTCCATGGTTTGGCATTAAATATTGCTAGTCGTCATCCTGAGTTATCAGGATTACAGTTGGATAATGTGACATTAATCACTCCAAATCAGAGCCACCGTTTGATTCGGACATCAGTGGAACAATGGATTACTAAACATCCAGGACTATATTCCCGATTACTGGAAGGTCTAGAACTCGACAGCGAAGAAACAGAACGGCTCCGTCGCCAGTCGGTACTGCGGACAGAAGTATTACCCGATCTAGCTTATACAGTGATTCATGAAGCTAAAAGTTCTGGGATTACAGTAGAAGAAATAAAAAATTGGAGTCAAGAAATAACTACAGATAAATATTCAATTCTACGCATAGCATCAGGATTATATGCAGAATACGAAAACCTGATGAAATCCCGCGACTTTATTGACTATGATGACATGATTTTGGGAGCTTTGCGGGTGGTGAAAAATGAAAACGCCTGTCATGTGGAACAAAAACAAGTTTTCGCTGTGTTTGAGGACGAAGCTCAAGATTCTAGCCCTTTACAAACTGAACTTTTAGAAACTTTGGCTAGTGGAACAGGGGAAGTGAATTTGGTCAGGGTAGGTGACCCTAATCAGGCGATTAACTCGACTTTTACTCCCGCTGACCCGATTTATTTTCGCAGATTTTGTCGAAATTGTAGTTTGACTGGCCGACTGGCGACAATGGATCAAGCTGGTCGGAGTAGTAATATTATTATTCAAACAGCTAATTTTGTTGTGGGATGGGTAAATAGCCAGTGGTCATACACCCTTAAAAAGGATCAATTACCATTTCGCGACCAACTAATTCGTCCTGTTGACCCCGACGACCCCCAAACAAACGCCAATCCTGCTCCTGTAGGTAGAGGGTTGGAATTGTATAGTCCCCGTGATATTCATCATACCGTCGAGTTGCTGGGAGCAAGGTTGGTCGATTTATTTACCCAACAACCTCAAGCTTGCGCAGCAGTATTAGTTAGAGAAAATCGTCAGGGAAGATGGTTATCTGAAGCTCTCGCGGGTATATGTGAAGAACATAAAATTAAACTTTACGATGTCAGCGAACGCGAGCGGCGTTCCCATGTTCCTCAAGAAATTTTGACATTATTGCAATTTTGCGATCGCCCCCATTCCCCTGATTATCTCAAAGCTGCTCTCAATGTCCTAGTAGAACGCCAATTAATTCCCACCCAAGACATTAATACCCTCGCAGTCCTACCAGAGGAATTTTTATATCCAGGTCCGATAGCTGCTCCCCAACCAGATACAGTCCAAAAAGCAGCCCACTTATCTCGTAGTTTACTCCGTGCTCGGCTGGAACTTCCCTTATATCAACTCATTTCTTTTCTGGCTTTGACTTTAAATTATGACCAAGCAGAACTGGCGACTGCGGATAAACTGGCGGAGCGAGTCAACCAGCAAATTGTGGGGAATAGTTCTATGGGAACTATGCTACAGGCTTTAAGTGAAATCGTCACTTCCGAACGTTTTGAACCTGTGGAAACGGAAAATTTAGAAGAGCAATATACCCAACAGGGTCAATTGACAATTATTACTATGCACAAAGCCAAAGGGTTAGATTGGGATTATGTATTTTTACCTTTCCTCCACGAAAGTTTAATTCCTGGTAAATCTTGGATTCCTCCCCAAAGCCAGTTTCTAGGTGATTTTACATTATCAGAAGTAGCTCGCGCCCAAATTCGTTCTAGGTTACATCACGATACACAGAAAATACTCGATGTTAATCAGGCTTGGGAACAGGCAAAATATTTGAAAACTGCTGAAGAGTATCGTCTATTCTATGTCGCTATAACTAGAGCTAAACAGCTTTTATGGATTTCTGCAGCTCAACAAGCACCATTTACATGGAATAAACCGAATAATTTGCACTCTTCTTCGCCTTCTCCTGTATTTATGGCATTAAAACGCCAATTTCCCGAAAATGTTGTCAATTTACCCCTCCCATTCCGCCGTAAATAATATAACTTTACTTAATTTGCAAAGATTCGATAAAAATACTTTGTTACTATTAGGTGGTAATGTTAAAGTATAAATTTAATATGTAGGCAACTACTAGTAGCGATTTTTATAATAGTCGCAATTATACTTATATGGAGTGGTATCATACCCAGGTAGAGGTCCTTCCGAATAAATGTATCCATAATTTATTTGTAGAACAGGTAGAGCGGACACCAAATGCGATCGCAGTAGTATTTGAGGAGCAAAAACTAACTTATCAAGAATTAAATCAGCGAGCGAATCAACTAGCCTACTATTTACAAAATCTGGGTGTAAAACCGGAGGTATTGGTGGGAATATGTGTAGAGCGATCGCTAGAGATGATAGTTGGATTATGGGGAATTTTGAAAGCGGGTGGCGCTTATCTACCTTTAGACCCCAGCTATCCCCAGCAGCGTTTGAGTTTTATGCTCTCAGATTCACAGGTATCTATAATATTAACACAGGAGGAATTACGGCAAAATCTGCCAGAATACGGCGCAAAATTTGTTTGCTTAGATACTGAATGGAATACAATTTGTAGAAACTCTCAGCAGAATTTTGTCAGTGCTGTTAATCCAGAAAATTTAGTTTATCTAATTTACACTTCCGGGTCTACTGGTGAACCTAAGGGAGTCCAAGTTACCCATAAGAATTTAGTCCATTCCACCAGCGCTCGCCTCAGTTATTATCAGAACTATCAAAAAATTAATAATTGCTTCTTATTGATTTCCTCTTTCGCTTTCGACAGTTCTGTCGCTGGTATTTTTTGGACTCTTTGTTGTGGTGGAAAATTGGTTTTACCTCCATCAGGCTGGGAACGAGAAGTAAAGAAGATTATAGACTTGATTACCTATCATCAAGTTTCTCATTTCCTCTGTCTTCCTTCTCTCTATATGTTGATTTTATCTCAGTCTCGGTCTAGACAATTACTTTCTTTACAAGTAGTTATTGTCGCAGGTGAACCTTGTTCTGTTAACCTGGTAAAACAGCACTGGCTACAGTTACCAAAAAGCTTACTATTTAATGAATATGGACCTACGGAAGCAACAGTCTGGAGTACTGTCTACCATTGTCAATCTCCAGATATAACAAAAGTTCCGATTGGTTCGGCGATCGCCAACACCGAAGTTTACATTCTTGATGCTGCTCTTCAACCTGTTCCTATAGGAGTCACTGGAGAAATTTATATTGGTGGTTATGGGGTCGCCAGAGGATATCTTCACCGTCCCGATTTAACACAAGAGAAGTTTATTCTTCACCCGGTGAAAAACTCGCCTCAAAATTCAGACCGCTTATATAAAACTGGGGATTTGGCTCGTTATTTACCAGATGGAAATATTGAATATATAGGACGTATAGACAATCAAGTCAAAATTCGAGGATTCCGGATTGAACTAGAAGAAATCGCAGCAGTATTGTCCCAACACCCAGCAATATTAGAAGCTGTAGTCATTATCAAAGACGAAGAGCATGAGTCAGATAACGCCACAAAGAATCCGCGCCTAGTCGCTTATTTTGTCTCTGAACAACCCCAAATTACGATCAATGAATTACGCTCTTTCCTAAACACAAAACTACCAGATTACATGATACCATCAGTATTTGTGATGTTAGCATCAATGCCTTTAACTCCTAACGGTAAGTTAGATAGGAAAAATTTACCCGCTCCTAGTAAAGAACGTCCTCAACTTGAACAAATTTATATTGCTCCCCAAAGCCATTTAGAAAAACTAATTGCGGGTATTTGGACTAAGTTATTAAGAATTGATCTTGTTGGTATTGATGATAATTTTTTTGATTTAGGAGGAAATTCCCTCTCCATTTTACAAGTTGCTAAGTTGATAGAAGAAAAACTTTCTCTCAACTTAGCACCCGTTAATTTATTTCAATACCCGACAATTTCTGGACTAACAAAATATTTGACTACCAATTTTCTCCATCATCCACAAAATAATCAAGCCTATAAAAATGATTTGCAAAATCGTGCGCAGCGTCAACGGAATGCTCGCGCTCGTCCTTGAATAGATTAATAATCAATAAATGTAGTTGAGCAATAGTTAAGCGCTGGTCTAAGTAATGTTTAATCTGGATGCATCGGATAATCAAGATATTCCCAATGCTCAAGATACCAATAATGGTATTGCCATTATTGGTATGGTAGGAAGATTTCCGGGAGCGGAGAATATTGATCAATTATGGGAAAATCTTTGTCAGGGATTGGAATCTACAACTTTTTTTCAGGACCAGGAACTAGATCCCAGTATCGACCCTCAACTAATTAATGACCCTAGCTATGTCAAAGCTAGAGGAATTATTGCTGGAGGGGAAACCTTTGACGCCGCTTTTTTTGGAATTAATCCATTGGAAGCTAGTGTGATGGACCCTCAAGCACGAATTTTCCTGGAATTGGTACATGAAGCGCTGGAAAATGCAGGTTATCAGCCAGATTCATTTGATGGTTTAATTGGTTTATATGCTGGTTCTGGGACAAATACTTATTTCGCCAATCATATCTGTGGGCGTCCAGAGATTATTCAGCGTTTGGGTGAGTTCCAAACAGTATTAGCTAATGAAAAAGACTTTTTGACTACCCGCGCTGCTTACAAGCTAAATCTCACAGGTCCTAGTTTGAATATAAATACTGCTTGTTCTACTTCTTTGGTAGCAGTTATTCAGGCTTACCAAGCCTTAATCGATTATCAATGTGATTTAGCTTTGGCTGGTGGTGTGTCTATGACTACACCTCAGAATAGTGGTTATTTGAGTCAAGAAGGAACTATATTATCTGGCGATGGTCATTGTCGTCCTTTTGATGCTCAGTCTCAGGGGACAATGTTCAATAATGGCGCGGGGATAGTTGTACTCAAACGTTTAGAAGATGCTTTAAAAGATGGCGATCGCATCTACGCTGTAATTCGCGGTGTGGGGATTAATAATGATGGTGCTGGTAAAGCCAGTTTTACTGCTCCTAGCGTCGATGGACAAGCACAGGCGATCGCTATGGCTCAAGCTTATGCAAATTTCCATCCAGAAAGTATTTCTTATATTGAAGCTCATGGAACTGGTACATCATTAGGTGACCCAATTGAAATTGCGGGACTTACCCAAGCATTTCGCCTGTATACAGATGCTAAACAATTCTGTGCGATCGGTTGTATTAAAAGTAATATTGGACATGTAGTCGCTGCGGCTGGGGTAGCAGGATTGATCAAGACTGCTCTATCTCTCTACTATCAAAAAATTCCCCCAAGCTTGAATTTTCAAACTCCCAATCCCCAAATTAATTTTGCTGATAGTCCTTTTTATGTAAATACCCAGTTAGCAGAATGGAAAAAGACTAAAACTCCTCGTCGGGCTGGAGTTAGTTCTTTTGGTGTGGGTGGTACTAATGCACATATAGTAGTTGAAGAAGCGCCACAAATAGACTATTGTTCTACTCCCTCTCGTCCACAACAATTAATCTTGCTCTCAGCTAAAACAAGTACAGCGTTAGCAGCTATGAGCATTAATTTAAGGGAATATTTAAAGCAACATTTCAGGGAACATTTAGAACTCAATAGCGATACCAGTCTAGCTGATGTAGCTTATACCCTGACATTGGGGAGGAAAGCTTATAATCACCGGCGTTGTCTAGTTGGTAGTGATGTAAATGAAATTATTTCAGCACTAACATCTTTAGGAGTTAACCAAGTATTTACTCGCACTACTGAATTCAGAGATCCATCTATAGTTTTTATGTTCTCTGGACAGGGATCGCAATATGTAGATATGGGACGGAATCTCTACGATCGCGAATCCCTATTTCGGGATGTGGTAGACAAATGTGCTGAAATTCTCCAACCGCTTCTGAACCGTGATTTACGCGAATTACTTTATCCTACATCTGGCGATCGCCAAACAGCCAGTGAGGAATTACAACAAACCTGTTTTACCCAACCAGCATTATTTACAATTGAATACGCTTTAGCCCAACTTTGGCAAAGTTGGGGAGTCAAGCCAGAAGCCATGATTGGTCATAGCATTGGTGAATTTGTCGCTGCTTGTATTGCTGGAGTATTTACCTTAGAAGATGCACTAATGCTTGTAGCAAAACGGGGTAAGTTAATGTGGGATTTACCAAGGGGGGCGATGCTTTCGGTACGCTTACCAGTGGAAAAGTTAGCACCCCAATTAAGTGCAGAACTGGCGATCGCAGCAGTTAATGGTCCGGCTATTTGTGTTGTCTCAGGTTCAATAGAAGCGATCGCTGCTTTCCACAAGCAACTGGAAGCACAAGAAATAATTTGTCGTTATTTACATACTTCTCATGCTTTCCACTCCCCAATGATGGTTCCCATAATTACAGATTTTGCCCAAATTGTCGAACAGGTTAAATTATCCCCGCCTAAAATTCCTTTCGTTTCCACTGTTACTGGTGATTGGATTACAGACCAGCAAGCGATCGACCCCATGTATTGGGCTAATCAATTAAGACAGACGGTGAAATTTGCTCCCGGAATCCAGACATTATGGCGCACACCTGAGCGAGTGTTGTTAGAAGTGGGTCCACGTTCGACACTGACAACTTTAGCTCGTCAGCAAGCTAGAGATATCAAACAACAACTGGCGATCGCTTCATTGGGAGAAACCGCAGAAAACAACTCAGAATGGAAAACATTACTCCAAGCGTTAGGACAGATGTGGTTAGCGGGAGTGTCTATTGATTGGAAAAAATTCTATCAGTCCGAAAGACGACAGCGAATTCCTTTACCGACTTATCCTTTTGAGCGCCAACGCTTTTGGATTGATCCCCCACCTCATCCCGCTCGTACAGAAAATGTAAATGTCATCCCTGATGTAGAAAATACTATGTTGTCACAGTCTTCGGCAATCCATCCTACAGCAATAGCACCTCGCAAACAAAGGTTAATCCCACTTATCCAAGAAGTTATCGCCGAAACTTCAGGATGGGAAATTTCTCCTGCTGAAGAGACAATGACATTTTTAGAATTAGGGTTAGATTCTTTATCCCTCACACAAATGGGATTAGCTCTGAAGAAAAAGTTTCAAGTCAAAGTCACATTGAGACAGTTAATGTCAGGTTGTTCCAATTTAGAAACGTTAGCTGATTTTATCGATCAATCTCTACCCTTAGAAGCTTTCAACGCGCCTCAACCAATACCTCAACCAATACCAGAAACAGTCCCAGCTAACTCTATATCATCCCCACCCAGTACATCTACTTACATAGAAGCCGTAATTAATCAGCAGTCGCAAATTATGGCTCAACAAATGCAAATTATGTCCCAGCAACTATTGTTGTTGGGTAATCAACACAATTCATCAGCAACAATTATTCATTCTCAGGGAAATGGTCATAGCAATAATGGGGTTAATTCCCCAAATCCATTACCGGAAAAATTACCAACTTCAACAACAAATCCAGAATCCACTGTCTCTAAAAAAGCATTTGGCGCAGCAGCTCGGATTGAAACTACTCAAACTAAAATCCTCTCCGACCAGCAAAGAAATCATCTAGAGCAAATTATCCAAAGATACACAAAAAAGACGCAAAAATCCAAGGAATTTGCCCAAACTCATCGAAGTTATCTAGCAGATCCCAGGACTGTTTCTGGATTTAATCCAATTATGAAAGAAATGGTTTATCCCATTGTGGTAGCTCGTTCCTTGGGAACTAGACTTTGGGACATTGATGGTAATGAGTATGTTGATCTAAATAGTGGCTTCGGTTTGAATTTATTTGGTTGGTCACCACCTTTTGTGATAGAGGCGATCGCCGCCCAATTACAACTGGGGATAGAAATTGGTCCTCAGAGTCCTTTAGTCGGAGAAGTTGCTAAATTGGTGTGTGAGTTGACCCATCTTGATCGAGCAGCCTTTTGTAATACAGGTTCGGAAGCTGTAATGGGAGCTATGCGATTAGCCCGGACAGTTACAGGACGCAATTTAATTGCTATCTTCTCTGGTGCGTATCATGGGATTATGGATGAAGTCATTGTTAGAGGTACCCAGAAATTGCGGTCGATTCCCGCAGCGCCGGGGATTCCTCCCGAAAAGGTAGAAAATGTCTTAGTGCTGGAATATGATGCACCTGAATCGCTGAAAATACTCCAAAGTCGAGCCGATGAGTTAGCAGCAGTGATGGTAGAACCGGTACAGAGTCGTCGTCCTGAACTTCAACCCCGTGATTTTCTCCACCAACTCCGGTCCTTCACAGAACATGCTGATATTCCCCTGATTTTTGATGAAGTCATTACCGGATTTAGAATTGATTTGGGCGGCGCTCAAGCATATTTTGGCGTTAAGGCGGATATTGCGACTTATGGAAAGATTGTGGGTGGTGGACTTCCTATTGGGGTGATCGCTGGGACATCAAAATATATGGATGCTCTAGATGGTGGCTTTTGGCAATTTGGAGATGATTCTATTCCCGAAGTAGGTGTAACTTACTTTGCGGGAACATTTGTCCGACATCCTTTGGTTTTAGCTGCTGCTAAAGCTGTATTACTATATTTAAAGCAAAGTGGACCGAGTTTACAGCAAAAGTTGAACCAGAGAACTGACAAGTTTGTGGCTGAACTAACAAGTTATTTTCAACAAGCTCAGGCTCCAATCACAGCTGATAATTTTGGCTCTCTTTTCATGTTGAAGTATTCGCCAGAGTTACCTTATGGAGAATTGTTTTTCTACTTGTTACGGGAAAAAGGAGTCCATGCTTGGGACTATCGTGCTTGCTTTCTGACTACAGCACACACAGATGCGGATTTGGATTTTATTATCACAGCTTGCAAAGAAACTGTCATGGAAATGCAGTCTGCTGGCTTTTTAGGTACATCGGCTCATGCTTCTGGAGTTAAAGCAAAACAGCATCAGTTATCCACAATTCCCATAACTGAATCCCAGCAGGAAATTTGGGCTGCTGTACAAATGGGTCAGCAAGCAAATTCTGCATATATTGAAACTCAATTTTTACGCCTTAAGGGGGATGTGAATTTAGAGTCTTTGACTAATGCTATTCAAAAGGTAGTCCAACGCCATGAATCACTGCGAATGACATTCAGTCGAGATGGAAATACAATCTATATTGCTCATGCGGCGATCGTGGAAGTCCCCATCATCAATCTTGCTGACCTGGAGCAAAAAGAACAAGAAACTCATATTGCTCAACTATCTCGCTCAGAAATAGAGCAACCTTTTGATTTAGAACATGGTCCTCTATTCCGCGCCAAAATTATCAAGTTACAGCCTCAAGAGCATCTGGTTTTGCTTTTGTCCCATCATATTATTTGTGATGGTTGGTCTTGGGGAGTAATTGTTTCAGACCTGAGCCAGTTTTATTCTGCTTTACAACAAGGGACTGTTCCCGATTTAGAAGCTCCAGGGTTATATAGTGAATATGCTCTGGCTCAGGTAGAATCTGCTTACTCTCCAGAGGCGATCGCCACAGAAAAATATTGGTTAGAGCAGTTTTCGACATCTATACCAGTACTGGATTTTCCTACTGACCGGCTCCGTCCACCTATCAGGACTTTTGATGCGTCTCGTGAAGACCGATGTTTACCTCCAGAATTGGTGAGCCAACTGAAACAATTAGGGACGAAACAGGGTTGTAGTTTTATGATTACAATCCTCGCAGGATTTGAGGTATGGCTCCACCGTCTCACAGGACAAGAGGACATAGTCGTAGGAGTTACATCTGCAGGACAAGCCGCATTAGACCAATATAATCTGGTGGGACATTGTGTAAATCTGCTACCTATCCGCAGTCACATTGATGGTGCAAAATCATTCCTGGATTATCTGCGCGATCGCCGGACATCAATATTAGATGCTTACGACCATCAGATTTTCACCTTTGGTAGTTTGATCAGAAAATTGACATTTCCCCGCGAGGCTGGAAGAATTCCTCTGGTACCCATAGTTTTCAATATTGACCAGGCTTGGGATGATAGTAACCTATCTTTTGTCGGACTAGAAGTGGATTATTTTTCCCAACCTCGCGCATTTGAAAATTTTGAACTCTTTATTAATATTACCGAAGTGCGGGGACGCATGACTCTGGAATGTCAATACAATACCAATTTATTTAACGCTGAAACTATCCAACGTCGATTAGCGGAGTTAGAGACCATATTATTGGGTATTGTCAGCAATCCAGACCAGATGATTGCGAAGTTACCCATTCAATCAGCGTTTGAGCAAAATCTACTGGCTCAATGGAACAACACCCAAGCAGATTATCCTCTGAATAAATGTATCCATCACCTATTTGAGGAACAGGTTGAACGTAGCCCAAATGCTATAGCAGCAAGTTTTCAAAATTCCCAACTCACCTATCAACAGCTAAATTGGCGAGCCAATCAATTAGCCAACTATCTACAAAGCAAAGGAGTCGGACCAGAGGTATTGGTAGGAATTTGTGTAGAACGTTCTCTAGAAATGTTGATAGGACTATTAGGAATATTGAAAGCTGGAGGAGCTTATGTCCCTCTTGACCCTAGCTATCCTACAGAAAGATTGCTATACATGCTCTCGGATACATCAATGTCAGTTCTGTTAACTCAACATTCATTGTTAGCATCTCTACCAGTAGCATCAGTATCAGAAGTTGTATGTTTAGATACGGATTGGTTGGCAATTTCCGAACACGACCAAGAAAATTGTCTGAGTCAGGTCAAACCGGATAACCTCGCTTATATAATTTATACTTCCGGGTCTACAGGTAAACCTAAAGGGGTACAAATTAACCACAATTCTGTAGTTAATTTATTAGTTTCCCTGAATACCTATCCAGGATTTACCGCATCAGATGTGTTTAATTCTGTGACTACAATATGTTTTGATGTTTCTGTTGTGGATCTGTACCTAACATTGATGATAGGAGCTAAATTAATCATAGTCCCTAAGGAGATTTCTGTTGATGGTAATTGGTTGTTATCTCAATTACAAAAATCCGGCGCGACTGTGATGCTAGCAACTCCTGCTACTTGTCAAATCTTATTAGCTTTCAGCACATCTGATCAAGATTTATTAGGAATTAAATTGATTTGTGCGGGAGAAGCGCTACCTACTCAATTAGCCAGTCAATTACAAGCAAGAGGTGCGCAGTTATGGAACTTCTACGGACCAACAGAAGCAACAGTCTATGCTACTGGTTATCGAGTGGGAGAAAATCCGCAAGATCGAGCAGATGAAACCGTTACTATTTCCATTGGTCGTCCCATAGCTAATACTCAGGTTTATATCTTAGACCGTTATTTACAACCAGTACCAATTGGTGTAACAGGAGAACTACATATAGGAGGTGCTGGTTTGAGCCGAGGTTATCTTCACAGGTCTGAATTAACAGCAGAGAAATTCATTACTTACCCCTGTGAAACCTCACAAAGAATCTATAAAACTGGAGATTTAGCCCGTTATTTACCAAATGGAAATATTGAATATGTGGGACGAATAGATAATCAGGTCAAAATCCGTGGCTTCCGCATTGAGTTAGGAGAAATAGAAACTGTACTCCGACAACACTCAGCGATCGCCCAAGCAGTAGTAATTGCTGATGAAAAAACTCCTGGTGAAAAACGCTTAGTTGCTTATATTGTTTCCCATCAACAGCAACCACCTACTACTCAAGAATTGCAGCAGTTTCTTTCCCAAAAACTGACAAATTATATGATTCCTGCATTTTTTGTATTTTTAGAAAAACTACCATTAACACCCAACGGTAAAGTAGATTTTCAAGCTCTATCAACTCTGGATTTTGTCAACAAAGAAAATGGAGCAAATCATCTAGAGCCTCGGAATCAATTAGAACGGGAATTAGTGCAAATTTGGCAAAATATTTTGGGAATTCAAAGTATCGGTTTAAAGGATAATTTTTTTGAATTAGGTGGTCATTCAATATCAGCAGTACGACTGTTATCAAAGCTCCAGAATACTTTTGGTTACAATCTACCTTTAGCTACTTTTTTTACAGCACAGACAATAGAGCAGTTAGCCAATATAATAACTCAAACAACTCAAACAACTCAAACAAATTCAACATCTCCAACACAAACAGCTATTTCCTGGTCTTCCTTGGTAGCAATCCAAACAAATGGGGAAAAACCTCCATTGTTCTGTATTCATGCAATTTGGGGGAATGTACTATTCTATCGGAAATTGTCACGTTATTTAGAACCAGATCAGCCAGTATATGGACTACAATCACAAGGACTAGATGGTAATGTAACTCCTAGTATTTCTGTGAATGAAATGGCAACTCGCTACATTCAAGAAATTCGCACCATTCAACCAGAAGGACCATACTATATACTTGGTTTCTCCTTTGGAGGTATAGTAGCTTTTGAAATTGCCAGACAATTACATTCTCAGAACCAAGAAACTGCTCTTTTAGGTATACTAGATACATCAGCACCAATTTCTCCAGCCGAAGTACAATTTATTGGTATTAAAAATCAGAGAATAAAGAGATTGTTAAATCGCCCATTATTCCATTTATGTAATATATCCAAGTTGGAACTTATGGAGCAGATAATTTATATTTTAGAAAGGGTTCAATGGCATCTAATGGTAGGAAAAGTGAGCATTTTTTATCGCTATTATTTGCGCTATATCAAACGCTCACCTCAAGAATTGCGACTTATGGATTTGAACCTTGCTAATAGTCAAGCAAGCAAAGATTATTTACCCTCAGCATTTCCGGGAAAATTGACTCTCTTCCGCTGTATTGACAAAAAATCAAGCATGGAAGAAAACGACTTATCTTGGAGTAAGCTAACAAGTAGTGTAGAAATTGAAGCTGTTCCTGGACATCACACTACAATGATGGAAGAACCTAATGTGAAATACCTTGCCGAAAAAGTAACACTGTGTCTAGCAAAAGTTCAGCAAAAGCAGTTCGCCCTAACCACGCCAGTCACTTCCAGTCGGCAAAATTGATGTCTGTTATAATTCTCACTAAAGCGCATCAGGATCTAGATTAAGTGCCCTTAATTTAGCAATCAACCTTTCCTTTTCCAGTCTTTCAGTCTCAGCCCGTTGTCTTTCCCACTGGACTTGCTCCTGAGCAGATTCAGCCCGTTGTCTTTCCCACTGGACTTGCTCCTGAGCAGATTCAGCCCGTTGTCTTTCCCACTGAACCTGCTCATCTTTATTCAATATCCAATTACCTGCAGCATCATACCAGCGCAGCCACGATTGTACCGTTCCTTCATAACTCCCTTCCCACATTCCTAATCCTAATTCTACTTCTGGTAGCCAAAATCTGTTTTTCTCTATCCTCATTGACTGATAACGACCACTCTGCAATCTAAACATTCTGAATCTGTATTCATAGCGGTCAAATACTGCATAATATGGTACTTTCAAAATTTGTTCATATACCTGCCATTTTCCTGGTGGTTTTGCTATATCCCGCAATTTAGTCCCTAAATCTTCATCTTCTGTTCCTGGCGAGAGTAACTCTAGGACAATTAAAGGACTCACTTTTTCTTGCCAAATGACATAGCTAAAACGCAAATCTCTCTGTTCATACAAGTTGGGGACTCCTAAAACTGCAAACCAGTCCGGTCTTTTGTACCAACCCGTATGTTCTTGGTCATAATAAAGATACATGTCAGCAGCGACAAAGACTTGGTTTTGCGGGTAATGAGGCGGGCGGAAAGTCTCGTTTAATAGACAAGGTTGTAACCAATGAAACTGGTCGGGCAAGCCAGGCTCCTCTGGATCGTCGTAGGGAAGGTCATACATCGTCGGCAAGAGGGTACTTGGTATTGGCGGTGGATCGATTTGATACATCTTCAAGCCATCCTCATGAGTAATACGTTTATATTATAGCAGGGAACAGGGAAAACACCCATATATACTGCATATACTGTAAGAGGGCGATTTACAACTTTGCGAACGTTTTATTAAATCAAATTATGAGTAACATTCCCCAAATAGGACAACCAGCTAGAGATTTTTCGCTTCCCGACCACAGAGTCTATAGCGCAAGCATTGACTTAATATGCTAGCAAATCCCTAACCGGAAAAATCTCTGTTTGGATTAGTCACAAATGGAACTAATTTTATTTTTCTGAAACTGACAAAGCAAAATCAAATAGAATATGCTCTATCTGACGAACTTTCATTATTGAAACGAGGAAACGATCTTTATCAAATTCTGAAAACTTTGCGAAAAATTAGCCAAGCCATAACATAAGCAGAGTTTATAGGCTAAAATAAAGGAATATTTAACCGGAGTGAAATTTACCATGGTTCAATCTATTCAAGCACAAGATGTTTCTCTAGAATACTTAGAAGAAAGATTTAAATTAAAAAAAGTCAATGATGAGACTTTTTTTGTAGAGTGGTTCGATAATTTACCTGAAATTACAGATTTAGAGCAACAATACCTCAATAGAGTTAAAGATAACTTCCTCAGATTGGCGATACATCCTCCACTTCTAGAAAATGCGGTGAAAATGGTTGTTGTATCACCGTTACTAGATTTGGCAGGATTTTATGCTGAGCCATTTTCTTTCGCTACTGAAGAATCAATAGAACTTACCGCAGCGGACGCAGGAGAAGTTGTCAGAGGTCGCATCGATATTTTAGTCATTCAAGCAGGTTTTTGGTTATTGGTTATTGAATCGAAAAGACCGAAGTTTTCACTCTTAGAATCTATACCTCAAGCACTGGCTTATATGCTAGCTAACCCACACCCAGAAAAACCTGTATTTGGATTAGTTACAAATGGTACGGATTTTATTTTTCTGAAACTGACGCGGGGGAATCAACCGAAATATGGTTTATCTGACCAATTTTCCTTGTTAAAGCGGGAAAATGAACTTGATCAAGTTCTCAGAATATTTAAAAAAATCAGCCAAGTTTTGAGTTAATTACTGGTTGGGCTGGCACTAAAAATACTTTTATTCACCAAAAAATACTGCTTATTATGCTCGTATTAAGAATTTTAAACTTGGTTGCGATGGTGATGTTGAGTAAAATAGGATAATATTACTTATCTTCTAAAATAGAATAGTATTCAGTTGGAGTGAAATTGTCCATGGTTCAATCTATTCAAGCACAAAATATTTCTCTGGAATACTTAGAAGAAAGATTTAAATTACAAAAAGCAAATAACGAGACTTTTTTTGTAGAGTGGTTCGATAATTTACCTAAAATTACAGATTTAGAGCAACAATACCTTAATAGAGTTAAGGATAACTTCCTCAGATTGGCGATACATCCTCCACTTCTAGAAAATGCGGTGAAAATGGTTGTTGTATCACCGTTACTAGATTTGGCAGGATTTTATGCTGAACCATTTTCTTTCGCTACTGAAGAATCAATAGAACTTACCGCAGCGGACGCAGGAGAAGTTGTCAGAGGTCGCATCGATATTTTAGTCATTCAAGCAAGTTTTTGGTTACTTATAATTGAATCGAAAAGACTGAAGTTTTCACTCTTAGAATCTATACCTCAAGCACTGGCTTATATGCTAGCTAACCCACACCCGGAAAAACCTGTATTTGGATTAGTTACGAATGGTAGTCATTTTATTTTTCTGAAACTAGCAAAGGGAGATCAACCCAAATACGCTGTATCTTACGAACTTTCCCTGTTGAGACGGGAAAATGAACTTGATCAAGTTCTCAGAATATTTAAAAAAATCAGCCAAGTTTTGAGTTAATCATGTCAATTCGTTCCATCTACCTTGATTGTCACGCTACTACGCCTGTTGATGAAAGAGTACTAGCAGCAATGCTACCTTATTTTAGCGAAAAATTCGGCAATCCAGCTAGCATTAATCACGTTTATGGTTGGGAAGCGGAAGCTGCTGTTAAACAAACACGAGAAGTATTAGCAGCTGCGATTAATGCCTCACCCGAAGAAATTATCTTTACTAGCGGTGCTACAGAAGCAAATAATTTGGCGATTAAAGGTGTAGCGGAAGCTTATTTTTCCCAAGGTCAGCATATTATTACTTTAGCTACAGAACATAAAGCTGTTCTTGACCCTTGTGAATATCTAAAAAATTTGGGTTTTGAGATTACTGTTCTCCCCGTACAAAAAGATGGCATAATTGATTTGAATCAATTGGAAAAAGCTTTGCGTCCTGAGACGATTTTAGTATCTGTAATGGCTGCTAATAATGAGATTGGTGTTTTACAACCAATAACTGAAATTGGCGCAATCTGCCGCGATCGCCAAATTATTTTCCATACAGATGCAGCCCAAGCTATTGGTAAAATCCCTTTAGACGTAGCAGCCATGAAAATCGATTTAATGTCTTTGACGGCTCATAAATTATATGCACCTAAAGGGATTGGCGCATTATATGTTCGCAGACGCAACCCCAGAGTTCAGCTAGCTCCTCAACAACATGGTGGGGGACATGAACGGGGAATGCGTTCTGGTACTCTATACACACCCCAAATAGTTGGCTTCGGGAAAGCTGTGGAAATCGCCTATGCAGAAATTGCCACAGAAACCCAACGCGTGACTGAACTTAGATATAAATTATGGTCTTGGCTAAAGACATTGACCGGGATTCATTTGAATGGACATCCGACTCAACGCCTGGCGGGAAATTTGAATATCAGTATAGAATCCGTGGATGGTGCAGCACTTGCTTTAGGATTACAGCCAATAGTCGCTGTATCTTCTGGCTCTGCTTGTACCTCAAAGAATACTGCACCTTCCCACGTTCTTACCGCACTTGGACATCCAGAAAAATTAGCTTATGCTTCTGTACGTTTTGGTATTGGTAGGTTTAACACAGAACCAGAAATTGATCAAGTTGGACAACAGGCGATCGCGACTATTGAAAGTCTACGTCAACATATCAGCTGATTAATAGGGATGAGAATCAATTCTCCCTTTGTCCACACTCCGCAGATAATAGCCTGTTTTTGGTCTGTCTCTCAAATTGAATGTATCTCCTCTTCTAACTTTCCAAATTTTATAGCCAGAAAAAGTTAGCGGAGTGCGGGATCGACATACTTCAGGGGGATGATCCCCCAAGACAAAATAAACAGGACCATTACCCATAACTTTAGCTAAACCATTTCTGTCGATAACTATGGAAGTTTCTTCACTCACAGCTATACCCAAAACGCTCCGAGCTACACCATCTTGAATCTGACGAGCAATGAAAGCCATCAAGCGACCCATTCTATCTCGCTGCTGAAAATGAGTATCGATAATTGTTCCTTGAAGATGCTTCCACGCGAAAAAATTGTAAGTAAATGTGATCTCACGGTAAGGGTCAGCTAGTGCGTCTCTGGATTCAAGGTGGTTAGGGCTAGAACAAGCATTGTAAATATATTCGCTTTGAATCATCGCACCAGCACTAGTACCACCGATCCCACCTCCTTGTAAGTAAACTGACTCTACCGCAGCTTTTAACTTTGTGTTTTTCCAGTTACGGATATATTGACATTGATCCCCACCAGCAAAGAAGATGACTCCAGCATTTCTCACCTTATTTACTATCTCCGACCTATTCGCATCTTGCTGGTTACGCACCAACAAAGTTTCTACCGAATTTACGCCTCTCATCCGATAAATCAGTGAATTGTAGCTATCATCACCTGCTGCTCGAATCACCACAACATTAATTTTGTCGGGGCCGTTAGTCCGCACTTGATTAATCATCCATTGAATTGCATCAGCTACATCTGGTCCACCTCCACCCAAGTTGTAGATGGGTCCACCCCAAGCATGATTTCCCCCAGGATTTTCCCTAGTAGTAGGATACAAACTACTAGCAAGACGACCATTGATGTTACGCTTCTGGCTAGTTTCGGCAAAGTAGATCAGGATGCCTGCTATAATCAACAGCAGCGCCACCACAATTTGGAACAGCTTTGTCATAAGTCTGCCCTCTGGATAGTACTGCACTCATAGTCAAATTTCCCATTTGAGAGTAGAAATTCAAAGCGTACAGCCTTGGTAGCCAAATAATTGAGCATTTAAGCCTGATTGTGGTTATTTTTCCCTATTTTCTCCAGTTTTTGCTGGTTTTCTGCTACCACTTAACTAGCGATCGCTCTTTTATCACTCGCTCATACACAGATCGCGTTTCTAAAGCCAATTGAGACCAATTAAATCGTTGGTACAAGTCGTTATAAGCATGGTCTATTAAGTGTTGTTGATAATCGGGATTTTGTAAAACTGACAAAATCCCCCAGGCTAAGGATTCTGGGTTATTTGCTTGGGTAATCACCCCTGTTTTACCATGTTGTACCACTTCTGGAAAGCCGCCAGTATCAGAAACTACAACAGGAACACGAGAAGCAAAACTTTCTAAGGCAACAATCCCGAAGGGTTCATAAAGACTAGGAAACACTGCACAGTCAGCCACAGTTTGAAATTTATCCAAGTATTCGTCAGAGAGGAAACCAGTAAAATAACACTTATGCCAAATGCCTAAATCCCATGCTTGACGTTTTAACTCGTCAGTTCTACCACCTCCGATAAACACAAATTTAACGTTACCCCCCATTTTGGACAATATGGAGGGAGCAGCATTAAGTAATACGGGTATGCCTTTTTCATAGGTCATCCGACCGAGATAATAAACGATTTTTTCCTCATCCGCAGCAAACTGACGGCGAAACCCCTGAGCATAAAAATCTTGCTGTTGGTGTTTTTTTTCGGGGCGAATACCGTTATAAATCACATCGATTTTATCCCAAGGGCTATGTAGAACTCTGGCGACTTCCTGACGCATATAATGGCTACACACTATAATTCGCCAAGCGTTATAAGCTAATGAGTTTTCTTTATCATTAATATATGATTGGGTCCTATTATGAATACCGTTGTAGCGCCCATGTTCTGTAGCGTGAATTGTGGCAATTAGAGGAATTTTAAATCTTTCCTTCAAGGCGATCGCTCCATCTCCTACTAACCAATCATGAGCATGAACTAAATCAAAACCTGCTTGCGACAGCACCAGTTCACCCCCATAATGCCCTATACTTGCGTTGAGGTTAACCACCCAATGTAAAAAATCATTCCCTAAGGAGACAGATACTCGATGCACATGAATCCCTTCAACCAATTCATACGGGGCTGCTTGACCAAATTCTGGGGTAATCAGGTGAATTTCATCTCCCAGCTTGACTAGTTCAGGATATAGTTCAGAGACATGACGGGCAATTCCCCCGACTATCCTGGGTGGAAATTCCCAACTAAGTACTAGTATTTTCATTCATTCGACTCCCCAATAATTGACAAAAATCTCAAAATCTCTATTTATCTCAAAATACTACTCCGACAAACAGTTTTTGGAATCAGAAATTAGGATGGGGTGCTGGAGTTATAGTGTTATATTATACAATACAAAAGTCCAACAAGCTCGAAATCTATCTGGAGTCCAATTTATATTACTGTCTCCAATAATGCCCTGATTGCGTCAAACTGGGGATTTTCCTGTTCCCCATTTCCTGTTCTCTCTTAATGAGAGATTTAAATGCAAAGCCAAGATTCGATCAAATAGTTGAATTAATTGAAATAATCCAAACATCAAATCATGAATCAATTACAAAACAATGACCAGTCAAAAGGTGAAATTTTAGTAGTAGATGATAATATTAATAATCTGAATTTGCTATCAGATATTCTCAATGTTGAAGGCTATAAAGTGCGCCGGGCAATAAATGGACAAATGGCACTTATGAGAGTAAAGAAATCTCCTATAGATCTTATTTTACTCGATATTAATATGCCTGAAATAAATGGATATGAACTCTGTGAACAGTTAAAATCTAATCCAGAAAGTCGTAATATACCTGTAATTTTTTTAAGCGCTCTCAATGATACTTTGGATAAAGTTAAAGCTTTTTCTGTTGGTGGAGTAGACTATATTACTAAACCTTTTCAGGTGGAAGAAATATTGGTTCGTGTGAAAAATCATCTAACTATTCAACATTTACAAACTAGCCTGAATGAACAAAATACCCAGTTACAGCATTTGGTACTAAGAGAAAAGGAAAAAACACAACAACTAGAAATGATAATGAGAGAGTTAACTAAAACTCAATCTCAATTAATTCAGTTTGAAAAGATGTCTGCTTTGGGAAAATTAGTTGCTGGTATTGCTCATGAAATCAATAATCCAATTACTTTTATTCATGGAAATATTCAATATTTAGAAACCCATTTAGCGGAAATTTTTCCGCTAATTAAACTTTATCAGCAATTCTTCGCAGATATTCCTCCCAAAATCCAACAATATCAAAGTAGTCTCGATTTAGAGTTTATTACTCAGGATTTACCGAAAATAATTAATTCTATGAATATCGGGACACAGAGGGTAAATACTGTTGTCCAAGGATTACGCAATTTTGCTCGTTTAGATGAGAGTTCTATTAAGTCTGTTGATATTCATGAAGGAATTGAAAATACTTTGATGTTTTTACAGCATCAACTTACCGCAGGAGCAAGTTTTCCCGAAATTAAGCTGGTTAAAAATTATGCTCAACTGCCAAATATATATTGTTATGTGTCTGAATTAAATCAGGTGTTTATGAATATTCTCAATAATGCGATCGCAGCTTTACGCAAAGTGGAGAATCACCCCGAACCAATAATTACGATTAAAACAGCATATAGGGAAAATGGTATGGTGTTAATTTCAATTGCTGATAATGGTGTGGGGATGGAGGAGGAAGTGCGATCGCGTATTTTTGACCCTTTTTTCACTACTCAGCCAGTTGGGGCTGGTACTGGGTTAGGATTGTCAATTTGCTACTCAATTATTGTAGAAACACATCGTGGTAAATTAACCTGTATTTCTTCACCTCAACAAGGAACCGAGTTTGCGATCGAGATTCCTAGTGATTTGGTTGACAGTTGATCATCAATGTATTTTCCCAGAGATTTGACTATTGATTCACTTGCATAAACTCTTAATTCAAAAAAAACCTCATTCTTCAGAGGGATTGACAATCTCCTTCCACCCTCGTTACGATATTCTTAATAATGGGAGTGTGAGTAAAAATAATTATGAATAGTCACACTCCCATTATCTAAAGAATACCGAAAAATAACCAGATTTTTTCTCATCCCTAAGAAATAAATTAGTTTTTCTTCTATTCAAAAAATCTCATTCTTCAGAGGGATAAAAAATCCCAGGTATCCTCGTTACGATATTCTTAATAATGGGAGTGTGAGTAAAAATAATTATGAATAGTCACACTCCCATTATCTAAAGAATACCGAAAAATAACTAGATTTTTCCTCATCCTTAAGAAATAAATTCGCGTTTAATCTCTTTTACTGTTGATCTAAACGCAAAACTGCCATAAATGCTTCTTGAGGTACATCTACAGTTCCTACAGCTTTCATCCGCTTTTTACCTTTTGCTTGCTTCTGGAGGAGTTTCTTCTTGCGGCTGATATCACCACCGTAGCACTTAGCTAATACATCTTTGCGGAGAGCAGGTATATGTTCACTAGCGATGACTTTACTACCAATAGATGCTTGGATTGGCACTTTGAATTGATGGCGGGGGATCAATTCCTTCAGTTTCTCCGCCATAGACCGACCCAGAGCATAAGCTTTATCTCTGTGGACAATCATCGCTAAAGAATCTACGGGATCGCCGTTAATCATAATATCCAACTTGACCAAAGGATTTTCCCGATAGCCAATCAAATGGTATTCCATACTGGCGTAACCCCGCGATCGCGACTTCATTTGGTCAAAAAAGTCAGTGACAACCTCCGCCAAAGGAATCTCGTAAGTGAGTGTGGTCCGACCTTGGGTGAGATATTTCATATCCTTGAAAACACCACGACGATTCTGCGACAACTCCATCAAAGTACCAACATAGATTTCTGGGGTAATCATTTCCACTTTGACATAAGGTTCTTCTATTCTTTCGCGGTCATTAGGAGCAGGTAAGTGGCTGGGATTATCAATGTACAGTTCTTCCCCTTTGAGAGTAATCACTTTATAAACTACTGAAGGAGCTGTAATGATCAAATCTAGGTTATATTCTCGCTCTAAGCGTTCTTGGACAATTTCCATGTGCAGCAAACCCAAAAATCCACAGCGGAAACCAAATCCCATAGCGCTGGAAGTCTCTGGTTCATAATGCAATGCAGCATCATTGAGTTCCAGCTTTGCCAAAGCTTCCCTCAAGTCTTCAAACTGGTCTGCATCGATAGGGAACATCCCACAAAATACCATAGGGTTAGCTTCTGTATATCCTGGTAGCGCTTCTGTGGCTTTGGCGTTCGCCAGGGTAATCGTATCTCCTACTCTGGCGTCAGCTACAGCTCTAATGGAAGCTGCTAAATAGCCCACTTCTCCCGCATGTAGTTCTGGTACTTGTTTTTGTGTGGGAGACAGTACGCCTATTTCATCAATTACGTATTCTTTACCCGATGCCATTAAGTAGACGCGATCGCCTGTTTTTAGATTACCGTCCATTACGCGAAAATAGACAATAACACCACGATAGCTATCATAGTAACTATCAAAAATGAGCGCTCTTAGGCGTTGATTAGCTTGATCCGGTGCTGGTGGGATTCGCGCTACAACTGCTTCTAAAATTTCCTCAATCCCAATTCCTTCTTTGGCAGAGGCTAGAATAGCTCCACTACAATCTAAACCAATAATTTCCTCAATTTCTCCAATTACCCTTTCTGGTTCAGCCCCTGGTAAATCAATTTTGTTCAACACTGGAATAATTTCCAGATTGTGTTCCAGGGCTAAATAGACATTAGCTAAGGTTTGAGCTTCTACACCTTGGGATGCATCTACCACCAATAGTGCGCCTTCGCAAGCTGCCAACGAGCGGGACACTTCATAGGAAAAATCTACATGTCCTGGCGTATCAATTAAATTTAGAACATATTGCTGACCATCTTGAGCTGTGTAATTCATCCGGGCAGCTTGCAGCTTAATTGTAATGCCACGCTCCCGTTCCAAGTCCATATTGTCGAGAAACTGTTCCTTCATCTGTCTGTCTTCTACAGTGCCTGTAGCTTGTAGCAAGCGATCAGCAAGGGTAGATTTCCCGTGATCAATGTGAGCAATAATACAAAAATTGCGAATGCGAACTGCGGGAACGTCAGTCATATAACAGTTTTGTGCTTAAGCAGCAGCGAAAAATTAAAGCCATTTCTTAATGTATTTTAATCCTTTCTTGTCAAAGGTAACAGGAAACTCTCTAACAGAGAGTCTGAGTCTTGTTTTATATGCTATTATAGCGGCCTATAGCACGATAGGTTAAATCAGCCTGTTAGTTTGGTACTATTTTAAGGAAACTAGATATAGCTGCACTTTTTACGTAATCGTAAGAGTGAATTATAGTTTCCTTTTAGGAAAATATCGTCTGCTTGCAATCATTTATTTTAGACAAAACACTTTCCCTCACTATGTAAACCCATGAATATACAAGAAAATCCTACCGATGCAGCTCACAGAAAAGCTGATAAGGTGGAAATTGCTGTCCGGTTAGATTCCGAATTAATCGAGCAAATTCAGCATCTTACCAACGACCCCAGTAAAATAATTGAGGTGGCTATCCGCCAATGGTTGCGGGGCGATATACCTAGAGATGACGAACTAACACGCACTCCAATACGTACTCCTGTTCCGCCTCGTGGTGAATGGAATGATTAGAGGTAGTAATTGTGGGTGTACGATAGTACGGAATGTAAAAAAATGTAAAATTTAGGGTGTTAGATTCCAGAAAAGTCAAAAATACATAATTTATAACGTGAAAGCTGTAAAAGTTTATGCCAAAATTTAATCAGCTTTAGTACAACCACGGTGGAAGGCGACTGTCTATCCAACTCTATTAAATGACTATTACTGCTAACACCCAATCGACAAACTTACTTCCTCAGAATTTGGCATCTGGGCCCCGATGTACTGACGGATTATGGCTAACTCTGGGCGCTGAGTTAGTATATACCCAAGATACTTCTGGGCGCTATCTTACTTTTGCTTGGCAACATAGCGAAGCTTTCGGTTTAGGAACTGAGATACTAGTTGACGAGTTAAATCAGGAAGAAGAAAAATTTGCTCCGGTTGATCGAGACGCTTACTTAGAGCAATTACACCGAGTTTTAACAAGTTTAGTTCCTTCTAAGGTGGAGTGTAGTTTTAACTGTAATCAGCAGTTATTAGAGTTAGAATTGACAATTACGCCCATTATGCCGCAACTATGTCAAGCCGCAACCATAGTCTTAGTCATGGGTAGGTTATTATCTACTACAACTGCTCCTAGTGAAGTGAACCGGAAAATAAAAACACCTACAGTTCTAGATCTAGCTTTACGGTTCCAGCGTCACCAAAAATTATTAAACCAAATTATCAGAAATATCAGACGGACTCTAGACCCAGAGATTATTTGGCAGCAAACAGCTGATAGTTTAGGTAAAGCACTAAACTTGTCTCATTGTATTATTTGTCCCTATCAGCCTTATAACTCGAAATTACAAGTTATTGCTGAATATCATCACCCTGATATTAAGTCTGTGCTGGGTTTAGAGATAGGAATAGCCGCAGAATCTACATTTGCCCAGGTTCTAGCGACTTTAGAACCAAGATTGATCGAGACGCCCAGTTATATCAACAATCTCCATCAGAAAATGCTGGTAGTTGCTACTTCTTATCAAGAACAAGCCAACGGGTTAGTTGCTTTAAATTTAGTTAATGAATGCTTGCCTTTGACGCCAGCTGAATTGGATCTCGCAAAAGAAGTGGGGGACCAACTAGGAACGGCGATCGCTCATGCTAATCTCTACAAAGAATTAGAAGCAGCTCGACAAAAAGCCGAAGACGCTTCTCGCTTAAAGAGTCATTTCTTGGCTAGTGTATCTCATGAAATCCGTACACCTCTGAATGGCATAATTAATTTTTTACAATTTGCCTTAGATGAGGATATGGCAGATACTCTGGAAGAACGCAACTTATTTTTAAATGATGCTCATAAACTATCGCTGCACTTACTGAATGTTCTCAATGATATTTTAGACATCGCTAAAATAGAAGCAGGAAAAATGGAAATCAGTTCTGCTCCAGTAGAACTAAGTCAGCTATTTAGCAAAGTCGAAACCTCCACCCGTCCCCAAGCCGAAAAGAAAAATCTCAGCTTTCATATGTATATACCTAGTACATCTGAACCTATCCTTGTCCAAGGTGATGACCAACGCTTATTACAAGTGATGCTTAATTTAGTAGGTAATGCCATTAAATTTACTGATGAAGGCAGTATAATTATCAGTGCTGATTTAATTATTAGGAGAGGAAGACATACATCGCCGGGGATGGTGAAAGTCCGTGTGATAGATACAGGTATTGGCGTTTCTTTAGAGAAGCAAAGTAAGTTATTTCAATTATTCTCTCAAGTAGATGGTTCTCTGACTCGCCAATATGGAGGTACTGGGTTGGGATTAACTATATCTCAAAAACTGATAGAAGCAATGGGTGGGGAAGTAAACTTCTTCAGTTTAGGTGAAGGACTTGGTTCTACAGTAACATTTACAGTACCTTTATATCAAAAACCGTACATCAGTCCTGCTAGTGAGAGCGAATTAGGTAGTATACATGCTGTGAAATCAGCGAATAATTAATTAGTTAGGGTGTAGGGTGTAGGGTGTAGGGATATAAAACCAAGAATATTTTTTATGACCTTTGTGGATGTTAACAAACATAAAAAAGCGAGAGCGCTCAAACCAGGTAACCGTCGTCCCGCCAAAGAGCTTTGTAGTGAATGTGGATTATGTGATACGTACTATATCCACTATGTCAGACAAGCTTGTGCTTTTATCAATCAGCAAATTAGTAAATTAGAGTCATTAGTACATCAGAGGTCTCGCAATCTAGATAACCAAGATGAACTCTACTTTGGAGTTCATCAGCAAATGTTCGCAGCACGTAAGCAGCAACCGATAGAAGGCGCACAATGGACGGGTATTGTTAGTAGCATCGCTATAGAAATGCTGAATCGAGGTCTAGTTGAAGGCGTTGTTTGTGTAAAAAGCACTCCAGAAGACCGCTTCCAACCTATGCCTATTTTGGCTCGTACTCCAGAAGAAGTACTGGCTGCACGGGTTAATAAACCAACTCTTTCCCCTAACCTTTCTGTCTTAGAACAAATAGAATCATCAGGGCTGAATCGGTTATTGGTGATTGGTGTGGGTTGTCAAATTCAAGCACTACGGGCTGTAGAGCAAAAACTAGGATTAGAAAAGTTATATGTCTTAGGTACACCATGCGTAGATAATGTGACGCGGGCTGGCCTACAAAAGTTCTTAGAAACTACTAGTCGTTCGCCTGAGACTGTTGTGCATTATGAATTTATGCAAGACTTTCGCGTTCATTTTAAGCATGAAGATGGTTCAGTTGAAACGGTACCTTTCTTTGGGTTAAAGACTAATGTGCTTAAGGATGTGTTCGCTCCTTCCTGTATGAGTTGCTTTGATTATGTCAATTCTCTTGCAGACCTAGTTGTGGGATATATGGGCGCACCTTTTGGTTGGCAATGGATTATGGTGAGAAATGATACGGGACAAGAAATGCTAGATTTGGTACAAGACCAGTTAGAGACTCAGCCTGTCTTTTCCAGAGGCGATCGCCGTGCTGCAGTACAACAGAGTATACCTGCTTACGACCAAGCCTTAACCTTGCCTATGTGGGTAGCAAAACTCATGGGCTTAGTCATTGAAAGAATTGGACCATTAGGTTTGGAATATGCGCGATTCTCCATAGATTCCCATTTCACCCGTAATTACTTATATGTGCAGCGGAATCATCCAGAAAAGCTAGAAACACAAGTTCCAGATTTTGCCAAGAAAATTGTCGCCCAATACAAGCTACCCAAATAACTACACCCTACACCCTTCTTCCTCCTCTACCGCCTCTATTGCTGCTTGTAAGGCGATCGCTACATGAGTCCAATGGGTTCCTCCTTGGAAGTAAACTATATATGGTTCACGTAAAGGTCCATCTGCGGATAATTCCAAGGTGCTCCCTTCAATAAAAGTACCTCCAGCCATAACTACTTGGCTCTCATATCCTGGCATATCATCAGGAACAGGTTGCAAGTAAGACCCAATAGGTGAGGACTTTTGTATAGCTCGACAAAAAGCAATCAGCTTTTGAGCAGAACCTAGTTTAATTGCCTGGATTACATCTCCACGAGGTGCTAAAGGAGGAGGATTAACTGGATAACCTAGTTGATCAAAAACGTAACCTGTTAAATAGTTACCTTTCATTGCTTCTCCTACCATTTGCGGAGCTAAAAATAACCCTTGGAATAGTAGGCGATTTTGGTCCAAAGTTGCTCCACCAGCACTCCCTATTCCAGGAGCGGTCAAGCGACAAGCACTAGCTTCTACCAAGTCAGCCCGACCGGCGATATAACCGCCAGCTGAAACAATCGTCCCACCAGGATTTTTAATCAATGATCCAGCAATTAAATCCGCACCTACAGATGTTGGTTCTTGGGCTTCTACAAACTCACCATAGCAGTTGTCTACAAAACAAATCGTCTGGGGATTTTGTTGTTTGACTAGATAGACAATTTTGGCAATATCAGCGATTGATAAACTAGGACGCCAAGAATAACCACAAGAGCGTTGAATCAGGACTAAACGTGTGTTCTCGGAAATGCTACCATTTATTGCTGTCCAATCAACTGTTCCTTGAGAAGTTAAGTCCAATTGCTGGTATTTTATGCCAAAATCAATTAGAGAACCTTGTCCTTGGCCTCGTAAGCCAATTACTTCTTCAAGCGTATCGTAGGGGGAACCAACTACTGCTAACATTTCATCTCCGGGACGGAGAACACCAAAAAGTGCACAGGCGATCGCATGTGTTCCTGAAACAAATTGTAAACGTACTATGGCGGACTCTGCTTCCATGATTTCAGCAAAGACTTTATCTAAAGTTTCTCTACCTAAATCATCGTGTCCATAACCGCTGACACCAGCAAAATGGTGTGTACCTACCCGATACTTTTGAAAAGCATTTAATACTCGTTTGAGATTATGCTTGACCTGAGCGTCAATACCAGAAAAAATCTCTAATAGAGCCTGTTCTGCTTGTCGCAGCCGTTCCAAGCTGTTTTTCATAGTTCCTCATTCAAAAAAATTATAGATATGCGGATTATTTAGACCGCGCAGATTAGGCTAAACAATTTTATTTGGATTACTGCATGACAATTGCTACCTCAACAAGACCTAAAATTAACTGGGTCAACACTCTTTTTTTCATCGCCCTGCACATTGGAGCTTTACTTGCCTTTCTTCCTAGCAATTTTAGCTGGACTGCGGTTGGTGTTGCATTTTTACTCTACTGGATCAGCGGTGGTTTAGGCGTGACACTAGGCTTCCATCGGCTTGTCACTCATAGGAGCTTTGTAACTCCTAAATGGTTAGAGTACCTGCTAGTTCTCTGCGGGACTCTGGCTTGTCAAGGAGGTCCGATTGAGTGGGTAGGGACACATCGAATTCATCATTTACATTCTGATACAGAGAACGACCCGCATGATTCTAACAAGGGTTTTTGGTGGAGCCACATAGGTTGGTTAATTTTTCAATCTCCATCTCAATCACAAATTCCTCGCTTTACAAAAGATATTAATGAAGACCCAGTTTATCAGTTTCTGCAAAAGAACTTCATTTTCATCCAAATTGCTTTGGGTGCTGTTTTGTTATTCCTGGGCGGTTGGTCTTTTGTCGTTTGGGGTATTTTCGCCCGTATTGTTTGGGTTTACCACTGTACTTGGTTGGTGAATAGTGCTACTCATAAGTTTGGCTATCAGAGTTATGAATCTGGTGACAGATCTACTAATTGTTGGTGGGTCGCCGTATTGGTATTTGGTGAAGGTTGGCATAATAACCATCATGCCTATCAATACTCAGCTCGTCATGGCTTAGAATGGTGGGAAATCGATATGACCTGGATGACGATTCAATTGCTGGAAGTATTTGGTTTGGCTACAAACATCAAGCTAGCAGAAAGAAAACAATAAGACAGAACAACAGTCTAATAGTCAATAATCATTAAGTCAATAGATTAACTGACTTGTGATTATTGATTATTCTGAATCAACTGTGATAGTTGAAGATAGAAGTTTAGGCTGAACAAGATTAAATATATTATACCCTATACTAATCAGATACTAGATTGCTATAATCTTGAAGATTAGTATTACAAAAGTTCGCTGCGAGATACTTTTCAAAAATTGAATTAGTTGGAGACTTTGCTGTTTTTTAGGTATTCATGACTACATCAACAATCAAAGGTGTGACAAATCCCACCCATACAGACCTTAGTAATTCTGCGCTCAGGCTTAAGCATATTGTCAAAAGCTTACCAAAAGAATGTTTTGATAAAGACCCTCGTCAGGCCTGGAAGACTATATTTATTAGTCTTTTTGCAGTTATTTTCGGCTACTCCTTGCTAATAATTTCTCCTTGGTTTCTTTTACCCATAGCTTGGATTTTCACCGGAACTGCTTTAACAGGTTTTTTTGTCATTGGACATGATTGTGCTCATCGTTCATTTGCAAAACGACGTTGGGTGAATGATTTAGTTGGTCACTTATTTATGATGCCGCTAATTTATCCATTTCATGCTTGGCGAATTAAGCATAATCATCATCATAAGCATACAAACAAGCTAGATGAAGATAATGCGTGGCATCCTATTAGAGCAGAAGTTTTTGCAAGCTGGCCTAAAGTATGGCAGGTTACCTTTGAAATATTTATCCGCCAACGTCTTTGGTGGCTAGGGTCGATTGCACATTGGGCTATTACACATTTTGATTGGCGAAATTTCCAGAAAAAAGAGCAAGCTAGTGTCAAGTTGTCAGTGGCTGTAGTAGTTATATTTGCTTTAATTGTCTTCCCCGCACTAGTTGCGACAACAGGTGTTTGGGGATGGGTTAAGTTTTGGCTTATACCCTGGATGGTTTACCATTTTTGGATGAGTACCTTTACGATTGTCCACCATACTTTTGTAGATGTTCCTTTTGTAGACTCTAGCAAATGGGACGAAGCTTCAGCACAACTGTATGGTACAATCCATTGCAATTATCCTCGTTGGGTGGAATTTCTTTGTCACGATATCAATGTTCATGTCCCCCATCACATTTCTACTGCTATCCCTGCCTACAATTTAAGGTTAGCTTATAGCAGCATTAAAGAAAATTGGGGTAATTCTTTACATGCTGAAAGTGATTTCTCTTGGTCATTAATGAAACAGATTACAGACCAATGTCAACTTTATAGAACTGATATTGGCTATCAAACTTTCAAAGAATATTACGCTCAAAGGTAATATTTTCTGAAAGGAGTCAGTAGTCACATCGGCTATTCTGACTCCTTTTAAGCCCTGTTGTGAAATTTACACCAATCATTAATACCAGTGCAATTAGATACAATTAACCTCCACCAGCCACAGATTTCTAAATCATCTGCAGGGAAAACAAGTTTACCTTTTACTCTACAAGATTTGAAAGCCGCGATCCCGGCTGAATGTTTTCAGCCTAATGTGATTAAGTCTTTATACTATTTCTTGCGTGATATCTTGATTATTGGGTTACTTTATGTAGTTGCTCATTATCTCGATTCTTGGTACTTCTGGCCAATTTTTTGGTTAATGCAAGGAACAATGTTTTGGGCTTTATTTGTAGTTGGACATGATTGTGGACATCAATCTTTTTCCAAGTATAAATGGCTGAATGATTTAATTGGTCATCTTTCACATACTCCTATTCTGGTTCCATACCATGGTTGGCGGATTAGTCACAGAACTCACCACAAAAATACTGGCAATATAGATAATGATGAAAGCTGGTATCCAGTTTCCGAATCTTATTATCAGCAGATGTCTTTGGTCGAGAAAATAGTCCGATATTACGCCTTTTTGTTGGCTTATCCACTGTATTTATTCATGCGTTCTCCCAATAAAGCAGGTTCTCATTTCTTGCCTAGTAGTTCCCTATTTAAACCACAAGAAAAGTGGGATATTATTACCAGTACTTTACTCTGGACTTGTATGGTAGCCTTATTAGCATTTTGCACCTACCAATGGGGATGGGTGAACTTGCTCAAATATTACGCTGGCCCATACATTGTATTTGTTATTTGGTTGGATTTAGTCACCTTTTTACATCACACAGCAGCTGAACTTCCTTGGTACCGTGGAGAAGATTGGACTTTTCTCAAAGGAGCAATTTCCAGTATCGACCGGAATTATGGGGTGATTAACCATATTCATCACGATATTGGTACTCATGTTGCTCACCACATTTTTCTGAATATTCCTCACTACAACCTACTCAAGGCGACTCAAGCGATTAAACCGATCATGGGTGAATATTTCCATGAGTCTCAAGAACCTATTTGGCGATCTTTATGGCGTTCATCCTTGATTTGTCATTTTGTTCCAGATACAGGCGGTCAGGTTTATTACACTTCTCACCGTAAGAAGTAGCAGAGCGCAGGGTGTGGGAAGTAAGGGGAAAAAACTCACCTTACCCCCGCCCGTTTCCCTGAATAATTTGCTTAACTGAAGTTAATGTTTCTAATCCAATAAATCCCCGTTTATGACCTTTGTGATTTGACATTCCTAAAAATACTGATTCTCCTCGTTCAGGGTTGCGGGAAAAGCGAGGAGATGCGTTAACATAAACAGAAGCGCTGTTTACGGCTAGGGTAAACTGGCGACTTTCTTGATAGGATTCCGTTGCTATGCTATCAGCATGACCGTTGCTATATTGATTAATCCAGGCGATCGCCAGTTCTAAATTATCTACTACTTTAAAAGCAACTGTCCTAGTTAAATAAGGGGTTCCCCATTCGCTATCTTTAGCTAGTTGTAACTGGGGAAAAGCTGCGACTAATTCAGCGTCTCCTTTAATTTCAAACCCTTTTTCCTTTAAGCTATTATATAAAGTTGAGAGCGAAGTAGCTAAAGTTTGGCGATGAACTAATACCTTTTCAATCGCATTGACTGGGTCCGGTTCATTTTTATGGCTGTCCAAGATCATCCAACGTGCCATTTCTAAGCTGCTATTGAGCGACCAGTAGAGATAACAATTACCCATAGTTGATTTTAAAACGGGACAAGTTCCCTGTCGCACCACTTGCTGGACTAAGCTGGAACGTCCGTAAGGAATAACCAAGTTTACATATTGGTCTTGAGTAATTAAATCTCGGATAGAAGTACCATGTTCTGCTGTAATTAGTTCAATACAATTTTTGGGTAGTCCAACTTCAGTAACAGCTGTTTGTAAAACACTAATTATGGCTTTATTAGAATTACTGGCTTCTGTACTACCTTTAAGGATAATACTATTGCCCGTTTTAATACAAAAACCGGCAGCGATCGCCCCTAGATCGGGGAAGGCTTCATAAATAAATCCAATCACTCCCAAAGGCATCAGCTGAGCATAACTTTGAGTATCTTCCTGTTGATAACTAACAGACCTAATTTCCCGCAAAGGGTCTGGAACCTCCCATAACTTGAGCAGAACCTTGACTGTATTCTCCAGTCTGGAAGGAGTTAATTTTAACCAATCTAAAATCAATTCTGGAACAGCCATTTCTCGACTCGCTTCTAGATCCAAGGTATTGGCTTCTAAAATGTCATCGAATGAGCGTTCTAGGCTCTGCGCCATGGCTAGTATAGCAAGACTACGTTCTGTCCCCTTGGTTATTCCCAATTTCAAGGAAGCTTGATAAGCGCGTTTAGCACTCTTCATTGGTTCAGGGGAGTCATCAAAAGCTTCAATGGTCATTGAGTTAACGTCTGTAGGTAAGCCAGTACACTATTGCCGGTAGGATAACTAATAGTACAGCCACTATTGCCCAAGCAATAATTTTGGTACCATCTGCTAATCGTAGTGCCAATGGTAGCCATCCCATCAATAGGAAAAAAATTATGCTTAGAGCTACAGGTAAATAGCTCTCTCCTAAACGTGGATGAACAATACGCCAACTATTTCCTATCCAGCGCCAAGCTCGCTTGTAGCCATAAGTGTGGGATAGTTGCTCTAATACGTAACCATTCTCTTCCACCACAAATATATGCTGACAGCTATCGCAACCGAATGCTTCTGTAAGAGAAATAGGAATTAAATGTCCTCGGCGACGACAAGGACATTTATATTCCATATTTAAGTCGATTTTTTCTGGTTTACGAGATTGCACAAGCGTTATTAATAACTTGAGCCGTTTTTTTATAAACATTTTCCCCATTTTCCCCATTTGCGTTATTGTCTATAGCTGTGAATGGGGATAACAAGAATTACTTCTTGAAATGACTTGGGCTGGAAAATTAGACAACCTGACACTCTGCTAGTCCAAAAATGCAGCTGCTACTATGCATAATCTAGCACTGTTTTCCATGATATTACCAACCTAGTACTTATTGAAAAGCGGGTAACGCGATTCGAACGCGCGACATTCACCTTGGCAAGGTGACGCTCTACCACTGAGCTATACCCGCAAATTCTTCATAAATACTATCTTGTCAGATATATCTCAGTTTGTCAACCTCTAATTTTTCACTAACTGGTTAATTCTCCAACATTATCTGCTAGAGAACCCTGCATTGCTGGATGGGTCTTACTATTATAGGGTGCCAACAAATTAGCCCGGAGTTGACGCATCAAAGTCGCCATTTCTATAGCATTCATGGCATAATCCCAGCCATGATTACTCTTAATCCCCGCCCGTTCTAAAGCTTGTTGCATTGTATCTGTGGTCAAAACCCCAAAAATCACAGGTACGCCAGTTTGGAAGCTGGCAGCAGCGATACCCTTTGCTACTTCCCCTGAGACATAATCAAAATGGGGAGTCTGTCCCTTAATAACTGCACCTAAACAAATTATGGCATCATAACGGTAAGACAAAGCTAATTGCCGAGCTATGGTAGGGATTTCAAAGCTTCCTGGTACCCAAATATAGTCCACTTGATGGCCTTGAGGGTCAGGATCAATACCATGGCGTTTCAGACAATCTTGACAGCCTTCTAATAACTTGATCGTTATTAGGTCATTGAATCGACCAATTACCAATGCTAGCCGCAAAGGCTCTGTCTGAGTAAAATTTCCCTCAAAAACTGCCATGACTGTCTTTAGCAACTCCACGATAATGGAAAAAAAGAATATTCTATCTGGGAAAACAAAGGAGCAGGAAAGCAAGTTCCCTGGGAAAAAGCGCTCACACAAAGCCAAACAAAGTCTGTTTTTGTATTTGTTTGCCTTTCACCATGGTCTGTCTGCTCCTCTATCATTTATGTTATGCGACCATAGCACATTCGATTCGTCGCCTAAACCACAAAAAAGTTCAATGCTCCCACTAGAAGTACTAAGCCAATCCAGATTCCCGAACCAACCCAGAGCAACTTTTGAGATTGAGTCCAATTTTGAGGTGTGGCGTAAGCTACAGGAACACCAATAACCAGAACAAAAGACGTCAGAACTAGAGATATTAAAGAAATTTGAAATAATATGGTCATTTTTACTTCTCCCAACTAAAGCGAAATCGTAACATCTGTCACGTTTTATAACCAATATTACTGCTTTTTGGCAAGTATAATTTGGTGTTTACAGTGACTCCAGTGAACTGATTCGAGAACTACTGATGACTTAATATTTTAACGGAAATATGGATCTTATTCTTTGCCACACGACTGCTGATTTTGACGCTTTGGGAGCGGCGGTAGGATTAACTTGTCTATTACCAGGGAGTAAGATAGTCTTAACTGGAAGCTCTCACCTACCTGTGAAGGAGTTTTTAGCGCTACATCAAGACGAATTTTCTTTGGTGGACAAACGCTCGGTTAATCTAGCAGAAATTCGTTCTCTGATTGTAGTTGATACTCAAAGACGAGATTGTCTGGGTAACTTAGCAGCTTGGTTAGATTTACCTCAGATTCGGGAAATCATCGTCTATGACCATCATTTACATCAAGCAACTGATATTCTTTCTACCCAGCTACATGTTGATTCTGTTGGCGCTACAACAACTTTAATTGCGGAAAAATTACAACAACAACAAATCCCATTAACTCCTGTACAAGCCACTGTTATGGCTTTGGGTATTCATGTTGATACGGGTTCTTTAACTTATCGACAAACTACTCCTAGAGATGCTTTAGCTTTAGCTTGGTTGATGCAACAAGGAGCTAGTTTATCGGTAATTGCTCTTTATTCTCGTCCTGGGTTGTCCCCAGAGTTACAGCATCCTTTGAGCGCTCAGGATTTGATGTCTTCTCCAGTTCGTACTATTCTTCCACAGACTACAATAGCTGAAGCACGGCGTATATTATTGCGTTATGGACATTCTGGTTTATCCGTTGTCAACAGACAAAAAGAACTGGTGGGAATTATTTCCCGCCGGGACTTAGATATTGCTTTACATCATGGATTTGGTCATGCATCTGTCAAAGATTACATGGCGACTAATTTAAAGACTATTACACCAGATACTACCTTGCCAGAAATTGAGTCTTTAATGGTGACTTACGATATTGGACGTTTACCAGTTCTAGATCAAGGCCAATTAGTCGGTATTGTGACCCGTACTGACGTTTTACGTGAATTACATCGACAAGGGAATCCAGAATCAAGGGAACCCAGGCGCAAGGGAAAAATTTCACTATCCCGCCTTGCTCCCCAATTAGGGGAATTTCTTACCAATGCTGCGCTTGCGGCTCAAACGCGGGGTTGGCATTTGTATTTAGTTGGAGGTGCAGTACGTGACCTATTATTAGCAGAATCCTCAGCTACAACCTTGATGCTCAATGATATTGATTTAGTGGTTGATGGGTTTCACAAAACAGCAGATGTTGGCGCAGGGGTAGAATTAGCTAAAATGCTGCGATCGCTTTACCCAAACAGCCGATTAGAAATTCATGGTACTTTTCAAACTGCTGCTTTATTATGGCACAAAGACCCCATCTTTGATTCCTTATGGGTTGATATCGCTACCTCTAGAACAGAGTTCTATCCCTACCCCGCAGCTAATCCAGAGGTGGAAGCTAGCTCAATTCGCCAAGACTTGTATCGCCGTGATTTCAGCATTAATGCCATGGCCTTGAGACTTACATCTGGTCGCACTGGAGAATTACTTGATTTTTTTGGCGGTTTACTAGATTTACAAGCGAAACAAATTCGGGTTTTACACGCCAATAGTTTTATTGAAGACCCCACACGCATTTACCGCGCAGCACGTTTTGCTACACGTTTAGGATTTACGATTGAACAGCAATCCCAAGCGTACATTCGTTATGCGATCGCCAGTGGTGTTTATGAGCGTACAACCTTAGAAAATAGTCAAGTTCCCGCGCTCCAAAGTCGCCTAAAAACAGAATTAAAATATATTCTCGAAGCGCCTGATGGAGAATCAGCTTTAAAGTTGCTCGATAGTTTAGACGCTTTACAGTGTATTCACCCGACATTAAAATTAGATGTTAAGCTTTTGCAAAAATTGCGGTTATTGAAACGCTGTTTGCGACGATTTGAGCAAAATCAAATGATCGTTTATTGGCAAATGGGTCTAGAAACCATAATTGCGCAACTTGAACCACAATATCGGGTAAAAGTAGCAAAAAACCTCCAATTAGCTGATGATAGTATTACCAGATTAGAAAAATTAGCCCAATTCGAACTGGAAGTTAGGGAAAAATTGCCTAATTGCCAATTAGCCAGTCAGGTAGTACATTTACTGCGCCAGTATGAATTACCAACGTTAATCTTAATTGGTTTACTTAGTGTTCGAGCCATTAGACAGAAAATTTGGCGGTATCTCACTCTTTGGAAGGATGTACAACCTATTCTAAATGGTGATGATTTAAAAAACCTTGGTTATAAACCTGGTCCTTTATATCGAAAAATACTAGATGATTTACTCACTGTTACTTTGGATGAAATGATTAAAAATAAAACAGAGGCTCAGGAGTATTTAGCAAGTAAGTATTCTCACAATTGACTTATGAATCCGATTTTTATGTATACAGCAGTAGATCCACAATACTACACACCAGAGGAATATTTGCAATTAGAGGAGTTAGCCGAAACTAAAAACGATTATATAGGTGGAAGAATATTTCCTGTGGCTGGTAGCACGACTAATCATAATGAGATTTGTCTAAATTTTTGTAGTAATTTTAAATCCCAGATGAAAGGTAAAAACTACAAAATATATATGGGTGATATTAAATTATGGATACCACGACATCGTATTTATACTTATCCAGATGTGATGGTAATTCAAGGAATTCCACAATACGAGGGAAATGGGACTTCAATAGTGACAAATCCACTAGTAATTCTAGAGGTTTTATCTAAATCGACAGAAAACTACGATAGAAATCATAAATTTAGATATTATCGCTCAATTCCAGAACTCAAGGAATATTTAATTGTTGATCAATACGAATACCTAATTGAGCAATTTGTGAAAAATCTAGAAGGACAATGGGTATTGACAGAAATTGAATCCTTAGAAAATACGCTATCACTCCAATCAGTAGAATTTCAACTTCCTTTGTACAACTTTTATGAAGGTGTAACTTTATAATTTATAATCATCCTGAACAAATATTTTCAGATAAAAGAGCAAAAATCTATATCCCAAGGATGATGAAAGCAGAATTATTCATTTCTATTCTAGATAATAGAAGTGCGCCTATTCATAATTATTTTTAGTCACACTCCCAGTATTAACAATATATTAACAAGGCTATAGGCAGGCTTTCCATACCTCTAAAGGATGATTTTTTGAATTAAGTAATTACTCAGCTAAATAAATTACCAAACTTTCCAGAAATACGGGATCACTGGAATATACCCTACTCTAATAAATATCCTGTTTTTTGTTGTAAGTATTCTCGAATCTTGTCATAAGATTCTGGATTACTGACTGGATTGATAATAATTGGGATTTTCATATCTGGTAGCCAGAAAGTTAACCTACCATTTGGTTCACAACAAAAAGAACTGATTGAGTTAAGGTTGATTACATATTCATTTCTCTCATGAGTTATCTTTACCCAATAAGCATTTTCTAACTCAGACCTTTTAATACTATCTAAATATTCCACAATCTTTTGATAGTCTTGTAGATTACTTTGTGGGCTAATTACTAGAGGTACAGCACTATTGGGTAACCAGAAGGTAACCCTACCGTTATTTTCGCAGCAAAAGGTATTTACTCGATCAAAATTAATTACATAGTCTTTCCTTTGATGTTGTATTTTTACCCAATAAGCCACAAATTTACCCTACCCTGATTACATACTGATTCTTGCTAGACAATCTGACACATCTCTATTTTAAGATTATAATCCGATTACCTGAGAAATATTTCAGTCAGTGACTACTACTAAAAAATGGTACAATGGGTAAACACCAGAGTGCAAATCATCCATAACTCTTATACTCAGCAATAGTAAATTCTCTCAAAAGGCTCACAAAAGCGAAAGGGAAAAGAATTTGTCCCTTTTCCCTAACTCAAAAAACGTCTTGCGATCGCCTAAGATTAGTTGATCAGTTAAACTTTACACGGGTGCTGGTGTACCAGTAGGAGAGTGAGTCAGGGAAATAGCAGCTTGGACAAATCCTCTAAATAAAGGATGGGGAGTATTAGGACGGGATTGAAATTCTGGGTGAAACTGGCAAGCCAGAAAGAAAGGATGCTTGGGTAGTTCTACAATTTCGACTAAGCGCCCATCTGGAGAAGTACCGCTGATAATATACCCAGATTCCAACAACTGACTACGGTAGGCATTATTAAATTCATACCGATGTCGATGTCGTTCATAAACCACTTCTTCTTGATATAGCGTAAATGCTAGTGTATCAGGAATTACCCGACAGGGATAAAGTCCTAGACGCATTGTACCACCCAAATCGACTACATCATGTTGTTCTGGTAACAAGTTGATAATCGGGTCGATAGTATAAGGGTCAAATTCGGCGCTGTTAGCATCGATTAATCCCTGGACATTTCTCGCCCACTCAATTACAGAGCATTGCATTCCCAAGCATAAACCGAGAAAAGGAATTTGGCGATCGCGTGCGTACTTAATCGCCGCAATCTTACCGTCAACACCCCGAACGCCAAAACCTCCAGGGACAATGATACCATCAATACCAGCGAGGTAGTTTTCTACTGGTTCGGTTTCCAATTTTTCGGAATTCACCCAACGTATGCGTAAATCACTGTGAGTCGCGATCGCCGAATGACGTAGAGCTTCCACAACTGAAAGATAAGCATCACTCAAGCGCACATACTTACCCACAATCGCAATCTCAACAGAGTGTTTGGGGTTATAGAGTCTTTCCACCATAGTTTGCCACTGACTCAGTTCTGGTCGGCGTTGTTCCATTTGCAACAACTCCAAGGATTGCTCTGCTAATCCTTCCCGTTCCAAATTCAACGGAACTTCATAAATACTGTTAGCATCTTGAGCAGTAATTACGCATTCCACTGGTACATCACAAAATTCGGATAACTTGTGTTTTAGTCCTACAGGGATGGGGCGATCGCTGCGACAAACTAGAATATCTGGTTGAATACCAATAGATCTCAGTTCCTTCACAGAATGTTGTGTTGGCTTGGTTTTCATTTCACCAGCAGAAGCAATCCAAGGTAATAATGTAACATGCATATACAAGACATTTTGTCTCCCTACCTCCTTACGTAATTGACGAATGGCTTCTAAAAAAGGTAGCGACTCAATATCGCCTACAGTACCACCAATTTCAGTAATTAAAGCTGCGGGATTATTTTCTTTAGCAACTCTCAGAATCCGATCTTTAATTTCATTAGTAATATGAGGAATGACCTGTACTGTTCCCCCATTATAGTCACCTCGGCGTTCTTTATTAATCACAGATTGATAAATCAATCCGGTAGTAACACTATTTAGCCGCGACATTGAAGTATCGGTAAACCTTTCATAATGTCCCAGGTCTAAATCCGTCTCTGCTCCATCTTGGGTAACAAACACCTCGCCATGCTGAAAAGGACTCATAGTCCCTGGGTCAACATTAATATAAGGGTCGAGTTTCAAAATCGAGACTGAATAATCTCGAGATTTGAGCAACCGCCCTAAACTTGCTGCTACAATCCCTTTACCGATACTGGAGACAACACCTCCAGTTACAAAGATAAACTTAGTCATAGTATTTTGAATTTCTGGCTACTTCTAAAAATACATCCCATTGCTAAAAAAGATAAAATCTGAAGTAATGAGGATAAATATGGCAACAGAAGCACCTTTATCCTTATTTTTCTCCCGATATCATCCGTTGCTAGTCATTGTCCCATAGCTACAATTGTGAAATCTTCTGTAATTTTGCCGTGAAAAAACTTTTCGGGTTAGTAATATTTGAATGTCTTCTCACCTCCTCTGTTCATGTAGTAAAACCATCTCTTGTAGTAGTTTTTCCGCCGACAAACTACCAAACCAGTACAGAAAAAATATTCTTTATGGGTACAGCACCACCCCAGGGACAAGTTGTGATTAATGGTAAGCAGATTACTCGTAGCAAGGCTGGCCATTTTTCTCCCAGCTTCCCCTTACATTTAGGGGACAACCTCTTTACAATACGTTACCAAAATCAAGAAAGAGTGATTAAGGTGACAAGGCTGTCTGTTCAACCTGAAATACCACAAGGGTTAAACTTTGTCCAAGATTCTCTCACTCCAGCTACTAATATCGCCAGATTACCAAAAGAATTGATTTGTTTTAGTGCGATCGCACCCCAAAATGCATATGTATCTGTCAATTTGCATAATACACATGTTCTATTAAATCCTCAACCGCCACGAGCAGAATTGCTGGCTAACTCCGCCGTACTCACAGGACTAACTTCGCCGTCTATTACCCAATCTTCATTAGCTACTTACCAAGGATGTACAACAGTGTCAGACGTTGGCGATTTAGGGCGACCTGAATTTCAATTGTCCCTGAATGGTAAAACGATAACACAACTCGGTAAAGGGAAAATCCAAATCCTCTCACCCAGGGAATTACCAGTCGTTGAAGTGATAGTAGAATCAGGAGTCGCTCGGACTGGACCTAGTACTGATTACTCCAGGCTCACACCATTACCACAAGGTACAAGAAGCTCAGTTACAGGAGAAGAAGGGGATTGGTTGCGGTTAGACTATGGCGCTTGGATAAATAGCAAAGAGACGAAAATATTAACGGGTGCGGTTAGTCCACAAACGATAATCCGCAGCGTGGGATATCGCGCAATTAGTGGAGCGATAGAGATAATCTTTCCTTTGGAAGTTGCTGTACCTGTGAGCATCCAACAAAGTCAGCGGTCTTTTACCCTTACTCTCTACAATACCATTGCCCAAACAGATATTATCCGTTTAGATGATAATCCCTTAATTTCTTATTTAGATTGGCAACAATTATCTTTAGCACCAGCAGCGGTAAAATATACTTTTAATCTCAAAAAATCTCAACAATGGGGTTATGATATAAGATATGATAACACAAATCTAATTTTGACTCTGCGCTATGCGCCCGTAATCAAGGATAAAAAACATCATCCTTTAACTGGAGTGAAGATCGTCTTAGACCCGGGACATGGAGGTCGAGAATCTGGCGCTAGTGGTCCTACTGGGTATTTAGAAAAAGATGTCAATTTGACAGTATCTCGATTAATCCAGCGAGAGTTAGTCAATGCAGGTGCTACAGTGGTGATGACGCGAGAAAATGACCAAGAGCTATCTTTAGAGCAACGTCAAGCCATAATTAAACGGGAACGACCAGCGATCGCCATTTCTATTCACCACAATTCCTTACCTGATGATGGTGATGCAGAAAGAATTAAAGGGTTTGCTGCTTTTTGGTATCATCCTCAAGCGCATAGTTTGGCAGTTTTCTTGCATAATTATGTTGTAAAAAAACTTCATAGGCCTTCTTACGGTGTGTATTGGGATAATTTAGCGCTGACGCGTCCGACAATTGCTCCATCTGTATTACTAGAATTAGGTTTCATGAGTAATCCTGATGAGTTTGAACAATTAATGCAGCCAAAAGAGCAGCAGAAAATAGCTAAAACTATAGCTGAGGGAATTGCTGAGTGGCTAATGACTGTGCAAAATAATTAGTAGTTGTTCATGGTTAAATATAGCGAACAAATTTGTATACGACGCGCTAGTACAGATGATATTCAGTCACTTCACCAAATCCTGATAGCTTGTGGTCTTGACTTGAACGAGCGCTTCGGGCTTAGTCACTGGATACCACCAAACTATCCCCTTGAGCAGATGATCCAGGATGCTATGGAGAACGAGGTCTACGCAGTTACAATCAACGGGGAATTAGTTGGTACTTTCACTCTGGAGATAACAACAATAGTTCCTTACAGCTACGCCAAATATGGAAAAATTGTTTGGCAGATATCTAACACAATGGCAGTCTACGTACATAAGCTGGCAATACTTCCAACTTGGCAAGGAAAAGGATTAGGAAGTAAGTGTATACAAGCTATTGAAAAACTTGCTATTGATCGCAGTTGTTATAGTGTACGTCTGGATGGAGTAAAGACACATCCAAATCTCTTGTCCTTCTATAAAAACCGAGGATATCAGCCAGTGGGGGAACTAATTTACAATTCAGATGTATGGGTTGATGCGATTGTATTCGAGAAAGCCTTAGTATCTTGCTAGAAATATGTTTTACCTATAGGGAAAATTGTGGCGATCGCTCTATTTCCCAACACAAAAGTCATGCTAAAGATGCCATTATAGAGTAGTAGAGATCACCAACGGGAGGTCAAGCCACGGTTTACGCACGTCCCTTAGCCAGGTTAATTGAGCAACTACAACGCCTTCCTGGAATAGGTCCAAAAACTGCTCAAAGGTTAGCATTATATATATTGAAGCGACCAGAAGCAGAAGTAGAAGCATTGGCACAATCCTTAATTGAAGCCAAAAAACAACTAGGTTTGTGCAAAATCTGTTTCCATCTATCTGCTGAACCAGTTTGTGAAATCTGTAACAGTCCTAATCGGGATAATGCAACTATTTGTGTTGTAGCAGACTCCAGAGATGTGATCGCCGTAGAAAAAACTCGTGAGTACAAAGGTAAATATCACATTTTAGGTGGTGTAATTTCTCCTATAGATGGAATAGGACCAGAACAATTAACTATTCAAGCTTTAGTCAGGCGAGTCAGTCAAGAAAAACCTCAAGAAGTCATCTTAGCCATAAATCCTAGTATAGAAGGAGAAACGACCACACTCTATATAGGTCAACTATTAAGACCCTTCACCAAAGTTACACGCATTGCTTTTGGTTTACCAATGGGTGGCGATTTAGAATACGCTGACGAACTAACTTTAGCTAAGGCGCTAGAAGGTAGACGGGAGCTAGATTAGATATCTGAATTTTCCAGTATTTTCAGAACTTCCTCAAAAAACTTTTAAAAAAGAGTTGACAAGGAGAGAGAGGATTGCTAATCTAGATCGAGTGAGGGCAACAAACCCAAACAACTGAACCGATACAATACAATACTTTAAAAGCTTAAAAAACCAATCCTCGTCAAGAAAGAAGAATTGGGTTAAGACC
>Ga0116231_10001467_pt1 | contig 48196 bp, 27 predicted proteins | sample S1TSphgellanicum_2_FD_89695 | JGI IMG/M metagenome (GOLD analysis project Ga0116231, IMG submission 89695) | Host-associated microbial communities from peat moss isolated from Minnesota, USA - S1T2_Fd - Sphagnum magellanicum MG | ecosystem: Host-associated > Plants > Peat moss > Unclassified...
CACAGTCAAGGGACACACCCACCCCACAAACCCCCACAACCCCTCCCCAACAACTTGAAAAAAAAAAAAAATAGATAAGGAGAGAGGGGGGGGGGGGGGGGGGGGGGGGGGGGGGGGGGGGTGGAAGGCCCACACAACTGCAAACACACTGCGACTGTGGTGGCGACGAGGGCTATTGTGGTTTGCGTCTTGCGCGACGTCCGCGATTGCTTGCGCTCTTTTCCATTGTTGCACGCCCTTCTTCTTCGTCTTCGATGATTCTTCTACTCTTGTTTTTTCTGTTGTCATAGTTCCCGTAGATGGGATTTCTGTGGCACCCAAATGTGTCCATTTTTTCTTGTCTTTGTAGTAGTAGTAGGTCTTTGAAGAACGGTGGAAGAAGAAAGTAGAAGAAAGAAGAAGACCCAAAGGCAGGTTGCGGATACAAACAAACAAAAAAACAAAACATTGAGAGAGAGAGAGAGAGAGAGAGAGAGAGAGAGAGAGAGTAATTTGTTTGTTTTGTTTTGTGTGATGAGAATGAGATTGCCATGGAGAGATCGTTGCCAGCATGTTCCCTTTCTGGGAATAGAAATAGTAGTAGCAGTATGGATTCTGTTGTTGCTGTAGCAGGAGGAGGAGGAGGAGGAGGAGGAGGAGGAGGAGGCAGCGGCGGGGGTGGTGGTAGAGGAGATATCGGAGTTGGGTTTATAAACCCTACGCCTTTGGCGTCGCGCTGTGGCAAGCCCTGTGGCAGTAGTAGTGAGGCGCTGCGGTCGTCGTGGATTCAGAGACTTATACCTGGTGTTCTTGGAGATTTTGGTGGGGGTTTGTCGTCGTCTTCTTGTGTTCGTCAGTCTCCAGAGGGAGGAGCTCTCTGTCAATCTCAAGCTCCAGCTGGTGGTGGTGGTGGTGGTGGTCAGGGGAAGCAGCAGCAGCCTCTTCAAGATAAGCAGCGTCTGGGTCACGAGGTTCTAGGTCATGGACCAGATAAGGTGCAAGGTCGTGATGATGAAGTTCGAGAGACAAGGCCACTGTTGCTGCAAGGAAGCATGGAACAGGGGGAGGAAGGAGAAAGAGAAGGAGAAGGACATGGGCATGGACATGGCAATCATGGTAGTGAAGAAACTGGTAAAGAATCTGGGTTTTCTAGGAGTTGCGGCTTGCAAACTGCCGAAAGCTCACAACACCTCTCAAGAGGTAATCCACGGCGGTGGCGATTGAAGCCTCCTGTGTCACCTGTGGAGCCCAGCGGATGGCCAGCAGCAGACCACAAGGATTATTATGCAGGTCGACGGCCAAACATGTCTTCTGGCAAGCAAGAGATGTGGCCGACTTCCTCTGATGCACCTCCGGACATGATAGTATCGGGTCCATGTGCTACTGTTCCGACAAGTGCAATAGGGTTAAGGGATTCTGCTTCAGATTGTGGTCAATTCATGGATGTAGAACCTCAATGTGCAAAGGAGAAGGAGGAGGAGCCGGCTGCAGGGATTGCCTGCTCACAGCTCAATCCACTTCAACAACCAGTGGCAAGAGAAGTGTATATAGGTGTCAAGTCTTATTCAGTGGAATCTCATCATCCTAGTGTAAGCTCTTCTTTTTTACCTTACCGACAATGGCAGGGTGGGCAACAATCTGGTGCAGGTGGGATTAGTAGACCGGTTTTGCTGCAGGGGACACATTCTCAATGTGGGGGGGAAGTATCAGAGTTGAATCCTGCTGCTGCTGCTGCTGGAGTCTCTCAGTTGATTCAATCTCAGAAAGCTAAACAGGAAGTTGGGACAAGTCATGACTATGAGAAAAGAGAAGGTGGTGCTACAATGGTGACTGATAACATGATCAGAGAGAAAGATGCAACTTCATTTAGGTCTTCTCCTCTTCCACCACTGGCACTGTTTGAACCTTTCAAGCATGTCACCAAGCAGCAGCAGAGTTGCAGAGGGAAGGGAAAGGTAGATGAAGGGGTGTCTCTACTGACACCGTTGTTTCCTCCCTTGAGTTACTTGGGTATAGATGATGTTCCAAAGGAGGGTGTCACAGGCTGTCCAACAGAGAGGCTGGATAAAAATTCTTCGCCTGTGTTGACACCTGTGTATGAACCATACAAACAGACTGGTGATCAAAGTGGTGGCTCCAGAACAGACAAGGGAAAGTTTGCTGATAAATCCTTGGTTATGACACCCATTTTGCCTTCTTTGAAATCCCCAAGGGATCAGAATGAACTATCTGAGGGGCCTTCTCAATGCTCATCAAAGACAGCAAGTCTTCCTCCTGATGTTATTGCTCCATTGGATCTTGATGCTTATGATTCTGTCAATGGGAGGGAAGGCATATCAGGTCAAAACAGTGACACTGAGTCTAAGCGACACAGAGGCTCCTCAATGTGTGCATTGCGGCAGTCATATAATTCTAACCCAGTAGTTATGCCAGCTGATCAACAGAGTCAACCCCTCCATGAGCACAATGACATGGGAGTGAGGCCGTTAGGGTTTGGCTTTGGTCGGAATATCCCACGTGTGCCCACAGCTTCTTCCAGAGTGAAGTGGCTGTCAAATGAGCAAAGCCCTACACCAAGCCCTCCATACAGAACAGACTACAATAATGTAATTGACAGATCCCGAGTTGTCAAAGATTTGTCTACCACACAATCTCTTGAGTTGGCAAAAAGTTCCTCCACACAAGGCACTGGCAGCCACAGCAAAGGTAAGACTGTCATTGCTTGGATCTAGGTGGCAAGGTCTGTTTTGAGAGCAATTTTCTAAGAGTGGAGGTCATGCTAGGCAGGGTTAAATCTGGCATCTTTGGCATTGTTGTAAGGTCAAGCTACCAAAGGGTGGGTGGGGGACAATCCTTTGTGTCTGGATTCTGAAATGGGTTGGAATCGGTGGATTTCTGTAACAGGACCTGCAGGTCAACCTCGCCATGGCCACAACACCCAGGTACAATTCCTTCTTGACAGTCACCATTGTATGGACATGCATTCACACTCTTTCAAAGTGTGATGAAGGTTGGTCAAAGTTTATGAGAATTCTGAAACGTTGGACTTTCTTTCATTCTGCTCTGTTTGGTTGTGGAATTTAATATTGGGATTGGGTTGGAATGGAGCAGTTGGAGGTACCAATCAGAAAAGATCCAAGAGGTTTCTACTTTCCTTTAAGTGAGGGAAGCTGTGGCTCAAATCCCCTTGTTCCTATAGGAGACAGAAGTGCGGGCCAGCATGCTCCCCTCTTTCAAACAGTGTTGTCTAATGGCCACACTGTGTCAATAAGGCACCTTAGCCCAGCTAATCGACAACCTGTTTATGGGAGAGGATCTCGGTTGAGTGTTGGGCTTTGTGGAGAGGCTGAGTTGCTAACACAAGATTTGGGACAGGATGATCAGGGAAGAAGAGAGGCCAGAATGGATTTAGTTAAGGAAGAGAAAGAGATAGGTATTGCAAAAAGGAAGGGACACCCAGTTGTGAGGATGGATAAGGATTTACAGCAAACTGGGGATGGGTGTGATGGGACTCTCCTCAAGAAATGTACTAAGGTTTCTCCCATTGCATCTGAAGATCTTTCGTTACAACCTAAGGAGGAGGATTTACCAGCTGGTACACTGCCTGAGGCAGAAGTGCCTATGGAAGACAGGTTGCAACTTCCAGCCCGAGCCCAGGCTTGGCTTCAACGTTGGATGCCCTTATCAAAACCCGCAGCTGGCACAGTCAAGCCTCTCAGGGCAATGCTGGACCCAAAGGCATCATTAGGTGGTCACCAATTTTCTAGCATTAAAACAGTTATTGGCTCAGTCAGGGCAGAGCCTTCTCTCCCAGAGGCTTCTAAATTGCATGCTGATGGGAAATCACAGCATGATCTGGAGTTGCAGGGAAGCCATTCTGCAACTGAGGCAAACCGGCCTGTATGTGTCCAGCAAGCAAACCATAATGTGGAGGGAAGCTTTGGTGATGACCACAGAAGACCAAGCATGTTTGGTGCAGGAGTCCCAAGTGCAGCCGCATTAGCACTGTTGGGTGTGGCAACTAGGACTGACATGCCTTAACTTTCTGCCAGAAACAATGCAGCAATGGTTCTGGCTTCAGGATAACATGTCCAGTGCTGAAATTCATTTGCAGGCCTAACCTAGTGAAGCTTGCCTCGTCAAGTAGAAAGTTCAGGTTTTTGCAGAGGAAGGGTGAGCATGGATTTCTTGTGCACTTAAGGCACCGTTTCCTATCAAGGTAATTCACACACCCTTCTCCAGTTCTATGTCTGTTTCTGTGTCTCACCAGATTCTTGAGCTTTGCAGACATTGCAGAGGTGCATTTTTTGGCTCATAAATCTACGGAGTCTGGAGACATGGGTTAGACTTGAATGAAGGACTGTTGTAGAAGTTCAGTTAATATTGTGAAGTCCTCTTCACACATGAGTTTGATTTTTTGGATCATCTTATTGAATCTAATTCTTGACCAGGTTTATTTTCTGAATTATCCCTTGTAAGAAGGATTGTAGGCAACCTTGATGTTCCTGATTTTTCCAACATCAATGCATCTAGCTGAAGACTGATATTTGTTCAGGATGAAGGTGGTGGTCTGGTACTTTGTTACACAAGGTTTTAACAGCACTTATCTTTTCATGTTTGTTTTTTGGTTTGGCCGCAACTGACATAATGGTTATCTTGAAATTATTTTGGAGGTTTTCTCTGCAATCTTATAGATATACATCTTGACAAAAACTATTGGCAGTGGCATATGCTCTAAGTCAGCCAATTCTACTTCTAATGGCTTCTCTTGCAATTTCTTGGATCTAGCAAGAGATCCCAAGACTCAAAAGCTTTAAACTGTGACATGTTTGATAATCAATCCTCGGCCAGAAAATGCAGGTACTAATGTAACTTGTATGCTTCATGTACATGTGGAAAGAGGTGCTTGTAATTCAAAGTTTCTACTTGTTTCCTTGTTGGTATTTTCTTTTGCCTCATCCTTTTAATGTTTCTCTTTCTTCTTTGCTTCCTTGGTCTTCTCCTTCTCTTCAGGTTTTTTTGAGCTAGTCAGCATCATGGTTGAGGCATCTTACCCTACTGCTGGCCTTGTGACAGAAATGTAGTATGTTGGTTACTGTATGATGTTGATCTCATCCCACCACTATGAGCGGATGGAGTCAGTGTGCATGTTATGATAGCTGGCCACTACCTTACACATTGCTAATTGAAGGTCTCTGAACATGTGTGACTATCACCGTTCAAATCATTCTCAGTTTTTTTTCCTTTTTTTGCCTCTGCTTTTTAGGGCTGTGCTTCCTCTTTTTCTCCTGTTCTCTGATGTGTGGGTTAGATGTGAAATCTCTATCTTCAGCTCATCTCTCATCTCTAATTCAGGTCATTTTAGATTGCTAGTATTTGAGAAGTTATCAGTATGAACGAAGATATCTGCAGATATTGTGGATGATGGTTGTCTTCTCAAACTTTGAACATGTTCTTTCTGTATGTAGGTTGTACATACTGTGCTATTCTAAAGGTTTAGATCTATAAGAATGATAAGTTTTCTGCAGACTATGATGGAACAGCTCAATCTACTACAGATTCTTGCAGTTGTATGGAATCCAGGAAATGTTAGGGATGTTCCATTCTTCTGAGTGTCCAGAAGAGAGGTGGAGACCATTGCTTTGGCCTCAGAAAAGTGGGGTCCAAATGCTGCCCCAAATATGTGAGACAGGTAGCACATTCCCTTGGGATCGTGTAGCTTGACTATTTGTGCCATTTTTTTAAGCATCATCATGTTTGTCTGTAGGTGTCATGGGTGTGTGTTGCAGATTAAGGATAGGCAATAATGTCTAGGGTAATGTTCTTGTTGGGTTTTCTGTAGCGATTGAGATTGAGGTAGGCAATGGACCTTCTGTAACATTTGGTTTTTCCCCTTGGGACTGTGCTATGGTACTGACCTTACCATGCCAAAAGAATTGTCACAATGAGGAACTGCTGAGGATAATAAATGCACAAAGGCTTTGTTTGGGAGACTCTATTTTGATATGCTGGAGAACCTCCTCATATCGTGTTGTTTTGTTGAGCTACATTCACAGGTTAAAAGAGTAAATGTTTTTATTGAAGGGATCAGCCAGAAAAAATTGCTTGGAGCTTACATTGAGTGCATATTTTTTGAGAATCTTTGGTTATTTTTTTGGTGCAGAGGAGCTTGAAAGGTCTCAAGTTCCCTTTGTAAGATCTCAATCCATCATAAGTTGAACTTGAACCTTGCCTAGAGAAGTTCAATGTCACAGAAGAGCAAAGTTTTGTCAGAATGTTGGCCTTCCTGAAGTGTACATCTTAGACACATGTCTTAGATAAGGTCCACTGGCATCAGTTAAATGGCTTGGAATGGTTTGGACACTGTACTTTAGATGTACAAATAGTGTGAAAATGGGTTTGGACCAGTGTTGTGCATGTATTTAATTTTTCATCCATATATTGAATATAAATAATATATACACTTCAAGTGTAACTGTATAATTTTCATTTATATTCATGTGCATTTTCTTTTATTTCTTTGCTCCCTTTTGGTTCATGATAATAGCTTTGAAAGTAGAGCTAGTTCAAATAAGAAAACAGGAAATGGACAAATGTTATGATGAAGAATCTAAAGGGAAGTAAGTAGGAGAGAAGAAATGATTAGGTATGGAAGAATGATATCTTGCAAAGTTTCGGTTATTGTGGTCTTGTGAACTTTTCCATGTTGTTACCCTTTGTTTAGAGGTTGTTTGTAATTTGTAGGTGATGTTAGGATAACTCTTTGCATTGTTGAAAGCTCTAATATTTTTTTTCAGTTGATCTTCTTATTCTTTAATTTTTTGTCTTCTTTGTCATGTTACATTTTTTTTTTGTGGGCTCTTGCAACTTCTTTCATTTTGATCTTGTAATGTAAGGTTTAAGATGAGCTCCCCCATGTTCTTCTTTATTTACAACTTTTGCAGGTTTAAGTGGTGGTGCGATGGTCATCTTCTTCTAGCATCGTTGCAAGCTTCATCAATAACTTGTTTTAAGTGAACTTTCTTTTGTCATTTTACTTTTGTCATGTTCTTGCCTTGCGTTATAAAACTATAAACTCCAATAAAAAATATGAAATATAATATCTTCATCTTTTTGCAAACCATAATCTTCAAGGACAATGGGTAGTGTAATACCCTCATAAGGGTATTGCATTATGATTTGCATTTATAAGATGAATTTTTTTAACATGGCATTAGTAAGTGTATTTGAAAAATATATGCACATTTGCTATGCAAGTGTAAGTGTAAATCCCAAAATATATGTCATGAATTGTTGGTATAAATGTAAAAGTTTTGGCATGTAAATTGGCTATTTATATTGGTAAATACTTGGGCTTTACCTTGTGTTTGTTTCATCCATTTAGTATATACGTGAAGTTTATTTGGAATCAAGGAAAGGTAATTGTCTTGTTTAGTGTAAAGGGTGGTTTATAGTAGAATGCTTAGGCTAGGGACCACAAAAATCTAAAATCCTTCATTGGTCCAAAGTGCAAAGGGTGGTCAATTTGGGTTTACATTGTCATGAGGGCATTGAAGGTGATTTTGATAATCTAGTTTCTTCATCTTGTTTTGCACTTGTAGGAGCTTCTAATCTTTTGCTATGAGTTTGAATGTGAAACCATGAATCTAATGGGACATTTAATGGAAAATGTATTTGGATTGTCAACATGTGATAATAGATTGTTGTTTGGAACAATGATGAATGCTATTGTGTTGCATCAATTTTGACTATCTTACAACTTTGAACTCCTAATGACCAAGGAGATTGGTGATTTAATCAGAACAAGGAATACTACTTGGTCCTCAAAGCTAGGTTGAACATTTCTAAGTGACCATAAAAGTTGTGCAATTGATGGAGAAATTGAGACTTTTAATTGGAAAAAAACATAAAATATCAATCAACTATTCTTGTTGGCATCAAAGTTGCATATTCATTATACAAATTTGCACATGGAATTAATTATTTTCAATGTAATGAAATGTTTGCAATTGGCAAGTCTTTTGTGAATATGGTCTTACACAAAAAAACAATTGTTGTTAATGAAGTGTTGAAAAGTCAAATACATGGCCAAGGGGGGAAGAGTTGTTTCAAGTGATGGTTGACTTCAAAGATTTGTGTGGCCTCCTATTTGTTCATTATGTGATTGATTGCACACAAATACACATCCATAAGACCAAGGGTGTGTTTGTTGCTAATTACTTTTCTTATAAATCAAAAGTTTGCAACATTTAATTGCAAGCATTTATTAATCATGAAAAGTGTTTTTGAAATATTTTTATAGGATTGTTGGGGTCAATGAATGATTCTAGAGTTCTTCGATTGTTTAACCTTTACTAGAAAGCAATGTATGAAAGCTTGTTTGACCTTGAACATGGATTAGAAGATGACATCCAACCTAACATCATTGGGGATAAAGGTTATCCACTTCTACCTTGGTTCATGATCTTTCATAAGCAAATTGTAAATGTCTAGCACACCATATTGAAAACATTCTACAGTAAGCATCTATCAAGGGGGATGGTTGATGTCGAAAACAAATTTGGGATATTCAAGAAAACATTCAAAGAGTTGCTACGAAAAAATTCTTCATATCCTTTTCCTACTTGACATTGTTACATGTTGATGCATGTTGTGTAATCTCATTTTAGGCAAAAAATATTAATGTAGATGTTCTAATGTGTTAATTGGCACAAAAAGATATTCACAGTGTAAGACATTGAAACAATGTCATAGATGTAAGACTCAATGAAATAAAACCTAATATAAAAAGCAATGAGCTTTCATGTTCAAGCCAAAAATTGATTTTTTGAAGCATTTTTAGGGAGCAAACAAGTTTGCAAAACATAACCAAGTGCACTTGAGTTGAATTGTAGATGATGAACAATTGCTTGTGAATTGAATTATTTTTGTCTTGAATCTAATGCTCAAAAGTTCAATTTAACTAGAATTGAATTATCTATCTAGAAATGAATTGTTAATTTTCAAATTTGTCTTAACTATTTAGCATTGGATGTTCATTAAGTGATGATTAAAAAATGTTAACTAGTGGAGGTAGTTGTCTTTGATCTTTGATGAAGGCATATCACATTGCAAAATTGAAATTTGATAATATATTCACCATATTCTTGTTCATTTTGTAAGCCTTCTTTCCTTTAGATACTTGAAATAATGTTTGAAGGTCTTCTTTTGAGACTTTGTGTTGGTTTTGTCAATGTCCGATTGAAATGTGTTGATTTGTTCCATGGCTTTCACAAGTATCTTGCTATGTTTATTTGTGGCCTTTATGACTGGCATGAAGATTGATGTTTGTTTCGTCTTGAATCTTGTATTCCTGGGAGTTGTCATTGTGGCAAGTGTTGGATGTTTGCTACTTCTCATAGGTGTTGTGAAATTTGAAGAATTATCAAGGTTGATGGTTTTTAAAAAATGAGGAGGATGTTGAAAATTACATCATCCGAAAGACTATGAAAGATCATCTAGATTGATCACTTTTCTTAGATTTGTTCCATGATTGATGTTTGGGTTGAATTGCCAAACATCTTGATTATCTTCAAAAACATCATCTTCTCCAAGTATCTCTTGCATGAAAGAATGAGTCAATTGTGTAGGAAATGTTTTTTCAATTCTTTTTTTTATTGTACATAAACACCATCTCTTAGCATTGTAAGTTCTTCACATGGATTGCAACATTAATGCTCCTCTCCCCTTAGAAATCATTAGTAACATTGTAGTGGTCCTTGTTGTACTACTTTTGTAAATGGAATCTTTCTCGTTATTCTATGGTCAAATCCCAATAGGATGTGTTATGGCTAGTGCCTTTGTGGTAATTACAAATCCTTTTGTAATCAACATTCATGTAATTCCACTAATCTTTGCACATCTTGCCAATTTTTGTTGTTTTTGAATATGCTTTTTATTACAATTCCTTAGATATCTTGTTCCATCTTTTTGTTACATGAACCATGTTTGCTCTTAGATCCACAAGATTCTTCAAATAGACATGTTATTTTTGTTTGCACCTAATCAATTCAAAGACCTCCTCTTGCATCCAATTGGTATTACTTTGTTGTGAAGGATTTGACTTCCTCTACCTTTTCCTTGCACATTTTTTGTAGAATTTTTTGTGATTGTTGCAAATTATTCGCTTCCTGCAAGATGTTATAGAAGACACCTCTTGAAGAGATGTTGCACAATGTGCTACATAAGAAGATTGTCATAAAGATATTACAATGTGCTACAAAATGCAATGACCACTTGGTGCATGGTGCAAAAATGTTATAGTAAAGATTCTATAGATGCAATGTTGTAGAAGAGATGGTCTATAAAACATTGTAACAAGACACATAATACACATGCACTACAACAAAGCTTGTGAAAATGGTGGGGCATTTGTGGTGATGATGATGCACGGGGTGTGAGAAATGGAAATAATAGTTACCTTGTTAATAAGCTATTAGTTAAGAATTAGAAACAATGAACTATCAAGAATGTTAAACATGACAATCTTCATTTTTCAAACAATTTTACCAAGGCACCAATAAACTAATACTAGTGTTAACCAAAAAAAATGAGTGTCATGATAATGCTACCACATCATTAACCAAGTCATCTATTTACAGATTGACTTTGGCATATTTGCACAACAATATTTGGTAACTTCTTTTTAACTTTAGCAATATCTATGGGTTTGAACATACCTTAAAATTGGTTATCTCATTTAAGTAAAGGCATATGTATGTTTCATGTCTTTGTGTTGTCTATTAGCATATTATGTATTGCATGATTTTATAAACTTTCATTTACATTTGCAATTTACCTTGCAATTTCACCTACATTCCAAATGAATGCCTATGTTAATCACCAACTTGATGGTTTATTCATAAAGTATTCAAGTACTTGAAATCATTGATAGAAGGATCACATACATTATTAGTAGTGCAAGCAAACAATATTCATATGCATGTATAATATTTACATTTCATATGACAATAGTGACATGATACTCGGTGTTACATAACATACCTCAACAACAAATACAACTGTGACCCATTGTCCTACATGAGTTTATACATATCACTCCCACTTGAATCAAAATGTAGAATTGTTTCCTTAACATGCAACAAACATGCAATGTAAGCTGGATGTCAAACTCAATGATAATTACCTAGAACCTTTGCATCTCATAAGATGGACTTTTGGCAACAAAATTCTTATATGTTCATTGATGAGCTTTCTGCTAACAACCAAGTTTCACAAAAATCCTTCTTCCATGTGTCAAGACTCTCAATTAGTCAAAATAGTGTGTTCTCGAAGGACCAGAAACCTCGAGTTCAAGCTTGTAGCATGTTACAAGCTTCCATATACCCAATTCTAAATTCTTGCACAAGTAAAAACAAGCTCCAGTATTTTTAGCACTCCATAGGTCACCCACAAACTTGTGTAAAGTTGCTTTCCAATATGAGATTTAGAGGTAATCCGGCTCTATCCCCAATTTGTGTATGGACATGATTCTTCCCCACTCCTCTTGTGGTATGTGTAAATCAGAAGGTGAAATGGTAGATCTACATAAGACAAACAGAACATCCGAGCCATCAAAAGTCCACCTTAGACAACCAAACAAATGGACAAAATGTAAAGACATATTACATGTAGGATACCACCACCAGCCCTAAAGCCAAATACAAAGCTGAAGGTCAAGCACTAGTTTGTAGCTAATGCAAAACACATTTATGCTTACTTTTGAATTGTAAATATGCAAATTTCCAAGTAATGACTTCAGGAGGAGTGTTTTCTGTTTTCGTAATTAGCTTTGTATAGGCAGGAAGACACACTGTACCAGCCTGTTTTGTTTATCACCAGGGGCAAAGCCCTGGGAGCAGGGCACTTGCAGGGCACTTATGCCCTGGACCTCAGGCTCTGCCCTTGGGCCCAAGCTGCTGAGCCTGAGGTCTAGGGCAAATGCCATGCTCTTAGGGCTTTATGCTACACATGAAGCCATGCCCCTTCAACTAATCAAATGTACCCAAAAAACAACAACAACATTGTAGTCACCTTCATTGGCAGAAAATGCACAAAAGACTCAAAAAGTAGCCAGCATTGGTGCATATAAAGCTGAGATGTACTAGAAACTGCAATGTACTGGCCCTTAGTGACTCATGAGCTTCTCTGGCCAAGCCTGGCAGGGTGAATGAAGTCAGGGTCCAGCTTGGAGCCAGAATTGGCCAAACCTGCCCACTTCCTGGTGTTAATAGTTGTAAAGTCTTATACAACATATCATCACCCTGTACAGAATTGGCAAGGCTTGCTCGTTAGGTCTACAGAATTGAGTACTTGAATTGGCAAGGCCTGCCGATTAGGTCTACAGAATTGGGTACCTGTGCTGAATGGTGGATTCAGCATGATAATTAGTCAATTGAAAAGGGAGAATAAAGGTGCATTCACAGTTGATGTTAAGGACTCTAGAGTTCCCTAACACCGTGCTAGCCATTTAACTGGCAAAATTTTCTTTGGTGTAGTTGGAGGACACCTTAAAAAGCATTAGATTACTTCTGCTGCAAGACAGGCATCTTAGGGTTACAAAATTGGGGAGCTTTATTACCTTGATGAGGACTTTGGTTTCCGAGCGAAGAGCGTGAACCCTAGGATTCCCCAGCCTGTGGCATTGCCTCTAGGCGAAAACGCAAGGTTTCCCTTCGACGGCGCAGGTTTTGGGTTGTTGTTGTTGCTGTTGTTGTTGCACCGATTGGTACCCATTTGCTCCTTTGTCTTTGCTTCCCACATTTGGCTTTGCAACTTTGGTTTTGGTTTTGAACTTCTTCTGATTGTATGTTGGGAACCAGCTGCTGCGGATTGCGGGAGTACTCCCGACTCATGCAGCGGCACATTGTCATGACTCGTCTGATCTCGCGGCCACGAAGAATTTCTAGTACTTCTTGTTCCATGAGGCCTGCTGATATTCCGTTTGCTGGCCAACTTCCTAGTCTTCTGCAGATCATCTGAACTCGTGGAGAATGGCCAGAAGAATCTCGAAGCCGCCTTCTTCGGGCTAGACTTCTGATTTGTAGCATCTGAAAGCTCATGAGTTGCAAAGGAACTTGCTGCAGGAGGGACATTGTCCGTTTCCTCGCTTCTTTCAGCTTGATGGTGTTTGAATCGGCGTAACGGGGAAATAGATCTGGAGCTTCGGTGCCCTCGTCTGTCCAGCCTTCTGCAGCTTGTTCTTCTTCCCTTTGTACTCAGTAGCATCTGGATGCCAGGACTCGAGTCGAGTTGATTTTCGTTCTCGGAAGCTCCTGCTGCCATGGGGAGCTGCAGCTGCCCACGAAGATGATCAGTCATGGAATCAGCTGCAACTGGGTTGTTCGTGTTCGACGCGTCTGATCGAGCAGGAGATCGAGAAGCGGGAGAGCGACATGACGTTGGAGATTGACTCGTTGCCGGGGACCGAAAGCATCGTTTATTGAAGCTGGACCAAGCTAAGCTTAGTTTCGAATGATCACTAGAACTGCTGGGAGAAGAACTGGACAGAGGAGTACTTGGCTGCAGCACCACCTGAGTATCCAGCTGCCGTTGCAGTCTAGGAGGTAGTCTCAAAATCGGGACGCTCCGCCGCTGCTCGGAAATTAGGAACTCATCGAGACTCGATATGCATGAAGCTGCTGGAGCTACTAGTGCAATTGGGGATGCACTAGCAGAAGAACCCTCACCGGCGGCCTGATCATCTCCTGCAGCATGAAATCTGCGTGCACTGTAATTGAACTCGAAAGCAGCGGAAGGAGGCGTAATTGAGCATTCTCCATCACTAGACATGATCATGATCCCCGTAGACACGCGGGTACTACGATATTCTGCAGTACTCTCGTATAACTGCTGCTCAGAATCTGTCCGTGAAAATGAATCCGAAGCTGTGGAGCTTACAGTACTACGTGAAGAAGAAGAAGAAGAAGAAGAAGAAGAAGAAGAAGACCCTGCTGCTGCATCCCCATGAGTACTCGTCTGATCGGAAGCAGCTTGATCTTGGCCTCCAATTCTTGAAGGTGTCCCGGGAACTTCTTCCCAGCTAAAGGGGATAGCAGCAAAAACCTCCCCTAAGGGGGCCGGGTCTTCTTCTACAGAGAAGTTATAAGCTCGAGCACAACTGCGTGGACTGGAAGGCGCACTACGAGTATGAACTGGTGTGGAGAATCCACTAGTCCCGTTGGCACTTTGATGAACTGTGTAAAATTGACTGCATCTTGCAGGGGATCGACGCAACCTTTCCACAGAGAGTAGTGGCAGCTCCTGCTGCTGCATCTCTCGGTGCAGGATGTTGAACATCCTTTGCAGTAGATCACTAAGCGGTAGGCACCGGGTACAACACAGTAGTAACAAGACTAGTTTGAGGCAGGCAGCTGCTCTTGATCAAAGTGTATGTATGATGCATCTACCTAACTTCAGTTAAACACAAGTAGAATTTTGCTGATTACAACCACCAGTCTTGCAGAGGTGCACACTAGCTTGAATCTAGAAAATTCATCATCTGCTGCTGCTTAGGATGGAATTTTCAGCTGCAACCAAGCTGCACAAAGGAATGGTACTAGAGCTGTACACACACACACACACACACACACACACACATGATAATCACCAGTCTAGAGCTCTCCGGATAACAAATACTAGCTAGAGCTCCAGATCCCCCATGTGAAGTACCATATGTATAGCTTTTTGGGAGTACCTCCAACAAGCTTCTTATTTTTATCAAACTAGTAGAGAACAATAAATCTTTAGATGGCAACAAGAAGAGGGGGGCGGGGGCGAAAAAAAAATCACAAAACATAAGCCAAAATTCGCCCGAAAAAAAGGGAAAAAAACACTGCTTCTGGGGCGCTTGGCTGAGAGATTGAGCTGAAGAGTTTTGAAGTTGTCTAGGCAGAGGGACTGAGCAAATAGTGCAACACGGATTCACCCAACAGTAACGTGGACCCATACATCCTTCCAAAGTGCGACTTTTGATCCAAGAGCTCTGGTGGTCTATAATGAGGCTAGTCTGGGAATTTCATAAGTGTTTTTAAAGCCGCGTTTCTGGGTTGGAAAAACTGTAAACAATGTACTATGGAAAGAAGAAGAGTCAGGCCAGGCTACTGCCCCATTATGTTGGGTCAGGCACTAGGTGACAAAAAAAGATTTTTTTTTCTTTTCTTAAGTTTCTAAATGAAAATTTGAAACTTATTTATATTTTGTGTAAGTATAAAATTGTGTAAATCTATATTAAAAGAATTCATGGAAAAAATGTCAACATGGATGCTAACAAACAGAACATTTCGAAAGTCTTTAGAAATTTTTTGTAGCTGTGGTCAATCAAAGTGACCCATTGCCATAAATAAAGAAATAAAACTTTGGGATGCACCACAACTAATTGAACTAATTAATATACATCACAATAGGTACCCAAGCACTTGGAAGAGTCTAAGCCAAAAACGTTAATTTGAACAAAATTAAAAAGGGAAATTCAATGAAGCAATGAGGTGGGGCACCCAATTTGCAACCAAGAATGTGCACTCCAAATATTCCCCAACAGCAGCACAATGTGTCCCATTTTGAAGAGATGAAAGCTAATCCTACGTATGCACATGAGGGTCAACAATTCGTATTAGAGAGACTTATAGACCATTAAGAACCAATTTTGATAGGAGGTATTGCACAAATGGCTCCTCAATATTAGGTCTTTCTCCTTTGACACAGCAGTCAACATGCCTTTACCTCTCAGTATTAGAATCCATTTACTAGATTCTTTCATGCGACCACTAGTAGGTAGTGACATGAGTGTTTCAAAAGAAAAACCGAAAGATAGTTTTTGACACTAGCATTATTTGAGAGCATTTCTCCTTGTTCATGCCTTCCTTCTAGGTAGTGCCTCCTCTTGTGTTGGGTACTATATACTGTTGCACCAGTGTTTTTCTTGTCAATTTTGTGATATAGCCAAAGTGGTAAACATGTTGTGTTCTACTTTTCCAGCTAAAAAAGGCGAAAATGTATTTGGAAGTTCACACAGTTTGACAAGCAAAAGGAGTGAGCCTTCAAGGCTCCCAAGTCACCAGTCAACCAGATCTCTGTAGACTATGAATACTACAACAACTGAAGTTTGAACTGACAACTGAAAGAAATGCCTGGAATTGACTTTGTATGCCACAAAGCCTCATATATAAAGCAAGGTTTACAGTTGACAAAGTTGTACATGAGCATTGAGGATATCCCCAGATATCCTCATGGATGGAATCAGGGGTTTGTTTTTATAGATTATGAATTGTGTGCAAGTGGCAATTACTACTACCTACCCTCCAGGCTCCCATATTGCTAAGTGACTTAACATGTAATTTGGATGGAGGAACATAAGGCTTCTTGCCTACTTGTGGACTCAGTTTTTGCCAAACATGAATCTTTCAAAATAGGCCAAAGGTGGCTTTTATAAAAAATAATTTAAAGTAAGTTCAATTGGCACCCAACAAAAAAGATCAGTGCAAAAATTAGAATCAATCTATGAAGGAAGGTAGTTTGTTTTGTTTTGTATTGTAGTTATGGGATCCACCGAACCAGGATGCTTCAGATTGTGTTCTTGGTGTCTTTGGAAAGCTCTCGATGAGGAGGGGTGCATGGGCTTGGATCCATGAGATTTGGACTTGCAGTGCAAAAGTTCTTGAATATTGAATGATTTCTTCACTGAAATTTAAATTAAATCGTAGCTGAAAATTTCAGAGGAATTGGAATGTGCCTTTGGTATTGTTGGAAAGACCTTGATGAGCGAGCAGGATTCAATGGGATTTATTTGGTAAGATTTGGATTCGGAATGTGGGAGATATTGATTTTTAAATGATTTCTGCTGCTGAAAATTCAAATAAATTCCAAAAAACCGGGTTTTGGAAGGAAAAATCAGTTGAGGACATGGTAACACTTGGGCCAACGGCACACGCCACATTAGTATATTTTGATATAGGGTGGAGAGCTATAATTACTTCCGTTGACTATACCATGTAGGCTACAAGTCCTCATATAAATATTACCTAGTTAATGAATGTATTTATGAATACTAACTCCAAACGTCAATGCCAACCCCTTTGTTTGGAAGGAAGGATCTGGCTCCTCCATCCCAACCATCTATGGTCGAGGTGTGGCACCAGGAAATCTAGGATGGAGCCCTCACTACAGCACAATGGCCTCTGTGCAGTGACTTGTTTCTGGCAAATTCTCACCAAATTTTGACATAAGCAAATGGGTTTTTCATTCAGAATGTAGCTCAAATTTTGCCAAATTTTTAGGAAAAAAAATTCCAAATCATCAGATTTTAATGAAAAGTTCCAGTAGGTAGCCAGTAGAATATTGAAAGGGTCCTTTTTTTTGTAAGACTTTTGTATCTGGTGTACAGCCAAATTTTTTGAATTATTTTATCAATGATCACCACTTTGGCTATGTCACAAAATCGATCCAAAAAATAAATTCACTGAGTAGACACAAGTTCTCGTTAGTTGTTCTCATTTCTGTTAGGAGAGTGTTAACATACTATCAACTAATCATTGAATAAGTTGACTCAAGGAAGATTCACTATCAAATACCCTCTTACATATTGTCAAAAAAGGCAGCCAAATTCAACGACAATTGTTCAACTCCACTTCAACTCCACCAAGACTCACTACCAAGAATCACTATCAAATTGTCAAAATGGCGGCGAAACTCGATGACTATTACTCAACTACAAGACAAAAACGCACTATCAAATACCTCTTTGCAACTTGTAAAAAAGGTAGCCAAACTCAACAACAAGTACTCAACTCCACAACATAGACTCTCTCACCATCAAATAACCTCTTTGCAAATTGTGAAAAAGGTGGCCTAAATCAAGGGGGACCACATTGAAAAGATTTTATTGATTCGATACTATTGTCAAACTTCATGGAAACTTGAAAGTGTAACAAGTCAAGTTTTTGCAGGAATGATGGTTTTTCTGATTTTTAATGAATTTTCGGGTGCCCAATTGTTTGGAATTGTTATTTCAAAAGGTGTTTTGGAGCTTTCCTGAAACCATGTGACCAACATGTGAGAACCTACGAGGGTAAAATAAAAATGAAAAGAAACAACATATCTACCCAGATCAAAGTCTTTGGAGCACCTCCACCAAACAGCACTGTAATGGCCTGAACACAATATTTTGGATGAAGTATCAGCTTCCAATAGTGTGAAACTAAAGTGATCTCCAAACGAGCTAGTAAAAGAAAATGATTACTTTTGATTGGTTAGCCACTATGATATGGATTATGTGGTTTCATTCAACTACAGTAGTAACTTTGCAGCTTCAACACATGTTTGTCGAATAATTTTTTCATTTTGAAATTTTCATTTCCACAAATAAAATTTTCTTAAAGATTCAAGTTTTTCTTCACAAATTTTTGTCAATTTCTGGAGAAATTTTTCTTTTTTGAAAATTTCAACATTTCTGAAAATAATATAATTTATGTCCAAAGCTGCCAAGGTAGTCCCTCACTTTTATACTATCGGGTTTTTCCACTTTATGACTGAGGATGGGGAGATCATTAACACTGAATATTGGATGTGGAAAACACTAGTAGAGGCCAGGAAAGTGGGTGTGATGGGTGTGGATGAAAATGAAGTTTTGTTGTACTGCATGAATAATTTATGCAAGTCTGCACTCGGACATTAAACCCTAAACCCTAACATCCGCATCACCAAACAGTGGTCAATGGCTGAACAGTTCAGAATTGTGAACTGACCTTAGATGATCAGCTTAGGATCTGACCAGAGTACTTCTAATAGACCATTTAAAATTATAATCTTGTTAATGTTAAGTTTGAGTTAGAAAAAAAAAAAGTTTATCACATTCACACTTGGTGTTAGCATTAACATAATAAAATCCAATGTGAAATCTGATGTGGCACACAAACTTTGATATTACATGATCACAAAGTGATAAAATAATGATTTTTTCATTTCAACATTTTTGCACAAATTTTAATGTTAAATCAAAATTGCAAAAAATGGATACATAACTTTGCGTTTAGTCCCATTTTTGTCATCCATGTGAAGGTGTGTGCTTCCTTGCATTCCAACAAAAAAATTCAAATTCTTTATCAAGCTCTATCAAACTTTTTTCCAGAGTCAACATGCATGTCTATGAACAACAAAAATGAAGACATAGAACAAAAGATTACATTGTGCTCAAGCCAATACACACAAGAAAATAATATGCACAAGCACATGCATGAAATGCAACATCATGCTTGAACAAAAGCATGAAAAGAACAACACATGAGACCAAATGCACCTGGGGAGGTCACTCCTTGTATATTTTAAAAAACACCTAAAACAAAAATATATATTTTTAATGTGTTGAAAAATAATGACTCTTTCTTAACATATTTTTAAAAATATTCTCAAAATATTTTTTAAATGAAATATGAACACCTACCTCATTTATATTTAAATAAATTATACTTTTATTTATTTTTCAATAAGTTGCACCTTTGTTTTTTTTGCACACTATTTGTTGTAAAATGGAAGTGACCTCCCTAGGCAAATGCATTAAAAAAAAGCAACATATGTAATGAACTCAATTATTTTATTATAAAAAAAGTTTCAACCAAGGCAAGATAACAACCAACAAGAACTTCAACTACATTAATAGTTGAACTTTGATATGATCAATGTTTGGTTATGTTCTCTTATTTGTGATCCTACCATTACAAAGGAACCGAAGAGAACTCCCATCATTGTTTCTCTATGTGACCTTCAAGAACATTTTTCACATTTCAATACACATCCAAGAGCATGTGGAATAGACTCAAATGGAAGTTTCTCTCAAGCAGTAGAAGTGGACCTACATCCACTCCAATTCTAAGCACTAGAAATGGACTTGTAATTACTCCATCCATCTCTTTGATCAAAACATAAAAAGGGAATGGGAGGTTAGAAGAAGACATATGAAGAGGTTATAATCTCAAATTAGGTGTGGAGGACATGGATCAAATCTTGTTGTAAGAAACAGGTTCCTGTTCAAGTGTGTTCTCCTAAGGGAGGGCCACCCGAGGGTGTGAGCCCGAAGGTGTTCCTGAACCTTAGGAGAACACATGAGTATAGGAACCTCCCCTTTACATAAACAACTCTCTTTTTATTTCCTCACTTCTTTCTTGGTCCATAGAAAAGGAATATCAACATGGGAACATATAAAATTGGGGGAGCTCCTTCAGCATAACACACTAGGGTTTTTCTGCTGTGGAAGACAATTGAAAATACACATAGAAATAAAAAGGGAGTTGTTTACAATGGAGGGAGTTGTTTACAATGGAGTGAGGTGTTTGGCTTATCACAAGCAACAAGTTACTGTGATTGCACATACTTGACCTTGAATGTAACTAAGGCCTTCCAATACACAAAAATGACACACAATCAATAAATTCTTTAATACATGAAGACATTGTTTTCCAATTTGACATTCATGTGTTACATTTCTTTGATTCATGTTCATATTTGTTTCTATGTTCTTTTAATTTGTATTTGCTATGCTCCAATTCATGTTGACAAATTTTTTGAGTCAGTATGGTGAAATACTTCCCACCATGTTGGACATGGTAGCTACTGATAGAGGCCCAAACTGGGGATGTAGATGGACATCCTCTTAAAGGCTGTATACCACCTTCTTGCATTCCTTGCATGGTATGACAACCCATCTTAATAACTATTCTTTCACAGAAACTCTGTGAATATCTCTCCCATATTGCACCTGCGCATTAAGACTGGGATGGATCTTCCACCTACTTAACTAAGGGGACCCAGGAAAGACAACACTTGAGTTCCTAAGTCCTGATAGCTAACATCAGATATGATCACCAATGAGAAAGACAATGTCTACAAATCACTGCACATGACAGAATCAAAGCCAATAGATCCCTGTGCCTGTTGATCTGCAGCATCCTACAGTAGTGGTGGATAATGAGCTTTGATATGGAACCCTTTTAGCACATGACAGACTTCTAATTGGTGACATGTGGAAGCATTTTGGTGTATCAATCACAACAAGTTCAGGAAAATAGAAATATCCCTTACAGAGGAAATTCACATATCATGAGGATTTCAAAAATGTGTAACATATCTCTGAATTGTGAGTCACTGTTGCATTGTAATAGAGAAAATACTTCAGGGGTTTGTAGGATTGCAGCTCCTATAGGGGGCTACTGTGAAGGGGGACCTGACAACTCTTCAACTGTTTTCCGCCAAGCAAGTGTACGGGCTCCATCTTTATCAACAATTTTGATGACAAAATTGGGGGGTGCAACAACAAGTCGAGCTCTCACCTCAGCAATGCACTTATCCACAAGCTCTAGAGCTTTGTCAACTGACATATTCTTCTCATAGTATCGGTCCATCAATGACAGAATGAAGTATGCACCTGCACAAGTTATACATCCCAAAAATTGCCACAAAATGAGTGTTTATAACATCATCATGCTTAACTTGGGGCTTGAATCAGAATCCCAAAAGGTCAGAATCAAAATGGCTTGAATGCAGACAATAAGTTCATATCCAGACTCACACTTTCCATTTGAAATGTCACCTTTGAAGGTGGAAAAGTTGATGGTAAATTCAGCTCTGATTCATCGAGATAACTAAATAGTGAAAAACTAATAAAGAAATGACATTCAAAAGACTTGAGCATACAGAGAAACAACAAACTAGTGTTGAAAACTTGAAAACAATTTCAGGACTTCAATCAGTAGTACCAAAAGAAGTTACCCTAGAAATGAGGCCCTCAATGCTACTTATCCACAAAACTATCTTGCTATGTTTCAGGATCCAATTAAACACCAGTAATTCTCCTGACTCGATACAACAGAGATTTCATGTCATACCAATAAGGAACACAACTGATGAACAAGTTTTGTTGGGTTTCATAACATGAAATCTGACTCACCATATCCAAGGCCACCTTTCTCCAGCTTGTGGAGGGTGGCAATATAGTCCAAGTAATACAGAGAAGGCCCCACATCCTTGTCCCAACCAGCAATCATCATGTTTGTTTGATATGGGTTCTGTACATGCCAGCCAAATGAGTCATCCAACTTTGCAACTTCTGTAGGTGGAGAGTATGATATCTTAATTCATTTCACAATACTAAAATCAAAACCCATTTTGCAGCAAGCAATGATCTTCTGCTTGAGTCTGAGGCACTGGTCTCTTTTGGTCTAAAGTGTGACCTAACTCTCATAATCAGTGTAACTCTAGTGAGAATCAACAAATCTCCACACTTATGATTAAGAAAGTCAGAACAAGGTTAAAACTTCCCCTTCTAAGTCAAAGAAAGACTTCCAGAGGTCTTACAGAACTCAGAAGAGAGAACAACACAAAGGGGACAAAGCTACAAAGGGGGGAAAAAAAAGACATACACATATATCAAAAGCTCAGAAGAAACACAATCTGTACCTTGCGCAAGGCTACTGCAAGTTCATTCCGTGTGAAATTTGCAGCTGCAGCTGTGGAGAGAGGGATGCCATTTCGAAAGTGATACAGTGCAATATTCTTCTGTATGAACTCTGAAAACTGCACCCTGGAACAGAGAGGAGAGGGGAATTCGGTTACAGTCAAAGTTGAAGCTCTCAAGAACTTTCATCATTATATCTGCAGCTCAAGCCTTGTTGATGCTTAGTAAACTTAGGATTTAGGGTTACACATAGAAAGAAGGAGGATTCTGTGACGGCCACATTTGAAGCTCTCAAGCAACTTCATCGTCATATCTGCAGCTCAAGCCTTGTTGAGGCCTAGCAAACTTAGGATTTAGGGTTACACATAGAAAGAAAGAGGATTCTGTTACAGCCAAATTGCAGCTCACAAGCAACGTCATCATCATATCTGCCACTCAAGTCTTGTTGAAATTTAGGGTTACACTTTTGTTCAAAGGAAATCTAAAGAATACAATCCAACAAAACCTGGTCAATCAAAGAGCTTAGGCCTTCAGAATAAACTAATAGTTGCCATTCAAACTGCAAACTTCATGATTCAATCTTTCAAACCTAATTTACAGAATTTCTTGAACAGAGGCATGCAGAAAAGTTCAAGCTCTCACTAAAACCAGAACATTCTTGCTCCTGCCAAAAGACTCAGCCAGGTTACTCCAGACGTTTCTTGGTGGGGGGGGAGGGGGAGCATTCAAAGCTCATCTTAAGATTAACCAAACCTTTCAAGGTCTGCAAAAAAAACTGATGGTAATACGAAGATAGTTATACTAGAAGAACATCCTATAAGGGAAAAAAACACTGATCCAACTCTGTCTTTCACCGACACACATACAACTACTCGTCAAAAGATCTTAGGGTTACGAAATCTTTTTTGTCAGACGAGAGAGAGCGATGGATATTAATAACAGGACAAGAAAGAAAGAGGGGGGAGAGAGAGAGAGAGAGAGAGATGGAAACAAGAACCTGTCTCCCTTCTCGCCTGTACAGCCCATCAGCTTGTGAGAGTCCAGGACCATGATTTTGTCGTCATCCGTTTTCTGCACCACGATGCTCTGCACCGCCGATGTATCGGTAACAACTAGTGCAAAGCCATCTCCCACGAGCCCGAAAACAGTCTCCATTTACGATTCTCTTCCTCACAGAAACAAGCGCTCTCGCCTCTCTATCTCTCTCGCAAGCTTTCTCAGAGGCTCTCTTTCAAAAGCCACAAGCACACGGCTCTGCGAGGGTTTGGAAAGTTCTGCCGAGCGACTTGGATGACATACCGCACATCATTCATCCATGATCAACGAAGATCAATTTTCTGTGCATTTCCATTCCCACAAATTTAGAATGGCATTTCATCCATAACATGGTATCTCATCCATTACATGGGGCATTGCCCTAATAATGTACTAGAGAGCAGCGGGTAGGGTTTGGCGGTTAGTTGTCCGGCTTCTAATGAGCCTATGGTCAAGCCTAGTAGTCCTAACTAGTGACTTGGATGACAATCCACAAATTATTCATCCATGATTGAAGGTAAATTTTCTATGCATTTCATTTCAAAGAAATGAAGAATGACATTTCATCCATAGCATGGGGCATTGCTTTAAATATTGTATTAGAGAGTAGTGTGCAAGGTTTGGTTGTAGTTAGATTTCTAGAGGACCTATGGCCAAACCTGGTAGTCTCATCTTGTGATTTGGATGACAAACTACAAATTGTTCATCCCTGATTGATGAAGGTAACATTTCTATGCATTTCATTACAAAGAAATTTAGAATGGTGTTTCATCCATAACATGGGACATTGCCCTAAATAGTGTACTAGAGAACAACAAGTAGGGTTTGCCTGAAATCTGGTTTCTAGCAAGACTATGGCTGAGCCCAATAACCTTGTCTAGTGAGTTGGATGACAAACAAAAACATTCATCCATCATTGATGAAAGTAAAATTTCTATGAATGGAGGTGGATAACCACTAGCAAGGAGCATCTTGATGACGTGTTGTTTCTTGATTGGACACCCACACAACATGTATATGACATATACATGCTAAGTTCATGGATGGGAATCACTTTTCATCCACATACAAAAGATCAAAGATTTGATTCATGGATTTTTTTCTTTAAAACTTGCTTTAAATCATCCATTTTAGATGAAACTCAAGAAATAATCGAACCCTAGGCAAAGCCTCTACCCACTGAAGCTTGAATCTTATTTATAAACAAAATGATTTATGAGAAATCTTTCCAAGATTGTATATATACAAAAAATCAATGTAACAAAAAAATGTTTTCTTACAATCTCAATATGGATTTTTTTATGTTTTCAACAAGTCAAAATATAAATCTATACAAAAGTCTTAACTTACAAAATTTTCTAGCAAACTTTGAACTAAACAAATTGTAACTTCCTATCTCACATACTTCCTAGGCGTTATTTCTTTGATTATGTGAATAGTAGAAGAATCGACATATGAGAAATTGAAGCCTTGAATTTGTTTTATATCACCAATAAATTGATTATTAAAAGAACCTCGAACTTCCCTTTGAACAAAATAACCATCATCAGGTCCATTGACCACATGTTGTGGAAACCACCAACAAGATCATGATCCCTAAATCTAAAGTAGTTAATAGAAAGAAAAAAACCCTTAGCACCTTCCATATTTGCAACTAAGTTAACCTGATTTGTTGATTCAAAATTTTTCTCACAAAGACCACCAAGAGGAGTAGTTGGTGCTTGATGTTTCGCTTGAAATGATGGATCAAATTCAAAATGTTTTGACACAATAGCCCTAAACCTTTCAATTAATTGTTCAAGTTCTTCAACCTTTCACATTCAACTTCTGTCCTCAATCATGTGCCTTCTTTTTTTTATTTCCTTTCAACGCTAAGTCTTTTAGCATGAATAGCAAATTGCTCCTCTTCCAATTCAAAAAGCAAATCATCTTCAACATCATTAGCTCCATAGGTCGTAGGTTGAGCCAAAGAAATATCAGAGGAATAGAATTACAAAAGACAATTGGTAGGCACTTTGAACAATTGGGCATACATTAGCAGTTGTGAGAATATGAACCTTGATTAACTTGTACTTGAAACTTTGGAAGATGGTTTATAGGTACATGAATAGGTGGAAATCAATTACCAACTTCTTGAGGTTGCAATCAATTCACTTCTTGAGATGGAAACATATTCATGTGCAAAAGGACAAATGGTCTTCATCTAACAACCATTTGGAAAAATGTTAGATCTATATTAGATGCTAGAGGTTCAAAAACCTTGCATAACACTACAAGTTGTGGCAAAATTGAACCATGTCCACCAAATGCACATGCACAATGGTAAAATTGGAAATGTCTTCAATGGAATGACACATCACATATTATGGAAGATCATTTATATTTCCAAGATGTTGTAGTGCAAAGTGTGAAAATCCAATTTGATAACAATAACCTTGAATTGACTATGAATTTCAACATTCACCAATATCAGTAGCATATGCACGGCCATCAGGTCTTTGCATTGGTGTTCTTGTTACAATGACAATGGTCTTGGAGTAGTAGCCACTTGGACAAATGTTTAAGGTAATTCAAAAACCTTGAATGTTGTAGGTTGTGGCAAAATTGTACTACCATATCCACCAAATCCATTTACACAATAGCAAAATGGGAAATGTTTTCAATGGAATGACGCATCACAAATTATGGAAGATCATCTATATTTCCAAGATGTTGCAATGTGAAATGCATTCATGTCCAATTTGATACCAATAGTTCACCAATATTATAAACATTTGCACGGCCATCAAGTCTCTACATTGGTGTTCTTGGTGCAATGATAGGTTCTCCACTACACTCATCCATGATCTTCTTCCCTATTGCACTTAATATAACACCAATTGCTCATTGTGCATTTATCCCCATTTTGGTGCATTTGAGGTGAGGTCCATACTCTGATGCAATGGTACATTCAACTCAACCACAAAAGGAGTAAAAGGACTAAAAATTGGAATAAATGTGTTGCCAATGACAAGTGGCCAATCAAAATCCATTGAAACAACATGTTTGATCAATGACATGCATATTATAGTGTTCATTCCAAAAAGAAATGCAACCAATTGTGCATTTGATGTGAGGTCCATATTTTGGTGCAATGGTACATTCAACTCAAACACAAGAGGAGTAAAATTGAAAATTGGAATAGATGTGCTACTAATGACAAATGGCCAATCAAAATCCATCGAAACAAAAAGCTTGACCAATGACATGCATGGTATGGTACTCATACCAAAAAGAAATGTAGCCAATTCAAGGATCTCCTTCCCATGAAATAATTGTAATTTTTCATTTTAGTGATGATCAAAATTTAAAAACTTTCCAGTCTCTTCATTGTAACAATGTTGGACCAAAGCTTGTGTAACAAAATGTTTTAAAAAAATATTCTTGTCATATCTACCAAGCGTTTTCAATGAAGTAGATGGTTCAATTTGTTAGCAATAGCCATTCTTGTACTGGAGGTCACACGTCTAGACATGTTTATGATACCCTTATCAATTCCAACAAATTGAACCATCTACTTCATCCAAGTTGCATGTTTCCTTCATGACATGATTGATTGTTTCTTAAACTAGAAAACATAATTTGAACTGTGTTTAATGGTAAGAAATAGGTGTCCCTCTTGAACAACAGGCAGCATGTGTGAAACAAATATTAAAAATGTTTGAAGCACATCAAGGTCATAAGATTAAACTATTGGACACATTTGCTCCACTTGAAAGCACTTGGTGTTAACTTTGTAATTCTTGGAAGTAGATTTGTCATATCTCAAGAAAAAAAAAAAATGTTATCAATACAAACAATGAACGAACTAATTCAAATGAGTTCCCCAAAGCTCATTATTCCCTCTGATGAAAAAAACAACAAAATAATAAAATGAAAAACATTTTCAAGCTCCATGTGGATGAATGATTTGGTTTTCATAATGATCAAGAATTCTTCTTTCTTCTTGACATGTAATCCCTTCCACTTTTCTACATGCCACATTTATTCCAAGATAACAACTAAACTTCAAAGCCATATTGACTGTTCTATTCACCTTGATGAATAAAAGATGTTCAATAATTTTGAACCAAGCTTTAGTCATGTCTATGGAACAAATCCGATTCTTTGATATTGGACTAACATTTTGTTCACTAACATGTACAAGTTCATCAATGAAAAGGTAATATATCTTGATCCATCTTGTTGACAAACCATCACAAAAAAATTGCATGTCTTTGACAATTTTTCAATCTTCTTTTTACAATCCAATTTCCTCATTTGCCTCCATGCATCAATTTTTTTTCGACACCATGTCTCATTCTTATCACTTGGAGTTATAGATTGTTAAATTAATCAATTCCATTCTACTTCATCAAATGGTTGAAATCCAAGCGTGCAAAGTACAACATCAATTAAAGTTTTCAACTCCATAAGATCAACATTGGATTCCATAGGGACCACAATTGTAAAACCTTCATAAAGAGGATGTTTGCAAGCAATGTTTATTGCAACCTCATGACAAGAAATAAGAATATCATTAATTTCAACATATGTCGTAACCTCACTACAAGAAATGGGAGTATCACTTTCAATGTTTATTGTGACCTCACTATAAGAAATAAGAGTGACTATTATATGACTAAAGTCAAATGCAATCGTGATTTTTACATTTTGAAAAGTGGTAAATGCATCAACAAAAGTTGGATGCGCATAATGACAAACATGATGGTGAGGTGATTCCACACACAAAACGCCTTTCATATTCCGAAAATTCACTTTCTTACACAATTTTTTATGAGCAACCCTTGAAGATCATGTCTTTTGAATTCCGCAACTCCTCTAAGAACTATATTTGTATATTTTTATCAAGTTTTTTGCCATATTTTCAAAATATCTTTCAAACTAAAACCTAAGCATCATCATTTTTATCTTTCAAACTAAAATCTAAACATAACCACATCTACAAAATGTATTTCAACCTACAAGCAAAACACATCAAAACGTTCACCCTTTGCTACAAGTTATGTACCATAACACGACTCGAGTAGGCCAGTTACATAATCGATAAACAATGTGAAGGAACAAAAAGATGAAGCAAAAAGTGATGACAATAAAGCCCAAGCAAACAAACACAACACCTTAGATGATGGAGCAAATAAACGAAGGTGATAAAACTATTGAATAACAAACAAATGTTGATAATGTTGAACCAAATGAGCAAAATGGCAAAGGAACAAAATGATCAAAATGATGAATCAACAAAATGAACATAGTGAAAATGGTGATGGAATAGTCAAATGGGAATTGAAAATGTGATGACACCATCCTTAAGTTCCCTAAGCCCTAAAGAAGAGTTAAAATCAAAATTTTGAGGAAATATGGTTTGGTTCTATATCAAAATCTAAACCTAGACCCCTTTTCTCCTCATCAGTTTGTTGAGGATAATTAGTTAGCATAGTGGTTAAGGTCGAGGCTTTGTCACTAAAATTATCAATACAACAAAATAATAATAATAATAATTGACCTTTCAATTTTGATTTAAAATTTTCATAAAAGGAATCAACATATCAATTCAAGTTTCCCCCCTCCCAACTCAAAACCAAAGTTAGATTCTCAAACCAATTCATGTCTTGTAGGTTGATGGTTCAAACTTTTGAGTTATTGAGATCACTTTAACATTTATTTATTTTCATCAATAAAAAAATATTTTTCCAATAGCCAATTTACATTTGACTAATAATATAATCAACCAATTTACATTTTTATAAAATCATTAGGTTATAATAGTGAATTAGTTGGATGAGTTTAACATGGATGTTAATTCTATGGACTTAATTAATGAACCTTGCTCGGATTATGTTAAACTTAAAAAATGGGAACACCAATGAGATAATGTGAAGCCATCGAATGAACTAGGATCCAAAATCAACCAAACCCTAACTAATTATTATAATATAATGTGTGCAATGCATTGCAAACTAGACAACAACCAATTTATTACATTTGTTTGGTATTAATGCACCTATGGCTCAACAAAGAAAAAAAAGAATGGCAAATGGTAAATACAAGGAGAAAAAGGGAGATTGGTAGGAAACAACCCATAATTAAAATACCCCCACACCTAGAGTTTAGGTTAACATGTTGATATCAATATAACAATTTTTAACTCTACATTTTCTTGATGTGTGATCTCATGAAGATATCATTTATAAATATATCTCCTAATTATTTGCTTTGGTGTACATACATACACTAGTGATAAGTCTCATTAGTCATAAATATGTTTATTGTCACTACATACCATGATGGGTGTACACACCTATCACTACTATATTTTTTGTCACCTTTTGTACCTTTTCAAATTTTCATCTCTTTTCTCAACATCAATTTTTGTTATTTTTGGTGTTATGGTCTCCTTCTTTCTTTGCATTCTTGCTACAACGTGTAATGTCACTTTTTGTTGTTTTATGTTGTATTAAGTTTAAAATATAAGCTTTATGTTTCCTTTTGGTTTTGTAGTATTCATGCATGAGTTCATAAAATTAAATGAAACCATTGTAATTCATTTTTTAATAATTTTGATTTTGTTATTTCTACGAGCTAGAGTTCCATGGACGATGCAAAGTTTTTTTATAGGTATTTTCATTTTGTTAACATAAGTTCTTCAACACTTGACATTACATGATTGACGCATTCCCAAGTTCCTAGTTAAACCCAAGATGGGTCTAAGTTACTCAACATCGGAATTGTGAATAACTCAGGGCACACTCCTAGTTCTCAACACTAGAAGGGGTAGAGGGGGCGTGCTGAAGCTTCGGGATGGGACTAGGAAGGGTAACAAGCTTTAGTTACTTATTCGAACATGCATCAAACCAACCAACAAGTTGGTTAGTTCACTTTCTGAAGCACCTTTGGGGTTAGGACAAGCCACGAGCAATTCTGGACTCACAAGACTCACCACAACCTGGACTTGGGGGAAGCCACCACCTTCCCCCATATAGTATTCTCTGCACCTCTCCGCGGCACCTACATTTGAATGGCTTTTTTTCCCATGACTCCCAAAGAGGAGCCGCAAAATTGTCCCAGTTTGGACTCCCGGAACTTTGCGAAGACATAACCCTTTGCTCATACCTCCGATTGGGATGAGGTTTGAAGCAAACTTGTAGCTTTCCTCGAGAGCTTTCCAATGGTGTATCGCACTCCACCTGCACGTACTGGGGTTAGGTTGATTCCCGACTTTTAGTGGTCTGGAGTCAAACTGTCAGTTTGACTCCTGGCCCTTATTTTTGCCATAACGTGTGCTATAGACGTCCAAATGGCCCATGCAAGCCCATTTTCGACATCTACACTTCGATTAACTTTTCAATGTTACAAAGAACACCCCAATGCAAGGTGTTTTGACCCCTGCAATCGAACTTTAAAGTTTTGGGAATCTCGGAGGACTCCCAAGTCCCCATTTTGGGGGTGTGAGTTTCATCCTCACACTCTCTCAAAGTAAGGTTGCGATAATGACCATGATCTCATGATAATGAATTGTTTGTCAAATTCCATGTTAAATTTGTTGGATACCCGAATAATGTTAACATTTACAACCTTGCATAATTATTGACTCTTATGTAAGATGCTTGTAACTGGTGAAAACTTGGGCATTGCAATTGGTGAAACCCAAAAGTATTATTTGATAGTCACATTTATTTTGAATGAATATGACAACAATTAATTGAAAAAACACTTTAGGATGTCCAAAAATACCATGTTTGACATTGCTAGAAAATTACACCCATATCTTTTCAACAAAAACACAAGGAAGTGATTAATAATATTAGTAAATGTTTGTGTTTCATGTGCACTATATAAACTTGCACAAGGTCTAAACATGCCAATTTGCTCAATTTTTTTCGCAATTGACAAGAGTATTGTTGCATTAATCCTCTATGAATTTGTGAAAGTTGTTAAAACATTATTTTTAATGGACTAATAAGGTGGCCCAAAGGAGAAATATGGAGGTTGTTATGTTTAAATTCAAGGAATGGTGCCATTTGCCTTCAATGCATGGGGCCATAAATAATACCCACATTCACATATCAAAACCAAAAATACCATTTGCAAAAAAATATTATTATTTCAAGATAGGGGATTATTCAATTGTGGTGCAAACAATGGTCAATAGTAAAAAACAATTCATGGACATTTTTGTAGGACTTCTTGGATCCATCGATGACAATTGTGTTTTACCAATCTATATAAACAAACATAATCAAGATCATTATGTAATCTTGAAAATGGTTATGAATATGGGATTGCAATTTATTTCTTAAGACATAAAAGTTCCCTTACTCAATTAGCTAATGGTTCCTTACAAAGATGACATTGAACATTTTATAATTGAAAAATTATATAACAAATGACATAAGAAAAAAAAAGCAATAGTTGAAAATTCATTTAACATCTTCAAAAACATATTTTGATTTTTATGTGCAAAATAGATTTTTGTGTGCGTTCAGCACCATACATGTTTGTATGTTGTTTTAATTTACATAACTTGATATTTGGTCAAGGAAAATTGGATCTTGTCAATTTGATGCATAAGATAAAACTATAGGTTATAAAAGATATTTAACATTTGCAAGTTGATAGGAGTTACTTTAATCATCTTAATGAATGAAAAATACATGTTGGAATTGAGGGGTGAAAATAATTTGGCACAATCAAATAGAGGTTACTTGAAACATATTTTGGTACACAATAGATATAAGGTGCACTCATAATAAAAGGAGCCAAAAATAATTGTTGATTACAATTAAAAATTTATTGCATTATTTTGAAAAAAACCATTTATTTTATTTAATGAAATAATTATCTATATTTTAAAATTGTGTTTATTTATTCGTGAAGTTGGAATTTCATGAATTTGATATCATTTCACTATGTTATTAAAACATTTTATCATACACAAAACATATGTTGGCATAATTTTTTTCAACATCATTAAAATTGAATGTGTTTTTTGTTATTCAAACCTTCACTACATGTTTTTAAATTTATTATGGGCTTGAACATATTTCATAAAAAGGTGCATATTTATTCATCCTTTATGTGCACATGTATTAAATCATTTAAAGTGCATGTACCATGATGTTGTTGATTGTGATTTTAAACATCTTTAATGACTATAATACTTCAAATTTTGTGATCATGGTTCAAAGCAAAATTGTACATTTGATTATAATGTAAGGCTTGATAAATTTTTTATAATATTTTGATTATATTATGGGTCATATTGGGTTCAATATCAATATTTAATTGAAAATAAGTATTTAAAATGTAATTTTGGTATTTAATAAACTAATACATGAAGGCCATATATACATTGTAATCCTAAAGGATAAACCTAATGGATTTTGACCTTGCCATTAATGGCTCCTTTTTATTGTGATAACATTCTATAGCTAAAAGGTCCATGCTCTAAATATTATACATTTGCATTTTGATTTTAAAATGTGAGTCATAAATGTCAAAGTTAGAAAAGGTAGCATTAAGATTTGCATGATGCCCAAAGTTCCATTAACTTAACATCAACATTGGTAGGTCCAACACTACCATCAATTGCATTGGGAAATCTAACTTTGTTGTTATGAACCATATTGTGACTGAATGCCATTCCAATGACGTTAGTTACTTGCTTGATATGGCCTTCACCATATCCTTGTTAATTCTTTTGTTTTTTAAATTTCGAAACCAAAAGTATTCAAATTATTTTGACACAATTTTGTTTTTGTTTTTGTTTTAGTGTTGTTTAATTTCAAGGCTAGTAACATGAATTTGGTCAATAGTTACCATAAGGTCTTGTGACACTTGTTTTGCCATTTTAATTGATTTTTTTCTTAATTGTATTAGTTTTCTAACCAAACTAATGTATTCCTTGGCCTTTTAAAATTTTGAGATGATTATTTTGCTAGGACTTTTGGATGAGATGTTCAAGGTGAAATGCAAAATGCTTTTATAGACATTCAACGGAGATGGTGGAAACCATGATGGGTGGCTTATTATGTTGTCATGCATTTTGTGTGGTCTTTGTTGATTGATTAGGTCATAACTATTTGTTTGATCTCTTCCAATGTTGTATATTTGATTGATTTCAAGATGGATTATCCAAGGATTTGTTTGAAGATTGGGTGTCTCTAGTGATTCAATGGAACCTTTTAGACCAATTTGTGTATACACACCATCATCTGTTACCATGAGGTTTTGGGAAGGAAGGTTGGAAATATAAATCATGAACTTGAAAACATTTCATAATTTGATATACTTCTTTCACATAATGACAAGCTAAATTCCAAAGAAATTTTATCTTACATTAAAAGAGCCCAATAATTTACATTGATATCAATAATGTCCATGTGATATTGTACTTTGCAATAATCACCATATATGGTTGTCCATTTGTCCTTACAAGTTGGACTATTTATCAAATGGAAAGAGAAGTCAATAACCACCACAAAGGTTGATACATTTTCACTTTGTCAAAATAGATTCAAAATAATTAAGAGGAATATGAGTTCCAATAGTTTCAAATATTCCTCACACTTTGCATTCACTAAAGTCATTACATCAACATACTCCCAATTGGGTTGCTTCAATTAAGAAGTTTGATGTTGCTTTGTATTTTCCTTTCTCATTTTGTTTTGGTTGAAGTTTGTTTTCAACATGTATGTTACTAATCTCTTGAACTTTTTGCAAGAATTCAATATGATCATTTCATATTCATATTTTATGAACATTGCATTATAATAATCCATATCAAGTTCATGTGTGATTCAACTTGTCCAGAATACAACAACGAAATTTGGTATGTACATGAAGTTTTTCACCACATCTCTTCTATGATTTTCTTCCATAACATGCACACAAGAATGCAATTCAAATATAACTTATTCATTCATCACTTGTAATGAGAATTTGCAAAAGTATTCAACATGCATATCAAGAAGTTTAGATATGTAAATGCATGCTAATGAACAAGGGGTTCAAAGAGTGTTGACAAAAAGTGCAATATTGGCATGAGAGGAAAATACTTAGTGGATAATTGCCTCTAAGTTAAAAGACCATTTTCAACTATCTCTAGGTTTTTGGGCTACAATCTAAAATCTGAAATTGTAAAGTTAATTCTAACTTTAAACTATTTTTAGTTTTTAAAAAGTTAACTCTAGTTCACACATCATTTGACACCTTGGATTCGGTGATAACTATTTGGTGTGTTCACCAACTTATTTATGGAATGTTATTTCTATTTTCCAACTATAGGTGTGAAGGAATGATGTTTTGAATAGTATAGCATTTTTGGAATGCTATCTCTACATTCTCTCTCAACCAACTTTAAGTGTGACGAAATGATATTTTGCATAATCTAATATTTTTGGAATGCTATCTCCACCTTTTCTTTGAACCAACTTTAGGTGTGATGGAATGATATCTTGCATAGTCTAGTATTATTGGAATGTTATCTCTACCATCTTTGTGTACCCACTCTAAGTGTGAAGAAATGATATTTTGGATAATTTAATATTTTAAAAATGTTATCTCTACCTTTTATTTCAACCAACTCTAGATGTGATGGAATCATATTTTGCATAGTTTAATATTTTTGCAATGTTATTTCTACCTTTTTTATGTGAACTAACTTTAAGTGTGAAAGAATGATATCTTGCATCACCTAATATTTTTGGAATGTTATCTCTCCCTTCTTTCTCAACCAGTGAATCAACAACTCTAGGTGTGAAGGAATGATAATTTGCAAGTCTTAAGTCTTGTGTAGATTCGTAAATGGGTCTTGTGTGGTTTTGACCACTTGTGCAGAGGTCATTATTGCGCATCATCACCAATCTTCTTTAATCCCCTTGATGCTTGTTTCTTACTATCAATAGCACATGTTCATAACCCTGCATTGTGCACAAGCCATAACGATTCTTTAATTGGCTAGTACACTTTGATTGAGGTTTTTCATTTTTTCCATACATCATAGTTAGTGCACCTTCATCACTAACCGATTTGTGGCAAATGACAGCCCTAAGGTCTTAGGTCTTATTTGTTATCATTGATTATCATTTCGTAGCTATGAGTCCTCATTGCATAGGGTGTTAACCTGATTTTTTATTTTTGTTGATTGTTTGCTTTTGTTTTTCCTTTGGGTTGTGTCTACTTGTGTTCTCATTTGCCTTGTACTTTTGATGGATGGGTTCCATCCTTGATTTTTATTTTTAGGGTCGTTCTTCTTTTGCAAGTCTAGTATTTGGAGGATTAGGGTTGGGAAATATTGGAGAATTAGGGTTAGGGTGTGGAGCTTCGTTTGGTAGTGGAGAGATGGAGGGAGAATCGTTGCTATGTCCGGATGCGAATTCACCGATTTGCGATCTCATGTTCTCCTGTAGTCGTTTTCTACTCGTTGAATTGCTGTTGTTTCGTTACGTTTTTTTTCTATCATCGCAACAGATTGCGGAAGCAGGAGTGGCGGGGCGGCACCGTGACGCAGAAATAGTGGAAGCTGAGAATTATGAGAGAATCTTAGGAACTTCATTCATTCTAGACGGTTTGTTATTTGTATTGGACGGCATTTTGGGAGGGGAGAGGAAAAAAAAGGAAGAAGAGGATGATGGCATGGAGGACATGTTTGCTGCTATTTGTCATGTTGGCACTGTGCTGGAACAAATTTAGCGTATCTGCGGTGAGCTTTTTTCATTTCTTCTCTGCAGTTTTCTCATTTCTTTTCTCTCTCTGAAACTGCAATTTCTGGCAGCTGGTTCTCCCCGTTTCTCTCGTCAAAAGTTCTCCAAAGCTTTGGTTTAGGATATTCCAGTCGTCAAGAAGTTGGGGTTTTGTGCGGAATATCATGTCTAAATTGCACACCCGAATTATCTGTACAGGATGGCTACAGAGCAGCGGAGGAAAGGTGCGAAATTATCACACATTTGGAGAATTTCAATCAAGGAAATATTTTCCAGCAGCTCCTAATTTTCTTGTTTCTAATAAGCATAAAAGAATTTAGAAAAAGAAGGAGGTTTAGTAGGTGCACCTTTGGAGATGTCAATTCATGTTGGAAATGTGAATTCTCAGTTTATTAGGGTTTTCTTTTCCTTGTACAACTTCAATTGATTGCATGCTGCAATAAAGAGGAGCAATTTTTGCAGGAAGATTTTGTAGGTAGCAAAGTAGTAACTGATCAGAAGTGTTGCAGGCAGCGGAAGCAAGAAGAAGAGAAAGGCCGGGTTCATTGCTCAAGGTCCAGGAGTAGGACAGTACAGGAGATACTTTCTAAGGTATTTTCAGTATTTGTGCCTTTTTTTTCCTGCTTGCACAGCAGCCTTTCTTTGTAGGTTGGATGTATTGGTAAGGTTTTCTGGATGGTACAGATGGTTTTCTTTGGAGGTTTGATGTATGGTACAGATTGGCAAGGTAAAGTGGTGGAGAGATGACACTGTATGTGTTGGGATACTGGAACAGTATCTGCTGCCATTTGTGGAGATACAGAAGTATAACCTGTCCAGCAATAGCTGCCGCTTGCATCCAAACAATGACATCTTCCATGAACAAGAGGAGAAAATTGAGCATCTGCGACCAATGCAGTGGCAGTGTGGCTACTGCCACAAAGTATTTCGGACTCAAACTTACCTTGATTCTCACTTTGACAATCGGCACAGTAGCATGCTTGGTACGGTGCGTTGTCAAGTTAATCCTTCCTATGTGCTGCTTTCACTTAGGGGTTTATTCATTCCAAGAGTCAAGGTAGTAGTGATGCAAACCCAAGAAGTTGTTCATTGTAAAACTTGTTTTTAGTCAGTTGTTGTCATGCAGTGCTCAACAATTTTACCACTTGTGTGGAGAAAGTACAATTTTTATTTATTTCTGTCTTACATTGTTGTAAATTTCGTGCTACTGCATTTGATGAGTTTTATGCAGAATTGTTGTTCATTATGTGAAGATACTTCTGTTTGAGCCTTCTCACCTGTCCTATTGGGTGTTACAGAGTGCCAATAGGTGTTTAGCAGATTTTTGTGGAGCATTGCATTGTGATTACGTTGATGGGTTGTCAAATTCAAAATGGAAGAAGACAACATGTAAACCTGCAGTTGTGGACAGAAATCGTCATCTTTGTGAGGTGATCTATTTATTTCCTCAGATCTCTTTCTTGCCAGTGGCTAACATGAGATACTTGCTTTGCTTGCTGAATCTAGTGCATGCACTGAACAGGGGACAGTGCTCAGCATTCAAGACAAGTGGATACTGTACAAAATGCTGTTTGTTAACAGTGGTCAAGAAGTATCAATGAAGAAAAATGAGGGCAATCTGAGGGTTTCTTATACTGTAATATGCTTTGATCTCCAAAGTTGAATTTGGGAATAGTCCAGTCACTCACAGCACTGCAGTTCCATGGATCACATGGAATAGATCTTTATTTTGCCCATTGGATTTTTTTGAAAATTTCTCAACTATTATGTGTCTGTGACAGGTATTGGCTAACAATTGTTTTCCAAAGGAACAAAGTGCTGCTGCACAATGGTTGAATGGTATGTACTTTGTCCTCCCCCTGTCTCTCTCTCTCTCTCTCTCTCTCTCTCTCTCTCTGAGGGACCCATTTGAAATTCCTCTTGCTCTGATGGGTGTGCTGTCTATGACCACAAGGCCAGTCCTATGAGTACGATCTGTCTGACTATCTCATATTAGCCAATTTGATGACCAAGGCTTGCTGTAGCTTCCAGAAATGTGACAAAATTGCAGGATGCAGACGTTTTTATAATGGTGCGACTGTTTTTGGGTGGTTATTGTTTACTTGTCTACACCCACTGTCAGGATCTGTTGAAGTCAATGGGAAGTCATGGCATCTAGTCACAGCTATTCATGATGAAGGTGATGGTCAGATACTTTGTGAGTGGCAACCATAAGGTTGTGACTGCACTCATTCTGATCATGTTAGTTTTGGTTTTGCTGGACCTGACAGAATTGTTACCTTCAAAGTGTCGTTTTCAGATTTTTGTCTTCCATTATGGACTACTGAGCTGAATTGTCCTTGATGTACCTTGGCTTATCGGTGTTCCATTTTTTTTGGTTTCATGGCAGATTTCTTCAAACGGCAGTTTTGTGATGCACACACATGTGACAAACAGTTACAGCCATTTCCTCATGGGAGTGTGGTATGCTCAATAACTGCCATCATGTGTCCTGGGTGTGTGATATCACGTTAGTTAAAAAGCTTGGTCAATGTTTTCCATGATGGCCTGACTTAAAAGTTAGCCATGTCTGGGATGCCTGACAATTTTCTTCCCTGAACTTTGAATCTCTCACTAGCTAGCAGTTCTGTTGGTTTTCTCAGTAGTTGTAGCAGTTTGGATGCACTCATTGCACCTAACTTTCTCATTTGGTAATAGATTGCTGCTTAGGAATATGATCATGACAATGTACAGCATGATCATATCTCCAAGATAGGGGGTAGAGAAACTTAACTCCTCTCAAAAGAGAGGTGATGTGAAGTGATTGATAGTTTTTGTGTTGCTCTGGGTGCTGTGCAGAAACGTGAAGACAGCTCACTGTACTTTGCCATATGCATCTTAACCCTCTTCATCCTGGCAATTGTCTACTTTGTTGTTTGCTTACAAAACAGGTTATTGCCTCTTTTGCACCATTGATGCTTTTTTGCTGTACAGACTTCCAAAGTATGGTCCTGTTGAGATTATAACTTGCATTTGCACCTGAATGTAAAGTTAATGACTCCAAGATGAATGCACACCATGACTTGCTCACTTTTAACCAGGGTGGGTGATCAACATGAAGACAATGGTATTGGAATAATGTCCTGATGATAGTTATATCTTTGTGATGGCCAGGGATTTGAGTATGACAAGAATTAGCCTCCGCAGATTATCACAGCACACTCACATCAAAATGCGCAAAGCCAAGCTGACATGATTTGCCAGACATGCCACTATTTTGGTGAAGGTTTGTGCATTATCTGCAAAGTGTGTTATCACCAAATACAGGCATTTGTACCCATTTGGCGATCCAATTTTATAAGCCCCCTTGCTGTCTCACAGGAATTCTCCCTGTTGGTTTTTCTCATGGTCTTAGCTTTGAAGCTGCATCTTTCAAGCAAATGCCCTCAAGCTGCAGGCACCTTTATGTTCTGCAAAGGTATGCGATTGACCAAATCATGATGAGACTTCTCTAATGCATGCAAAGAATTGTGCCTTCTCAATTATAGTTTGCCTGTAAAGATTCCAAACATTTTCTAGGGCTATAAGATGAAGGATCTAAGCACACCATGGTACCCCTCATGGTCACTTTTGAGTCCCTGAAAAGTTCAACCTTACAGTTCTCCAAATCCTCACTGAACCCATGTGCTTAGTTTTGAAATCTGTGGTATTGGATCTTGGAGCCTTATGAAAGCCAGTAATTAAATCTGTTTTGGCTTTCTTATCCATCTGCTGATTAGGGTATTGTGTAAGTGTTACTGTAAAACAGTCCTTCTGAACCCGTGACTATTACAATAGCTCTAAATGATAGAAGAAAATGGTGCTCTCAAGAGAAATGCTCGAATGTTCATCTGTTGGATATAGAAAACTGATGTAATTTGAGTTTGCCAGCATGGAGGCAGCTACAGGTTTACGAGTTGCCTTGTGAATTTGGAGGAAGATTATGAACATCTGGAGAGAGGTTATGCTGTGCGAGTTACCCACAAATACAGAAGGAAAAAGGAGGTCAGGTTTGTATGTGAGCGGTTGGAGCCCCTGCAAGTGATGTAGTCCAGTTGGTGGAGCTGGGGTGGGTGTAGGGTTCAAAATGGAACCACTACAAGTATGAATGGCAGGATAACTTTCACATAGGTGGAGGAATTTGTACAACTACTCTACCTGAGTAGGCTATCCCATTCAATGGATATTGTGACTTCTAATTGCTGCCAAGCTTACCATGGGAAATGTATTACGAGAAACAAGAGATCCACAAGATAGAGGAAAAGATTAGAAGCCAAAAGGACTCTCAATATTTCTTTGGTGTTCCTACAGCTGAAGGGTGGAAGTAACCAGTGTTCAAAACTCATTGCATGGTCTAAATGTAAGCTAGAGATTACTGACATGCTGTGGGACTGCTAGTAAGACCAAGAAGGTCTCAAATGTTCTTGATGGAAAGTAGGAGTATATTAGATCTCTGTAAATTGCATAGCAATTATGAGGACTTAATTTTGGACCCTGGATGTGAGTGAAAAGTACTGTTTTGGAGGAGGTTTAGGTGAAGCCTGCCAATTCATCAGAAGTGCTAACTCCTGGATGTTGGGACATATTATTACCATGGCTTTGTCAGGTGGGTATATACCTAGTGAGATAGTCAGTTTTTTATGGTGGGAATTTGCAAACTCTGTTCAGAAGCAGATTTTACTCTTGGCACTTCCCCAACTTTGGGAATACTTCTGTATCAACAATCAGGTTTCACCTCCCCCTTAACAGTATCTCTAGTGGCAACAAATTGAAGATTTGTGTATCTCTTTCCTGTTTGTTATTATGTATTTGGTAACATTTTGAGCTTGCTTGAATATCTCATTGCACTTATATCTAGACTATGCTATTGCAAGCCCACTTTTGCATCAAGCACTGAACACAGTCAAATAGGACAGTTGTATGAGGGAAAAGCTCCCATTTGATCCTTTCCTGCTTTTGAGATGCTAGCAAGGCGATTATGCTGATGAGCAGTTTTGTTTTCAGGAAGTGTAAATCTTCTGTTTTGAAAGAGACTGGTGCTACTAGGTTTAGTAGTATCTTAGAAAATCAGAAGAGACTAACTGGACGTTTTACATAACCAAAAGAAACCCAAGGTTAATTGTGGGGGAGGAATCACCTAGTGACAAATTGAAAAGCAAAGCACAATTATGGTTGTTTATGTCGCGAACCAGTGTGTGGGTATTTTAGCTGTACATACTACTGGATCCTTTTCTGTGTGCTTTGGCTATGTATTGTGTCATTGTAGTAAGTAAATCACATGGTTGAACCTGTCTCATATGTGTCAGGGTATCATTTTTGTTTTCCTGCTTGACTGCTGTTCTGTTTTACAAGTAGCTTTGATCATTTGATCATTATTGCTTACTGTGATCTTTTTGCATATGCTTCTCATCAATGTGGTACAGCTATTCTTGTAAATCCATGCTGCTTTGTCAATCTGTTTTTTCTAATGCTCTTTATGTATTTTATATATTCCTCTTCCTGAACGCCATAGTAAGCATATTTGTTTGTGCACAACCTTGTGAAACATATGCAAGCCGTTTTGCAGCTAGGAGTTGCTCTTGCAATCATAATCTGTACAAAGCATGTTTCTTGGATTCTTGAAATGCTTTGTTTCTATCAGAGGAGACTTTCTAAGATCTCAAAGTTTGTAAAGCACTCTGAGAAACTTTGGACTGTATTCGCAGGGTACCTTATTTCCCTAGTAACCCTCCTAGAAAAGAAGAGGTACATTATTCCTTACTCCTTAATTACTCCTTAATTATGCCTACTATAGATATGTGATCCCTCCCAATCTTGGTGTAAGAACTAAGAACCCTCCCCTCCTACACCTGATGATCTACATATGTTGAGGTTCACAATAACTTTCACCTTATGCTTTAAGATGGGTGAAGGCCATGGGTGTGGGGTACAAATCCAAAATGTGGGGCTGGACTTGGCTATCACTTCATCCTAGGCCCCTTATTTTGCAATGCTCCTCACCCTGGGACTCCACCCTGCACAAAATGTGGGGAGCACCTGAAGTGAAATATGAATCAATACTCTGACCTTGGGCAAAATAGTAAGAGAGCAAGAAAAATTGAGAATGACATTTAAATTTGTTTTGGTGAAATTGGAGACCACTCAGTTACATGTCCAGCTACTTGGATGCTTTGCCATTTATCATGCACATTTGCACTTGTTTTGTATGAGACCCAAAGCAACAGCTCTTCTCAAGTTGTGACTGAACAAGCAATAAAGTTTCAGTCCTTTGGCCTGCATTCTATAAACCCCCTGCCACACTGAGTGCATCTACAACAACCATGATAGTAGGGTTTACAACATGCTATTGCAGCAGCAGCAGCATAGTGCGTCATGCTTGTTGCACAAGAATAATATGATCAATTTTTCAATATGCACACAAAATATCTTCAATTCTCACTAACCCCATCACCATACCATATCAACTCAATCTGGAGTTGAAACTGCGATGACTGCACATTGCAGCACCAATTCCCTGACACCCATCCACATCAGTCCCAAAGAGAAATATCAACAGCACTCAACATCAACCACCACCATCCATCAACTCTCAAAACTCATCATCAAGATGAATATGCAATCAGTTCAAAGCACTACAGACAATGTTTAAGACTCGTTGATCACTGAGCTTTTAAGTTTTGCAACCCTCACACTGAGAATGCCAGCATGACATCCATAATCAATTAGCACTGTAAATTGAACAATGGCCACACCATTTCCAATCACATAAAGAGCCAACATCAGAAGCACCACCTGTGTCAAGACTGACCACCATCACCATGTTAGACATGGCTGCAATGACAAGCTAAACCAACAGGACCACTTCAAATTATGGATATCCATATGACAATCAACCACATTGTCCATGTCCAGCAGCATAAGATATTCATCTCTTCTTTCCTCTAATTGATGAAGAGCTCGGGACTTCTACACAAAGGAACAAAATGATACAACCATTACACAACAAGAATGAGTGCAGCCGCATTCAAGTACAGGTTAGGAGTGTCCATTCACAAAGTATCAGACCAGAATCTTCATCATGAATGGCAGTGACTTGCTGTCATGACTCACAGCTACCTTCATGAGCTCCTGATGGTGGGTGTAGATAAGCATATAATAATCTACCCAAACTGCGGGCCATGGACAATAATACAGAATCACTATGGAGTTTTCAGTCATATTTCTGTATGCAATGGGAAGACGAAAGCATGATGTTGGCTAGCATGAAAGAGACATCTATCTATGAAGCAAGGTAGTTTGTTTGTTTCGTTTCGTTTCGTTTTGTTTTGTTTCTTATGAGATACACTGAAATGGGATGCTTCAGATCGCGTTCTTGGTCTCTTTGGAAAGCTTGTTGAGGAGGAGGGGTGCATGAGCTTGGTTTCATGTCGTTTGGACTTGCGGTGCAAAAAGTACTTGAATATTGAATGACTTCTTCACTGAAAATTAAATTAAATTAAATCGTAGCTGAAAATTTCAGAGGAATTGGAATGTGCCTTTGGTGTTGTTGGAAAGATCTCGATGAGCAGGATTTAATGGAATTTAGTGGAACATGAATTTAAATTTATTATGTTATTAAGTTTTTAAGATCCCAAAAAATTGTAATTATTTAAAAAGTTCTTTTAAAGATTAAAATGATTGTTTTCTTGAACTATCTTTTTAGGAGCTTTCAAAAATGCCTTATAACATCATGACTTGAAATTGGAAATAGAAAATGATGTTAATTTCAATTACATTTAAAATATTCATATTTTAATCCAATTTTCAAATACACTATAAATGGATTTTCAGAAAGGGTCTTTCATTTGCCAAAAATAATGTGCTTTCACCCTTTTTGAACCCATAATTTTCGCATGCAAGTTTTGATTGAGATGGTTTCAAAAGAAAAATTGTAGTTTTATAAGAAACCTTTCCAATGTTGTATCACATGCCCAATTTGGAATTTATTTTATCTATGTTTCCTAGGTTTTTCGGGTCAAGAATCACATTATCAATTTGACTCTTGGCCACCATTTTAGCCATAACTCCTACCTCACAACTCCAAATAGAGAATGAAAGCCCCAAACCTTCTTTGTTGATTATTGGAGTTCCTTTTGAAGTTCATAGTATGCACACAAATCTACAAACTGTGAAAGCACTTGGACAATGAAATCAATTCACAAATAACTTGAACTTAAATCCTAATTGCGAAAAATTCAAAAAGTTTAAGTTTGAATCTTTTTTCCAAAATAACATACCTTCACAATTGGAGTGTCCATTGCTATGAAAGTTCAAAAACCCTCTACTAATCAAAAAAGACAATTCAATGGTGTGTTCCTTTCAACTAACACCCATCTTGTTTAGAATTTCTACAACAATTGAACCTTGCCCTCACTTGCATTAATTTCCATCCCCCTCACCCCATTGTTGCTTTCTCCTTCCAACCAACAAACTGATTCCCACTTGGAATTGTGCAAGAATTGCACCTTGTTTCACCTACATCACTTTGCAATCTTGCTTGTTCCCAAAAGTATTAGTCCCATTTATTTAGGTCAAGCACACCCTTCTAGACCATCAATGCTTAACTTGAATCTTGAACATTTATCTTGTCCATTCATCTTGGAGATGACATGATTAAGTATTGTTGTGTTGGTATAGTTTGGTACATATAATATACTAGTACTACAAAATACAACAAAATAGTTGTTATATTTTGGAACTTGTCACATCTAAATCATTTATGCAAAATTCCACCCAATCCAAGTATAGATCAACTATAGAATGGCTCTAAACAAAAAGAATGCGAAAAATGGATCCTTATACCGTTTAAATGTACTAGTAAAAATTATTAGTTTCAATGTTACTAAGTTTCTAAATACCTCAATAGATTATGGGAATAATTTGAAAATATATATTGTCACCCTCTTATAGATGTATATGAAAAATTTCATTGTAATATTCATATTGTAAGAAATACTTCTTAATCCTTTTTGTGTCAATCTACATTTTGTTATAGATTACACACTAAAAATGTATTCCAACATATAATTGTATTATTTTTATAAGTGTTAATTTCATAACATAGTGATAGATTAAAATGTAAACCATCATTAATTGCACATTTTCATCACTAAATCTTGAACATTATAATATTAAACCACTTCAAATTTTAAATGTAATGAAAACTATAACACTGTGACAAGGTTTTATCTACATGATTGTTATATTGTTAGGCTTCTCACCTAATCACAACCCTTCCCCCCATCTTTCTTGTTGTGTTTTATGTATTAGTCTTTTATTTTTCTTCTTAGTAGCAATATCATGTTAAATCAATTTGTAGATACTCTCCTACTCCTATTGTAGATTATATTGCCATCATCTCCTAGGAATACTACAAGTGCTTTTATTTGGGTTTTTTCTTGTCTTTATAGTCTATTTATGTGGTTAAGTAGTGTTTTCTTTATGTTTCTTCCTTATAATAAATATAGTGCAACATCTTTTTGGGTCATAAGAATTAAAATAATTTTTTGGGTGACTTGTAAATCATGGTTTGAAAAATATTCTTCCCAAATGACCAATCATAATATGCCACATCAACTTGATAAGCTAATCCACCCCTTATAAGGATTATCTTTTGGGAAGAAGTAATTGTTGGGTACCTTCTTGAGAGATATTTACAATAAATTCTCGGTTGTGCGCAAGTAGTTGATGCCATTGCTAAGGTGAAATTGGGAAATTGTATACAATTTATAAAACATTTTTGGGTATCACTTGTATCTTTCTTGGATGTTTGAATATGTACAATTTTTTTCTAAGTTTACCCATGCCGATGACATTTTCATTCACAATTCGATAGATGTAGTCAAAGCAACTTAAGGGGTTATTTACAACATCTATGTAAATTGAATTTCCAAGTACAAGAATGGGGATGGATTCTTTGAGGCTTTTTTAATTGGTCTTGTGAATGGCAGATTTGACACTTTAAACATGGGTTGTATAGTTGAACCTAATTCAAGTGTGGAGTATGTGGCATTCATGTTTTATGGGCACACATTCATGGTGCATAAACAAGATGCATGGATAGGTTGTTTGGGTGTTGTCTTAGGGTTTGTTGCAATTGAGGTTGTGACACAACCATGCACCTTAGTTGCTTTTGGCCCCATTGACAAATTGGGACATAATTTCCTTGGCACCTTCAAAATTATCAATGCAACTAAGGTAATTTTACCCATAGTATTGGTGCAACTTGAAGTTGAACAAAAAATTCATGCACATTTGAACATTTGAAAGCTCACCTGTGAGAAAACGAAGAATTTTTGCCAAAAATTTGAAGCAATTTTGCCATTTGGAAAATTTTGGCCCAAAAACAAAGAAGATTGGGCCAAGGCCATATTAACCTAAAATTGTTTTATTTTTGCGATGAAGTTTGCTAGTTTTTAGTTTTTACATCCATTATGAAACAAGATTCAACACATGCATGACATTAAACAATATGGATGGAAATGATGAGTTTGGATAGAATTGACATGCACAAAACTTGTGTCCACATGGATAAATTTTTGACATGGAATGATATATATCACGATCATATATATATGACCATATAGGTGAAATCAATTACACAAATGAAAATCATGATTTGGATGAATTTTTGCCATGGATGAAACAAACAAGTTGATAAACTTGACAACCATATGGTTGGTTCTCATCACATGGATAATATTAACACATGAATGACATTTAACAATATGGATGAAATGACAACATAGATCTACCATTACTAACATTAAAAAAACTTGATCATAAATTACATGAATTCCACATGGATGCAATTAGCCATATGGATGAATTATCTTGATTATGTCAATGAGACTAGCATGGCAGATGAAACTACTATTGACAATGTGGATGAAACTTGATATGAATGATGGTCAATTTCATTCACTATTTGTTCCATATCACAAACTACATCCATGTTATCAAATTCCATGCATGACGGACAATGGATCTCGATTATCAATTTCATCCATGTGATCAAGTATTTGATGACATTTCATCAATGTGTTGGTTGCATCAATGTGGTCAATTTGTGGATCGCTTTCATTTATGTTAAATTAAATTTACATGGCCAAAATTATACCTATGTAATCCTTTCATCCATGCAACCAAATTCATTACTCATCCAAAAATTATATACCATAGTACTGTGGCCACTTGACACATGTTTGTCGATTAATTTAGCAATTTTGAGGATTCCATTTTGACAAATGATATATTACCAAATATTCCATCAGATTCTTTATTTTCCTTCAGAAAAATAATTCTAAATAAAAATAATATAATTTCAACATTTCTGAAAACAATATAATTAGCATCATTTGTGCCGATGAGCTACTAAAGCCCTAGGGCTCGGGCTCACTCGGTAGTCTTTTGAAAACCATTCGATGGACGGTATTAAAGTTATTTTGCTTAACATTGGTCGCTTTGATCTTTGTACTGATGGTCTCGACTTAGACTTGCAAGAGCTTTGTGAATAAAATAAAACTAAATTGAAGATGCCTTCAAAATTGTGTACCGATGAGCTAGTATTAGCTAAGAAGCCTAAGGGGTACAAATAATAATTTATTATTTGTAAAACCAGTCTTACCCCGCCACCTAAGTTCCCTTTCTAAGGGGGTTCGGGCCAGAGTGAACCAGCCCCCTATGACTGCACCAGTTGGCCATTCTGTCCATAGTTTGGGGGTTTTTTTCTCATCCTGCTTCTGACCCTCAGTTAACCAACATAGCACCATAGTTAACGTTTTTTTAAGTTGCTGGCCTTGCTGGCCCTTTGGTTTTTTTTTTTTTTTTGGCCCTTTTTCTTTGCCCTGTTCTCTGTACTTCCCTCCCACCTAGATACTCTACAAATCTAGCTATTCTATTC